>BFBZ01000022.1_pt54 | contig 18151 bp, 17 predicted proteins | sample 1888401 | NCBI WGS metagenome assembly BFBZ01 (sample SAMD00112614, study PRJDB3348) | symbiont metagenome | host: Chara braunii | reverse complement strand
CTGCTGGCGCGGTTTGAACCCGGCGGACTGTCCGAGATGTGGATGCGGATCTCGCCGCGGCTCACCACGCGGCTGCGATCGCTGCAAGCCAGGATCCTGGGGAGGCCGCGCCATGCTGCTTGACGCCCGCAACATCTCCAAGGCGTTCGGCAGTTTCCATGCCGTGCGCGGCGCGGACCTGACGGTGGCGCCAGGCGAGCTGATCGGCCTGATCGGCCCCAACGGCGCCGGCAAATCCACTTTCTTCAACTGCCTTGCCGGCGACACGCTGCCGAGCGGCGGCACCGTGACCTTCGACGGGACCGACCTCACGACCGCAAGCGCCGAGGCGCACGCCCGCGCCGGCATCGGCCGCACCTTCCAGGTGCCGGCGACGTTCGAGGACATGACCGTGCTGGAGAACGTCATGGTCGGCGCTTTCCTGCGGCATCCCCATCGCAACGACGCGCGCAACCGTGCCCTCGAAGTGATCGAGCTCACCGGGATGGCGGACCAGAGCGCGACGCGGGCGCGCCAGCTCGGCACGCCGGGGCGGAAGCGGCTGGAGATCGCCCGCGTGCTGGCGAGCCGCCCCAGACTGATGCTGCTCGACGAGGCGCTGGCCGGGCTGACGCCGACCGAGCTGCACAAGGCCATCGCGCTCGTGCGCACCATCCACGGCACCGGCGTGACGCTGGTGATCGTCGAGCACATCATGGAGGTGATCATGACGCTGGCGCAACGCGTCATCGTCTTCAACCAGGGCCATGTGATCGCACAAGGCAAGCCCGCCGAGGTGGTGAACGACGACGCGGTGATCGAGGCCTATCTCGGCCACGGTCATCGCAAGCGGCGGCGATGAGCGGCCATGACCAAACTCAGCGTCAAAAACCTGGAAGTCCGTTATGGCGATGTGGTCGGCGTCGCCGACGTCTCGCTCGAGGTCGAGATCGGCAAGGTGGTGGCTCTGCTTGGCTCCAACGGCGCCGGCAAGACCACCACGCTCAATGCCATCGCCGGCCTGGTGCCGCCGAGTGGCGGCGCGATCAACTGGCAAGGCGACGCCATCGATGGCCAGCCCGCTTACGCCATCGTGGCCAAGGGACTGGCGCTATCGCCGGAAGGCTGGCGGCTGTTCGTGACACAAACCGTGGAGCAGAACCTGCGGCTGGGCGCCACCGCGCTCGCCGAACGGGCACGGATACCGACGCTGTTCGAGCGCGTCTACGACCTGTTTCCGCGGCTGGCGGAACGGCGGCATCAGTCCGCCGGCACACTGTCGGGCGGCGAACGACAGATGCTGGCGATGGGACGCGCACTGATGAGCGATCCGAAACTGCTGATGCTCGATGAGCCGAGCCTGGGGCTGGCGCCGGCCATCGTGGAGACGCTTTACGACAACCTGTCCCGGTTGCGCAGCGAGGGCCTCACCCTGCTGCTGGCCGAGCAATCGATTCCGCTGGCGCTCGACCTTGCCGACTATGCCTATGTGCTGCAGACCGGGCGCACGGTGCTGGAAGGTCCGGCGGCGGATCTCGAGGCGGACCAGCAAGTGCAGGAAATCTATCTGGGCATTCGCGCCGGCGCGCTTGCAGCGCCGGCCCTGGAGTAGCCGACATGGCGCAGCGGTCGCGAGCTACGGCACAACAGAGAACGCGAGCCAAGACGCGAACCAAGGCAAGGCCGCGGCGGACGGTGCGCACCGCAGCGACACTGACGGCCAAGACGAAAGTGAAGGCCGCCAAGACCGGGACCAAAAACACCAGCCCGGCCGCCGCGGCGGCAGTCCAGCCGCTGGCCGGCGGCCGCAAGTCCGAGCAGGTGTTCGCACAGATTTCACGATTGCTGCGCGATGGCACCTTCGCCACCGACAGCCGCCTGCCGCCGGAGCGCGAACTCGCCGCCATGTTCCGCACCAGCCGGCAGACCGTGCGCGAGGCGATCTATCACGCCGAACTGGTCGGCCTGGTCGAGACCCGCCATGGCACTGGCAGTTTCGTGGTCGGCACCGTGCCGCAGATCGGCATCCAGCAGCCGCTGATCGATCTGATCCGGACCGAGGCCCACCGCATCGGGGAATTCTTCGAGATCCGCCGTGCGCTCGAGGGCTGGTGCGCCGGCCACGCCGCGAAAGTCCGCACCAGCGCCCACCTGCGCGCGATGAAAACCCGGCTCGATGCCATGCGCAGCCTCGACGTCACCGCGACCGCCTGGGAGCAGAACGACATCGCGTTCCATCAGGCATTGGCCGCAGCCACCGGCAATCCGCTGGCGATGCGCATGATGGACCTGCTGCGCGAAGGCTTTGCCGCGCTCTACCGGCTGAAACGCTTCGTGCCCAACCGCGAGGAGCAGACGCTGATCTGGCAACACCATGCCGACATCCTCAACGCCGTGCGCGCTCGCGCCCCGAACGCCGCCCGCGCCGCGATTGTCGCGCATATGGATTTCGTCGAGGCGAAGCTGGCGGAGAGTATTGGGGACATGGGTCGGCGGTAAGGGATGCATGTGCATGCGAGAGGTGTTTCCACAACGTAAGCCGTCATACCCGCACTTGTTGCGGGCATGACGGCTGTGGACTGAGCAGTGCCTCTACTCACATCGCGTCATGGCCGAAACATCGCATCAATTATCCAAACAAGCATGAAAAAACCTCCGGCGGGGCACCACCGGAGGTTTCTGGAGGTCTACATGATGTGTGATTTATCCTTTCATGCTGGTTGAACTCAGAAACTGCGCAGGATCTGAACCGATCCGTTGTAGAGATTCTGATCCTTGAGCGTGAACACCGTTCCCGCGACCGAGCCGGCCGGTGTGCCAGCGACGGTGCTGGTGAAAGTGCCGTTCAGATGCTGGTCGAGCCGGCTGTAGATGAACTCCGCCGAGAGAGTCAGATTTTGCACCGGAGTCCAGGCCGTTCTCGTGCCGACCTGGGCAACGGCGAAATCGAAGCTACCCGTGGCATTCGTCACGCCGGTGCTCAGACGGCCGCCATTGGCCATCGCCAGCAGCAGCGCATCGCCGCTGGAGCCATACGAGATGGAGCTGTATGACGCGAACACCGACGTCCGCCATGCCGGATTCCAGTAGTGCTCGTAGAAGCCGCTGACTTCCCAGGCATTGCTTTTGATGATGTTGGTGCCGGTGCCGTAGACGCCATCGAGCACATAGCCGAACGCCATGCCGCCGCCGCCGATGGCGGCGAAGCGACCAGCGCCGGTGGTGTCGTAGGTGCCGCCGAACACGTATTTGGCGGCACCGTTGGCGAAGCTGGCTTCGACCTTCAGGCTGTCACCGACGCCGGTCGGCAGGTTCTTCAATTCGAACGCACCGCTGACCGCGTAACCCCAGGTCGAATCCGGGTGACCGGACGAACTGTCGGTCGGCGTATAGTACGTCCCATGCACTTCGTGCGCTGCGGCTGCGACCTGCAGCGAACCCCAGGCCTGATCGAGGCGCACATTGCCGACGATATCCGGAACGTGATCGCCGCCCTGGGCGTTGCCCTGGAAGTTGTTTCCGCTGGTGCCGTAATTGCTGGCCGAGGTGCCGAACGGCCCGAGCAGCGCGTTGGTGCCGCCGAGAGAGGTGTTCACCACGCCCGCCGATCGATATGGCTGCGCGTCTTCCAGCGAGATCGTCGCCGACACACCGCCCCCGAACGACGCGGTATAGGCCAACTGCGCGATGCCGGTGGCGTTGTTGGAGCCGGCGAGGAAGCCCGACGAGATGTACGGCTTGGCCAGCGCCCACTGCGGGTCGAACTGCGAGACCGCCTTACCGAAGGTGAAGCCGGCGAACTGGATGAACAGGAAATCGTTTTCGACGAAGCCGCCGGCGATGTTTTCGCGTCCCTGCGCAAAATCGAACTGCAGGTTGGCATAGGTGCGGACAACGCCGTACTCGGTAGCCTGGCGCGTGTCGACGAACAGGTTCAGACGTTCGCGGGTCGAGTAGTAGTTGCGGTTATAGGATCCCGCACCGTTTGCGCCACCCTGCCAGTACGGCACATCGTAGGTCGTGGCGTTGAACGACGTATCCAGGCGAAGCGCACCACCGATACGGATGCAGGTGTCAGTGCCTGGGATGTAATAGAACCCGACACCATAGAGAGAGCAGACCTTCACATATTCGACTGCCTTGGCCTTGACGGGAAGATCCGCCGCCTGTGCACCGGTCAGCGCGACGAAGCCCGCCGCGGTGCCGAGCATGATGCTCTTCGCTATTGTCATAATCACCTCCAAAGTGTGCACGAAATGTGTGCTCGAACCGTCTGCCCGCGTTCGTCCGACGCGAACTTCCTGACGGAGCGACCCTGAGGGAGCCCCCCTCCGTCGCATCACGCCATGCTTAGGTGATTGGCCAAATGCCGTGCTTTAAGAGATGTTAATTGCGTTTCCCGCAGACATCTTTCGTCACTTCCCGATCACTGCGTCGCTTTTCGGCAACACGCGATCACATCGATCGCATGCACGCGGAGACGCGCGGACACAAAACTCAACAACACGTAAAACCGCGACATGCGAGAAGGCGCTAGAGAGGCCCGGCGCAGAATCAACGCAACCGACAAGCCCCGACGAGCCTTGGCTGTGACGATCTCCCGCGGACTCATCCTGATCGGCTTGACGGCGCTTCTTCTCACACTGCGCTTGCTCGCGCTCGACGAGGGCAGGCCCTCCTGCCACAAGCGATCTGTGGAGGACCTCTTTACCGCCTGCGCGGATCATTGATTGCGGAGCGCCGGTGGGCGCCCCGCGCCTCTCGTCAGACCACCCGGCTCCCGTGCGGTCGACGCGCAGCGGGCGGCAACGCGCACCTTAGCAATACTTAATATCAAGGCACCGTGTGAGCCACATTTACGACGGGCCGTGGCGGTTAAACACGACTCCCGGATCGAACCATCCGTGGCGACGACCTGGGTCGGACGCGATATCTCAATGGAGTAATCATGACCTTCTTGCTTGGAATGATGACCGGAATAGCGATGCTGAGCGGATTGGCCTGGATCGCCGCATTCGCGGTCGAGGACAGTGACGAGGGCACGGTACGGCCCGAGCCGGACACCCGCTTCTATTGCGATTCGTTGTGACGCCGACAACCGCAGCGCGATCGACGCGCTGCGGTCAGGCCTCTCGTATTTCCGGATTATTTCAATCAGTCGAGCCATTGTCCCGAGCAATCAGGACAATGCATCGACAGCCGCTCAGAGGCCCGACGGGGCGCCCCAGTTGAACCGATAATTGATACCCGCCTTCACGGTGTGGACGTCGTGGTCGTAGCTGACAACCGTGGCGGCCGACGGGATCGTCACGTCGGTATTGCCGAAATTATAGTACATGTACTCGACCTTGGCCGACCAGTTCGGCAGGAACAGGTATTCCAGGCCCGCACCGACGGTGTAGCCGACATTGTCGTTGCTGACCGAATACCCCAGCGGCAGGCCGCTAGCCGTATCGCTGACGGAAACGTTGTTGCTTTCGCGGAATGCGATGCCGCCCTTGGCGTACAGCAGCGCCGGTCCCCAGGTGTAGCCGAGCCGGCCTGTGACCGAGCCGAGATTGCTGTCGCGGTCGCTGATCGTGAAACCGCCGGGGGCAAATGCCGCTGAATTGGTGGCGTGGTCCACCCAGGAATACTGGCCCTCGATGCCAATCACCCAGTTCGGTGCGAACTGATAGTCGGCGCCGACCTGCACACCGCCGAGGAAACGGCCATCATTGTTGCTGAAGGTCGAGTCTCCGCCGAACCCGCCGCCGAGATGCCCGCCGATATAGAAGCCCGTCCAGTTATAGATCGGTGCCGGCGGTGCATAGACGGGAGCCTTGGCGTAGGTGCGCGCCGGCAGGTCGGCTGCGAAAGCCGATGCCGTGCCCAGCACGATCAGCGCCGCACTGCCCAGCAGGATTGTCTTCATTGCGGTCTCCAGTTGTCATCGCCGCGCGAAGGCGGAGCGTTTGTTTTTTGCTCATCGCAAACTCCGGCGCAGACCACGGCAGCGAGCCGAAAGCCGGAAGAAAGCGACGCATTCGGTCGGGAGGATAGCGGCCCCCAGCGGGCGCTGGGGGCAGTTCTCCGCCGAGGGGCCTGACTCCTGTCATCGGGGTACGCCAACGACATGAGCTGCTGCGATCTACACCGCGATCCGCGGTGGCAATGTGGCGAACACCGTTTCCGAATGTGACGTTTTGCCAAGTTTTGTGTCCGCTCGCGCAAGGCAAAGACATTCGCCGACACAAGACTTAGCAAAACTTCAAATCGCGACACGCAGCATCGTGGCAGGATGCTTCAGCTTGAGCCATTGTTGAGCGACCGTGGCTTGGGTCAGGCCCCTCGACGCTCCCCCACGTTATGCCGAGGGGCCTACGACCCACCTTCACCATCTTCAAACTGTGATCGTCCATTGGCGCCGACAATGAACGAGATCGCCGCGATATCGGGCTTCCGCGTGAAGGCGTTCGCACACAGAAATGAAAATTAACAACACTTAAAACTGCGATACCGCGCAAAGCCGCATTGATGACCGCTTGGCGCGGCAACACACGCGTCAGCGCGGGTCACTCCAACCCCACCATCAACACAATGAAGCGAAAGGTCGCCGGACCCATGAAAGCTGGAATGCGGACACTCAGGGAAGGTTTCGTCGTCACCCTGATGATAGCAGCCCTATCCGCAATTCCCATGGTGACGAGCTTGCTCGTGTCGTCGCAGGCGTCAGCACAGACCGTGTCGTCGATTGTCGTGGAAGGCAATCGGCGGGTCGAAGCGGAGACCATCCGCTCCTACTTCAAGCCGGGTTCAAGCGGCCGCCTGGACAACGGTGCGATCGATGACGGCCTCAAGGCGCTCTACGAAACCGGGCTGTTCCAGGACGTCAAGATCAACCAGACCAGCGGCCATCTCGTCGTGACGGTGGTGGAAAGCCAGGTCATCGGCCGCGTTGCCTTCGAGGGCAACAAGAAGGTCAAGGATGATCAGCTCTCGGCGGAAATCCAGTCCAAGCCGCGCGGCACGTTCTCGCGGCCAATGGTGCAGTCCGATGCCCAGCGCATCGCCGAAATCTACCGCCGCTCCGGCCGCTATGATGTGCGCGTCGTGCCGCAGATCATCGAACAGCCGAACAATCGTGTCGACCTGATCTTCGAAGTCACCGAAGGCGCCAAGACCGGGGTCAAGACCATCAATTTCGTCGGCAACAGCGCCTTTTCGGCTTCGCGGCTGCGCGAGGTCATCAAGACACGAGAATCAAATCTGCTGAGCTTCCTCGGCGGCAACGACATTTACGATCCCGATCGGGTCGAGGCAGATCGCGATCTGATCCGGCGCTTCTATCTGAAGAACGGTTATGCCGACGTCCAGGTGATTGCCGCGCTGACGGAATACGATCCGGAAGGCAAGGGTTTCATCGTCAGCTTCAAGGTCGAAGAGGGCCAGCAGTACCGGGTCGGGTCGGTTGGTTTCCGCTCCAGTATTCCCACGCTCGACGGAAATTCGCTCGCGAGCCTGTCCCGCGTCAGCGTCGGCTCGGTCTACAATGCAGAGGCGATCGAGAAGTCGGTCGAGGAAATGTCGATCGAGACCTCGCGCCGCGGTTACGCGTTCGCCATTGTCCGGCCCAGCGGCGAGCGCAATTTCAGCGCGCACACCGTGACCATCGTGTTTTCGATCGACGAAGGCGCACGAAACTATATCGAGCGCATCAATATCCGCGGCAACACCCGGACCCGGGACTACGTCATTCGCCGCGAGTTCGATATTTCCGAAGGCGACGCCTACAACCGGGCATTGGTCGATCGCGCCGAGCGTCGCCTGAAGAACCTCGATTACTTCAAGACCGTGAAGATCTCGACCGAACAAGGCTCGTCAAACGACCGGATGATTCTCAACGTCGACCTCGAGGAGAAGTCGACCGGCGAATTTTCGATATCCGGCGGGTATGGGACTTCGGACGGTTTCATGGGCGAAGTCAGCGTCTCCGAGCGCAACCTGCTCGGCCGCGGTCTGTATGCCAAGGCGTCGGTTTCAGCCGGCCAGTATTCCAACGGTGCATCGCTGTCGTTCGTCGAGCCTTATCTGCTCGATTATCGCGTCGCGCTCGGTATCGACCTCTATTACAAGAAGCAGGACGTCACCAGCTATCAATCGTATTCCACCACGTCGTATGGCTTCAACACGCGGCTCGGTTTCCAGTTGCGGGAAGATCTGACGTTGCAGCTGCGCTACTCGTTCCTGAGCCAGAAAATCGGGCTGGCTTCAGCCTACGACAACTGCAACAACAATCCGAACAACCCGAACCTGGCGTTCAATCCGACGCCGGCCTACGCAGCCGCCCATGGCATCGACCTCAGCTCCACGGATGGCCTCGGCTGCTACTACGACGGCGAGGCATCGTTGCCGGTCCGCATCGAGCTGTCGCAGGGCGCGGCAATCACCTCGGCGCTGGGCTACACCCTGACCTTCAACACCCTCGACAACAACAAGAACCCGACGTCGGGCTTGCTGGTCGACTTCAAGCAGGACTTCGCGGGCGTCGGCGGCGACGTCAGCTACATCAAGTCGACCGGCGACGTGAAGTACTATCAGCCGCTGGTGGCAGATCTCGTCGGCCTGATCCACCTGCAGGGCGGCATCATGAACCAGCTCGGCAACGAACAACTGCGCATGCTCGATCAGTTCCAGATGGGGCCGCAACTGGTTCGCGGCTTCGCGCCGCAGGGAATTGGTCCACGCGACATCACCACCGGCACCACCCAAGATGCCCTCGGCGGCACCATGTACTGGGGCGCTTCGGCCGAATTGCAGGTGCCGTTCTGGTTCCTGCCCAAGGAAGTCGGCTTGAAAGGCGCCGTCTATGCCGACGCCGGATCGCTGTGGGGTTACAAAGGGCCGACGTCCTGGGCCGAAACTGCCGAAACCATGACCTACAGCGACCAGAACGTTGTCCGCTCATCGGTCGGCGTCGGTTTGATCTGGGCCTCGCCATTCGGCCCGCTGCGTTTCGACTATGCGATACCGATTACCAAGGGCGCCTACGACCAGGTTCAGGAATTCCGATTCGGCGGCGGCACCTCGTTCTAGGCGTGACCCCCGGATGCCCTCGCTCCACCGCGGAGCTATCGCAGATCAGATTTGAACTTGGTGACTCGCCTCTTCGCGGTCCATCCTTCGAGACGCCCGCCCTTGGCGGGCTCCTCGGGATGACGTTTCATTTCGCGGTGGAGTCCTGGACCCTCATGGCGAGCAGCGCCCACTCGCGGCGCCAGGCGGGATTTCACACATCGCTTGACTGATGAGTTGCGATCAAATCGCAGGCGCAGCGTGACGTATTTCGGCCAATTTTGACCGTGTTTCGGTCAACTTTCACCGTGCCGCTTAACAAAAAAACATATTACTGGAGCGTTCTTCGAACGAGGCAGCCATAAACTGGCCCGATGCTGACCCTACACGACGGCGTGCTCGTCATGCCCCCCGATTCAGCCGCTGCAAAAGCGCGCATCCTGTGCGTCGAAGACGACGTCGACATTGCGCGCATGCTGACCGACGTTCTGAAAGATAACGGCTTTGCGCCCTCCTTCGTCGGTTCGGCGCCGGAGATGGATGCGGTGCTCAAACGCGAGAGCATCGATCTCATCGTTCTCGACGTCATGCTGCCCGGCGAAGACGGCCTCAGCATCTGCCTGAGGCTCAGGACGGCCTCCTCGATTCCCATCATCATGGTCACTGCGCGCGGCGAGGACATCGACCGGATCCTCGGCCTGGAGTTCGGCGCCGATGACTATGTCGCGAAACCCTTCAACACGCGCGAGCTGGTTGCACGCATCCGGGCGTTGTTGCGGCGCGCCGAGGCCGGCCCCTCGCAGGCGCGGCTTCGACCGCGACCACTGACATTTGCCGGATGGTGCATCGATTCCACGACTCGTGAGCTGCATGATCCCGACGGCATCAAGATCACCTTGACCAGCGCCGAGTTTGATCTGCTGCTGGCGCTCTGCCGCAATCCCGGACGAATCCTGTCAAGGGAGCAACTGATCGAGCTGGTACACGGCGGCCATGCCGGACCGGTGGAACGAAGCATCGATGTCCATATCAGCCGTATCAGGCAGAAAATCGAACCCGATCCGAAGGGCCGGTCGATGATCAAGACGGTTCGCCTGGGCGGCTACGTCTTCACCGCGACAGTGGAGCAGCTCTGATGGGGTGGTCCGAGCGTCTGGCGCCGCGCGGCATCACCACGCAAATCGCCGGGCTTGTCGCCATCTCCGTCCTGATCGGCATCGCGATTGTCGCCGCGGTCGCCATGTTCCTGATCAATCCCCCGCCCCGCAGCGACAGCCCTATTTTCACAGTCTCGCGCGTCGCCGATATCACGCGGCTGGTCCGGGCGGCCCGGACTCCCGCCGAAATCGACACGCTTCTGACGGTGATCCGGCATGCCGGAATCAAGGCGGAGCGCATCGCCTTGTCGGATCTGAAACCTGCCGAGGGCCATCACAACCTTTCTTTCAGCGCCCGTTTCGCCTTGCGACAATTGGCATCCCGACCGGGGATCGAACTGCTCCACGATGTGCGATACGAGGCGGGCCCGGCGAGCCAGATCGTCACCAAACTCGACGATGACCATGCGCTGGCGTTCGACGCCATGCCGAAAACCAGTTGGTGGCCGATTCTCCTGACGCCGACGGCGCTGTTGCTGATGATCGTCGTGGTCACGGTATTGCTGCTGTCGATCTACGCCATCCACTGGATCATCGTGCCGCTGGCGGAAGTCGCGACCGCCGCGGCATCATTCGGCCGTTCACCCCAGGGCAACGATGTCCTGAACCGGCGCGGGCCCCGCGAAATCATGCAGGTGACCGACGCGCTCAACGACATGCGCACCCGCATCCGCGCGCTGCTCGACGACCGCATGCGGATGCTCGCAGCGATCAGTCACGACCTGCGGACACCGCTGACGCGGCTGCGGCTGCGCGTCGAGCGCGTCAGCCAGGACGATCTGAAAGCAGCGATGCTGGCCGACCTGACCAAGGTGAGCCGCATGCTCGACGAGACGCTGGAGTATCTGCGCGACGACGCGCGTTCGGAAACCGCATCACATATCGACCTGCCGAGTTTCCTGCAGACGATCTGCACGGATTTCGCCGATATGGGCCATGCCGTCTCCTACACCGGGCCGGCGCGGCTCTCTTATGCCTGCCAGGCCCGTGCCCTGACACGGGCCGTCACCAATATCGTGGAGAACGCCGTCAAGCACGGCAGCAGGGTGACGGTCGCTCTCGGCAAGACCCCCGACAAGATCGAAATCGAGGTGGCCGACGACGGTCCAGGAATTCCCGCCTCGCTTCGCAACAAGGTTTTTGAACCGTTTTTCAAGGCCGACAATGCGCGAAGCCAGAACAACAGCGGCTTCGGCCTGGGCCTGTCGATCGCGCAGCACATCATCAAGCGCCATGGCGGCAACATCGAACTGCTTCCGGGAGAACTGACGGGTCTGCGCGTGCGGCTTCAACTGCCTCCGAAATATCTTCTGGCGTGACCGCCAGGCCCCAGAGCATGATCAGGAAAAGTGGGCACCGGCTTTCCCTCGCGACAAACGTACAGCGTTTGCGCGGAGATCATGCTCAAAACAAAGAGATAGAGAGCGGGATGACGATTCGAAGATAAGTCATCCCGCTCTAGGCACGCAGGTGACGACGCAACACCCCGACGAATTCCCGCGCCACCTGGGAGAGCTCTTCATGGGTCGGCGACAGGATCGCAATCTGGTATGAAATCGCCGGCTTGAACGGGCGCAGAACGAGATCCAGCGTAAACGGACGGCTGACGACGGGATCGACCACGCCGACACCGCGGCCGGCCGCCACCAGCTCGCATGCCGTGGAAAAGAACTCGGTTTCCGCCACCACGTTCCAGCGCGCGCCATATTCGGAAAACGCCGACGCCAGTTGCTGATAGATCGGATCGCCCCGGAACAACGTGACGAAGGGAACGCCATCGAGATCACTGGGCGTCACCTGCCTGAGCTTTGCCAGCGGATGCGCCTTCGGCAGCATGCAGACGCACTCGTAGGAAAACACTTCCATGTGCGTGGTTGGGTAATCCAGCGGCAACTCCGCGATGGCGATGTCGAACTGCTGCGTCGACATCAGGTCCCGCACCGTGCCCGAATTCCGCGTGATGATCTTGATCTGCAAGTCGGGGCGTTTTTCCGCGAACTGCGACAGCACGCGCGGCAGCAGGCTGATGGAAATGCTGGGATAGGCAGTGATCGCCAGGTGCCCGCGGCGGCCGGAGCGGATCTCGGCCGCAAGCCGGGCCGTGTTCTCGATGACGTCCAGCGCCCGTGCCGCCTCGACATAGAACAGCTTGGCCTCCGGCGTGGGCTGCAGGCGCCCTCCCCGCCGCACGAACAAAGTCAGGCCGGTGGCATGTTCGAGGTTAGCGATCATGGTGCTGATGCCGGGCTGCGACATGCCAAGCAGGTCGGCCGCCCGGGTCATGGTGCCGTGAAGCATCAGGGCACGAAAGCATTCAAGTTGCCTGAGGTTCATTCATTAGATTATACGAATAAGCTATAATGCATGCAATTTATATTATTGGAATTGCATGGATTGGGGTGCTCCAGTCACGGGCCGCAATATGCCGCACGGAGAGCCCGACGTGACTGAATCACTGACCATCGACACATCGAGCGCCGAGCTCATTCCGGCGCGGCACGGCATCGCGGCGCGCCTCAAGGCCGGCCAGACGGTGACCGTGCTGAACACCCACGGCAAGCAGGTGGTGGACACCTGGGCCTTCAGCGCCAGCGACACCAGCGAGTTCATGTCCATGGAGCACAGCCGCGCCGCGATGCTGAAGCTGATGCCGCGGGTGGGCGATACGTTCGTGACCAACCGGCGGCGTCCGATCCTCACCCTGGTGGCCGACACCACCCCAGGGATTCACGACACCCTGATCGCTGCCTGCGACATCCACCGCTATCGGCAGCTCGGCGCCAGCGGTCACCACGACAATTGCACGCAGAACCTGGCGCTGGCGCTCGATGCAGTCGGGCTTGCGGCGCCGACGACGCCCTCTCCCCTCAATCTCTTCATGAACGTGCCGGTGGCGGCCGATGGCGCGCTGAGCTTCCGGCCGCCGGTCAGCGAGGCCGGCCAGTCCGTCACGCTGCGCGCCGAGATGGACCTGATCGTGGTGTTCTCCGCCTGCCCGCAGGACATGGTGCCGGTGAACGACATGACGCCGACAGACGCCCACTTCCTGATCGCCTGATCCGGCGCCGCCCGAAGCCCAGCGGAGGCCCCCATGCGCAAGCTGCCGCCCCTCAACGCGATCCGTGCATTCGAGGCCGCCGCGCGCCACGAGAGCTTCACCGCGGCCGCCAATGAACTCTGCGTTACGGTGACGGCGATCAGCCATCAGGTCCGCCAGCTCGAGGCCACCCTCGGATGCAAATTGTTCGAACGCTCCGGACGCGCCGTCGCGCTGACGGCGGAGGGACACACGATCTTCCCGCTGTTGCGCGACGGCTTCGATCATATGGCCAGCGCCTTTGCCACGATCCGCCCACCGACCGGCGGCGACGCGATCACTGTGTCGACCACGCGGGCGTTCGCAGAACGCTGGCTGATGCCGCGGCTGCCACGCTTCCATGCGATCTTCCCGGCCGTCGTGGTCCACATCGACGCGACAGAGGACGTCGTCACGCCCGGCACCGAGGGCATCGACCTTGCTGTGCGTTACGGGCGCGCCGACCGCTCCCATGACCCGTTCGTTCTGTTCAACGACAGTTACATCGCCGTTGCCGCCTGCACGCTCTGTCCGTCCACGGCCCGCCTCGTGATCGACGATTTCGGCGACCGCCCGCTGCTGGCCTATCGCTGGAAGAACGCCGCGCTGGATTCACCGGCGTGGTCCGCATGGCTTGCGGACGCCACGCGCAACAGCCGCCGCGATTTCCGCATCTCCTGGTTCAGCGAGGAGCCCCTGGCGCTGCACGCCGCCGAACGCGGCCTCGGGCCGCTGTTGTGCAGCGACGCCCTGGTCGGCGAGCAGTTGCGCGAGGGAACGCTACGCCGGATCGACGGGCCGGCGCTGCCCGGCTTCTCCTATCGGCTGGTGCAGGCTCGCGCCGCCGGCGAGCGCAGGGCGGTCACGGCCTTCAGCGACTGGTTGCGGGAGGAAGCTGCGGCGTTCCGCGCCGCGCCGGCCCCCATCACGACACGGGCCGCGTGAAGTAAGGCAGCGTCTCGACGCGGATCTGATAGGTGCCGGCCGCGACCAGGCCGTCGATATGGGCGGCGATCGCCTCCAGCGACGCAAACCACACCTTGCGCTCGGCGACGACCTGCTCGAGCCAGCGTTCCACCACGCGCCAGCGGGCCAGCCGGCCGGTAAGGAACGGATGCCATATCCCCATCCAGAAGCCGCCGGCTTCATACTGCGCCTCGAACTCCTCGAACGACGCGGCAAGTCCCTCGCTCGGCGATTTGACCGGCATCATGTAGCCGATCTCGGTGTAATGGGCGAACGGCGGCCAGTCGTCCGATCCCCAGTGCGGCGGCATCTCGTACAGCTGTCCGGCAGCCGTTCGCATCCGATACGGAATGTCGTCGGCCATCAGCGACGAATCGTAGGTGAAGCCGTGCTCGATCAGGAGATCGATGGTGGCCTGGTTGGCGTTGTAGACCGGCGCGCGATAGCCGCGCGGCTTGCGCCCTGTCATCGCGACATGGACGGCGAGCGCGCGTTCGAACGCCTCGCGCTGCTCCGCGCCCGATAGCTGCGTCGGATCCTCATGAATATAGCCGTGATGGCCGATCTCGTGCCCATCCCTGAGGATCGCCTCCACCGCCTCCGGATAACGCTGCATGGTCCAGGCCGGCATGAAGAACGATTGCTTCAGGCCAAGACGGCGATAGGTCTCGAGAATGCGCGGCACGCCCACGGTCGGCCCGTAGCGCCCCATGGAGATCGGGTACAGCCGGTCGAAGCTGTCGCTGGGGCGAGCGATGTGGATGAGGCTGTCGGCGTCGACATCGAACGTGATCGCGCAAGCGCAGCGCGCCCCGTTCGGCCACGGGATGGGATTGAGGATCATGGAGCATGCCCACTGGTTGCAGCCGGAATCGGCCCGTCACTCGGCCGCGACCTTAACAGGATCGTCGATCCCCAGACACTGGTCGACCAGCAACGGAATGGCGGCAAAGGCTTCGGCGACCGATTGCCGGTGGCGATCGTCATTGAACTCCTGATAATCGATGGCGATCAGGTGGCTTTCCTGCACGCCCAGATAATGCGCGCAGGTGAAGATATGAGTTTCGAGGTGGTTCATGCTCTCGCGCACCCCGCCGGGCCCGAACCCGAACTCGCCGCGCGCGCTGAGCACGACCAGCGTCTTGCCCCTCATGATCGGCTGCAGCGGAAAATCGCCGCGGGCCAGATCGAAGGTGAAGGTCTTGCCGATCCGGATCACCTTGTCGAACCACGATTTCAATGCCGAAGGCATGCCATAATTGTACATCGGCGTGCCGATCACGATGACGTTGGCGCGGTCGAGCTCGGCGATCAGCTCGTCGGAGAGGCGAAGCTCCTCGTGCTGATCACCCCGGCGCTCATCGGGGGCGGTGAAGGCCGCCGCCACCCAGTCCTCGGTCACGAACGGTGGCGGGTTGCGGCCGACGTCGCGCGAGATGACGGTCGCGCCCGGCTCGCGCGCCAGCCATTGGTCGACAAACGCCTTCGAGAGCTTGCGGCTGAGCGAGCGATCGCCGCGCACACTGGCGTCGATGTGAAGAAGTGTCGTCATGGCTGGACCTCGGCATGTTGGTTGAGACGTCTGCCCGGACCATGGCCGAGTGCGCGGCCGGGCGTGAGTGACGAATTCGGCAGGCGGCTTGAGAAAATCTCAACACTGAACACAGATCGCATGGAGGGCGACGAAACACCGCCGCGTCCCGCGCTTTCCGCACCAAGGCCGGCGAAAACCGTGGACGGCCTTCACTCTCGACTTCGCCTCATCCCGGCTTGAGCATTTCTCATTACCGCGTGAGGCCCGTTGTCGCTGAGATATCCCATCCCGGCCGAAACCGATGCGCCGGATGTGGGGGAAACATGGCGATCAATACGACGCGCGCTTTGAAACATGACGTGACCGGCTTCGATGCCCATGGACTCGAACCGGTGCCGGCGGTGCACCGGACCTCGTCACCGTTCGACCAGTTCTGGATCTGGACCGGCGCGAACATCGCACCGATCAACTGGGTGCTCGGCGCCCTGGGAATCCAGCTCGGCCTCAGCCTGCTGCAGACGCTCGCGGTCATCATTGTCGGCAACCTGCTCGGCGCCGCGCTGTTCGGCGCCTTCTGCCTGATGGGTCACCGCACCGGCGCGCCGCAGATGGTACTCGCACGTCTGGCGTTCGGCCGCCGCGGCGCCTACTTGCCGGCGCTGGCGCAGGTGCTGATGCCGATGGGATGGGTAGCAACCAACACCTGGATCGTGCTCGATCTCTGCGTGGCCGCACTCGACCGACTGGGGTTCAGCGCCGGCCCCGAACTGAAATACCTGATCGCGGCAGCGGTCATGGTGCTGCAGGTCGGCATCGCCGCCTGGGGGTTCAACGCCATCAAGGTTTTCGAGCGCTACACCATGCCGGTCATTCTCCTGATCATGGCGGCCATGACCGCGCTGGCGTTGCTGCGGATCGACATCAAGTGGCAGGCCTCGACGGCGACGGGCCTGCCGGCGTTCGCGGCGGCGACACAACTGATGACAGCGATCGGCATCGGCTGGGGTGTTTCGTGGCTGGTCTATGCCTCGGACTACACCCGCTTCACCAGGCCGTCACTCAGCGCCGGCAAGGTCTTCCGGGCGACCTTCCTCGGCATGTTCCTGCCGACGGTGTGGCTCGCCTTCCTTGGGGCAGCGATCACCTCCGGCGGCACGGGATCGGATCCGGCGCAACTGATCATTGCCGCGTTCGGCGTGATGGCGCTGCCTGTCCTTCTGGTGCTGCTGCATGGCCCGATCGCGACCAACATCGTGGTGATCTATTCGGCTGCGCTGTCGAGCCTGGCGCTGGACATTCGCTGGCCGCGGTGGGTGATCTCGATCGTCTCCGGCATCATCGCCTGCGCGATTCTCTACGCCTTCCTGCAATCGGGAGATTTCGCTCACGCCTTCGATAATTTCATGGTCGCCATGGTGGTCTGGATCAGCCCATGGGCCGGCGTCACGCTGGCCGATTTCTACCTGATTCGCCGCGGACGAATCGATATCGCGGAGCTTTACACCTCGCCCCGCACGAGCCGCTATGGCGACGTCAATTGGGCAGGCCTCATTGCCTTCGCGATCGGGCTGATCGCGGCCTGGGCGTTCCAGATGGGCACGATCACCCTCATGCAGGGACCGCTCGCGCTGGCGACGGGCGGCGTCGATCTGTCCTGGTTGACCGGCACGGTCGCGGCCGGTGTGAGTTATCTGGCGCTGCATCCGCTGTGCGGACGCCCCAGTGACCGGTGCGCCACCATGGAAACGATCCCCGAGATGGAATCGCCCCACCCTATCCCGGCTGATTGAACGGCCGGGCGAACACGATTGGCGACTTTGCCCTTTTCGGCCGGTACAGTTGCGCCGGCCGATTGGGCCCCCTGCGCATTTTCGCAATGGGCTCGATCAGATCCGCGGCCAGCATCCGGGTGCGGAATGCACTTTTCTCCAGCGGGCGATCGAGCACGATCTCATAGACATGCTGCAGATCCGGCAAGGTAAATTCCGGCGGCATCAGGTACACCGGCAGCGAGGTGTACTCGACCTTGCTGCGCAGCCGCTGCACCGCCGCCGCAAGAATCTCCCCGTGATCGAAGCCGAGCTTTGGCGTGACGCCGTGCCCCACGACTGAAAACCATTGCGCGTCCGCCGCGTTAGCGCCGGTCGCAAGCGTGATCGACTTGGCGGGAATCAAGGCGAAGTAAGCGTGGGTGGCCGACCAGCCGCGCGGATCGCGGCCGGCGCTGCCCCAGCTGCCGAGCTGCTCCAGATAAGGGCTCGCCACGCCGGTCTTCTCGCGCAACTTGCGCAGCGCACAGCCTTCCAGATCCTTGTCGCTGGTGACATCGACGAAACCGCCCGGCAGCACCCATGCGTTCGGGAACGGCTCACCCGTCTCCGCCCC
>BFBZ01001208.1_pt1 | contig 18167 bp, 18 predicted proteins | sample 1888401 | NCBI WGS metagenome assembly BFBZ01 (sample SAMD00112614, study PRJDB3348) | symbiont metagenome | host: Chara braunii | reverse complement strand
AAGCGGCGACCAGGCAGATCGCTTGTTAGCATGTCGATTTTTTGTATACTTTATGTATTTTAAAATTCAGTCGTTATGATGCAGGCAAACAAGACAGAGGAGAATTCAAATGAGCGATGTCACCACCCTGACGCCTGAGGCATTGCAAGGCCGCGTTGTGGCAATTCTTGGGAAGGCCGGGCTCAATGCCATTCAGGCCGGCGCGATCGCGCGGGTCATCGTCGCTGGTGAACGCGACGCCTGCAAATCCCACGGCATTTACCGCATCGAGGGCGTATTGCGGGCGGTCAAGGCGGGCAAAGCACGGCCGGATGTCGTGCCGGAACTGGCGCAAGCCGATGACTCCGCCATCGTCCGCGTTGATGCCAAGAGCGGCTTTTCCAATGCCGCCTTCGAGCTTGGCGCACCGGTGCTCGCCGAGCGAGCCCGCCGCTTCGGCATCGCCGCTCTCGCCATCAACGACTGCACCCATTTCGCCGCCCTCTGGCCTGAAGTCGAGGCGCTGACGGACCAAGGCCTTGCCGCTTTCGCCATGTGCCCGAGCTATTCGACGGTCGCACCCGCCGGAGGTACGGCGCCGCTGCTTGGCACCAACCCCTTTGCCTTCGGCTGGCCGCGCCGCGACAACCCGCCTTACGTCTTCGATTTTGCAACCTCCGTGGCTGCGCGCGGCGAAATCGAGCTGCATCGCCGGGCCGGCAAAACCCTGCCCGAGGGCTGGGCCATCGATGCCGATGGGCAGCCGACCACGGATCCGGAAGCGGCCTTGGCGGGCGCCATGCTGCCTTTCGGCGGCCATAAGGGTTCGGCCATCGGCACGATGATCGAGCTTCTGGCCGGGATCATGATCGGTGACTTCACCAGCCGCGAGGCGCTCGACTATCTCGGCTCGACGGCGTTTGCTCCGCGCCACGGCGAACTCATCGTCGCCTTCTCGCCGGAGGCTTTCTCCGCCGGGCGGCCGGGTGATCCGCTGGCCCGCGCCGAAGTGCTTTTCGAAGCGATCGCCGGCCAGGGTGCGCGCCTTCCCTCGCAGCGCCGCTTTGCCGCTCGAGCCAAGGCGGAAGAACACGGTATTCCGCTGACCGCAGAGGAAATCCATCAGCTCGATCGCTTGCTGGAACTGGGCCTCGACGCCGTGGCTTGAGGATTGCCGCAGGCTGCCGCACCTCCGGTTAGAAACAGAAAAAGGGTCCCGAATGGGACCCTTCATATTTTATCGGCAGATAGTGACCGACAGACCGCCGTTTCAGGCTTTGTATTTTTCCACCGCACCCGGCAGCGTGCTCCATTGAGCGTACCAGCTGTTGAACAGCTTGAACTGCGCCTCGACATAGCCGCGCTGGCTATCAGAGAGCACATCGCTCTCGTTGAAATGCAGCGTATATTCGGCGTCGCCCTTCAGCACCATCATGTGCTTGAAGAAGAGCACCAGATCCGGACCCTCGTCGAAGGATGACAGCACGGCGAGTGCTGCTTCGAGCTCAAGCGCTCGCTGGCGCGCATCGGCATCGCCCTTTGCTGCCGCCTGCGCCAGATGGCAGAGATGAATGACTTCCTTGGGAAGCACATTGCCGATGCCGGTGATGGCGCCCGTCGCTCCGCAATTGACGAAGCCGTGGAACACGGCCGTGTCGACGCCGATCATCAGCGATACGTCGTCATCGCGGCTGGTGATGTTTTCCGCCGCATAGCGCATATCCGCCGGTCCACCGAACTCCTTGAAGCCGACGAGATTGGCATGCTCGGCCCGAAGCGCGAAGAACAGGTCGGCGCGCGTGGCAAAGCCGTAATAGGGGCTGTTGTAGATGACTGCCGGAAGATCCGGTGCTGCCGACAGGATCGCCTTGAAATGCGCCTTCTGGGCCGCAATGACCGAGCCACGCGACAGAACGCGGGGTATAACCATAAGTCCTTTGGCGCCGACCTTCTGGGCATGGGCTGCGTGAGCAACAGCCGATGCCGTATTGACCGCACCGGTGCCGACGATGACCGGGATGCCGGCCTTAACCAGCCGCTCAACGCCTTCCATGCGCTGCGCATCGGTCAAGAGCGGCCAATCGCCCATCGAGCCGCAATAGACCACCGCCGACATGCCCTCGGCGATCAACTCGCTGGCCTTCTTCACCAGCGCCTCGAAATCGGGGCTGCGATCGGCTTTGCATGGGGTCATCAGCGCTGGGATCACGCCGGAGAAAATGCTCGATGTCATCTGTCTATCCTCTTGGGGCCTGGGCTGCGGTCGGCAATGCGCCAACCACCTCCGCGGCCGGGATCACCTTGCTGCAGCATAGATACATCCTTGCATCCAATTTGTCGACAAGAAATATGCAAGACTAAAGACCGACGTCCAAACGATCACCACGAACCAGCAATTTTTGGATCTGACTGACGATTTGTTCGGCATGTTCGCGCGCGAGACGCTCGGCAAGCTCGGTGTCGCGGGCGGCGATCGCTGCAATCATTTCGTCGTGCTCATCGACGAAGCGGCGCGGCAGACGATCGTCGTAGGATTGATAGTAGAGACGAAGAAGCCGGCGGCCCTCATTGAGCAGGCGACTGAAAAGACCGGTGAAATAGGGGTTGCGACCCGCCTCGGCGATGGCGAGATGCAGGGCGGCATTGGTGGAGATCATGGCAAGGGCATCCTGTGCATCGACGGCCTCGGCAAATTCCGCCTGACGCGCCCGAACGATCTCGAGATCCTCCGGCCGATGATACTTCGCCGCGAGCTGCGTCGTTACGCGGTACATCAGCACCAGCGCATCGAAATAGCTATGCATGTTCAGGAAGTCGATCTGTGACACCATGGTCGAGCGATTGGGCAGCGTATCGATCAGCCCCTCGCCGGCAAGCCGCACCAGCGCTTCGCGGATCGGCGTGCGCGACATGCCGAAACGCTCGGAAAGCTGCACCTCGTCGATGGGGCTGCCCGGCGGCAGTTCCAGGTGCAATATCTCGTCGCGCAAGATATCATAGACCACCTTGACGCCGGAGCCGCGCTTGCGCTCGTTCCGCAGGCTTGTTTCATTATCCATAGTTGGCAGACCTCTCTTTCAGCCTGAGAAATAAAGGGGCATGCGCGCTAAATCAACGCCGCTCTTGCCGACCTTGCCTGGCGTGAAAGGCATGGCCACGCGTGAGAGCTGACCAACGATTTCTTCAGCTGCTGGGAGGAGCCATGCTCTCCCGCAGAATGAACCTGCTGCGCACGACGATGGGTGTCTCCCACTCCTTTTCCGACTGCCCGATAATGTCGAGCAGGCGTGCTACGGCAACCTGTCCCATCTCTTCGAAGGGCTGCGAGATCGTAGAGAGCGGCGGAAAGCAAAATTCGCAGACCGGCGAACCGTCGAAGGACACCACCGACAAATCCTCGGGAATCCGCAGGCCCGAGCGCTGTATGCGGCTGCTGAATGAAATGGCCATGTCATCGCTGGTCGCGATCACCGCCGTCGGCCGGTCCGCCAGCCGTGCGAAATCGGCAGCGGCCTGAGTGCCGATCGCGAAACCCTCCTGGTAATCGAGATTGCCGCCTGACCGGGAGATCGCCTCTTCCGAAAGGCCCGCCTCACGCACCGCCTGAAGCGCGCCGGCATAACGCTCGACATCATGGTAATTGTCTTCCGGGCCTGCAATATAAAGAAAACGCCTGTGCCCGAGCCTGATCATCTCGGCGGTTGCTTCCCGCACGGCCTCGCGATCGTTGGTCACCACGCTCGGCAGCCCGGCGGCGCTCATATCGAGCAGCATGGAGACGATCGGCAAACCCGTATTGGCGAGGGATCGCCCATCGACCTCAGGCAATTTCGACGAGAGAATGATGGCGCCGCGAACGGTGCCGCCGAAGGCGAGGTCGAGAATATGCCTTTCCGAGTCGGCATCTCGGCCGAGATTGGCGATCATCAGATTATAGCCGTTCTCGAGCAGAGCCCTGTTGATACTCTGCAAGACCTGAGGAATGACCTGAGAGACGCCATAATAGAGCGAGCCGGGCAGGATGATCATGACGGTGTTTGACTTGCCGACCCTCAGACCTCGGGCCATGGCATTGGGCGTGTAACCCAATTGCTTGGCGGCGGCGTCAATCTTCGCGCGCGTCTTCTCATTCACCCGTCCGGGATTGGCAAGGGCGCGGCTGACCGTGGAGATCGCCACCCCCGCCAGCCGGGCAACATCCGCCATCAAGGGTCCGCTATGCTCCTCCGGCGGCATATCCTTGTTATCTTTCACTTTTTCGCGTCCTTCCCCATGCCTATTACGCCGGATGCTACGGTAATCCCGCCCACATAGCAAACGTTTGCCAAAAATCACTTGCATATGAAAACGACTTGTCTACTATCTAGGTATGGCAAACGATTGCCAAAAGACAGTGCATTGAAATCGCTATGGATTATCTGCTGCGAAACCCTTTCCGCAGACGGTTTTCCTTACTCTCGGAACGGATAGTCTCATGAACTCAACGGAACGACTTCGCTTTGGCGTCGACCTCGTCACCTTCTTCCACCCCGGCTTCTGGGGCGTTGAGGATTATGACGGCATTATCGCGCTCTCCCGCAGCGAACCGCGCGCCTTCTGGGACAAGATTCTTGATGCCGTGCAGGCGTCTGGCGTCACCGGCGTCGAACTGACCTTCTCGCCGTTCAATTGGCAGGATGCGACGAAGACCTATGGTTCGGTTGAGAATTTCGCCGCTGAGCTTTCCAGGCGCGGGTTGACGCTGGCGAGTGGCTTTTTCGCGGAACTCGAAGCTGCGGGCGATTTCACCGAAGCATCCGCGCAGGCCGCCATCATCGACAAGGCGGAAAAATACGCGGAATTCCTCAAGGCATGCGGCAGCGACATCATGGTCATCGGCGCGCCGCTTCGCCAGACGCTCGGCGAACAGCCGACCCGCTTTTTCGATTTCGAGCAGGCGCGCAAGATTGCCGATTTCCTCAACCGTCTCGGCGCCACCCTTTACGCCAAGGGTGTGCGGCTGGCCCTCCACACCGAGGCGCATTCCATCTTTGCCGCCGCACGCGATGTCGATCTGCTGATGCTGCTGACCGATCCCGCCTATGTGCATATGTGCCCGGACACGGCACACATCATCGTTGCCGGCTCCGATCCGCTGCAGGTGGTCGACCGCCACCATGAGCGTGTCATCATCGCCCACTGGAAGGATGCGCTCGGGCCGATGCCGGCCGACACGGTGATCGACGAGCATATCCACGATCGCCATCGCCCCTATTTCTGCGGCTTCGGCCTTGGCCGCGTCGATTGGCCGGGCTGGGCCAGACTGCTGCGCGACCGCGGCTATGAAGGCTGGGCCATTCTCGAGCTCGATGCCGCCGCCGATCCGGTCGCCGACATTGCAAACGGGCTGACACTCGTGCGGCAGGCGCTACTGCCGATCTATCGCTGATACAATGATCTGAAAACGAATGGCCCCGCCAAGAGGGCTTTCTTGAAGAGGTGGAACGATGAAAGACCAAATGAAACTTCTACTGATGGGAGCCGCGCTCTTTGCGGCTTCTCTTCCTGCCCATGCCGAAGACAAGCCGCAGGCCGAGGTGATGACCTCCTGGACCTCCGGCAGCGAAGCCGCTGCCCTTGATGTCATCAAGCAGGCATTCGAAAAACGCGGCGGCGTCTGGAAGGATTCCTCCATCGCCGGTTTCGGCGCGGCCGATGCCGCCTTCCAGAACCGTCTTGTCGCGGGCGATCCGCCGGCTGCCAAGCAGGCGGTGATCGGCCTTGCCAATACCGATTTCGTCAATCAGGGACTTTTGACCCCGATAGACGATGTGGCGAAAGCCGGCAAATGGGCAGACGTTCTGCCGAAATCGATCCTCTATCTCATCTCCTATAACGGCAAGGTCTATCTGTCACCGAGCGATGCCCATGGCGAAAGCTGGGTATTCTATTCCAAGGATGCCTTCGCCAAGGCCGGCATCGCCGAGGAGCCGAAAAACTGGGATGAGTTCTTCGGCGCGCTCGATAAGCTCAAGACCGCCGGCCTTCAGCCCGTTGCCTGGGGCGGTCAGTCCTGGCAGGAGTCCAAAGTCTTCAACATGATCCTGCTGACCCAGGTCGGCATCGATGGCTTCCTGAAGATCTATGCCGACAAGGACAAGAGCGAGGCATCCGTCGAAGGCGTGAAGAAGACGCTCGATATTCTCGGCAAGCTGCGCGCCTATGTCGATGAAGGGGCCGCCGGCCGCAACTGGAACGACGCCACAGCCATGGTCATCACCGGCAAGGCCGGTGTCCAGTTCATGGGCGATTGGGCCAAGGGCGAATTCGTTGCCGCCGGCAAGTCGCTGGGCAAGGATTATGGCTGCATGCTCGCACCGCAATCACCCGGCATGGTCTACGTCGCCGATTCCTTCTCCTTCCCGAAGATCGCCGGTGCGGCCTCCCAGAAGGGCCAGGCCCTGCTCGCCGAAGTCGCCATGGATCCGGCCGTGCAGGTCGAGTTTTCGCTGCGGAAAGGCTCGGTGCCGATGCGTACCGATGTCGACAAATCGAAGCTCGACATATGCGCGAAAAAGGGGCTGGAGCTGATGAGCGCAGGCAAGATCGTGCCGGATCAGGCTCTGATCCTCTCGCCGCAGGCGGCCGGCGCCCTCAACGATTTCGTCGACGAGTTCTGGACCAATCCGTCCGAGGACAGCGCCTCGGGTGCCGAGAAATTCTTCGCGATCTTCGAATAGGCCTCATAATGAGCCGATCATCGGGACGCCCCGCCGATCGGCTCTGCTCTCTACCTTTGAAAGGGTTTGCTGATGCAAGCCAAGCGCAGACGTCCCCTTGCCGCGACCTGTGCCCTCCTGCCGACCTGGATTGCCGCGATCTTCATCTATATCGGCACCATGGTCTGGTCGGTGCGCCTGTCCTTTACTGACTCGACCATCTTCCCGTCGTCCAACTATGTCGGCTTTGCCCAATATATAAAGCTGTTCCGGACATCGAGATGGCTTGCATCGCTCGAAAACGTGCTGATCTTCGGTGTTCTCTACGTTGGAGGTTGTCTGGCGCTGGGCTTCGTGCTGGCGGCAGCGCTTGACCGCAAGGTCCGCTTCGAAGCCGTGTTTCGCACCATCTTCCTCTATCCCTATGCCATGTCCTTCGTGGTCACCGGCCTCATCTGGCAATGGATGCTGAACCCGACCTTCGGCATTCAGGCGACGGTCAGAGCGCTCGGTTGGCAGAGCTTCGTCTTCGACTGGATCGTCAATCGCGATATGGCGATCTACACGGTCGTCTTCGCCGGCATCTGGCAGGGAGCCGGCCTGGTCATGGTCATCGCGCTTTCCGGCATGCGCGGCATCGGTGAAGAGCAATGGAAAGCGGCCCAGATCGACGGCATTCCGGTCTGGCGCATCTATCTATCGATCATCCTGCCGCAACTTGGGCCAGCGCTTGCCGCGTCGGGCATGCTGCTCTCCATGGGCGTGATCAAGACCTATGATCTCATCGTCGCCCAGACCGGCGGCGGACCGGGCTATTCGACCGAAGTGCCGGCGAAATTCATCATGGACAATCTGTTCGAGCGCCAGAACCTCGGCCTCGCCAGCGCCGGCGCCACCGTGCTTGTGCTGTCGGTCGTCATGGCCGTCGCGCCGTTTCGCTATGCGCTTTACATGCGCGCCAGAAGAAGAGGAGTACACTGATGGCGGCTCTTCACCCTCGCGGCCCCAAGCCTTCGCGACTGTCGGCCGGCCAGATCGGGCTCTATGCCTTCCTCATCCTGGCCGCACTGTTCTTCCTGTTGCCGCTCTACACGATGCTCGTCACCTCGTTGAAGTCGATGGAGGAAATCCGCCAGGGCCGCATCTTCGCCTTGCCGGATACCGTCGATTTCGACGCGTGGAAAACGGCATGGTCGGGAGCCTGTATGGGCACCCAATGCCTGGGCGTGCGCATCGGCTTCTGGAATTCGGTGAGGATCACCGTGCCGGCTGTCGTCATTTCCGTCTTCATCGGTGCGATCAACGGCTATGCCCTCTCCTTCTGGCGGCCCAGAGGTTCAAACTTTCTGTTCGGTCTGCTGATGGCCGGCGGCCTCATCCCTTACCAGATCTTTCTCTATCCGCTGGTGCGCCTGCTCGCCAATCTGAGCCTTTATAATTCGGTAGCCGGCGTCGTTCTGGTCCACGTCATCTTCGGTCTACCGCTAGTGACGCTGCTGTTCCGCAACTATTTCGTCGCCATCCCCGAGGAGCTCTGCAAGGCTGCCCGCGTCGATGGCGCCGGCTTCTGGCGAATCTTCTTTGAGATCATGCTGCCCATGTCCGTGCCGATGGTTGTCGTCGCTTCCATCTTCCAGTTCACCGGCATCTGGAACGATTTCCTGATCGGCCTGGTCTTCGCCGGGCGAGACAATCTGCCAATGACGGTGCAGCTCAACAACATCGTCAACACCACCATGGGCGAGCGCGCCTACAATGTGAACATGGCTGCCACCATCCTGACCGCCGTCGTTCCGCTCGCCATCTATTTCTTCTCCGGCCGCTGGTTCCTGCGTGGTGTCGCTGCCGGCGCCGTCAAGGGGTAACGCCATGCAGCCTGCCGTATCCGTCAAGGATCTCAAGATCGCCTATGGCGATCATACCGTCATCGACAAACTGTCGATCGACATCGCCCCACGTGAATTTCTCGTGCTGCTGGGGCCGTCCGGCTGCGGAAAGTCGACCCTGCTCAACTCCATAGCCGGTCTGCAGGACATCACGGATGGCGAGGTCTGGATATCGGACAAGAACGTCACCTGGGCCGAGCCGAAGGATCGCGGCATCGGCATGGTGTTCCAATCCTATGCGCTCTATCCCCGCATGTCGGTGCGCAAGAACCTGTCCTTCGGCCTGCGCGTCGCGGGCCTTCCCAAGGCCGAAATCGAGGCGCGCATTGCCCGCACCGCAGCGCTCCTGCATCTCGACCAATTGCTCGACCGCCGTCCCTCGGAGCTCTCCGGCGGCCAGCGCCAGCGTGTCGCGATCGGCCGGGCCTTGGTGCGCGAAGTCAACGTCTTCCTGTTCGACGAGCCGCTTTCCAATCTCGATGCCAAGCTGCGCAACGAATTGCGCGTCGAAATCAAGAAGCTGCATCAAAGCCTTGGCAACACGATGATCTATGTGACGCATGATCAGGTGGAAGCGCTGACGCTCGCCGATCGCATCGCCATCATGAAGGACGGCGTGATCCAGCAACTCGCCAGTCCATCCGAGATCTACCATCGCCCGACCAATCTTTTCGTCGCAGGCTTCATCGGCGCCCCGGCGATGAACTTCATCAGGGGCGAGATTTCGTTCAAGGCCGGCACGCCGGTCTTCGAAAGCGGTGGCTTGGCGATCGATCTGACCGGATATCCCTTTCTGGCCGCCGCCAAAGCGGGTCCAGCCACGCTCGGTATCCGACCCGAACATATAGCGCCGGATGGCGCAGCCACGGGCTGGCCTACCATCCCCGGCATCGTCTCGGTCGTCGAACCGATGGGAGCCGACACGGTGCTGTGGTTCGATTGGGCAGAACAAAGCCTCTCCTATCGCATCATGGGTGATGCCGCACTCCAGCCGGGCACGAGGATCACACCGGGGCTCGATATCGCCAAGGCCTCCCTCTTCGACGCCGATGGCGCCCGCCTCTGAACCCGCTTTCACAGCATACGGAAATTATCCATGTCTCAGACTATCTATGACGCGCTGGTGATCGGCTCCGGCGCCGCCGGCTCCTTTGCCGCCAAGGAATTGACCGCCCAGGGGCTTTCGGTCCTGCTGCTCGAAGCCGGTCCTGCGGTGACGCCGAGAGATTTCGATCCGAACCGCAAGAAGGCACCCGCCAGCAGCATCAATATCTGGGAGCGGGCACGCGCGACGCTGAAAGGCCAACCCATTCAGGCACGCGCGGCCTTCTTTACCGAGCGCTTCAGCCACTTCTTCGTCAACGATCGCAAGAACCCTTATACGACCCCGAAGGATGCGCCCTTCCTGTGGATCCGTGGCCGTCAGGGCGGTGGCCGCCTGCACAGCTTCGGCCGCGTGCTGCTGCGCTGGACCGACGATGACTTCAAGATCAAGTCGAAGACCGTCAAAGGCGAGGACTGGCCGGTATCCTATGACGAACTCGCCCCCTATTACGCCGAGGTCGAATCGAGCCTCGGGCTCTACGGCAATGAGGATGGCGTCGAGACCCTGCCCGACGGCTTCTATGCGCATCCGGCAAAGCTGACGCCGGCCGAGGAGACCTTCAAGACGGAGGTCGAGGGACGCTGGCCGCAGCGGCACGTCGTTTCCTGGCGCTATATTGCGCCCGATGCCGAGCGCACGCCGAAGCCGTTGCGCGAGGCACTGGCAACCGGTCGGCTGACCATCCGCCACGACGCCATCGTCCGCCGCATCACGACCGACCAATCCGGCGGCCAAGCCACAGGCGCGGAATTCATCGATCGCGTTACCGGCAAAGTCGACACTGTGCGCGCGGCGCTTGTTGTGCTTTCGGCATCGCCGATCGAAAGCGTGCGACTGCTTCTCAATTCAGCGAGCGACCGTCACCCGCAGGGGCTGGGCAACAGCTCCGGCGCACTCGGGCGCTATTTTATGGACCAGCTGCCGTGCCTCGCCTTCGGCTCCTTCTCCAAGGCAAAGGGCTGGGCAGTCGACGACTCCGCTCCGACCGATCCCTTCTACAATCCCTCTGGTGGCATCTTCGTCCCGCGTTTCGGGGAAGGCGATGCCGGCCGCGATGATTTCGACTATCAGGGCAGCATCGGTCGAGCGCCGACGCCCGACGACCAGCCCGCAAGACTGGCATTTTTCGGCTTCGGCCGCATGCTGCCCTATGCAGACAATCGCATCACCCTCGATGCACGCCGCAAGGATGCCTGGGGCATTCCCGTGCCGCATATCCGTTGCGTCATGGGCGACGAGGAACATGCGCTATTGCGCCGGCAGGAAGAAGTGCTGATCGACATGGTGCGCGGCGTCGGCGGTGATCTGGAATTCATCGGCTCTCCCACAGGCCTCCGGGAGATGGGTCGAGGCGCCTTCCCCGATGCCGATCCGTTCAGCCGCTTCATGTTCCGCACCTGGTTCCGCAAGACCATGTGCATGGGAGCGGCCATCCACGAGACAGGCGGCGCACGCATGGGAAGCGACCCGCGAAATTCAGTGCTCAACGCCCATAATCAGCTTTGGGATGTACCCAACGTCATCGTCACCGACGCCAGTGCCTTTCCCGGCAGCGGTATCGCCGGCACGACACTTACCGTCATGGCACTGACGATCCGCGCCTGCCGCAATCTCGTCGACCAGCACCGAACGGGCCGCATCTGAAAGGCACTGGCGGCAGCAAGCAACAGGAGCCAAGGCAACACGCCAAGTCCAAACCGATACCCTCTCGGGGAACCATAAGAGCCGCAGGTCGTTCCTTACCCGGTTCGGTAGAGAACCGCGTAAAGCGCTGACGCGCATGGCCCTGCAATCACCGGCAATGCTGTGTTAGCGACAGGCATTTGAAAGGATCATGAGATGCCGGCGATCAGTATCGAGACTTCGTCATTTCGGAACCGTCGTAGAGAGCACCCTGCCGGCACCACATCCGCCATCCTATCGACAGCAGCAATGATGGGCCTCGCGCTGACAGGCGCAACCCTGTTCGCACCGGCAGCAGCAGAGGCTCAGTCACCCCAGCTCGAGAACACATGCCAGATTGCCGCCAGGAATTTTCTGCTGACCGATCATCTCAATGTCGGCATCGTCCAATCCTTTCCTGAATTGAAGCCACCCGGTGTCCGGCTGACCTATTCGATCCGGCCGGGAACCGCGAAATCCGATATGAGCGATAGCTTCGAATGCGAGTTCGACAAGACCGATCCGCCTTACCATCTCACGCGGTTCTGCGTGTCCGATGTCTGCTACTCGGCGAACGATACGAATGCCGACCGGAAGCGACGCTTTGACGAGATGAGCATTCTGCTAGACCGCACCAATAAGTGAGCGCCTTGAGCAAGTGGTTGGGAAGCGCTGCCTTTGGCGGCCTTCCGCCGGATGCAAGGCTTGGGGCTGGAGCTCGGGCGAAATGACCGGTCCTTGCAATGCCACTTCTGAATACCCATTTTATGAGCTGAAACAGCGTCCCTGGCTACACCGAGTAGCCGCGAAGCTTAAGGCTTTGCACTCCGTCTTGTGACGTGACGGGCGCTCCCACGACACACTGTCATTAACGCTGGCCGATGGCCGGCGAAGGAAATTTTATTGAACACACCAAAGATTACGCCCGCGATTGCGGTGGCAAAGCCGTGCGAACGGGAACAGGCCGGCAATCGGCCGAACGACAAGAACTGGAAGCCCTATCCCTGCCTGCTGACGCGCAGGGAGCTTCAGCAGCTGGTCGCCGAGCAACTCGGCTGACGGCGACCATCATTTTATCAACGCCAACAACAAGGAGAACAAAATGCAGGTTCTGGTAAAAGACAACAATGTCGAACAGGCGCTGAGAGCGCTGAAACGAAAGATGCAGCGCGAGGGGCTGTTCCGGGAGCTGAAGGAACGACGGGCCTATGAAAAGCCGTCCGAGCGTCGCATCCGCGAAAAGGCGCAGGCCGTCAGTAGGCACCGCAAAGCCATGCGGAAGAAACTGCAGCGCGAGGGCCTGCTTGCGAGCCCCAAGCGAAGGTCGCCATCCTCAGCAAGATGACACGCGACCAAGCCAGCTCTCACCATATCTGACCAAAGTAAAACCCCGCTCCGGCTCATCACCGTGCGGGGTTGTGCAGATGCAATGGGGCATCCGCACGATCACCATCGTTGCGCCTTGACCATGACAGGTCGGACGTAACGGGCAGATCCTGATGACTTACGTCAGTCCGCAAGCTTGCCGACGACCAGGCCGGCGAAGAAACCGACCAGCGCGGTCGCAAAGAGCACCGAGCTTGTTGCCGTCGGGTTTTCCCTTGCTGCCTGGACAACATTCCGGCCCTCCCTGCGCGCCATGTCCGCAACGTCGGAAACCTTGGCTTTGGCGGAAGACAGCGCTTCATCGGCACGTTCCGATGCAAGGTCTATCCTGCCGGCCAGGTCTGTCGAAAGCTTGTCCAGCTGGTTGCGCAGCTCCTCGATCTGAACGTTGACGTCCTTGTCCAGCTTGATATCGGCCATTGCATTCTCCTGGTGGTTTACGACAATTCGTCTTTCAGAAACGATGCAGACCTGTTCGGGTTCCCATTGATACGGGATTTAGATGCGCCAATTCTGCGCGACCAACCGTCAGACGGAAGGTTCGACAAGAGGCCTCAGGCGCCCGGACTTTGATCTTCCAAGGGCCTGGATGCCGTTCATCGCGGTCGTCGAGATCAAGCCCCAATATAGCAATCAAAAACATCCCTGGCGGTTTGCACAAAGCGGCAGTGCAATTTGCTAGATTTACTGCAAGAATTTCTACAGTTCTCGAATTTCAACTGACGCTATGCCTACCTACGCTGCCTCATCAAATTTCCTGAGGAGGCTGGAAACGTGGTTCAATCTGTAGGCGTCGACGATGTTGTCGAGCTGGCTCGACCGGCGAGGATTCTCGTCGCCGCGAGCGCTTCGAAACAGAGCCTCGGCTTGCCAGGCAAGTCGAAGACGAAGCTGCAGTGCGATGCCAAGCCGGAGAATGCCCGTAATCATCGCGGCTTTTTCGCCAGTCAGCCTCCACTTTGCCGCGGAGCGTCGCCTGAAGCATGAGTAAACTATCCGTACAGGCCCCGAAGTCAGTTGTGATGATCCGGCCGCATCATTTCACCCCGAATCCGATGACCGCCAACGACAATTCGTTCCAGTCGAACGACGAAAGGCGTGCGGCAACGGCAATCGCAAGTGCGGCCTTCGACGAAGTGACGCGCATGGCCGAAGGCCTCGCATCGGCTGGCATTACCGTGCATGTCTTCGAAGACAAGACCGCCACGACACCGGACTCGGTCTTTCCCAACAACTGGTTCTCCACGCATTCGGGCGGCCATGTCGCCATCTATCCGATGTATTCCGCCAGCCGTCAGAGCGAGCGGCGCACGGATGTGATCGAGATGCTGAAGACCGATTATCGCGTCCAGGACGTCATCGACTATTCGGGTCTCGAAAAGGACCATGTCTATCTGGAAGGCACCGGCGCCATGGTGCTCGATCATATCGGCCGCGTCGCCTATGCCGTCCGCTCCAATCGCACCAATGAAGTCGCGCTGGAACGCTTCTGCACCCATTTCAACTTCGAGCCGATGGTGTTCGACGCCGTCGATCGCAACGGCAAATCGATCTACCACACGAACGTGCTGATGTGCATCGGCACGGATTTCGCGCTGCTGGGGTCCGAGATGATTCCGGATGTGGCCCGCCGTCAGGAGATCATCGCAAGGTTAGAGGAGACTGGCCGCAAGGTGATCGATCTCTCGATCGAGCAGATCGAGAACTTCGCCGGCAATGCCATCGAGCTGGAAGGCCGAGGCGGCAGGGTGGTCGTATTGTCGGCCAGGGCTCATGCAGCCCTCGACGCGGGCCAGACAGAGGCCATCGAGCAGTCGGCAAAACTGCTGCCGTTCGATGTCTCAACCATCGAACTGGCCGGTGGATCGGTGCGCTGCATGCTCGCCGGCATCCACCTGTCGCGCCGCGATCCGGCCGCCACACAATTGCTTTACGCCGCCGGGTGAGCCGGATAGAGAAGCCGTCAAGAACATAAAGGTACTTGGAAATGTCGCAAGCAAGATCAGTCTATCACTTCAATTCCGTCATCGTACGCCAGCCCTCGCGCTCGGTCGTCAACGGCCTTCGCGCCGACGATCGCGGCAACCCGACCTATGATGGCGTCAAGGCCGAGCACGATGCTTATGTCGCCGCCATGCGCGATGCAGGTGTCGAGGTGACCGTTCTTCCAGCACTCGAAGCCTTCCCCGACTCGGTCTTTGTCGAAGACCCGGCGCTCGTCTTCCCGGAAGGCGCGATCCTGCTTCGTCCCGGTGCGGTAAGCCGCGTCGGCGAAACGGCTGAGATCACCCCGACACTTCGCGGCATGTTCGAAACCGTCCTCGACCTTCCGAGCCCCGGCTTTGCCGATGGCGGCGACGTGCTGACGACGCCGAAGAGCGTCATGATCGGCCTTTCCGCCCGAACCGACAAGGTCGGTGCCGAAGCGCTTGTCGCCTGCATCGCCAAGCTCGGCCGCAAGGCTGAGATCGTTGCGACGCCTGAAGGCGTGCTGCATTTCAAGACCGATTGCTCGCTGCTTGACGACGAAAGCGTCTTGTCGACGGCTCGCCTTGCCCGCTCCGGCGTCTTCAAGGATTTCAAGCAGATCATCATTCCGGAAGGCGAAGAGCCCGCCGCCAACGCATTGCGCGTCAACGACGTCGTCATGGTCGGTTCGGACTTCCCGCGCACGATCGAGATGCTCGACAAGCTCGGCTACAAGGTCGTGCCTTTGCAGACGACCCAGATCGGAAAGATTGATGCGGGCCTGTCCTGCATGTCGCTGCGCTGGTTCCGCAACGGCCGATAAAACAAACTTAAAAACAAACTGGGAGAACAGCATGCATAGCTTCAAATCGACAATCGCGGCCGGCGTCGCACTCATCTTGTCCGCCGGCCTTGCTCATGCCGAGGATACCATCCGCCTCGGCATGACGCCAGAACCCTACATGCCGTTCACGCAGGTGAATGCGGCCGGAGAATGGGAAGGCCTCGAAGCCGATCTGTCCCGCGCGGTCTGTGCAAAACTGACGGCAAAGTGCGACATCAAGCAGATGGCCTGGGACGGCCTCATCCCGTCGCTGAACGAAAAGAAGGTTGATTTCATCATCGGCGCCTTCTCGATCACCGATGATCGTCGCAAGGTCGTGGATTTCAGCACGCCATACTACACTGAGGGCACATCCTTCGTCGGCGCCAAGTCCGACAGCACGAAGATCACCACCGTCGATGCTCCCGACGGTTCGGGCAAGATCATCGATCCCTCGATCGTTTCCGGCAAGATCATCGGCGTTCAGACCTCCAGCGTTCAGGCGGCCTATGTCGCGAAATACCTGAAGGGCGCCGAAGCCAAGAGCTACGACACGGCCGACAACTCCGTTGCCGATCTCATCGCCGGCCGCGTCGATTACGTGCTGATCCCGGATCTCTACATTCAGACCTTCCTGAAGTCGGATGCCGGTGTCGATTATGAAGTGAAGCTTACTGTTCCGAAGAACACCACGCTTGGCGAAGGCGTTGCCTATGCCATCCGCAAGGGTGATGCCGACACGCTGACCAAGATCGACACGGCGCTTGCCGAACTCGACAAGGACGGCACGACGCAGAAGCTTGTCGACAAGTGGATCTTCAACAAGAAGTAATGGCGTGATACCGGGCGCGGCTTCGGCTGCGCCCGCAGCGCCGCGGCCACCCGCCCTCCTTCTGCTTTTGTCGCGAGATCGCTCTTAGCGCCTCATCGCAGCCTTGCAGACTAGACGGCGCCTGATCCCGCATATCGGCAACAACAAGGGCCGACCGGCTCACTTCAAAAGCAAAGCCGGATCGAGCAGGTAGAATGCATGGACTCATATTGGCACTTGCTCGGCTGGGGCCCGGAAGGCTGGGGCGGCAATTTCGCCTGGGGTCTGCTGATGACCCTTCAGGTCTCGATCATCTCTTACATAGTGGCCGTAGGCTTCGGCTTTCTCGGCGCCGCGGGCAAGCTTTCGCACCACCGGTCACTTCGCTTTGCGGCCGGACTTTATACGACCGTCGTGCGCTCGCTGCCGGAACTCCTGGTCATCCTTCTGCTCTATTTCTCCGTCGCAAGCGGCGCCGAGCGCTTCCTGAAATATGCCGGCCTCGTCGATGACGGCTTCCAGTTCAGCCCCTTCTGGGCAGCGATCATTGCACTCGCCTTCGTCTCCGGCGCCTTCATGACCGAGGTTCTCAGATCAGCCTATCTCGCGGTGCCGCCGGGTCAGATCGAGGCGGCCGTGTCGATCGGCATGCGGCGGCGCAAGATCCTGATCCGTGTCATCCTTCCGCAGATGATGCGCCACGCGGTGCCGGGAATGGGCAATCTCTGGCTCTCCATCACCAAGGAAAGCGCCATCATTTCGGTGCTCGGCTCCTTCAGCGAGTTGCTCTATACCGGCTACCGCGCAGCTGCGAGCACAAAGCAGTACATCCTGTTTTACGGTCTTACCGCCCTGCTCTTCCTGCTCATTACCTTGGTGTCCGTGTTCCTGATCAGCCGCATCGAGCACTATCTGAACCGGGGGCATCGCTGATGGAAACGATCACCAACGTCATTTCCTTCCTGCCCGCCCTCATCAAGGCAACGCCGCTCACGCTGCTGCTGACGGCAACGGCCGGCATCTTCGGCCTGATCATCGGCACGCTTGCAGCCCTTGCCCGCCTGTCGAAATACCGGCTGCTCGCATGGCCTGCCTTCGCCTTCACTTTCGCCTTTCGCGGAACACCGCTGCTGGTGCAGATTTACCTGGTCTATTACGGCCTCGGTCAGATCCTGCCCGGCACCTGGGTCCGCCACAGCTTCCTCTGGCCCTATCTGCGCGATGGCCTCTGGTATGCGATCGCGGCCCTCAGTCTGAACCAGGCATCCTACAATGCCGAAGTCATTCGCGGCGCCATCCAGGCGATCCCCCGCGGCCAGATCGAGGCCGCGCTTTCGATTGGCATGACGCGGTGGACGATCCTTCGGCGCGTGACCCTGCCGCAGGCGTTCCGCCATTGCCTGCCGGTTCTCACAAGCGATCTGATCATCCTGTTGAAGACGACATCGCTCGCCTCGACCATCACTATTCTGGAAGTGATGGGGACGGCCCGGATGCTGCAGCGCCAGTCGCTGCTGATCTTCGAACCGCTGATCGCCGCCGGCATCATCTATTTCGCCGTGGTCTTCATCCTGACCCGGATCATGAACGTCGTCGAATTCCGCATGACGCGCTACCGCGCCGTTCGTGCGTGAGTTCGAAAGCCTCGGGAGGAATTGAAATGGTCGAGACTGCACTTTCGGTGCGAGACATCCACAAGAGCTTCGGCAGCGTCGAGGTCTTGAAGGGCATCTCGTTTGAGGCACGCAAAGGCGACGTCATCTCGCTGATCGGCAGCAGCGGCTCCGGCAAGAGCACCCTGTTGCGCTGCATCAACTATCTCGAAACGCCGGACAAGGGCGAAATCTCG
>BFBZ01001212.1_pt1 | contig 18182 bp, 13 predicted proteins | sample 1888401 | NCBI WGS metagenome assembly BFBZ01 (sample SAMD00112614, study PRJDB3348) | symbiont metagenome | host: Chara braunii | reverse complement strand
GGAGAATTCGGTCGCCCATTTGTTGCCGGTCATGTGCTTGACCAGCGCGAAGGCGAGATCCGGGTTCTTCGAGGTCTTTGACACCGCCAGGCCATGATTGGTCGGGGTCGACCAGTTGCCCGGCGCCTGCACGGCGCCCAGCGTGTCGCCATTGACCCAGGGGCCCTGCCCCTTGACGAAGAAATAGGAGGCGGAATGGGCCTGCAGCATGCCGACATTGCCGGCGGCAAAGGCGCCGTTCGGCTCGACCCAGCGGCCGGTCCAGGCCACCTTGTTGATCGCGCCGGACCCTGTTGCCTTGGCCAGCTTGTCGAGCATGGCGGCGGTCTCAGGCGTGTTGAAGGCCGGAGTCTTCAGGTCCGGCTTCAACAGCTCGACCCCGTTCATCTTGAACAGCGGCCAGTAGAGCCAGTCGAAATTCAGCGTCAGGAAGCCGGTCTTCTCGCCCTTGGCCATCGCCTGCGAGAAACTCAGGATCTCGTCGAAGGAGGTCGGCGGGCCTGCCAGGCCGGCCTCCTTGAACATGGTCTTGTTGTAATAAAGCAAGGTCTTGGCGACGTAGAAGGGGATGACGAAGGTCTTGCCGCCAAAGGCGAACCCGCCGAGGTAGTCGGGATTGTAGAGCTTGGCGGTCTCCGGCTCCTTGGCGAGATAGGGGGTCAGGTCGAGCAACGCCCCATTGGCCGCCCATTCGACCCAGATGGCGCCCTGCAGGTCGACGATGTCGGGAGCCGTGCCGGCCACCAGCTGGGTCTGGTAGAAGGCCGGCAGCTCCGGGCCCTTCTTGTCCAGCCACTCGATCTCGACGCCCGGGTTGAGCTTCTGGAAATCGGCGAACTCCTCGCGGAACAGCGCCTCCTGGTCGGCGATGTTCCAGGTGAGAATGCTCAGCTTGCGGTTCGTCTGCGCGCGCAGATAGGCCGGCAAGCCAAGGCTGCCGGCGAGCATGGCGCCCGTCTTGATGACTGTCCTGCGGTCCATCTCGTCCTCCCGATATCTGCCCTGGTGAGCGCTTATGCGCCCGGCTTGGCGGCGCGGCCGGATCAGTCGATCGGGCACCACGGATCAAATGATAGCGGTTACATTGAAGCGGTCAAGCGCTCCACGTCGATAGCCTCGGAATCATGTAAACTGCGGCCTTCAACCATGGCTTGCGCATTGACATGGCGTTGCAAGCGGTATCATCTGCTGCAACCGGGGCCGGCTTTTCCCGGCCTGATCAACATGCTATCGGCCAGGCGGCAGCGAGAGGATATCAGGTGGGAATCGAAAGCGGATCGCCTCATGTGCGCGAGCGCCTGAGTTCGGCGCGTTCGCGCATGGCCGATGTCGCGCGGCTCGCCGGTGTATCGACCGCCACGGTGTCGCGTGCGCTGCGCCAGCCCGACCTGGTTTCGCCCGCGGTCCGCGCGCGTATCCAGGAGGCGGTGGAACGGCTGTCCTACCGGCGCAACCTGATGGCCGGCGCGCTCGCCAGCGCCCGCAGCATGACCATCGGGGTGATCATTCCCTCGATCGTCAACTCGTTCTTCGCCGCCACCGTCGAGGCGATGGAGCAGGGCCTCAAGGGCACCGACTACCAACTGATGCTCGGCAATAGCGACCACTCGGAGGACAACGAGGAGCGCCTCGTCGCCTCGTTCCTGGCCTGGTCGCCGGCCGCCATGGTGCTGACCGGCCGACGGCATACCCGCAACACCATCCGCGCCCTGATCGAGGCGGAGATCCCGGTCATCGAGACCTGGGAGCTGACCGACCATCCGATCGATACGATCATCGGCTTTTCACAGCGTGCGGCGGGCCGGATCGTCATCGACCATTTCAAGGCGCGCGGCGCAAGACGTCTCGGCTTCATCGGCGCCATGATGGACCGCGACTACCGGGCAGTGGAGCGTCATGCCGGCTTCATCGAGGCCGCGCTGGCGGCGGGCTTCCAGGCCCCGGCCGAGGTGCTGGTGCCGGAGCGGGCCAGCACCGCCGGCGGCGCCAAGGCCTTTGCCGAGCTGATGGCTGGGCACGCGGATGTCGACGCCGTCTTCGCGACCAATGATACCCTGGCGCTCGGGGCGCTGTTCGAGGCGCAGCGGCGCGGCCTCGCCATTCCCGACCGCCTGAAGCTCTGCGGCTTCGGCGATCTCGAATTCGGCGCCGCGAGCGAGCCGGGACTGACCACGGTCAGGCCGCCCCGGCGCGAGATCGGCCAGCGGACGATCGAGATCTTGCTGAAACGGCTGGCCGGCGGCGAGGTCGGCGACCGGGTGGTCGATCTCGGCTTCGACCTGGTGGTACGGGGAAGTACGTGAGGGCGAATGGCGAATAGGGACGATGCGAAACGCGTCGCCCAATCAACCTTCTCCCGTGGAGAAAAGGTGGCGCCGTCAGGCGCCGGATGAGGGGGCGTCCGTCTGCGGATAGAGCGGTGTGCTTGACGAGCACAGTTACTCATTCACCACGCGACAACCGGTCCCAATCGACATCGATACCAAGCCCAGGGGCATCGGGAAGTTCGGCCACTCCATCGGCCACCCTCAACGCATCGCCCACCAGCCGGTCGCGCCAGGGGTTGGGATTGCTATCGATCTCCAGCATGCCCGGACCGCCGGCCGCCGCCAAGAGATGCGCCGAGGCCATCAGCCCGATGCCGCCGCCGAGATAATGCGGGCAATAGCTGATGCCGGCGGCAAGTGCCCGCCGCGCCACCTGAAGACAGCCGGAAACGCCACCCCACTTGGCCGCATCCGGCTGCAGGATCGCAAAGCAGCCTGACACGATAGCCGCATCGAATTCCGCCAGAGCATTCATGTTCTCCCCTGCCGCCAACGCCGTGCCGACCTGTCCGGCAACGCCGTGCCACTCGGCCAGCGGACGGTCGGCGGCAATCGGTTCTTCGATCCAGGCGAGGTCATAGGACGCTGCGAGGCTCGCACCGAGCCGTGCCGCTTCTTGCGCGTTCCAGCCCTGATTGGCGTCGACCATGAGGATCGCACCATCCCCGAGCAGGTTGCGTGCCGCGTCCAGGGATCGCCGGTCGACCGCCTCGCCGAAACCGACCTTGAGCTTGAAGGCACGATGACCGAGATCGCGCTCCCGCCGGATCACTTCCGCCGGGCTCTCGGGCCCGATGCCGCTGGCATAGGCGCGGATGCGGCCAGGCGCCCCGCCGAGCCAGCGCCAGAGCGGCTGGCCGGCCTTGCGCGCGAGCAGATCATGGCAGGCCATGTCGATGCCTGCCGCGACCTGGCGCAACGGCCCCCATTCGCCCGACTGGATCGCCAGGATGTGCAGGCGGCTCATCAGGCGCGCGAAAATCTCGCCCGGCGGCAGCGCGCCCAGCCCGACCAGGGTCGGGCCGACAACCGCCAGCGCCAGCCTCGCCCGGTGCTCGGCACCGACCGAGGGGAAATTGCACCAGACCTCGCCGAAACCCTCGGCGCCGGCCTCGTCACGCACGCGGAGAAACACCGCGGGACGGTCGGCCATGACGCCGAACGAGGTCTTGACGGGCAAGTCGATCGGCGCGCGCAAGGCCAGCGCCTCGACCGACACGATCCTGATCTGCACGCCATCCGGTGTCGGGGTTGTTTCGGCCAACGGTCTCACCTGTTGAAATCTGGTTTCACGTCGCTTAGACATAACCGACCGGGCCCGAAGGGCAACAGGCCCTTCATCGGAAGATATCGCAGCCATGCCGACGGTCGCGCCGCGCGCCAGTCCACCCGATGAGCAGAGGCCCGATGCGGCCGCCTCGCCGGTACGTGCCATCGAGCGGACCATGAAGATCCTGCGCGCGCTCGGCTCGAGCACCGGCTATGTGACGCTGACCGAGCTCAGCCAAAGCATCGAGCTGCACAAGTCGACCGTCCTGCGCTTCCTGAGGACGCTGGAACAGGGCGGCTTCGTGGCGAGCGGTCCCGGCGGCAAGGGCTGGCGGCCCGGCCCGGTGTTCCTCGACATCAAATCACGCGCCGTGGCCGAACAGGATCTGGCTGAGATCGCCCGGCCCTTGATGGAACAGGCGGTCAAGCTGACCAATGAAACGGTGCAGATGGCCATCCTGGCCGAAACCAGCATCGTCTATATCGCCAAGATCGAGCCGCTCGACGCGCCCTTGCGCATCAACACCCAGATCGGCACGCGCCGGCCGGTCCATTGCACCGCGCTCGGCAAGGTGCTGACCGCCTGGCGCGATCCGGCCGAGGTCGACGCCATCATCGGCGAGGCTGGGCTCGCCCGCTACACCGACGCCACCATCACCACCGCGCCAGCCCTGCACAAGGCGCTGGCCAAGGTTCGCCGCGACGGCCACGGCTTCGATCTCGGCGAATTCAACCAGCTCGTCAGCTGCGTGGCGGCGCCGATCCGCGGCTCCGACGGCCGGGTGGTGGCGGGCCTGAGCATTTCGAGCTTCGGCCCATCGGCCAAATCGGCGCGCTTCGCCGAACTGACCCGTCAGGCCATGGCGACCGCCGAGCGCATCTCCGAGCGCATCGGCTGGAGGCCCGGCGAAGCGCCATAGGGAAACCACATGCAGATCGCACTCGAGAACGGTCCGGCGCGCGCCATCGTCGCCACCACGGGCAGCGAGCTCCACGCCTGGCGAGCCGGTGGTCGCGACCTCCTGTGGACCCGCGATCCGGCCTGGTGGGCCAAGTCGTCGCCCGTGCTGTTCCCGATCGTCGGCTGGGCCAACCAGGGCCGGATCCGGGTCGACGGCACGGCGCGCCCGATGGGCGTGCACGGCTTCGCGGCGGCGAGCGAATTCACCGTCGAAGCCCGCGATGCGGCAAGCGTCAGCCTGGTGCTGACCGACAATGAGGCGACGCGCGACGTCTACCCATACCCGTTCGTCCTGCGGGTGACCTATCGGCTCGAGGAACACCGGCTCACTGTGCGCTTCGCGGTGGAGAATACCGGCTCGCGGCCGCTGCCCTATGCGCTTGGCCTGCATCCCGCCTTTCGCTGGCCGCTCGCCGGGGCAGCCAGGGCCGACCATGCCATCGTCTTCGAGAAACCCGAGGCGCCCGAGGTGCCGGTGATTGCGCCCGGCGGCCTCGTTTCGCCAGCACGGCGCGACGTGCCGCTCGACGGCCGCAGGTTGAAGCTCACCGATGAGCTGTTCGCCGCGGATGCACTCTGCTTCCTCGACGCCAGGAGCCGTTCCTTCCGCTTCGTCGCCGGCGACAAGGGGCCCAGCATCGCGCTGGAAGTCGAGGACTTTCCACATCTGGCGCTGTGGAGCAAACCCGGCGCGCCCTATGTCTCGATGGAAGTCTGGACCGGATATGGCGATCCCGAGGGTTATACCGGCGAGCTCGTCGACAAGCCCGGCATGCGCCTGCTGGCGCCGGGGGCCAAGGCAGGCCACCGGGTCGATTTCGTCTATCGGGAGGCTGATGAGGGGTGAGGTAAGGGGCGAGTGGCGAGTGGCGAGTGGCGAGTGGCGAGTGGGCATGATGCGAAACGCATCGTCAAATCAACCTTCTCCCATGGGGAGAAGGTGGCGGCGTCAGCCGCCGGATGAGGGGATGTCCATGTCCGGACAAGGCGGCGTGCGTCGCGAGCGTCACTGTCAGTTCTCGACGCTGTCCCCTCACCCGCCGGCTGACGCCGGCACCCTCTCCCTCTGGGCGAGGGTTAATTCGGCGCCCTCTTTAGGGCCCTTCAAGTTTCACTACCCGCAACTCATTTTCTCCTGATGGAATTTTCTTGGCAAATGCCGTTACGCCACCTATCGTGACCGGGTGCCGAGGCAGCCGACCAAGAGCCGCCGGGCGCAGGCCAGCGAGGCTCCATGTCCGATATCCATTCGACACCGAAGAACCCTTTCCGCGCGGCACTTGCCCGGGGCCGGCCGCTGATCGGCATCTGGTCCATGCTCAATTCGGTCAATGCCAGCGAGGGGCTCGGCTGGTCCGGCTATGACTGGATCCTGATCGACGGCGAGCATTCGCCGGTCTCGCTGCATGATGCCATGGACCATTCGCGCGCGCTGGCCGCGACGCCGACCGTGCCGATCGTCCGGCTGGTCTGGAACGACCCGGCGCTGTTGAAGCAACATCTCGACGCCGGCCTCTCCACCGTCATGCTGCCCTATGTGCAGAACGCCGAGGAAGCCCGCGCGGCGGTCGACGCCATGATGTATCCGCCCAAGGGCCAGCGCGGCGTTGCCGCCATGCACCGGGCGAGCCGCTACGGCCGGTTCAAGGATTATGTCGCGCGGGCCAATGACGAGACTTTCCTGATCGTCCAGATCGAAACCATGGCCGCGCTCGAGCGCTGCGAGGAGATCGCCAGTGTCGACGGCGTCTCGGCGGTGTTCTTCGGCCCCGGCGACCTTGCCGCCAGCATGGGCAAGCCGGGTGAAGCCGCCCACCCGGACGTCACTGCCGCGATCGAGCGGGGACTGGAGCGCTGCCGGCCGACCGGCAAGGCGGTCGGCGTGCTCGCGCCCAATGACGAGATTTCCGAACGCCACATCCGTTCCGGCTTCGATTTCGTCTCGGTGGCCAATGACTGCGCCATCCTGTTCCGCAACGCCGACGCGGGCGCCGCGCGCTTCCGCGCCATCGCGGATGCCTCCCGCGCCGCCAGGGGCTGAGCCATGGCCACCGTCGAGTTCCGCAAGCTGACCAAGCGCTACGGCCCGCTGGAGATCGTCCATGGCATCGATCTCTCCATCCATGACGGCGAGTTCATCGTGCTGGTCGGCCCGTCCGGCTGCGGCAAGTCGACCACGCTGCGCATGCTGGCGGGGCTCGAGGACATCAGTTCGGGCGACATCCTGATCGACGGCCGGGTGGTCAACGAGATCGAGCCGCGCGACCGCGATATCGCCATGGTGTTCCAGGACTACGCGCTCTATCCGCATATGTCGGTCTACGAGAACATGGCGTTCTCGCTGCGCTACCGCGGCGTCGCCAAACGCGACATCGATGCCCGGGTGCGTGACGCGGCGGCGGTTCTCGGGCTCGAGCCCTATCTCAAGCGCCGACCCAAGCAATTGTCCGGCGGCCAGCGGCAGCGCGTCGCCATGGGCCGCGCCATCGTGCGCAAGCCGCAGGTCTTCCTGTTCGACGAACCCTTGTCCAATCTCGACGCCAAGCTGCGCGGCTCGATGCGGGTCGAGATGAAGAAGCTGCACCAGCGGCTCGGCGTCACCACCGTCTACGTCACCCATGACCAAGTGGAAGCGATGACGCTGGCCGACCGCGTGGTGGTCATGAATGGTGGCCATATCGAACAGACCGGCACGCCGGACGAGGTCTATCACGCGCCGGCCAGCCTGTTCGTCGCCGGTTTCATCGGCGCGCCGACGATGAACCTGATCCCGGCCCGGCTGACGTCAGGCACCAGGCTCCGGCTTGCCGACGGGGCCGCCGAGGCGCCGTTGCCGGCGGATCGCCGACCGGCTTCCGACGATCTCACCTTCGGCATGCGGCCGGAGGATGTCGAGGTGGCCGAAGGCGAGACGCCCCGGGGGCGGCTCGATGTGCCGGCCCAGGTCGAGGTGGTCGAGCCGCTCGGCGCCGACACCCTGGTGTTCACCACTGTCGCGGGTCATCCGGTCGCGGCGCGCGTACGGCCGGAGATCCGGCCGAAGCCCGGCGAGAACCTGAAGCTGCGCTTCAATCTCGACCGTATGCATCTGTTCGACGCCACCACCGGCCGGGCAATCGGGGCGCCGCAGTCCCATGGCTGAAACGCGGATCGCCCTTGCCGGTTTCGGCGCCTGGGGCCAGATGCATGCCCGCGCAATACAGGCGATCGAAGGGGCGGTGCTTGCCGCCATATTCTGCCACGGCGAGACGTCCGAACGGGCCGCGGCCGAGGCCCTGCCGGAGGTGCCGCGCTTCCGCAGCTATGAAGCCATGCTCGCCGCCGGCGGTTTCGACGTGGTGACCGTCGCGGTTCCGAACGACCGCCACGCCGCCTTCGCGATCGCCGCCCTGGAAGCCGGCGCCCATGTCATCCTGGAAAAACCGCTCGGCGTCTCGCTCACCGAATGCGACCGGGTGCTGGCAGCGGCGGCAGCGACCGGCCGGCAGGTCGCCGTGAACCACGAACTGCGCGTCTCGCATCAATGGGGCGAGGTGCGCGAGATTATCGCCTCGGGCGCCATCGGCCAGGTGCGGCACCAGCATTTCTCGCTGTTCCGCAAGCCGTTCCGGCTCGGCTCCGGCGGCTGGCGCCACGACCGCGGGAGGGTCGGCTCCTGGATTCTCGAGGAACTTGTCCATTTCGTCGATCTGGTACTCTGGTATGCCGCCGGCAACGGCCCACCTCAATCGCTGCAGGCCGTCGCCTCCTCCGCCGGTGGACTGGCCGATACGGTGACCGTGACGCTCACCTGGGCGGACGGCTCGACCGCGCTTGCGACGCAATGTCTCGCCGGTTTCGAGCACCACACACTCCTGGAGATCGCCGGCGACGATGGCGCAATCCGCACCTGGTGGGCCGGTGTCACGGATCGCACGGCGACGCCCGACTTCGCCCTGGCGGTCCGCCGGCGTGGCGCCGAGGCGGCGGAGCCGGTCGCCATTCCGCGCTCCGGCGAGATCTTCGAACTCGAAGAGAACATTCGCCGGGCGCTGGACGGTTTCCGCACCGGCCAGTTGATCATGCCGCTCGCCGACGCCCGCGCCGCGGTCGCCATCTGCCTGGCGATCGAACAGAGCATCGAGACCGGAGCGGCGGTGGCGCTCGTGAGCAGGCCGGCCTGAGGCACCGGGCCTTACCCCGCCTCCGGTCAGACGATCGCCGGTTCGCCCACCTTCATCGGCGCGATGTGGTGCGCCTCGTCGAACAAGGCGCTCGCCTGGAAAATCAGGCTCTCGCCATTCCACCGCCCGACCAATTGGCCGCAGAGCGGCAGGCCGGCAGCCGAAAAGCCCGTGGCTACGCTCATCGCGGGGTGGCCGGTGACATTGAACGGCGCACGGGCCTGGCGCTCGCCGGTAAAGGCAAGCGCTTCCAGGTCGTCGATCCGGCAGGCCGGGTCGAGCATATTGGCGGTAAGCAGCAGATCGGCGCCAGCAAAGACCTGCTCGACCGCTTCTACCAGCCGGCGCCGATGGCGCAGAGCCTGGACATAGTCCTCCGCGGTCAGGAAGGCGCCCGCCATCAGCCTTTGCCGGCCCGAACGGCCATAGTCCTCCGGCCTCTGCTTGAGCCAGTCGGCATGGATGGCATAGCCCTCCGAAAACATGATGACGCGGTTGACGCCGAGAAAGGCGTCGAGCGGCGGCAAGCGCACCACCTCGATCCTGGCGCCGGCATCGGCGAGGCGGGCCGCCATCCGATCGAGCGCGGCCGCGACTTCTGGATCCGCCACCGCATCGCCGGCGTGGAAATGTCTGACATAACCGACGGTCACGCCTTCCAGCCGGCGCGCCGGGACCGGGCGCGGCGCGGGAGACGCCGCCTCGTTTCCGGCGATCGCCCCGAAGGCCAGCGCGAGATCAGCGGTCGAGCGCGCCAGCGGCCCGACATGGTCGAGCGAGAAAGCGAGCGGAAAGACGCCTTCGCGCGACACCGCGTCATAGGTCGGCTTCAATCCCAGAATTCCGCAGGCGCCGGCCGGGTGGCGGATCGAGCCCGCCGTGTCGGTGCCGATGGCGATCGGCATGAACCCGGCCGCCACAGCGACCGCCGAACCCGACGAGGAGCCGCCCGGATTGTGGTCGCGGTTCCAGGGGTTGCGTGCCGGCGGAAGCGGCAGGTCGAAGGACGGGCCGCCAAGCGCGAACTCATGGGTGGCGAGCTTGCAGAAGATGATCGCGCCCGCCTCGCGCAGGCGACGGGTCACCGCGGCATCGCGATCCGGCCGATTGCCGGCCAAAATTTTCGAATGACAGGTCGTCGGCATGCCGGCGACGTCGATGACATCCTTGATGCCAACCGGGACGCCGTTCAGCGCGCCGAGCCGATCACCTGCGCGGATCGCCCGCTCGGCACAGCGCGCGCCCTGACGGGCGGCTTCCGCGTCGAGGTGGACGACACTGTCCAGCAATGGATCGAGCCGATGGATGCGAGCAAGCACTGCCTCGATCACATCGACCGGCGAAAAGCTGCCCTCGGCATAGCCGGCAAGCATCTCGGTCGCGGTCAGCGTCGCGAGATCGGTCATCGGCCCGGCCCCCGTGGTGGCGACCAGGGTTCCAGCTGCGGCGGCAATCCACGCGGCAGCAGGGCGCGATTGCGCGCGGCGGCGGCGCTCGCGACCGTGACATCGTCAGGGAACAGCATGGCGGCACGCGCGAGACCGAGGCGCCGCGCCGACGCCAGGCAGTCTGTCGTGTCCTGTTCGTCCCGCGGCTTGTCGTCTGATGGCATGATCAAGCCTTGTCGATGTTCCAGAACACGGCGACCGGCGCCACCGGCGGCGCCGAGATGGTCGAGCGCCAGGCCGATGGCTGGCTGAACTGACCAAGGATGCGATAGGGCTGCACTTCGGCGAGACGCTGTTGCAGCTGGAGCGCGGCATCATGCCGGGTCGCGTCGCTGGACGCCTCGATGAAGGCCTGGCGCAGCGCCTCGGCCTGGTCGTCGCAGGGCCAGCCGACCCAGTTAGAACGGTCGCACGCCATGTTGGCGGCGACGTTGGTCAGCGGATTGAACTGGGTTTCCCCCGAAAAGAAGGTGCAATAGAGGTTCCAGCCGCCCTGCTCGACCGGATCCTGTTTCAGGATGCGGGCATTGGCAGTGCCCCAGTCATAAAGCTGAAGATCGACATTGAGCCCGATCTCTTTCAGCTTCGCGGTGGCGACCTGAGCGAGTTGGCCGATCGCCGGAATGTCCTGCGACGAGACCAGAACCACCCGCTCGCCCTTGTAGCCCGACTCGGCCAGAAGCCGGCGGGCCTTGTCGAGATTGGGCTTGGCAAAATCAGCGGCGCCGGCCTCCGATGCATTGGTGCTGCCGCAGACGAAATAGGCGTCGCAGGTCTTCCAGGGCGCGTTGTCACCGGCGACCGCCTCCATGTAATCGGTCTGATCGGTCGCATAGGCCAGCGCCTGGCGCGCCTTCACATTGTTGAATGGCGGCAGGAGGCTGTTGGTACGGATCATCGCCACGTTGGGCAGGCTCGACAGCGCGCCGCTCTGGATTTGCCGGGAGCGACGCAGAAGCGGAATGAGGTCGGAAGGGACGCGGTCCCAATAGTCGATCTCGCCGCTCAAAAGCGCCGAAGCGGCAGTGGCGGAATCCGGCATGACCGTCCATTCGACGCGATCGACCTTGACCACGCGCGCGCCGGCGAGGCCGTCGGCCGGTTCGGAGCGCGGCAGATAGGCGCGGTTCTTGGCATAGACGACTTTGGCGCCGGAGATCCATTCATTGGCGACGAAGGCGAAAGGACCGGAGCCGACGGCGGTGGTGATCGGCCTTGCCGGGTCGTTCTCGGCATCCTGGCGCCGCATGATGACCGGCAATTGGCCGATCGCCGAGCCGAGCGAGAATTCGACGAAACCGTAAGGCTTGGTCAGGCTCATGCTGAAGCCATCGTCGCCCTTGGGACTGAGATCTGCAACATATTCGGCCAGCTTGCGGCCGACCACATCGCGCTTCATCCAGCGCTTGAGCGAGGCGACGACGTCGGCCGAGGTGACCGGGTTGCCGTCATGGAACTTGAGCCCGTCGCGCAGCCGGAAATCATATTTCAGCCCGTCCTGCGCGACGGTGTAGTCCGCCAGCATCATCGGCTTGGCGCCAAGCTTGCTGTCCCAGGCAAACAGCGTCTCGTAGATCATCATGCCGTGCATGCGGGTGATCAGGATCGACACCGTCACCGGATCCAGCACCTTGAGATCGGCATGCGGCGCGACCCTCAGGATCTTCTGGCCCTGTGTCTGGGCGAGCGCCCGGCCGGCCGGCGTCCCCACGGCCAGGGCGGCTCCGGCAGCCTGCAAAAATTGGCGACGTTGCATGGTCTTGGCTCCGCGGGCAGTTGGACTAGGGATTGTCGGTGAAGGGAAAGATGCGTTCGGTCGGCACATGCCGATAGGGCAGCGTGGTCAGGTCGGCGGGACCCCAGTCGGGCGTGTCGACAATGATGATCTCAGCCGCCAGTTTTTCGTAGACGGCGCGAAAATGCGTCTTCGACCTCAGCACGATGATGTCGAAATCCAGCGCCTGCATACCGAACTGGATGAACAGATCCTCGTCCACCGTCAGCGCCGGCCGGCTGACGACGCTGACCATCGAGCCGTTCACCGCGATGACCGCGGCCAGCCCGAGCTCGACCAGCCGGCCATGCATATAGGGGCCTGTGGTGCGGTAGCTCTTGTCGCCGGCAAACAGCACCTGGCCGGTGAGCCGCACCGGCCCGCCGGCGCGCGCCGACGAATGGCCGCCGACGTCGAGCGTCACGGTCGCGCCCACCCCCGCCTCCGCCGCGGCGCGAGCGGCGACGGGATCCCAGATATAGGGGATCGCCGCCTTGGCGACGCCGCGGTCGAGCAGCTCGCGCAAGAGATAGGTGCTGTCATTGCAGCGATCGGCATGTTCGAGCAGGACGATCGGGCGGGTCGCCCCTGCCGCGGCCGCGATCGCACGATCGACCCCCGTCTTCATGTCCGAGACGAGATCCGGGTGCATCAACGCATGCCGGGCGGCGTGGATGCGCGCATTGAGGTTGGACACCGCCTCGTCGGCGGCCCGCGGATCATCGGCGACCGCCAGGACCGAGAAGCCGCAATTGGGTACGTCGGCATAGGAAAAGCCGGCGAAGACGCTGACGTCGAGATAGTCGGGCGCGGTCCTGGCCATGGCGACCGAGGCATCGACGATCTCGGAAAGCGGCGCGAGGCCCGTGGCGCTGAAAATGCTCGGCACCATGACCCCGGGCTTGGCGATGGCCATGACCGGCCGGGGGGCGCCCTTCAGCACGCGCATCAGGCAATTGGCGGCCCGTTCGCCGGTCGCCGCGATGTCGGTATGCGGCGAATAGTGATAACCGAACACGCCATCGGCAAGACGCAGCAACTGGTCGTCGATATTGCCGTGATAGTCGAGCGCGACCATCAGCGGCACGTGCCGGCCGATCACCGCACGCACCCGTTCGACCACCTCCCGGTCCGGATCGAGCCGGGTCGGCGTGGTCATGGCGCCGTGCAAGGCGAGCAAGACGCCATCCAGCGGACCGGCCGCGGCAAGGCTGGCGCAGATCCGGTCGACATAATGGACGAAGGCCGCATCCTCAGCCGGCCCGGCCGCGCCACCCTCGGCATAGACCATGGGCAGGATCTCGGCACCCTCGCGCTCACAGACGGCAATGAAGCCGCCGCACAGGGTGTTGGTGGCGCGAAAGCGGTCGATCAGCACCTGGCCCTCCGCCTCGCTCGCCTTGAAATCGGCAAGCGTGGTGAGCAGCGACAGGAAACTCACCGATTCAAGGGCGATGCCGCCCATGGCGATACGCATGAACGGCTCCTCAGGCGCGACGGACGTTCCAGGGAAAGGCCGACGGGCCCGGCAAGACACCGGCAAGGCTCGCGCGGAAGGCGGTCTTCTGCAGGAACCGCCCGAGCGGCACGACCGGCGCGGCCGCAAAGGCCTCGCGCTGGATCGCATCGAACAGGCGCTGCTGGTCTTCATCGGAGGCCGCGTCGAGCCATTCAGCCGTCAGCCGTTCGATTTCCGGACTGTCGAACCAGCCGAACCAGCCCTTGGCGCCTTGGCCGCGAATATTGGTGTTGAGCACCGGATTGGATACGACCGTGCTCTTCCACGTCGTGTGGAAAATGTTCCAGCCGCCTTTTTCCACCGGCTCGCGCGAATTGCGGCGCTGCACCACCGTGCCCCAGTCCATCACCTGCAGGTCGACATTCATGCCGAGCTTGCGCAGGACATCGGCCGTGACGTCGCCGAAGGGCGCGATCGAAGGCAGATCGCTGGGGCTGAGAATGACGATCCGCTCGCCGGAATAGCCAGCCTCCTTGATCTCACGGCTGAGCCGGTCGAAATCCTTCGGCGGCTTCATCACCCCGGCTCCGATCTCGCGGACAAACGGCTGGCCCGCCGGAAACATGCTGTAGGACGTGCTCCAGGCCTTGGCGTCGCCGCCGGTGATCAACGCCATATAGTCGGCCTGGTCGACCGCAGAGAGCACGATGCGGCGCAGGCGAGGATTGTCGAAGGGCGCAATCTGCGCATTGAAGCGGAGAAAGCCCACGAAACCGGCGGGATCATAGGCCTGAACCGTCACGTTGCGATTGGTGGCGAGCTGGTTGGTCAGATCGGCGTCGGCGAATTCCCACCAGTCGACCTCGCCGCGTCTCAAGGCGTTGGCCGCGGTCGCCGAATCCGGGATGACCTGCCATTCGATCCGGTCGAAATGGGCGATCTTGCCGCCGGAATTGAGCACCGGCGCCTCGCTGCGGGGTCGATAGCGTTCGAACCGGGCATAGACGGCCCGGCTGCCCGACATGAATTCGTCCTTGACGAAGCGGAATGGCCCGGACCCGACCATTTCGGTGTTCGGCTTGAACGGATCGGTCGATGCCATGCGCTCCGGCATCATGAAGGCGGGAACCGGGCCGATGAATGCGAGCGCCGACAGGAGACGCGGAAAGGGCCGCCTGAGGCGGATACGAATGGTCCGGTCGTCAGCAACCTCAAAGGCCTCGACCGCCGCGCCCAGCGTCTGACCAAACGTGTCGCGCTTGCTCCAACGTTCCAGGCTCGCGGCGCAATCCCGGGCCCGGACCGGTTCGCCGTCGTGGAATTCCAGGCCGTCGCGCAGCCGGATCGTCCAGGTCCGTCCGTCATCCGACACGGCATGGCCCTCGGCCATCTGCGGTACGGGCTCAAACCGCTCGTTGACACCGTAGAGCGTATCGAAAATGGCATAGCCGTGGTTGAGGGTGACGCCGGCGGTCGTCAGGACCGGATCGAGGACAGTCAGATTGGCCTGCGGCACGAAGCGCAATGTGCGCTCACGACTGTTCTGCCCCAGGGCTGGCGCCGGCAACAATGCGGCGGCGGTTGCCTTCAGGAAGGTGCGGCGGCGCATCGGCTGTTCTCCAGGGCATTTCGCCCGCCACCGGCATCGGGCGACGGCGCTGTTCGATCGCCCGGAGCGAAAACCTAACGGCGGCCACTCTCATCTGCAACATCTGTTTTACAAATGCATAAATGATACAAACGGATCATCTGCAATTCTCGCCACGCGCAAGCTGCCGCCGGGCTGCTTGATGCGCCGCCTCCACCATCTCGGCATGGATGGCGACGAGGAATGCCCGGCTTTGCGCGAGCCACGGCACGGAGATGGCGGGCCGGGCGCGGCGGCCCCTCGTCGCGGCGCGTTCAGGCCGCCTGACGCAGCAAACGTTCGATGCGGATGAACGCCTCCGCGACCTCGCGAGCAGGCACCGGACGACCGAAATAGAAGCCCTGGATCTCGGCACAGCCGATCTCGCTGATCGTGTCGAACTGCGCGCGGGTTTCGACGCCCTCAGCGGTCGTCACCATGTTGAGGCTGCGGCCGAGATCGGTAATCGAGGCGACGATGGCGCGACAATCCTCGCGCTCGTTGATCTCGGTGACGAAGGAGCGGTCGATCTTGATTTTGTCGAAGGGAAAGCTGCGCAGATAGCTGAGCGAGGAATAACCGGTGCCGAAATCGTCCATGCAGGTGCGGATGCCGAACGAGCGCAGCTGGTGCAGCACCGCGAGCGTCGCCTCGCCGTCCTGCAGCAGCACCGATTCGGTGATTTCGAGCTCGAGCCGGTTGGGCGCCAGACCGGCGGCCGATAGCGCACCGAAAACGGTTTGCGCGAAACTGCCGGTGCGCAGCTGGGCGGCGGAGAGGTTGACCGAGACACGCGTCGCATCGGGCCAGAACAGGGCGTCGGCGCAGGCCCGCCGCAGAACCCATTCGCCGATCGCGACGATAAGACCGGTTTCTTCCGCGACCGGAATGAATTCGACCGGCGACACCTGGCCGCGCGTGGGGTGGTTCCAGCGGATCAGCGCCTCGAAGCTGACCACCGTCATCGTCTCGAGATTGACGATCGGCTGATAGTGCACCTCGAACTCGCCGGCGCCGAGGGCCGCCCGCAGATCATATTCCAGGGCACGCCGGGCATTGAGCTCGGCCTTCATCGCAGCCTCGAAGAACCGATAGGTGCCACGCCCCTCGTTCTTCGCGCGGTAGAGCGCCATGTCGGCATTGCGCAGCAATTCGTCGGAATCCTGGCCGTCCGTACCAGAGATGGCGATGCCGACGCAGGTACCGATGCTGAGCTCATTGCCCTCGATCGAGAACGGCTGCCTGATCCGGTCGACCAGTCGCTGCGCCAGGCCCTCCATCTCGGCGATGCCGCCGCCGCGGCCGCCGCGGAACATGATGGCGAATTCGTCGCCGCCGAAGCGCGAGACAATGTCGCCGTCCCTCACGCATTCCTTCAGCCGCGCGGCAACGCTCCTGAGCAGGAGGTCGCCGACCGCGTGGCCGAGCGTATCGTTGACGATCTTGAAGTTGTCGAGGTCGAGATAGAGGATCGCAAAGGCGGACTTGTTGCCGCGCCTTGCCGCCAGGGCCTCGTCCATCCGCGCGCGGAACAAGGTGCGGTTGGGCAGGTCGGTCAGCCCATCGTGATGCGCCATATGGGCAATCCGTTCCTCCGAACGCCGGCGCTCGGTGATATCCTCATAGGTCGAGACCCAGCCCCCGTCGGGCATGGGCTGCTGCGATACCGAGATGACGATGCCGTCGTCGAGCTCGAAGGCGAAGCTCGCCGATGCGCGGTCGGCGGCGATACCATTCTGGCGGTCGATCAGCCCGGCGAAACGTTCGCTGCCGAGCGCGCGCATGGTGACGCCCGGCTGCACCCAAATGTCCTTCAAGCCGAAGATTTCGCGATAGCGCTGATTGCAGACGATCAGGCGATGCATGCCGTCGACCAGCAGCAGGCCCTGCGACATGTTGTTGAGCGCCGCATCGAAGCGCTGGTTCTGCGTCCGAAGTTCGACGTCGCGGATCTGCAGCATTTCGTTGCGCTGCTTCAGGTCCGCATTGGTGCTGAGGATCTCGACATTGGCCTGTTCCAGGTCGAGCTTGGCCTCTTCCAGCACGCCGGCCAGAACATGCACCTCATCATGGGCACGATTGAGCTGGATGTGGCGCAGATAGAGCATCAGGATCAGCACCAGGCCGATCAGCACCAGCGAGGCAATGAGGCTGGAAAAGATCCAGTGCAGCCGCAGGAGGTGGCGCTGGTCGGTGTCGACATTTTCGCCGGACACCCGGTTCGCCGAAGCCGCGAGCCCGGCCAGCTTCTTGTCGAGTGGCGCCAGCAGCGACCGGATGCGGTTGACATTGTCGTCGCGGCCGACGTTCTCGACCAGCGGTGCGATCTCGGCCAGCGCGTGGCCGAGGTCGTTGACGATCTGCTGCCGTTCCGGATCCTTTTCGACGAACTCCTCGAACTCACCCGATTTCATCAGATCGAGCCGATTGAGCAGGATCTGGTAGCGCAGGTCGACGTCGTCGGCGGTGATCCGGCTGTTCGGCAGGGCCGAAGCGGCCACCACCTCCTCGAACCGGAGCACTTCGAAGGCTGCCTGGCTCGCCAGCCAGGTGACGTTGTAACGCGCGGTGTGGCGGATGATGTCCTGGCGCTCGATGATCAGCACCGAGACGTAGACGGCCGCGGCCACCAGGCCGAACATAATCAATCCGGACAGAAGCCCGAGTCTGCTCAGCTTCGGCATGACCATGGTCCGGATTGGACACGCCACACGGCAAAGAGCTGCGTGGCTGCCACGACGGTCAACGAACGATGATCTGCGCGAGCTGCCAGGCCGATCGGCTATAATATTTCTGGCTTCGCAGTTCGGGATCTGAATCGTAGGGGTAGACGATGAACAGCGGCCCCTTGTCGCGCACCGGCATGTATTCATTGTTGCGCTTCAGCGCGAGAATGACGTTGTAGCGGGTGAAATCCTCCACCGGGATCTCGGTCGTATAGTCGTTCAGCGCGATCGCCTGGATGCGGTCACCGCTGGCCCCGACGGTGCGCAGCAGCTTGGCGATCGAGACGCCCTCGAATTTCTGCGGTCCCGAATGCCACGGCGTCGCGGTCTCAAACGAAACCAGCCCCAGGGCTTCGAGCATGGCGCGGTCAAATTGCGCGGTATTGCCGACATTGGTCACGGAGATCTTGCCGGAAATGGTCAGCATG
>BFBZ01001205.1_pt1 | contig 18197 bp, 20 predicted proteins | sample 1888401 | NCBI WGS metagenome assembly BFBZ01 (sample SAMD00112614, study PRJDB3348) | symbiont metagenome | host: Chara braunii | reverse complement strand
TAGCGGTTGCGGCAGGTCACCTGGCCATCGGCGATGTGGAAGGCATGGACCATACCGTCGCCGGTGAACCAGTGATAGCCGGGATCGATTGGGGCGAATTGCGGATTGGGACCAACACGATAGAGCATTCCTTTGAGCTCCCGTGGGAGCTCGCCGGTCACCGCCAGGACGAAATCATCCTCGGACCGGACGGGCGCGAAATTGCCGTCGAGATAGGGATTGGTGTGAAGGGAGGCGTTCACGGCTGATCTCCAGGGCACTGGTGTTCGGTCCTATGCCGAACCCTGGCCGCTGGTAGCCGGGCGTCGCCGCCGGATGTTATCGCCTGCGTCCGGAGCGCTTGACCGGGCGTCCGGATCGCCGCCGCGGGGGCGCCGGTGCGGGCGTCCGCGCCTCACTGCCGGAGGTTGCCGCGCGTCGCCACGCGCTCCCACACCACCAGGTCGTCGCGGATCAGCGCGCCGAAGTCTTCGGGCTTTGCGCTCGGCGCGATGTCGAGCCCGATTTCGCCGATGCGCCGACGTACCATCGGGTCATCGAGCGTTTCGTTCAGCGCCCGGTGCAGCCTCACGATGATGTCGGGCGGCGTGCCGGCCTTGACCACGATGCCGAACCAGCCGGTGGCGATGACCTCGGGAAACCCCTGCTCGGGACCGGTCGGCAGTTCCGGCATGACGCGGCTGCGTTCGTCGGCGGCGATCGCCAGCGCCCGCAACGCACCTGCCTGAACATAGGAGAGAATGCCGGGAAAGGCGATGGTATAGGCGTCGATCCGCGCCGCCAGCAGGTCGTTCAGCACCGCCGAGGTGCCGCGATAGCGCACCTCTTCTATGGCGATGCCGAGGCCTTGCGCGAACAATTGGCTGGACAGGCCGGATCCGGGCGAGCCGAAACGCAGCGGATGTGGCTGCTGGCGCGCATAGGCGAGGAACTCCTTCAGGTTCTGCGCCGGCACGGATGGATGCACCACCAGGACCAGTGAACTCTTCGCCGCGAGCCCGACGGGTGCGAAGGCCTTGACCGGGTCGAAGGACATGGAGGTGCCGACGGCGGCGGCCTGGTTCAGGCCGTCGGTATGGAGCATCAGGGTGTAGCCGTCGGCCGGTTGCTGCACGACCAGCTGGGCCGCCAGCACGCCGCCGGCGCCGCCGCGGTTCTCGACCACGACCGGCTGGCCGAGTCGGGTGTTCAGGCCGTCGGCCACCAGCCGCGCGATGATGTCGGTCGAGCCGCCCGGTGCGAAACCGACGACGATGCGCAGCGGCCGGTCGGGGAATTCGGCGCGCGCCGGCAGGCTGGCGAAGAATGAAAGCAGCAGCAGGCCGAGCACGGCGGCGCCGGTGGCGGGACTGTATCGGCTTGTCGGCATGGCGATGTCTCCCTGTGGCGGCGCTCTCATGGAGCCACCGTCCTTGTCTTTGGCTGTCTGCTATGGCCTGGCCGCTGCTCAGGCGGTGGCGCGGCGCGGCGCGGTGGCAAGCGCGCCCTTGTCCTCCAGCATGGCGATGTCCTGGTCGCTCAATCCGGCCTCGGCCAGCACGGCGCGGTTGTCGGCGCCAAGTGGACGGCAGGCGCCGGTCACGGCCAGGGGACGGTTGGCGAGGCGGAATGGAATCCCCTTGACGGGACATCCATCCGGGTCCTGCAACAGGGCGGTGCCGCGCCGGAAAGCCTCGGATGCGACCAGCGCCGCGCCGTCCTGCACCGGCGCGCTGCCGCCGGGCCATTCGGCCCGCCAGCCGCCTGCGTCGCGGATCAGCCGCTCCTCCGGTTCGGCCGGATTGCCGTTGCCGTGCCGTGGCGACGCGGCACCGGCCGCCGCGGCGACCAGTTCCTCGCCGATGAGGAAGGTCGTCAGCTCGCGCTGCGACAGATCGAGATGGGCGCCCTGGCCGGTCCGGTCGCGCGCCGCCAGCGCCGCGATGATGGCGCCGGAGGCGAACAGGCAGACGACCTGATCAGGGTAGTTCAGGTCCCGTCCGGTAATGGCGGGCGTGTCGTCCGGCCCGGTCAGGGCGGCGAGGCCGGCGGTCGCTTCCAGGGTCGATCCGAACGAGATCAGGTCGCGATCCGGCCCGTCTTCGCCCTGGCTGGAGATGCTGGCGATCACCAGCCGGGGAAAGCGCCGGCGCAGGTCGGCGGCGGCGAGCCCGAGCTGGGCCAGCACGCCACGCCGGAAGTTCTCGACCAGCACGTCGGCGCGCGCGAGCAGGTGGAACAGTGCGCGCCGCCCATCGGGGTCCTTCAGATCGAGGCAGAGCGAACGTTTGCCGCGATTGGTGAAGGCGAAGAAGGGCGAACGGTTCCACCAGTCGCCGTCGGGCCGCGGCTCGTCCCAGATCCGGAACGGGTCGGTCGCGCCCGGGCCTTCCACCTTGGTCACCTCGGCACCGAGATCGAGCAGCAGGGCGGAGGTGGCCGCGCCCGCGGTGATCCAGCCGAGGTCGACGACACGGATGCCGGTCAGCGGCAGGCGGGTATCATGCGGCATGACCAAGCTCCCGCACCGGTCTTTGGCCATCCGAACGGAGCGGCATCAGCGGCGTGCCATCGGCGGCGAGGAAGCCGCGCGCCCGGTTCTGCCGGTCGGTCAGCAGTTCCAGGGGCGACCGGACCGCACCGATCGGCAGGCGCCGAGCCTCGGCCTCGGCGCTGATCTCCGCCCGGCTGCGCGCGGCGAACCAGGGGCCGAGGACCGCGACGAGCCGGTCGCGATGGGCGCGCCGGCCGCCGGCGGTCGCGAAGGCGGCGCCGGACAGCCTGGGATCGTCCACCATGGCGCGGAGCGCCGGCCAGTCCTTGTCCTGATAGACCAGCGCGACATGGCCGTCCTTGGCTTGGATCGTGAACCAGTCGCTCGGGCCGGGCGTGCCGGCCTCGCCGAGCAAGGTGACGCGCGCCGCGACCTTCCAGTTGAGCCAGGCCGAAACATCGAACAGAGAAACATCGACGGTCTCGGCGCCGCCCATCCTGAGCGCGGCCATGAGACCGGTGCAGGCGGCGAGGCCGGCCGCATAGGCGATCTGGTGGCCGGGCAGGCGGGTCGGTACGCCGGAGCCCTGCCCGACGAGGTCGAGCAGGCCGGACAGCGCCATCAGCCCGAGTTCGCTCATGGCCGGATCCTCGCCCGGAGCGAACACCGAGATGCGTGCGCTGACGGCGATGCCGGCGGCATGGGCTGCAAGCGCCGATGCATCGCCGATCGCGGCGGCGAAGGGGCCCGCCATGCCGCCGGCTTGCTTTTCGGCGTTGAGGAACCGGTCGAGCGCCGACCCGCCGGCCGGCAGCAGCGGCGGCATGCCGGCGAAGGGCTCGCCGGCCGCCGGAACCGGTCTGACCACGGTTGCGCCGAAACCAGCGCAGAGCTTGGCGGCCATGGAGACGGCGAGGGCATGCGGGACCTGGGCGCAGAAGGCGCCGAGATCCAGGATTCTGATGCCGGCGAGCGGGCGCGTCATGATCCAAGGCCCTGGCCCGGATTTTTCAGGCCCGCGGCGAAACGCGCGCTGCCTTCGTCTTGCGCCGTGGTCCGGGCGCGGATCGCGGCATTGACCGCCTGGCCATGGTCCATGGCCTCACGCCAACCGGTGATCTCGGCCGGAATGCGGTCCAGCGCCTGCTTGCTTTCGGTGAGCGCCACGGCGTCGAAACCGGCGATCTGGGTCGCGAGCCCGTGGGCGCGCGGCAACAGCTGGTCTGGCTCGACGCAGGCATTGACCATGCCCCAGCGCTCGGCGGTCGCGCCGTCGATGCGGTTGGTGGTCAGCACCAGCCAGGCGGCCTGCTTGCGCGTGACCCCGGAGAGCTGGATGGCGGGGCCGGCCATGCCGGGATAGGTCGAGAAGCCCATTTCCGGGCAACCGATCGAGGCGCTGGTGCTGGCGATGGCGAGGTCGCAGACATTGATCAGGGTGGCGCCACCGCCGAGCGCCAGTCCGTTGACGGCGGCGATGAAAATGGCGGGATGGGCGCGGATCGCCAGGTTGACGGCGATCCATTCCTCGCCGGCTCCCTCGATGCCCTGCTCGCGGTCGTGTTCGCGCTCCTTCAGGTCCATGCCGGCACAGAAGCTCGTGCCGGTGCCGGTCAGCACGATGGCTTTGGCCTCGCCGCGCAAGGCCTCGAAAGCCGACAGCAGGGCTTGCCGGCTCGCCCGGTCGACGGCATTGCGCCGGGCTTCGCGATCGAGGCGCAATTCGGCCCAGCCGGTATGACGGGTGACGACCACGGGCCCGATCATGACGCCAGCTCCGCTGGACCGAACTGCGGCAGCACGAAGCCGTCCGGCCCGCCGGGGAAGCGCACGGCCAGCCGCATGCCGATGGTCGCCTCGGCGGCATCGATGCCGACCAGATTGGTCATCAGATATGGACCTTCGTCGAGCTTCACCATCGCCACGGGATAGGGCATCTCGTCCTTCATTCCCTCGAAATAGCTCTGATGGAACACCACGAAGGACCAGAGCTCGCCCTGGCCGGTGGCGGCGACCCAGTCCCAGGCGGGTTTGCCTGTGAAGGGCGAGACCGGCGCCGGCGGGAAGAAGCATCGGCCGCTGACGCGGCAGCGCTGCAGGATCAGCCGGTGCTCCCGGCAGGCTTCCCAGAACGGCCGGTTCCAGACGTCGATAATGGGTTTCGGACGGGTCGCGAGGCTCATGCGGCCCTCCGCAGGATCAGGCTCTGGGCGATGTTGGTGGCGCAGATATATTGGAGCGCCTGAGCATCCGGGATCTGCCTGGCGCCGCATTCGTGGCGCAGCTGCCGGACGCATTCGGCGATGATGCCCCAGCCCTGCATGTAGCTGTCGGACAGATGGCCGCCGGACGTATTGGTCGGCCAGCGGCCGGTGCCGAGCTGAAGCGTCCCGCCTTTGACGAAGTCGCCGCCTTCACCCTGCTCGCAGAAGCCCAGGCCCTCCAGGCTGAACAGCACGGTCGGCGAGAAATTGTCGTAGATGCCGAGGCCCGACAGGTCGTTGCGGCCGATGCCGGCGCGATCGTAGACGGCACGGCAGGCGCTCAGGTTGCCGTACCAGAAATCATCGGCCGGTCCGCTGCCATAGTGGAAGGCGTCCTGGCGGGCATAACCGGATAGCAGCACCGGCGGGCGCCGGAGGTCGCGGGCGCGCTCGGCGCTGGTGACGATCCAGGCGACGGCACCGTCATTGATCAGGCAATAGTCGAGCAGGTGCAACGGCTCGCAGATCGACCGCGCTTCGGCATGATCGCTTGCCGTCATCGGCCGGCCATGCATGACCGCGTCCGGATTGAGACAGGCATGATGGCGAAAGGCGACCGAGACCGCTCCGAGATCGGCATGGGTCGTACCGAATTCATGCATGTGGCGCCGCCACATCATGGCGTGGACGGCGCCCGGGCTGGTCATGCCCCACGGCGCCCACTGGCTGTCGCCGCCGCCATACTGCATGCGGACCGAGCGGCCGTTATTGCCGTAGACCAGCGCGACATGGTTGGCCGCGCCGGTGGCGATGGCCTGCGCCGCCAGCGCCAGCGACACCGAGGCGAAGCGTCCCGGGGCTTCGGTCATCAGGCAATATTGCGGGTCGATCCCCATGATCTCGGCGAAGCGTTCATAGGAGGGAATGCGGTTGACGATCAGTCCGTCGATGTCGGAGGCCTTCAGCCCGGCGTCATCAAGGGCGGCGTTCAGCGCCTCGCAGCCGAGGCCATAGCTGTCGGTCTCGGGAAAGTTGCCATAGGCGGTGGTTCCGATTCCGGCGAAGGCGACCTTGTCGCGCAGCGGCCAGGGCGTGCGGAGTTGAGGCGCGGAAATGGGCGTGTGGACCTGCATGACGTCTGGCGTTTCCCCGTGTCTTCGACCGGCCGGCGCAGCCGATGGTTCGATCGGGACGGTCAGAGCCGCCCCGCTTGACCAGAATTGTCCACGTCCGGCGGGCGCTGTCAGGCGAGGAGTTTGCGGGGTAGCCCAACTCCAGGTTAGGCTGGCCTGTGTCCTCAACACCGCCGCCCCTGGTCAGCCTCTATGCTTTCGCTCTGGTCGCCGAAACCGGCAGCCTGGCGGCCGCGGCGGCGCGCCTCAACGTGACCCAGCCGGCGATCAGCAAGCGCATCCGCGGGCTCGAGGACCAGCTCGGCGTCGCGCTCATCGCACGTGGCGCCAATGCCGTGCGGCTGACCGAGACGGGACGTGATTATGCCGCCTCGCTCGGCGCCGCCTTTCGCGCCATCGATGCCGCGACCGGCGGGCTCGACGCGCGCGCTGCGCGGCCGCTGCGGGTGCGCGCCTATACGACCTGGGGCATGCGCTGGCTGATCCCACGGCTGCCGCATTTTCGCGATCGCCACCCCGGCCAGGAGGTCGAACTGACCACCTCGGTCGAGCCGGTCGACTTCGCCCGCGACAAGGTCGACGTGGCGATCCGCGCGGCGGAAACCCAGCCGACGCCGACCGCCGTGCGGCTGCAGACGGCGATGGCCGCGGCCTTCGGCGCGCCCGGCCCGGCGCGGATCGCCCGAAGGCAGGGCTTCGGCGGGTTGACCTTGCTCGGTAGCCGGGCTCGGCCGGACGACTGGTCGATCTGGAGCGCCGCCACCGGCACGCCGCTGACGACCATGCCGCTGATGTTCGAAAGCACGTCACTGGCCATTCAGGCGGCGATCGAAGGGCTCGGCGTGGTCATCGTCTCGCCGATCTATGTCGCCGACGAGGTGCGCCGCCGCCGCCTGGTGCAGATCGTGCCGGGCGCCGTGCCCACGGGCCACGATTTCTGGCTGCTGCTGCCGCCCGGGCCGGTGCGGCCGGCCTCGGGCGCCTTCCGCGACTGGCTGTTCGAGGAGATCGCCGCCGATGCGGCGCGCGGCGGTTGACGTCGCCGGTTCCGGCGGGCCCGTGGCGCCATTGCCGCAGCGCAACAGCTTCCGGCAGGATGAATTCGCAGTCGCGAAGGCGATCGCCACGCTTTCGCCCACGTATTCCACTAGTATTCGAAGTGGAACCCGGCGCTGCGCGGCAAGTCGCCGCTAAGACAACGGAATCGATTGACAATTCGTCCGGCCGGGCATCATCATCCCGGATCCTGAGCTGCGCTTGATGACGCTGGCGACAACGGGGCCTTTTTTGCGTCAATTCGAAGTCACTGCCGGCTAGGCAGGCGAGCCAGGGGCACGACGACGGCCGATGCGAAGACCGCCATCGCTGCAGATGTGCATGACGTCCTTTTTCTTTAATCCGCAGCCTCTCTGGGCAAGGATGAATGGGCGATGCCTACTGCGATCATCTTGCTGCTCGTGGCCATTGGCTCGGTGCTGTTCCACATCTTCAGCCCGTGGTGGTGGACGCCGATCGCGTCCAACTGGAGCTACATCGACCACACCCTGACGGCGACCTTCTGGATCACCGGCTTCGTCTTCGTCGCGGTCATCGGTTTCATGGCTTATTGCGTCTTCCGCTTCCGCCACGAGGAAGGCCGCGTCGCCCATTACGAGCCGGAGAACCGCAAGCTCGAGGGCTGGCTGACGGTCGCCACCGCGCTCGGCGTCACGGCCATGCTGGTGCCCGGCCTGTTCGTCTGGCACCAGTTCGTCACGGTGCCCGCCGGTGCCGCCCAGGTCGAGGTGATGGGCCAGCAATGGCGCTGGAGTTATCGCCTGGCCGGTCCCGACGGCCGGATGGGCACGACCGATGTCGCCAATATCAGCCCGGACAATCCGCTCGGGCTCAACCCGAACGACCCGAACGGCAAGGACGACGTGATCATCGACGGCGGCGACCTGCACCTGCCGGTCGGCCGCCCGGTCAAGGTGTTGCTGCGCTCGATCGACGTGCTGCACGATTTCTATGTGCCCGAATTCCGCGCCAAGATGGACATGGTGCCGGGTTCGGTGACCTATTTCTGGTTCACCCCGACGCGCACGGGCGAGTTCGACGTGCTCTGCGCCGAGCTTTGCGGCATCGCCCATGCGCAGATGCGTTCCAAGGTGATCGTCGAGGGCGCGCAGGCCTATAACGCCTGGCTCGCCCGGCAGCAGACCTTTGCCGAAATGACCAGGCGGTCGCGCATCCTGGCGGCGCAGGAGCAGACCCAGCCGCTGGATCGATAGCAGTCGGAACAGGCAGGGCTGGCCGCGGCAAAGCAGGCACGAGTGCAGGACTGGCAGTGCAGCGGGACATTCAGCCCCGGCATCCAAGACCGCATCGAACGGCCGGAGCCGGGAGCGCATCAAGGATGGAGCGCATTGCGATGACCGACATTCCCATGGGCGACGGCCCGGCCGGCGTCATCTCGGCGGCGGAAGTCGCCGACGTCGAACTCTATCATCCGCATAGCTGGCTGACGAAATACGTCTTTTCCCAGGACGCCAAGGTCATCGCCATCCAATATTCGCTGACCGCCATGGCGATCGGCATGGTCGCTTTGGTGCTGTCCTGGCTGATGCGGCTGCAGCTCGGCTTTCCCGGCCTGTTCTCCTTCATCGACGCCAATCAGTATCTGCAGCTGATCACCATGCACGGCATGATCATGGTGGTCTATCTGCTCACGGCGCTGTTCCTCGGCGGCTTCGGCAACTACCTGATCCCGCTGATGGTCGGCGCTCGGGACATGGTGTTCCCCTATGCCAACATGCTGAGCTATTGGATCTACCTGCTCGCCGTGCTGATCCTGGTGGCGAGCTTCTTCGCCCCCGGCGGCCCGACCGGCGCCGGCTGGACGCTCTACCCGCCGCAGGCCATCACCGCCGGCACGCCCGGTCAGGAATTCGGGATCGTGCTGATGCTCGTCTCGCTGATCCTGTTCATCATCGGCTTCACGATGGGCGGGCTGAACTACGTCGTCACCGTGCTGCAGGCGCGCGCCCGCGGCATGACGCTGATGCGCATGCCGCTCACCGTCTGGGGCATCTTCACCGCCACCGTCATGGCGCTGCTGGCCTTCCCCGCGCTGTTCGTGGCTTCCGTGATGATGCTTTTCGACAAGCTGCTCGGCACCAGCTTCTTCATACCGGCGGTCATCTCGATGGGTGAGCAGCTCAACCATCGCGGCGGCAGTCCGCTGTTGTTCCAGCACCTGTTCTGGTTCTTCGGCCATCCGGAAGTCTATATCGTCGCGCTGCCGGCCTTCGGCATGGTGTCCGACCTGATCAGCACCCACGCGCGCAAGAACATCTTCGGCTATCGCATGATGGTCTGGGCCATTGTCGGCATAGGCGCGCTCAGCTTCATCGTCTGGGCGCACCATATGTATGTCAGCGGCATGCATCCCTATTTCGGCTTCTTCTTCGCCACGACAACGCTGATCATCGCGGTTCCGACCGCCATCAAGGTCTATAACTGGGTGCTGACGCTGTGGCGCGGCGACATCCACCTGACCGTGCCGATGCTGTTCGCGCTCGGCTTCATCGTCACCTTCGTCAATGGCGGGCTGACCGGCCTGTTCCTCGGCAATGTCGTGGTCGACGTGCCCCTGTCCGACACCATGTTCGTCGTCGCCCATTTCCACATGGTGATGGGTGTCGCCCCCATCATGGTGGTGTTCGGCGCGATCTATCACTGGTACCCGAAGATCACCGGCCGGATGTTCAACGACCTGCTTGGCAAGTTTCACTTCTGGGTGACGTTCCTTGGGGCCTATCTGATCTTTTTCCCGATGCACTATCTCGGGCTGCTCGGCATGCCCAGGCGCTATCACGACATCGGCCAGACCTCGTTCATTCCGGAATCGGCGCATTCGCTGAACGCCTTCATCTCGATCATGGCGCTGATCGTCGGCTTCGCGCAGTTGGTGTTCCTGTTCAACATGGCGTGGAGCCTGTTCAAGGGCAAAGCCGCCGGCGGCAATCCCTGGCGGGCGACGACGCTGGAATGGCAGACGCCCGAGACACCGCCCGCCCATGGCAACTGGGGCAAGGAACTGCCGATCGTCTATCGCTGGGCCTATGACTACAGCGTGCCCGGCGCGCCCGAGGATTTCATCCCGCAGAACCAGCCGCCGACCGGCTTGGCCGCGGAAGGAGGGCATGCGTGAGCATCACCCTCATTGCCCTTGGCGTGCTGGCCGTCATCATCGGCTGGTGGCTGTCGCATCAGCGGTTGATGGCCAAGCCCTGGCTGGAGGAGGGCTCCACCGCCCATCTGCCCGACACCGAGGCCTCGCAATGGCCGGCGGCCAAGCTCGGCCTGAACGTGTTTCTCGGCGTGGTCGGCGTGCTGTTCGCGCTGACCATCAGCGCCTATGTGATGCGCCGCGATTATGCCACCGACTGGCGGGTGCTGCCGGTGCCGCCGGTGCTCTGGGTCAATACCGCGCTGCTGGTGCTGTCGAGCGGCGCGCTCTACTGGGCGCAGGTTGCCGCGCGCCGCGGCGATATCAGGGAATTGCGCCATGCGCTGCTCACCGGCGGCGTTTCGGCGCTCGGCTTCCTGGCCGGCCAGTTGCTGGCGTGGCGGCAATTGTCGGCGGCCGGCTATTGGCTGGCCGCCAACCCGGCCAATACCTTCTTCTACCTGCTCACCGCGCTGCACGGGCTGCATGTGGCGGGCGGGCTGGCCGCGCTCGGCCGCGTCACCGTCAGGGCCTGGCGCGGCAGCGACGCTGGCCGGCTGGCGCTGAGCGTCGAGCTCTGCGCGACCTACTGGCATTTCCTGCTCGTCATCTGGCTCGTCCTGCTCGCCCTGCTGATGCGCTGGGTCGACGAGATCATCGCCATGTGCCGACCATTGCTGGGCTGACTTCAGACCTGAAGAGGATCTGGGCGCATGAATGACATTACGCCGACCACCACCATGGATCTGGCCGCGCCCGGCAGCGCCATCGCGCGGCCCGAAGGCTGGAAGGGCATCGCGGCCGACTGGTCGTCGGACCAGCGGGCGTTCAAGAGCGCATCATGGGGCAAGGCCATGATGTGGATCTTCCTGCTCAGCGACACCTTCATCTTCGGCTGTTTCCTCCTGTCCTACATGACCGCGCGCATGTCGACGACGGTGCCCTGGCCCAATCCCAGCCATGTCTTCGCGCTCAACATCGGCGGCCACGAGATCCCGCTGATCCTGATCGCCATCATGACCTTCGTGCTGATCTCATCGAGCGGCACCATGGCCATGGCGGTCAATTACGGCTATCGCCGCGACCGTCGAAAGACCGCGATCCTGATGCTGGTCACCGCCCTGTTCGGCGCGACCTTCGTCGGCATGCAGGCCTTCGAATGGACCAAGCTGATCTCGGAAGGCGTCAGGCCCTGGGGCAACCCATGGGGCGCCGCCCAGTTCGGCTCCAGCTTCTTCATGATCACCGGTTTCCACGGCACGCACGTGACCATCGGCGTGATCTTCCTGCTGATCGTCGCGCGCAAGGTCTGGCGCGGTGATTACGAACACGAGACGCGCGGCTTCTTCACCAGCCGCAAGGGCCGCTACGAGATCGTCGAGATCACCGGCTTGTACTGGCATTTCGTCGATCTCGTTTGGGTCTTCATCTTCGCCTTCTTCTATTTGTGGTGAGAACACGCCATGACGACAGCGCACGCAACGCCTGACGACACGCCTTCGAGCCATCAGGCGTCCGGCCATGCCGAGGGCCAGCAGCACCCGATCAAGCTCTACCTGGTCGTCTGGGGCTGGCTGTTCGTCCTGTCGGCCTGCTCCTACGCGGTCGACTATTTCAACCTGCACGGCTATTTGCGCTGGACGCTGATCCTCGTCTTCATGGTCCTGAAGGCCGGTCTCATCGTGGCGATCTTCATGCACATGGCCTGGGAACGGCTGGCGCTCGCCTATGCCATCCTTTTGCCGCCGATCTTCGTGCTGGTCTTCGTGGCGTTGATGGTGATTGAATCCGACTACGTCCACCTGGGCCGCACCATCTTCTTCGGTGGCGGCAGTTAGGGGCGGGACATCGGCTCCCGCCGCAAGACGCCCGTCCGGTCAGCCGATAACAATGTCGAAGGTCGCGGCCAGGGCGCCTGCCTCCAGGCGGTCGGCCGGCTCCAGCCTGACGATGACGCTGTCGCGCTGGCGCGGATCGCGGATGCCGTTCAGCACCCCGTCGCGCGCATTCAACGGCTCGCCGAAGACATACATCTGGGTGATCAGGCTGCGGCCGGCCGGCAGCGCGACCTTGAAATGGATATGCGGCGTGCGCGTGCCGTAGGCCACCGGGCGGATGGTACGGAACCGGTAACGTCCGCCGCCATCGGCCAGCGTGCGGCCGCGCCCCTGAAAGCCGCTGTCGTGGCGCCGGTTCGGGCCTTCGTCGCGCGGGTGGCGATAGATGCCCATGGCGTCGCATTGCCAGATCTCGACCGCGGCGCGGGGGACCGGTTGTCCGGAGAGATCGAGTACGCGCCCCTGGACGTGGATGACCTGGCCGGCGGCCCTGGCCGCTTCGCCTTGCACCACCACGAGATCATTGTCGGCGTCGCCGAGCCAGTCGCGGGGATAAAAGGGCCCCTCGGTCTGGCGCGGCGTCGGCGCCAGCGCGCCTTGGGCGCGTGCGCTCATGGGCGGCAGGATCAGCGCCGTGGCGGCGGCCGACAGCACGGTCACCATCTCGCGCCGGCCGATCCAGGGCGTGGTCACGATGGCCATTCACCGTCTCCCTCGGGTCGTCCCGTGGATGCCCGTCGCGCCGGGCATCGATAGCGCAGGCTATCGTTTGCCGTTCGGCGCCGAAACCGGTCGGCACGCGCCGCGAGATAACAATTCCGGCATGGCGGCCGGCCGATGTCGCGGCGAGGAAGACCGGCGCCCGGTGTCCGCAAGTCGAGTGCGATGGGCCGCGAGGCGCCCATGACAGGCCGGTCGAAGTCTCGCGGATCGGCTTCACGCCCAAAGGAAATGGCGGTTCCGTGATAGGAATACGAAGTCGAATCGCCACGCGTCGTGATCAAAGTGGGAGGTGTCCTTGCACGTCGGCTCATTCAGGCGGCGCTTCGCCTGCGCGGCATTGTCCATCGCGGCCCTTGCCGGCGGCGTTTCGCCATTGGCCGCCGCCAAACTGCCGCCCTACATGAATATCGTCGTGGGCGGCGAGGGCCCGGGCCCAGCCGATACCGCGCGGCAGAACGTTCTTGCCTTGAACCAGACCATGTTCGGTCTTTACGGCGATGCCTCGCGGGTTTTCCGGAGAAACATCCTGGCCCAGCACCCGGTCATCCTGGCCTTGTTCTCGGGCGCCGGGGGCCGCTTCATCCTGTATCGGCCCGGCCAGCCGCCGCTCGAGGCCCCCTCGGTGCCGGTCGTCTATCAATTGCTGAAGTCGATCGGTCACGCCACGATGGTCCTGCCCGTCGCGGCCGGGCCGCATATCGACAAGCCGGCCGACCAGTCCTGGCGCTCGGCCCTCGCGGCGTTCCGCGCGCAGTTGCAGGCGGCCCTCGACGGGCTCGACCAGACCGGCATGCCGGACGACTGGCGCGGCACCAGCCGCGCGATCCTGACCAACAACATCGCCTTCATCGACGATTGTTTCGCCAAGGGTGTGATCACCTTCGCGGCGGTCGATGAGTTCACCCGCAAGCAAGGGCCGAACCTCAAGAAGATCATCGCCTGGGCAGCCGAGACCCAGGTCGCCCACTGGATGGGTGTCGTCGGCGACTGGAAGAAGCTGCTCGGCGCCGATTGGGACAAGGCTTATGGCGCCAGCAACACGATCTATGTGGCGCGCCAGAACAACATCCTGTTCAGCGTGCTCGCGCAGTTCTTCGGGCCCGAGGCAATCAATTCCCGGCTCATCCTGATCGAGACGGTGTCCTTCACCACGACGCCCGAGGACATGCTGCAGTCGCTGACGCGGATCGTTGGCGATCGCACGGTCGGCGCGCTGTTCTTCGGCAATGGCGCGGTGATGGATTACGAACTGATGGGCGGCAATGCCCGTGATGCCATCGTCGCCGAAGCGGGCAAGCGCGGCATGACGCCGTTCCTGCCGCCGCTGGTGCCGTTCGGCTCGAACCAGTGGCCGGCCTTGATCACGCCCGGGCCCGGCCCCGGCGCACTCGGCCAGTTGCCGTGAACGCTGCCGCTGCCGGTCCTCGAGGGACCGGAGCGACCGGTCGCGCCAGCGCACGGCGCTTCCGGGGCCGTCGTTTCGATCCGCCGCCGGCCCTGCAGGGCCTCGCCCCAGGGCGCTGGCGTCCGGCCCGCTGCTCCACTAACACTTCCAGCCAAGCGGGCAGGGGAGTCATCGGCCTCCGGCCAGCGCCCGGATATGACGACAAGCGGATGTGATGGACATGCCGGACAGCAAGGTTTCGATCGGGATCATTGGCGCGGGCATCATGGGCGAGCGGCTGCTGCGCGCCATTCTCGAACAGGCGCCCGACACGCTTGGCGTCAGCGGCATCTGGGATCCCGCGCCGGCTGCCATGGCGCATATGGCGGCGGTGCTGCCGGCGGTCGCGCGGCTGGCCGACGCGGCCGCGGTGGTGGCGGCCAGCGACTGCGTCTATGTCGCCTCGCCCCCGGCATCTCATCTCGGCCATGCCCGCGCCGCGCTCGCCGCCGGCAAGACCGTGTTCTGCGAAAAGCCGCTGAGCGTCGACGTGGCTGACGCGCGGACCTTCGTCGCCGAGGCCGGCACGAGGGGCGCGGTCAATTTCCCCTTCGCGTCCTCTCCCGCCGTCGCGACGTTGAAGAACTGGATCGCCGAGGGCGAGGTCGGCACGGTGTCGCGGGTCACGATCGAGGTGGCTTTCGCCACCTGGCCGCGATCCTGGCAGGCGGATGCCGCGGGCTGGCTGGACAAGCCGGCCCAGGGCGGTTTCACCCGCGAGGTCGTGTCGCATTTCCTGTTCCTGTCGCGCCGCATGGTTGGCCCGCTGCAAGGGCTCGAGGCCTCCGTGTCCTTTCCCGAGCCGGGCAAGTCGGAGCGCCGGATCGACGCGCGGCTGTTCGCCGGCGACGTGCCGGTGGAGCTGACCGGCGCGGTGGGGACCACCGCGAAGGATGATCACAACATCTGGATGCTGGAGGGCGACAAGGGCGCGGTCAGGCTGTGCGACTGGTCGATCGCCGAGCGGCGCCGGCCCGATGGCTCCTGGCAGCGCGCGGCCGATGCCTTGCCGAACGCCCAGGCCCGGCCGCTCGCGTTGAAGCGTCAGCTCGAAGGTGTCGTGCGTCTCGCCCGGGGCGAACCCAACCATCTCGCCACGCTCGCCGAGGCGCTCGACGTCCAGGAGATCGTCGAAGCCATTCTCGCGAGTTGAGGCGACCAGTTCACTTGCGCCCTGGCGCCGCCCGGTTCCGCTGGGCGGCGACCCGGTGCGCCGCGGCCAGCGCTGCGCGCGCCCAGACGACGAATTCGTCGGGGTCGTCGAACAGCCGCTCCGGCACACGCCAGAAGGCGAGATCGATGGTGCTGCCCTTTTTCGCGTAGTTGAGCGGCGGAAAGGCCTCGGCTTCCCTGAACGTCGTCCGGTTCTGCTCGTCGACCCTGAAATAGAGCGTGTTCTCGGTCACCATGCCGAGCATGACCCCGTCGCAGAACACGCCGGTCTTGCCGAACATGCGCCGCAGGGTGACGCGTCCCAGCGGCGCGAGCTCATCGCGCAGGAACGCGGCAAAGCTGTTGCTCGCAACCATGGTCAGGCCGCCTTGCGGTGTTCCGCCGCGTGCATGGCGATGTAGGAGGCGAGCTCTTCGTTGCCCAGGCCGATGGCGCGCATCACCTCGGCCATGAAGGTCACCGGCGCCGTGCCGGGCGCGGTGACCATCCTGCCGTCGCCAACCGCGAAGGGCACGTCGCGATAGCGGGCCTTGCCGGCATAACCGGTGGCGTCGAGGTCGCCGGCGCCGTTGCTGGTATGGGCGACGTCGTCGAGCAGCCCCGCCTTGGCGAGCTGCAGCGTGCCGTCGCAGATGCCGGCGACCAGCTTGCCGCTGGCATGCGCCTGCCGGAGTACCGCCGAGAGGTCGGGTGCCCGCTCGGTTTGCCAGATCATGCCGCCGCAGACCACCAGCGCATCGAGGCTGTCGCAGTCGAGCGCTTCGGCCGCCAACTCGGGCTGGACCGTCAGGCCGGCCATCGAGACGACGGCCTTGCCGCCTGGCGAGGCGAAGATCGTTCGCGCGCCGTAAAAGCTGCGGGCCGCGGCATTGAGCGGCGCCGTTTCCCAGTCGGCGAAGCTGTGGGTCAGGATGGTGACGATGGTTGTCATGGCCGAGGTCTCTTGCCAGAAGGTTGAATGACCCAAGGCTATGGCCGGCCTGTGTCAGAAAGTGTCAGGAGCCCCCGGGCAGCCCATGTCCAAGCGGTCGGAACGCCTTCTGCTTCTCGTGCAGGCCTTGCGTCACCGTCGCCGGCCGGTGACCGGACAGGTGCTGGCCGACGAGATGGGCATTTCGCTGCGCTCGCTCTATCGCGATATCGAAACGCTGAAATCGCTTGGCGCGGCCATCGACGGTGAGGCCGGTCTCGGGTTCCAGTTGCGCGCCGACTATTTCATGCCGCCTCTGATGTTCTCCGAGGCTGAGGTGGAAGCGCTGGTGCTGGGGCTGCGCATGCTGATCCATGGGCCGGATGGCGAGATGGCGCTGGCCGCGCGCGACGCCAGCGCCAAGATCGGCGCTGTCCTGCCGGCGGAGCGGCGTGGCGAGATGGAGGCGGTCGGTCTGTTCGCCGTGCCGAACAAGGCGTTGGACGTCACCGACAACCGGCTCTCCGCCCTGCGCAGGGCCGTGCGCGACGAGTTGCAAGTGGCGCTCGTCTATCGCGACTATGTCGGCAATCTGACCGAGCGGACCGTCCATCCGGTGGCGCTCGGTTATCGCGACGACGACCAGATCCTGGTCGCCTGGTGCACGCTGCGGCAGGACTACCGGCTGTTCAGGATCGCGCGAATGGAAAAGGTCGATGTCACCGAGCTGCGCGTGCCGCGGCCGCGGCATCAATTGCTCCACGAATGGCGCGTGACCAATCGCTTGCCGGATCTGACCTGAACGGCTGGGTGGACCACCGCCGCAATGCGGGCTTTGATGCGCAAAAGTCAGGCTTGGGAGACAAGGCGATGGATGCGACGGCGATGCTGAAGGAGTTTTGCGACGCGGTCGAGGCGAGCGACGGCAAGCGCTTCGCCCGCCTGTTCACCGAAGATGCCGTCTATCACGACCTGTTCTACGGCGCTTTCGAGGGCAGGGCGCGGATCGCCGAACTGATCGACGACTGGTTCCATCGCACCGCGCGCGACTTTCGCTGGGACCTGCACGATCCGGTCTCGGATGGCCGACGGCTCTATGCCTATTACACCTTCAGCTATGTCTCGACGCTGCCCGAGGCCGAGGGTAAGCGTGTCGGCTTCGAGGGCGTCGCCCGCATGAAGCTGCGCGACGGCCTGATTACCGAGTACCGCGAAGTGGCCAATGTCGGCCCGACCTTCGTGGCGCTCGGCTTCGCACCGGAACGGGTCGCGAAGATCCTGGCGCGCGAAGGGGCGGAGCTTGCGAAGGCGCCGGCGATGCAGCGGCATCTCGGCTGAGCGGCGCCGCTAGGGCAGCAACTCCCTGACCACCATGCGCTTCAGGGCCTCGACCAGCGCGTCGCCTTCGGCGCGCGGCATGGCGATGGCGAGCCTGACGGTCGAGCCGGCCAGATGCATGGTCAGGAAGGCCGAGATGTCGCGTTCGGCGCGGTCGGCCATGGGGGCGAGGCGGGCCAGCACCTCGGCGAGCATGGCGCCGAGGATGCGGGTTTCGGCGATATCCATGTCCTGCAGGGTCTTGTCGGCCTGGATGCCCGACCAGATGTCGCGCATCACCGGCTCGGCCAGGAACAGCGCGTAATAGGTATCGATCAGGCCCGCCAAGGCCGCGCGCAGGCCGGCGGCATCCTCGACCTTGTCGAGCTCAGCCTTGATGCAGGCCTGTTCCTGAACGTTGAAGCGCTCCGCCAGCGTCCGGATGATCGCCGCCTTGTCGGGAAAATACTGGTAGAGCGAACCGATCGAGACGCCGGCCCTTTCGGCAATTTCGCCCATGCGCATGGCGTCGCTGCCATGGGCGGCGATCAGTTCGGTCGCCACAGCCAGCATGCGCTCCACCCGTTCGCGGCTGCGGTTCTGGCTTGGCTGTCGGCGCAAGGGCGTGGCCTCGGCCGAGGCAAGCGGGGCGGCATCGGCCATGGCTCTCTCTCATCCCTGCGGTTTTGCTCCGCCCATGAATATGAGGATGCGTCACATCCGTAAAGCGAAGCTGTCCCGGCCGCGTTCAACAGCCCGGGAAGCGCAAGTG
>BFBZ01000016.1_pt468 | contig 18213 bp, 5 predicted proteins | sample 1888401 | NCBI WGS metagenome assembly BFBZ01 (sample SAMD00112614, study PRJDB3348) | symbiont metagenome | host: Chara braunii | reverse complement strand
CAAGCCGCCGAGCGGAAATGCCGCCCATTGCGCCGTTATGACCATCGCGCGAATGCGCGTGGGCGTGTATTCCGAGGTGAGCGCGATGAAGCAGGGCGTGGCTCCCCCGAGCCCGATGCCGGCGAGAAAGCGGCAGGCCAGCAAGGTGCTGAACGAGTCGGAGTACGGAGTGGCGAAGGTAAAGGCTGCGAACACGAGTGTAGCGATGATCAGCATCACCTTGCGGCCAAACCTATCGGCGAGAGGGCCGAAGGTCAGCGCACCCAGCATGGCGCCGAACAGTGCCGCGGAGAAAATTTGACCGAACGAAGCCATCGGTATCCCGAGCGCCTCGCCAATGAACGGCGCTGCCACGCCAATCGATTGCGTGTCCACGCCGTCCAGCAGGGCCACAAGGCCGCAGAGCACGAAGACGCGAATCTGAAAGTTGCCTACGCGGCTTGAATCAATGAGGTCCGTAATATTGATAGAATTCGTGCTGGTCGATCCCGGCATTGGGCGTTCCTCCCGTTAGTTTACGGACGGGCGGATGAGATCTGCCGCCGCCAAGCATGCTTGGAAAGACCGACGCGTCGACGACGCGCAGCCGCTCCACGCCGAACACTCTCAGCGTCTCATCGACAACGCCCGCATCCGGGCTGCTCGCCATTGCGCACGTACCGAGCGGGTGATGGGTGGTCAGCGCGCGACTGCGGATGAACCGATCGAGGTCGTCGTCGCTGTCCGAACGGCAATCGGGGCCCGCCTGCTTCCAGCACCGCCACCTCGGCACCAGGATCTTCAGAGAGGCGGCCGGCCAGCACGCATCCGGCGGAACCGGCGCCGACGATGACGTAATCGGCCTCGGTCTGTCTCTTATACACATCTAGATGTGTATAAGAGACAGGATCGAGGTCGTCGTCGCTGTCCGAACGGCAATCGGGGCCCGCCTGCTTCCAGCACCGCCACCTCGGCACCAGGATCTTCAGAGAGGCGGCCGGCCAGCACGCATCCGGCGGAACCGGCGCCGACGATGACGTAATCGGCCTCGGTCTGTCTCTTATACACATCTAGATGTGTATAAGAGACAGGATCGAGGTCGTCGTCGCTGTCCGAACGGCAATCGGGGCCCGCCTGCTTCCAGCACCGCCACCTCGGCACCAGGATCTTCAGAGAGGCGGCCGGCCAGCACGCATCCGGCGGAACCGGCGCCGACGATGACGTAATCGGCCTCGGTCTGTCTCTTATACACATCTAGATGTGTATAAGAGACAGGATCGAGGTCGTCGTCGCTGTCCGAACGGCAATCGGGGCCCGCCTGCTTCCAGCACCGCCACCTCGGCACCAGGATCTTCAGAGAGGCGGCCGGCCAGCACGCATCCGGCGGAACCGGCGCCGACGATGACGTAATCGGCCTCGGTCTGTCTCTTATACACATCTAGATGTGTATAAGAGACAGGATCGAGGTCGTCGTCGCTGTCCGAACGGCAATCGGGGCCCGCCTGCTTCCAGCACCGCCACCTCGGCACCAGGATCTTCAGAGAGGCGGCCGGCCAGCACGCATCCGGCGGAACCGGCGCCGACGATGACGTAATCGGCCTCGGTCTGTCTCTTATACACATCTAGATGTGTATAAGAGACAGGATCGAGGTCGTCGTCGCTGTCCGAACGGCAATCGGGGCCCGCCTGCTTCCAGCACCGCCACCTCGGCACCAGGATCTTCAGAGAGGCGGCCGGCCAGCACGCATCCGGCGGAACCGGCGCCGACGATGACGTAATCGGCCTCGGTCTGTCTCTTATACACATCTAGATGTGTATAAGAGACAGGATCGAGGTCGTCGTCGCTGTCCGAACGGCAATCGGGGCCCGCCTGCTTCCAGCACCGCCACCTCGGCACCAGGATCTTCAGAGAGGCGGCCGGCCAGCACGCATCCGGCGGAACCGGCGCCGACGATGACGTAATCGGCCTCGGTCTGTCTCTTATACACATCTAGATGTGTATAAGAGACAGGATCGAGGTCGTCGTCGCTGTCCGAACGGCAATCGGGGCCCGCCTGCTTCCAGCACCGCCACCTCGGCACCAGGATCTTCAGAGAGGCGGCCGGCCAGCACGCATCCGGCGGAACCGGCGCCGACGATGACGTAATCGGCCTCGGTCTGTCTCTTATACACATCTAGATGTGTATAAGAGACAGGATCGAGGTCGTCGTCGCTGTCCGAACGGCAATCGGGGCCCGCCTGCTTCCAGCACCGCCACCTCGGCACCAGGATCTTCAGAGAGGCGGCCGGCCAGCACGCATCCGGCGGAACCGGCGCCGACGATGACGTAATCGGCCTCGGTCTGTCTCTTATACACATCTAGATGTGTATAAGAGACAGGATCGAGGTCGTCGTCGCTGTCCGAACGGCAATCGGGGCCCGCCTGCTTCCAGCACCGCCACCTCGGCACCAGGATCTTCAGAGAGGCGGCCGGCCAGCACGCATCCGGCGGAACCGGCGCCGACGATGACGTAATCGGCCTCGGTCTGTCTCTTATACACATCTAGATGTGTATAAGAGACAGGATCGAGGTCGTCGTCGCTGTCCGAACGGCAATCGGGGCCCGCCTGCTTCCAGCACCGCCACCTCGGCACCAGGATCTTCAGAGAGGCGGCCGGCCAGCACGCATCCGGCGGAACCGGCGCCGACGATGACGTAATCGGCCTCGGTCTGTCTCTTATACACATCTAGATGTGTATAAGAGACAGGATCGAGGTCGTCGTCGCTGTCCGAACGGCAATCGGGGCCCGCCTGCTTCCAGCACCGCCACCTCGGCACCAGGATCTTCAGAGAGGCGGCCGGCCAGCACGCATCCGGCGGAACCGGCGCCGACGATGACGTAATCGGCCTCGGTCTGTCTCTTATACACATCTAGATGTGTATAAGAGACAGGATCGAGGTCGTCGTCGCTGTCCGAACGGCAATCGGGGCCCGCCTGCTTCCAGCACCGCCACCTCGGCACCAGGATCTTCAGAGAGGCGGCCGGCCAGCACGCATCCGGCGGAACCGGCGCCGACGATGACGTAATCGGCCTCGGTCTGTCTCTTATACACATCTAGATGTGTATAAGAGACAGGATCGAGGTCGTCGTCGCTGTCCGAACGGCAATCGGGGCCCGCCTGCTTCCAGCACCGCCACCTCGGCACCAGGATCTTCAGAGAGGCGGCCGGCCAGCACGCATCCGGCGGAACCGGCGCCGACGATGACGTAATCGGCCTCGGTCTGTCTCTTATACACATCTAGATGTGTATAAGAGACAGGATCGAGGTCGTCGTCGCTGTCCGAACGGCAATCGGGGCCCGCCTGCTTCCAGCACCGCCACCTCGGCACCAGGATCTTCAGAGAGGCGGCCGGCCAGCACGCATCCGGCGGAACCGGCGCCGACGATGACGTAATCGGCCTCGGTCTGTCTCTTATACACATCTAGATGTGTATAAGAGACAGGATCGAGGTCGTCGTCGCTGTCCGAACGGCAATCGGGGCCCGCCTGCTTCCAGCACCGCCACCTCGGCACCAGGATCTTCAGAGAGGCGGCCGGCCAGCACGCATCCGGCGGAACCGGCGCCGACGATGACGTAATCGGCCTCGGTCTGTCTCTTATACACATCTAGATGTGTATAAGAGACAGGATCGAGGTCGTCGTCGCTGTCCGAACGGCAATCGGGGCCCGCCTGCTTCCAGCACCGCCACCTCGGCACCAGGATCTTCAGAGAGGCGGCCGGCCAGCACGCATCCGGCGGAACCGGCGCCGACGATGACGTAATCGGCCTCGGTCTGTCTCTTATACACATCTAGATGTGTATAAGAGACAGGATCGAGGTCGTCGTCGCTGTCCGAACGGCAATCGGGGCCCGCCTGCTTCCAGCACCGCCACCTCGGCACCAGGATCTTCAGAGAGGCGGCCGGCCAGCACGCATCCGGCGGAACCGGCGCCGACGATGACGTAATCGGCCTCGGTCTGTCTCTTATACACATCTAGATGTGTATAAGAGACAGGATCGAGGTCGTCGTCGCTGTCCGAACGGCAATCGGGGCCCGCCTGCTTCCAGCACCGCCACCTCGGCACCAGGATCTTCAGAGAGGCGGCCGGCCAGCACGCATCCGGCGGAACCGGCGCCGACGATGACGTAATCGGCCTCGGTCTGTCTCTTATACACATCTAGATGTGTATAAGAGACAGGATCGAGGTCGTCGTCGCTGTCCGAACGGCAATCGGGGCCCGCCTGCTTCCAGCACCGCCACCTCGGCACCAGGATCTTCAGAGAGGCGGCCGGCCAGCACGCATCCGGCGGAACCGGCGCCGACGATGACGTAATCGGCCTCGGTCTGTCTCTTATACACATCTAGATGTGTATAAGAGACAGGATCGAGGTCGTCGTCGCTGTCCGAACGGCAATCGGGGCCCGCCTGCTTCCAGCACCGCCACCTCGGCACCAGGATCTTCAGAGAGGCGGCCGGCCAGCACGCATCCGGCGGAACCGGCGCCGACGATGACGTAATCGGCCTCGGTCTGTCTCTTATACACATCTAGATGTGTATAAGAGACAGGATCGAGGTCGTCGTCGCTGTCCGAACGGCAATCGGGGCCCGCCTGCTTCCAGCACCGCCACCTCGGCACCAGGATCTTCAGAGAGGCGGCCGGCCAGCACGCATCCGGCGGAACCGGCGCCGACGATGACGTAATCGGCCTCGGTCTGTCTCTTATACACATCTAGATGTGTATAAGAGACAGGATCGAGGTCGTCGTCGCTGTCCGAACGGCAATCGGGGCCCGCCTGCTTCCAGCACCGCCACCTCGGCACCAGGATCTTCAGAGAGGCGGCCGGCCAGCACGCATCCGGCGGAACCGGCGCCGACGATGACGTAATCGGCCTCGGTCTGTCTCTTATACACATCTAGATGTGTATAAGAGACAGGATCGAGGTCGTCGTCGCTGTCCGAACGGCAATCGGGGCCCGCCTGCTTCCAGCACCGCCACCTCGGCACCAGGATCTTCAGAGAGGCGGCCGGCCAGCACGCATCCGGCGGAACCGGCGCCGACGATGACGTAATCGGCCTCGGTCTGTCTCTTATACACATCTAGATGTGTATAAGAGACAGGATCGAGGTCGTCGTCGCTGTCCGAACGGCAATCGGGGCCCGCCTGCTTCCAGCACCGCCACCTCGGCACCAGGATCTTCAGAGAGGCGGCCGGCCAGCACGCATCCGGCGGAACCGGCGCCGACGATGACGTAATCGGCCTCGGTCTGTCTCTTATACACATCTAGATGTGTATAAGAGACAGGATCGAGGTCGTCGTCGCTGTCCGAACGGCAATCGGGGCCCGCCTGCTTCCAGCACCGCCACCTCGGCACCAGGATCTTCAGAGAGGCGGCCGGCCAGCACGCATCCGGCGGAACCGGCGCCGACGATGACGTAATCGGCCTCGGTCTGTCTCTTATACACATCTAGATGTGTATAAGAGACAGGATCGAGGTCGTCGTCGCTGTCCGAACGGCAATCGGGGCCCGCCTGCTTCCAGCACCGCCACCTCGGCACCAGGATCTTCAGAGAGGCGGCCGGCCAGCACGCATCCGGCGGAACCGGCGCCGACGATGACGTAATCGGCCTCGGTCTGTCTCTTATACACATCTAGATGTGTATAAGAGACAGGATCGAGGTCGTCGTCGCTGTCCGAACGGCAATCGGGGCCCGCCTGCTTCCAGCACCGCCACCTCGGCACCAGGATCTTCAGAGAGGCGGCCGGCCAGCACGCATCCGGCGGAACCGGCGCCGACGATGACGTAATCGGCCTCGGTCTGTCTCTTATACACATCTAGATGTGTATAAGAGACAGGATCGAGGTCGTCGTCGCTGTCCGAACGGCAATCGGGGCCCGCCTGCTTCCAGCACCGCCACCTCGGCACCAGGATCTTCAGAGAGGCGGCCGGCCAGCACGCATCCGGCGGAACCGGCGCCGACGATGACGTAATCGGCCTCGGTCTGTCTCTTATACACATCTAGATGTGTATAAGAGACAGGATCGAGGTCGTCGTCGCTGTCCGAACGGCAATCGGGGCCCGCCTGCTTCCAGCACCGCCACCTCGGCACCAGGATCTTCAGAGAGGCGGCCGGCCAGCACGCATCCGGCGGAACCGGCGCCGACGATGACGTAATCGGCCTCGGTCTGTCTCTTATACACATCTAGATGTGTATAAGAGACAGGATCGAGGTCGTCGTCGCTGTCCGAACGGCAATCGGGGCCCGCCTGCTTCCAGCACCGCCACCTCGGCACCAGGATCTTCAGAGAGGCGGCCGGCCAGCACGCATCCGGCGGAACCGGCGCCGACGATGACGTAATCGGCCTCGGTCTGTCTCTTATACACATCTAGATGTGTATAAGAGACAGGATCGAGGTCGTCGTCGCTGTCCGAACGGCAATCGGGGCCCGCCTGCTTCCAGCACCGCCACCTCGGCACCAGGATCTTCAGAGAGGCGGCCGGCCAGCACGCATCCGGCGGAACCGGCGCCGACGATGACGTAATCGGCCTCGGTCTGTCTCTTATACACATCTAGATGTGTATAAGAGACAGGATCGAGGTCGTCGTCGCTGTCCGAACGGCAATCGGGGCCCGCCTGCTTCCAGCACCGCCACCTCGGCACCAGGATCTTCAGAGAGGCGGCCGGCCAGCACGCATCCGGCGGAACCGGCGCCGACGATGACGTAATCGGCCTCGGTCTGTCTCTTATACACATCTAGATGTGTATAAGAGACAGGATCGAGGTCGTCGTCGCTGTCCGAACGGCAATCGGGGCCCGCCTGCTTCCAGCACCGCCACCTCGGCACCAGGATCTTCAGAGAGGCGGCCGGCCAGCACGCATCCGGCGGAACCGGCGCCGACGATGACGTAATCGGCCTCGGTCTGTCTCTTATACACATCTAGATGTGTATAAGAGACAGGATCGAGGTCGTCGTCGCTGTCCGAACGGCAATCGGGGCCCGCCTGCTTCCAGCACCGCCACCTCGGCACCAGGATCTTCAGAGAGGCGGCCGGCCAGCACGCATCCGGCGGAACCGGCGCCGACGATGACGTAATCGGCCTCGGTCTGTCTCTTATACACATCTAGATGTGTATAAGAGACAGGATCGAGGTCGTCGTCGCTGTCCGAACGGCAATCGGGGCCCGCCTGCTTCCAGCACCGCCACCTCGGCACCAGGATCTTCAGAGAGGCGGCCGGCCAGCACGCATCCGGCGGAACCGGCGCCGACGATGACGTAATCGGCCTCGGTCTGTCTCTTATACACATCTAGATGTGTATAAGAGACAGGATCGAGGTCGTCGTCGCTGTCCGAACGGCAATCGGGGCCCGCCTGCTTCCAGCACCGCCACCTCGGCACCAGGATCTTCAGAGAGGCGGCCGGCCAGCACGCATCCGGCGGAACCGGCGCCGACGATGACGTAATCGGCCTCGGTCTGTCTCTTATACACATCTAGATGTGTATAAGAGACAGGATCGAGGTCGTCGTCGCTGTCCGAACGGCAATCGGGGCCCGCCTGCTTCCAGCACCGCCACCTCGGCACCAGGATCTTCAGAGAGGCGGCCGGCCAGCACGCATCCGGCGGAACCGGCGCCGACGATGACGTAATCGGCCTCGGTCTGTCTCTTATACACATCTAGATGTGTATAAGAGACAGGATCGAGGTCGTCGTCGCTGTCCGAACGGCAATCGGGGCCCGCCTGCTTCCAGCACCGCCACCTCGGCACCAGGATCTTCAGAGAGGCGGCCGGCCAGCACGCATCCGGCGGAACCGGCGCCGACGATGACGTAATCGGCCTCGGTCTGTCTCTTATACACATCTAGATGTGTATAAGAGACAGGATCGAGGTCGTCGTCGCTGTCCGAACGGCAATCGGGGCCCGCCTGCTTCCAGCACCGCCACCTCGGCACCAGGATCTTCAGAGAGGCGGCCGGCCAGCACGCATCCGGCGGAACCGGCGCCGACGATGACGTAATCGGCCTCGGTCTGTCTCTTATACACATCTAGATGTGTATAAGAGACAGGATCGAGGTCGTCGTCGCTGTCCGAACGGCAATCGGGGCCCGCCTGCTTCCAGCACCGCCACCTCGGCACCAGGATCTTCAGAGAGGCGGCCGGCCAGCACGCATCCGGCGGAACCGGCGCCGACGATGACGTAATCGGCCTCGGTCTGTCTCTTATACACATCTAGATGTGTATAAGAGACAGGATCGAGGTCGTCGTCGCTGTCCGAACGGCAATCGGGGCCCGCCTGCTTCCAGCACCGCCACCTCGGCACCAGGATCTTCAGAGAGGCGGCCGGCCAGCACGCATCCGGCGGAACCGGCGCCGACGATGACGTAATCGGCCTCGGTCTGTCTCTTATACACATCTAGATGTGTATAAGAGACAGGATCGAGGTCGTCGTCGCTGTCCGAACGGCAATCGGGGCCCGCCTGCTTCCAGCACCGCCACCTCGGCACCAGGATCTTCAGAGAGGCGGCCGGCCAGCACGCATCCGGCGGAACCGGCGCCGACGATGACGTAATCGGCCTCGGTCTGTCTCTTATACACATCTAGATGTGTATAAGAGACAGGATCGAGGTCGTCGTCGCTGTCCGAACGGCAATCGGGGCCCGCCTGCTTCCAGCACCGCCACCTCGGCACCAGGATCTTCAGAGAGGCGGCCGGCCAGCACGCATCCGGCGGAACCGGCGCCGACGATGACGTAATCGGCCTCGGTCTGTCTCTTATACACATCTAGATGTGTATAAGAGACAGGATCGAGGTCGTCGTCGCTGTCCGAACGGCAATCGGGGCCCGCCTGCTTCCAGCACCGCCACCTCGGCACCAGGATCTTCAGAGAGGCGGCCGGCCAGCACGCATCCGGCGGAACCGGCGCCGACGATGACGTAATCGGCCTCGGTCTGTCTCTTATACACATCTAGATGTGTATAAGAGACAGGATCGAGGTCGTCGTCGCTGTCCGAACGGCAATCGGGGCCCGCCTGCTTCCAGCACCGCCACCTCGGCACCAGGATCTTCAGAGAGGCGGCCGGCCAGCACGCATCCGGCGGAACCGGCGCCGACGATGACGTAATCGGCCTCGGTCTGTCTCTTATACACATCTAGATGTGTATAAGAGACAGGATCGAGGTCGTCGTCGCTGTCCGAACGGCAATCGGGGCCCGCCTGCTTCCAGCACCGCCACCTCGGCACCAGGATCTTCAGAGAGGCGGCCGGCCAGCACGCATCCGGCGGAACCGGCGCCGACGATGACGTAATCGGCCTCGGTCTGTCTCTTATACACATCTAGATGTGTATAAGAGACAGGATCGAGGTCGTCGTCGCTGTCCGAACGGCAATCGGGGCCCGCCTGCTTCCAGCACCGCCACCTCGGCACCAGGATCTTCAGAGAGGCGGCCGGCCAGCACGCATCCGGCGGAACCGGCGCCGACGATGACGTAATCGGCCTCGGTCTGTCTCTTATACACATCTAGATGTGTATAAGAGACAGGATCGAGGTCGTCGTCGCTGTCCGAACGGCAATCGGGGCCCGCCTGCTTCCAGCACCGCCACCTCGGCACCAGGATCTTCAGAGAGGCGGCCGGCCAGCACGCATCCGGCGGAACCGGCGCCGACGATGACGTAATCGGCCTCGGTCTGTCTCTTATACACATCTAGATGTGTATAAGAGACAGGATCGAGGTCGTCGTCGCTGTCCGAACGGCAATCGGGGCCCGCCTGCTTCCAGCACCGCCACCTCGGCACCAGGATCTTCAGAGAGGCGGCCGGCCAGCACGCATCCGGCGGAACCGGCGCCGACGATGACGTAATCGGCCTCGGTCTGTCTCTTATACACATCTAGATGTGTATAAGAGACAGGATCGAGGTCGTCGTCGCTGTCCGAACGGCAATCGGGGCCCGCCTGCTTCCAGCACCGCCACCTCGGCACCAGGATCTTCAGAGAGGCGGCCGGCCAGCACGCATCCGGCGGAACCGGCGCCGACGATGACGTAATCGGCCTCGGTCTGTCTCTTATACACATCTAGATGTGTATAAGAGACAGGATCGAGGTCGTCGTCGCTGTCCGAACGGCAATCGGGGCCCGCCTGCTTCCAGCACCGCCACCTCGGCACCAGGATCTTCAGAGAGGCGGCCGGCCAGCACGCATCCGGCGGAACCGGCGCCGACGATGACGTAATCGGCCTCGGTCTGTCTCTTATACACATCTAGATGTGTATAAGAGACAGGATCGAGGTCGTCGTCGCTGTCCGAACGGCAATCGGGGCCCGCCTGCTTCCAGCACCGCCACCTCGGCACCAGGATCTTCAGAGAGGCGGCCGGCCAGCACGCATCCGGCGGAACCGGCGCCGACGATGACGTAATCGGCCTCGGTCTGTCTCTTATACACATCTAGATGTGTATAAGAGACAGGATCGAGGTCGTCGTCGCTGTCCGAACGGCAATCGGGGCCCGCCTGCTTCCAGCACCGCCACCTCGGCACCAGGATCTTCAGAGAGGCGGCCGGCCAGCACGCATCCGGCGGAACCGGCGCCGACGATGACGTAATCGGCCTCGGTCTGTCTCTTATACACATCTAGATGTGTATAAGAGACAGGATCGAGGTCGTCGTCGCTGTCCGAACGGCAATCGGGGCCCGCCTGCTTCCAGCACCGCCACCTCGGCACCAGGATCTTCAGAGAGGCGGCCGGCCAGCACGCATCCGGCGGAACCGGCGCCGACGATGACGTAATCGGCCTCGGTCTGTCTCTTATACACATCTAGATGTGTATAAGAGACAGGATCGAGGTCGTCGTCGCTGTCCGAACGGCAATCGGGGCCCGCCTGCTTCCAGCACCGCCACCTCGGCACCAGGATCTTCAGAGAGGCGGCCGGCCAGCACGCATCCGGCGGAACCGGCGCCGACGATGACGTAATCGGCCTCGGTCTGTCTCTTATACACATCTAGATGTGTATAAGAGACAGGATCGAGGTCGTCGTCGCTGTCCGAACGGCAATCGGGGCCCGCCTGCTTCCAGCACCGCCACCTCGGCACCAGGATCTTCAGAGAGGCGGCCGGCCAGCACGCATCCGGCGGAACCGGCGCCGACGATGACGTAATCGGCCTCGGTCTGTCTCTTATACACATCTAGATGTGTATAAGAGACAGGATCGAGGTCGTCGTCGCTGTCCGAACGGCAATCGGGGCCCGCCTGCTTCCAGCACCGCCACCTCGGCACCAGGATCTTCAGAGAGGCGGCCGGCCAGCACGCATCCGGCGGAACCGGCGCCGACGATGACGTAATCGGCCTCGGTCTGTCTCTTATACACATCTAGATGTGTATAAGAGACAGGATCGAGGTCGTCGTCGCTGTCCGAACGGCAATCGGGGCCCGCCTGCTTCCAGCACCGCCACCTCGGCACCAGGATCTTCAGAGAGGCGGCCGGCCAGCACGCATCCGGCGGAACCGGCGCCGACGATGACGTAATCGGCCTCGGTCTGTCTCTTATACACATCTAGATGTGTATAAGAGACAGGATCGAGGTCGTCGTCGCTGTCCGAACGGCAATCGGGGCCCGCCTGCTTCCAGCACCGCCACCTCGGCACCAGGATCTTCAGAGAGGCGGCCGGCCAGCACGCATCCGGCGGAACCGGCGCCGACGATGACGTAATCGGCCTCGGTCTGTCTCTTATACACATCTAGATGTGTATAAGAGACAGGATCGAGGTCGTCGTCGCTGTCCGAACGGCAATCGGGGCCCGCCTGCTTCCAGCACCGCCACCTCGGCACCAGGATCTTCAGAGAGGCGGCCGGCCAGCACGCATCCGGCGGAACCGGCGCCGACGATGACGTAATCGGCCTCGGTCTGTCTCTTATACACATCTAGATGTGTATAAGAGACAGGATCGAGGTCGTCGTCGCTGTCCGAACGGCAATCGGGGCCCGCCTGCTTCCAGCACCGCCACCTCGGCACCAGGATCTTCAGAGAGGCGGCCGGCCAGCACGCATCCGGCGGAACCGGCGCCGACGATGACGTAATCGGCCTCGGTCTGTCTCTTATACACATCTAGATGTGTATAAGAGACAGGATCGAGGTCGTCGTCGCTGTCCGAACGGCAATCGGGGCCCGCCTGCTTCCAGCACCGCCACCTCGGCACCAGGATCTTCAGAGAGGCGGCCGGCCAGCACGCATCCGGCGGAACCGGCGCCGACGATGACGTAATCGGCCTCGGTCTGTCTCTTATACACATCTAGATGTGTATAAGAGACAGGATCGAGGTCGTCGTCGCTGTCCGAACGGCAATCGGGGCCCGCCTGCTTCCAGCACCGCCACCTCGGCACCAGGATCTTCAGAGAGGCGGCCGGCCAGCACGCATCCGGCGGAACCGGCGCCGACGATGACGTAATCGGCCTCGGTCTGTCTCTTATACACATCTAGATGTGTATAAGAGACAGGATCGAGGTCGTCGTCGCTGTCCGAACGGCAATCGGGGCCCGCCTGCTTCCAGCACCGCCACCTCGGCACCAGGATCTTCAGAGAGGCGGCCGGCCAGCACGCATCCGGCGGAACCGGCGCCGACGATGACGTAATCGGCCTCGGTCTGTCTCTTATACACATCTAGATGTGTATAAGAGACAGGATCGAGGTCGTCGTCGCTGTCCGAACGGCAATCGGGGCCCGCCTGCTTCCAGCACCGCCACCTCGGCACCAGGATCTTCAGAGAGGCGGCCGGCCAGCACGCATCCGGCGGAACCGGCGCCGACGATGACGTAATCGGCCTCGGTCTGTCTCTTATACACATCTAGATGTGTATAAGAGACAGGATCGAGGTCGTCGTCGCTGTCCGAACGGCAATCGGGGCCCGCCTGCTTCCAGCACCGCCACCTCGGCACCAGGATCTTCAGAGAGGCGGCCGGCCAGCACGCATCCGGCGGAACCGGCGCCGACGATGACGTAATCGGCCTCGGTCTGTCTCTTATACACATCTAGATGTGTATAAGAGACAGGATCGAGGTCGTCGTCGCTGTCCGAACGGCAATCGGGGCCCGCCTGCTTCCAGCACCGCCACCTCGGCACCAGGATCTTCAGAGAGGCGGCCGGCCAGCACGCATCCGGCGGAACCGGCGCCGACGATGACGTAATCGGCCTCGGTCTGTCTCTTATACACATCTAGATGTGTATAAGAGACAGGATCGAGGTCGTCGTCGCTGTCCGAACGGCAATCGGGGCCCGCCTGCTTCCAGCACCGCCACCTCGGCACCAGGATCTTCAGAGAGGCGGCCGGCCAGCACGCATCCGGCGGAACCGGCGCCGACGATGACGTAATCGGCCTCGGTCTGTCTCTTATACACATCTAGATGTGTATAAGAGACAGGATCGAGGTCGTCGTCGCTGTCCGAACGGCAATCGGGGCCCGCCTGCTTCCAGCACCGCCACCTCGGCACCAGGATCTTCAGAGAGGCGGCCGGCCAGCACGCATCCGGCGGAACCGGCGCCGACGATGACGTAATCGGCCTCGGTCTGTCTCTTATACACATCTAGATGTGTATAAGAGACAGGATCGAGGTCGTCGTCGCTGTCCGAACGGCAATCGGGGCCCGCCTGCTTCCAGCACCGCCACCTCGGCACCAGGATCTTCAGAGAGGCGGCCGGCCAGCACGCATCCGGCGGAACCGGCGCCGACGATGACGTAATCGGCCTCGGTCTGTCTCTTATACACATCTAGATGTGTATAAGAGACAGGATCGAGGTCGTCGTCGCTGTCCGAACGGCAATCGGGGCCCGCCTGCTTCCAGCACCGCCACCTCGGCACCAGGATCTTCAGAGAGGCGGCCGGCCAGCACGCATCCGGCGGAACCGGCGCCGACGATGACGTAATCGGCCTCGGTCTGTCTCTTATACACATCTAGATGTGTATAAGAGACAGGATCGAGGTCGTCGTCGCTGTCCGAACGGCAATCGGGGCCCGCCTGCTTCCAGCACCGCCACCTCGGCACCAGGATCTTCAGAGAGGCGGCCGGCCAGCACGCATCCGGCGGAACCGGCGCCGACGATGACGTAATCGGCCTCGGTCTGTCTCTTATACACATCTAGATGTGTATAAGAGACAGGATCGAGGTCGTCGTCGCTGTCCGAACGGCAATCGGGGCCCGCCTGCTTCCAGCACCGCCACCTCGGCACCAGGATCTTCAGAGAGGCGGCCGGCCAGCACGCATCCGGCGGAACCGGCGCCGACGATGACGTAATCGGCCTCGGTCTGTCTCTTATACACATCTAGATGTGTATAAGAGACAGGATCGAGGTCGTCGTCGCTGTCCGAACGGCAATCGGGGCCCGCCTGCTTCCAGCACCGCCACCTCGGCACCAGGATCTTCAGAGAGGCGGCCGGCCAGCACGCATCCGGCGGAACCGGCGCCGACGATGACGTAATCGGCCTCGGTCTGTCTCTTATACACATCTAGATGTGTATAAGAGACAGGATCGAGGTCGTCGTCGCTGTCCGAACGGCAATCGGGGCCCGCCTGCTTCCAGCACCGCCACCTCGGCACCAGGATCTTCAGAGAGGCGGCCGGCCAGCACGCATCCGGCGGAACCGGCGCCGACGATGACGTAATCGGCCTCGGTCTGTCTCTTATACACATCTAGATGTGTATAAGAGACAGGATCGAGGTCGTCGTCGCTGTCCGAACGGCAATCGGGGCCCGCCTGCTTCCAGCACCGCCACCTCGGCACCAGGATCTTCAGAGAGGCGGCCGGCCAGCACGCATCCGGCGGAACCGGCGCCGACGATGACGTAATCGGCCTCGGTCTGTCTCTTATACACATCTAGATGTGTATAAGAGACAGGATCGAGGTCGTCGTCGCTGTCCGAACGGCAATCGGGGCCCGCCTGCTTCCAGCACCGCCACCTCGGCACCAGGATCTTCAGAGAGGCGGCCGGCCAGCACGCATCCGGCGGAACCGGCGCCGACGATGACGTAATCGGCCTCGGTCTGTCTCTTATACACATCTAGATGTGTATAAGAGACAGGATCGAGGTCGTCGTCGCTGTCCGAACGGCAATCGGGGCCCGCCTGCTTCCAGCACCGCCACCTCGGCACCAGGATCTTCAGAGAGGCGGCCGGCCAGCACGCATCCGGCGGAACCGGCGCCGACGATGACGTAATCGGCCTCGGTCTGTCTCTTATACACATCTAGATGTGTATAAGAGACAGGATCGAGGTCGTCGTCGCTGTCCGAACGGCAATCGGGGCCCGCCTGCTTCCAGCACCGCCACCTCGGCACCAGGATCTTCAGAGAGGCGGCCGGCCAGCACGCATCCGGCGGAACCGGCGCCGACGATGACGTAATCGGCCTCGGTCTGTCTCTTATACACATCTAGATGTGTATAAGAGACAGGATCGAGGTCGTCGTCGCTGTCCGAACGGCAATCGGGGCCCGCCTGCTTCCAGCACCGCCACCTCGGCACCAGGATCTTCAGAGAGGCGGCCGGCCAGCACGCATCCGGCGGAACCGGCGCCGACGATGACGTAATCGGCCTCGGTCATGCGGGGCACGCCGGTGCCATCGCGGAATGCTCCCATCGGCGCACTGCGGCTCACAAGACCGGGTCGGTGCGACGACGGGTGGTTCCGGAAGCGATCTGGCGGCGCAGCTCGTCACCGTCGAGATAGGCGGCCTCGCCCTTGATCAGCCCGTCTTCGAAATAAATCCACACGGTCATCGGCACGCACAGCGTCTTGCCGTGCGAGGCGATACCGAAGAACACCCCGGATGGGGTGCCGGAGAAATACCCATTGCCGACGATGATCTGGTCGGAGACAACCCAGCGATGCGGAAAGAAGCCCTGGCCTTGGAAGGTGGTCAGACGCTCGCGATAAAATTCGCGGACCTTGTCGACGCCGCGGATGTCGAGTCCGGTCGCGTGCATGACCTGAAACGGCTCGTTGTGCGACATCGTCGCCATGGTCCCTTCCAGATCGCCGGACCATTCAGCGCTGGTATGGGCCTGCAGCATTTTCCAGTTGTGCTCGGCCTGGGCGCCGCCGGCCAATAAGACCTGCTCCGAGTAATCGAAGCGCGCGACACGCTCAGCAATGGCCGCGGAGTCCAGGCAGAGTGGCGCCACCGTCGTTTCCCCCTGTTTGTTTGTCGTCCTTCAGTGCGCGCGACTTTGGACGAGGACGGGGGCGCTTGCAAATTAAGGAGAAAAATGAACCGTATTCGCGCTGTGAATAGCTGGCCTTTTGCGCCCCTCCTTCACGCCCCTGAAAGCCTCCCAAGGTGTTTCACCCCTCCGCCCATCCTGCATCAAAGCGAACCTTTGATGCCCGACTTTTCGATGACGGCATCCCACCGCTCGATCTCCGATTTCACCTTTGCGCGAAATTGATCTGCTGACTGAATTTGCGGCTCGACGCCCTGACGGCGGAGCTGGTCGCGCACGTCAGGTGAGTCCACAGCTTCGCGCAAAAGCTCGTTGATACGCGCGACCAGTTCGGGCCGAGTCGTCCCGGGAGCAAAAACGCCAAACCATGCAATGTATTCGTAGCCAGGCAATCCTGTCTCAGCGATTGTCGGCACATCGGGGAGCTCGTTCGATCGCGTCAAGCTCGATATGCCCAACACGCGCACGCCACTCGATCGGACCTGCTGGATTGCGCCCGGCATAGTCGCGACCGTGAAATCAACATGGCCGGCCACGACATCGGCCAGCGCCGGTCCCGCGCCCTTGTAGGGCACGTGGTTGAACTTGGCTCCAGACAGAAGGCTAAAGAGCGCAACGGCGAGATGCGAAGAGCTGCCGAAACCTCCGGTCGCGTATGTTATTCCTCCCGGCTTCTCGCGTGCCATGTGGATGAGGTCGCGCGCGGAGCGTGCCGGGAACGACGGCGTCACGACTAGCAGATTGGGCGTCGTGCCGATCATCGAAACGGGCGCAAGATCCTTCATGGTATCGTAGGGCAGCCTTTCGTGCAGGGACGGGTCGTAAGTGATCGAGCTGCTGTGGATCAGCAACGTGTAGCCGTCGCCTGGCGCCTGCGCGGTCATCTCGGTGCCAATGACGCCCCCGGCGCCGCCTCGGTTGTCGACGACGACCCTGCTGCCAGCGATCTCCGACAACTTGGCGCTCACGATACGGGCAATAATGTCGACCGTGCCGCCGGCCGCGAATGGCACGATTAGACGGATGGGCCGTTCGGGGTAGGCTTCCGCCCTCGCCACAGACGCGCAGGCAAGCGCGAAAGCTAAAGCCAGAAGACGGACAGATGGACTCATACGCGTTCCTCTGCGGCTGACCGACTGGGTGCGCGCTGCGCCCCGAGGACTTTGTTGAGCGACGCGATCGACGGAAGATGAGCGAGGTCAGCCAGCGACCGGAGCGCGTCTTGGACGGTCTCAGGAGACAAGACGAGCGATGCGCAGTCGCGGAACTTGGCGTGAAGCTCTGTTGTAGAGACCGGAACTTCGGGGTTCCCCTTCGAAATCTCGACCACCTTTTCAACCGAACGGCCGTCGGCCAGCGTGGCCTTCAACTGCACCGGGCGGCTGCCGATCTTCCAGGCACGGTCAATGGCGTCGTCGACCTTGATTTCGATCCGCTCAACGAGACGCCGGACCTCGGGATCCCGGACGGATTCGTCGCTGAACGCCGAAAGCGGCAAGCGCCCGTCGGTTATCGCGCGGGCGACGGCATAATTCGCTGAAAACTTACCTTCCAGCCCTGTGGTCGGGCGGTGATAAGAAAGCTTGTCATAGGTGTAGCGAGTGACACCGAGCTCGATGCGGCGAATGTCATCCGGACGGACGCCTTCCTCATTGCGGAGCCTCAGAGCCGCGTCGATGCTGGTATGGGCCGAGACGCAGCATGGATAAGGCTTGATCACCACACCGCGAACGTCGAGCTCGTAGATTTTGCCCAGTTCGTCGAGCGCGGCCATGTTCGCAGGAAGGCCCCGCGAGTAGACGCTGTGGAAGCTACGCGAGCCATCGAACGGTTGTGGAACCGAGGTGAAGCCGAGCCGCGCTAGCAGTGCCGCCTGAACGCCGTTGCGACTGTCTCTTATACACATCTAGATGTGTATAAGAGACAGGTAGAATATCGCACGCCAACCGAACGCGGAGATAACGTAGGAGTTCAACAAACCACCCAACAAGCCGCCGAGCGGAAATGCCGCCCATTGCGCCG
>BFBZ01001211.1_pt1 | contig 18221 bp, 18 predicted proteins | sample 1888401 | NCBI WGS metagenome assembly BFBZ01 (sample SAMD00112614, study PRJDB3348) | symbiont metagenome | host: Chara braunii | reverse complement strand
CGTCCAACCCGCGCCTGTCGGGCCACCCGGCGCAAAGAAGCTGCTCACCAACACCAGAACAGCGAGCAGGTAGATCCAGTAGCTCAGCATGTTGACATAGGGAAACACCATGTCGCGTGCGCCGACCATCAACGGGATAAGGTAATTGCCGAAACCGCCGAGGAACAGCGCGGTCAGGAGATAGATCACCATGATCATGCCGTGCATGGTCATGAACTGATAATAGATGTCCGGCGTGATGGACGCGAAAGTGTCGGGGAAACCAAGCTTCAAGCGCATCAGCCAGGACAGCACCAGCGCGACAAGGCCAATCGCTGTCGCCGTGGCTGCATACTGGATGGCGATGACCTTTGCGTCTTGCGAGAAGACGTATTTCGTCCACCAGCTGTGCGGATGATAGAGCTCAACCTCAGCCACTTCCGCAACCGGAATGAGGCCAGCTCCATGAGGCGTGATATCAACCATTCGTACACCTCCTCGCTCGTTTCGCTCTCCCGCGAGGCGACCTCCAGGGCCGTCTCGCCAAATGCTTCCCCTAATCGGCCTTCGCCTTTGCCGGTTCGACAAGCGCGCCCGTCTTGGCGGGCGCCGACAGCTGGGCAAACGTCGACTGCTGCTGCAGCCAGGCCAGATAATCCTGCTCGGTGTCGACCTTCACGACGCCGCGCATGAAGGCATGGCCGACACCGCAAAGCTGGGAGCAAAGGATTTCGAACGTTCCTGTCCTGGTCGGGGTGAACCAGAAATAGGTGATCATGCCCGGCACCATGTCCATCTTGGCGCGGAACTCCGGCACGTAGAAATCATGTATTACGTCGATCGAGCGCAGCACCATCTTGACCGGCTTGCCGACCGGCAGATGCAGGTCGGCCGCCACGACCACGATATTGTCCTGACCGTTCGGATCCTGTGGATTGATGCCGAGCGGATTGTCGGGACTGATGAACCGTGCGTTCGAGGTGCCGAGCTTGCCGTTCGCACCGGGCAAGCGGAAGCTCCATTGCCATTGCTGCGCGATCACTTCGACCTCGGTCGCGTCCTTGGGAACGGTGACGAACTGGCTCCACACGAAGAGGCCGGGCGCCAGCAACGCCGCGACGCCGACGGCGGTGACCAGGGTCAGCCAGGATTCGAGCTTCCTGCTTTCGGGCTCGTAGTTCGCCCTCTGTCCTTCCTTGTGCCGGAAGCGGTAAACGCAATAGGCCATGAACAGCACGACGGCAGAAAAGACCGTCCCGGTGATCCAGAAAGTGATGACAAGAGTGCTGTCGATATAGCCCCAGTTGGAGGCTATCGGCGTTGACCACCACGGGCTCAGCACATGGAACAGCACCGAGCCGACAACAATCAGAACGAGTACGAGCGCTACGGCCATCCTCGGTTCCTCCGGCATTCCGAGGGACTTTGTCCAACAGGAAGGCCGCGTGCATAATAGCGCGATTTGCCCCAGAAACACTAGGGCTTAGTAACGACTAGGGTCTGAGGATCGAATGAGGATGTGTCGCAACCTTTTCGGTAATTCGGTGGAGCGTCTCGCGCAATCTTACCAACATGCCCGTCCTGTTCCTTGCCCCGAGCTGGATGTGAAAGACCTGCCAAAAACTGCTGAAGCCAGTGCTCGAGAGATGGACGGCCTGAGCGCCTTGCGCCGCCTGGATATTTAGGGAAGCACAGGGTAGTCGAAATAGCCGTGACGGCCATCGACAGGCATTCCTTGCCTTCGCGATGGATTGCATTTGCTTTCTTCCATGTCCGGCAAGCAAGCGTGAAATTCTGAATGTGCCTCCAACAAGCCTCACCCTGGGGTAACTCCGCAATATTTGTGGGGTTGCCCTTGCCCCAGTTTCTATCCAGTTTTGAGTTCGTTTCCGGCGTTGGTGAGGTGCTACGCTGATCACGAAATATCAGAACTAGCCCAAGGGCAGAGATCGCCCGGACGCGCGGCGAACGTTGTATATATGAGATTTTTCCGTCTCAAACCTCCCAAAACCGCGTGACGGTACTTTAAGGAGGAGCATGGAGAATGATGACGGGCGCTGCAATCAAGGCTGCATGGTGAGAAGACCGCCAACCCCGCCGACGATGTCGGGCCAGCATCGATCGCGACGTTCACGCCCAAGGATCGGTCTCTTTCCCCCGACAGAGATCCGGATCATGCTCAAGCAGCTTGAACATGTCGCCACGCTGCCGACGATCCGCCTCGGCCGGGCCATGGAAGACGCTTCATTTGGTCATGCGGCGGTATCGTGCCGTAGCGTGCATATCGGCGGGATGCAGGCCTGGRGATTTGCGGCACACACTCTCAATCTGAAAGGCGKTGGGGGRACATCGAAGGKATAGATCCTCATCGGGCGGATTTTTTCGCGACGGAACGCTGGACGTTACCGCGCATCAAACTTCGTCTGCGCTTCTCTAACGCTCTCCCAATTTTCCTTGGCCCAATCGACCAGGCCTTGCGTGGGACGTAGCAGGCTCTTCCCCAGGTGGGTGATCTCATACTCCACGCGTGGCGGCACTTGGGGAAACAGCTCCCGGATGACCAATCCGTCGCGTTCGAGGTTCTTTAGGGTGGTCGACAGCATTCGCTGCGAGATGCCAGGGACAGATCGTTCGAGTTCGGAGAATCGCGCGCGACCGCCGAGGAGGTCTAGCGAGAGAATCACGAAGATCGTCCATTTATCTCCGATCTTGGTGAGCAGCTCGCGCACCGCCATTGGGTCCGAACTTCTGCAGATCGCCGCGGGATCTAACAGGCCCGGTTTGCTGGTTTTCTTCATAGCTTACCTCGGTGTTAGTGACTGAAGTGAAAGTGCCTTCTTCTTTGCAATTAGCTTCTCATATATATGTTGCTCTCATTTGGTAAGCAACCATACGAGAGCAAGGAGGCTCAAGATGCCGAACCAGAACTCCACCACCCATAAGCCTGAAACTACCGCGGCGCGGCGGCCAGCAGCCCTTGTGCTGGGCGGTACGGGACGAACCGGAGCGCTTGTCGCGCGAGGGCTCGCCGAGCGCGGCTTGCGTGTACGGACAGCATCGCGCAGTGGCGCGGACGTGAAGTTCGAATGGGATGATGTGACGACCTATGGCCCTGCATTGGACGGAGTCGACCGCGTGTACCTTGTCACGCCCGTCATGCGGACCAAGTTCATCCACCAGGTTGCGGAATTCGTTGACCTTGCGACGGCGTCCGGCGTCCGCCATGTGACGTATCTCAGCGCCTATGGCAGTGAGCGGGCGCCCGCGGAGGTAGACATCCGCGCAGTCGAACTCGAACTTGCCCGACGGAGCGCCTTCAGCCACTCAATTCTGCGCCCGGCATGGGTGATGCAGAACTTCAGCGACCAGCATCTGCCACTCATTGGCGATGCGTTCATGGTGCCGACTGGCGGCGGGAAGGAAGCCTTTGTTGATGCCGAGGACATCGCCGCTGTCGCGGTCGAGACGCTGCTCAATCCTGACGCCCACGCTGGAGCGCAGTACGCGCTCACCGGCCCCCAGGCGCTCACGGTGACCGAGGTCGCCGAGATCGTTGGCGGCGTCATCGGTCGCCCCGTGGTCCACAATGACATCGATCCGAACGTGTGGATCGATGGTGCGGTCGAAGCGGGCTTTGTACCTGCCGACTATGCAGTGATGCTCCAGTGGCTGACCGGGACGATCATTTCTGGCAACGGCGCGCGGCCTAATGGTGACGTCGAAAAAGTCACGGGGCGGCCAGCGACCAGCTTCCGGGATTTCGCCGAGCGAAATGCTGCCGCTTGGGCTCTTCAACCGGTTGGCTGACCGAATGCGCGTGCCGACGCGGTGTTGCGGCGTCGCGCCGAAATCTCTTATGCAATCCAAGATCTATGGAGAAACGAAAATGCCCGATAACAAATATTCCGCCTATGCCGGCGCGGAGCCATATTTTGCACTGGCCCGTAAGGCGTTGGGCGACCTTGTTGACGGCGAGCACTTCTTCGACATCGTCGCCGACGATATCGCCTACGAGGTACGTTACGATCTGGGTTGGCCTCGTGTGGTCCGAGGACGCAGCGAGCTGATGGATCAGTTCGAAGGTTATGTCGGAAGCATCCGGCTGCAGTCCGCGGACGAATTGTTCGTCAACAAGGCCGACAACGGTCGCGTCGTAGTGGTCGAGTATGACATCCACGGGACGATTCTTGCGACGGGCGCCAAGTATGAAAATCGGTTCTGCTCGATTATCGAACTTGAAAACCGAAAGATCGTCCGCTGGAGAGATTACATGGACTCACACGCCGCCTGGATCGTGCTGACGGCAAAGGGAAAGTAATATCATTGTGATATGCAATAACGGCGTAATAAATTGCTGTCATAGACGCTGCCATCGGTGATTGATCTGTCTGTTGGGAGGCCGCGTACGCAGACGAAGGGAGTAATGATGTAGGGGTATATGTTGGTGTCGAGATATTCACCTCGCAATCCGCCTGCCCTTGTGCCGATATTGGAAGCGTATTCATTCTCCGAGGGTGATGTACTTCGCGGCCTTTCGCGCGACGAACTGTTCAAGCTGAGTTTCTTGGAGTCAAGTCCCACGGCTCCAACGGCGGCGTCCTGCGGCCGCAACTGCGGTGCGCTCTGGAACAGGGCGGCCAGATGCGTGTGCAACAGCCGGACCAGCGGGCTCCCGCCCGGCACCATCCGCAGATTGTGCTCGTCCGGCGCGCGCAGTAGCGGCGCTAGCAGCCGGCGCGGCACGATCAGGTTCAGGGTTGGTGAAGTCGCTCGCCGCGGTCGCCTGCGGTTGCGCGAGGTCCGAGATCCAGAGATCACCTGGCTGCGTCCGCGCGTCCAGGCCGCCGTCGCGCTGGCCGCAGGTCCCCTCGGTATAGAATTGCAACAGCAGGTGATCGAGATTGTCGCGCTTGATTCGCCGCGGCGAGCGGTCGAAGGTCTGGGCGACACTATGACAGGAGCCCAGCAACAGATCGCCAAACTGGAAGCCCTCGACATGGGCACGGAAGCCGCTGTCTGGCGCATTGCGCAGCCGGGTATCGAACATGACCCCGATGCTCTCCTGCCAGGCCGTCGTGGCTTCCTTCACCGGGAGGCTGGAGCAATCGAGCATCGAATGTGGCAGCATGAGGACACCAGACCGTCAATCTCAGCGTGGACATGTCCCACGGCGCGGCTCTTATGTAGAAATCGTGTTGGCCCCTCAAGAGGCATGCGGAGGCGCCGAAGCGGTCGATCCGATGCGCTTGCAAGCGCAACAGGCCGCCAGTCCGCATGAAGCCGCGCTTCGACGCTCTTCCCATCCGGACCGCAAGGCGCATGATAAGTTCTCATGATGCCCGCGCCAGCAGCCATCAAGGTGCCAGGGCCTTGAGTGCCTCTGGAACCGGATAGTGGCTGCCATCATGGCGCAGTCGGTAGGTTTTGGTGACGGGCTTCCCCGGATGCGATTGGCATTCGCCGGTGGCGTCAAGCGCTGGGGTGTCCGTGTCGGTCCGCTCGACAGCGGTGATGTCGCGATAGCCGTGCTGGCTTGCCGGCCCCATCGACAAACTGACCTCGCTGGAATGGAAGGAACCCGCGCAATTGGCATCGCCTTCCCCGCCAGATCCGGAAACGGCGAGGCCATCGAGCACGACGCGAAGTTTGCCCTCCACAAGCGCATAAAGCCTGAGGTCGGTTTCGCTAAAGGGGTTGGGTTGCGACTGATTTGCCATGGCGATGCGCAAGCCGAAGGCGGTGACATCTGGCGAAAGCCTGTAGCGGGCGGTATCGAATTCGATCTTGTGGATGGCGATGGCGTCGTCGTTCAACAGCCCAGGCTGAAGCAGCCGCTGGCGCACGCGCAAATCCCTGCTGCCGACGATGAGAATCTCGATATCGCCAAAATGCCCGTCATCGCTGGACTGCGCACTATCGATCAGAGGCACGGCGACCAAAAGCAGATCATCATGGGCGGGCCATGCCTTGCAGGTCAGGCCGAAGGGCGAGCCGTCCTCGATCCCCCCGGCCGAGATTCTGGTATGGGGTTCGAGCGTGAAGGAGGCGCCGTCGGCGCTCCTGATGGCGGCAGGGTAGGCCTGCCGCAAAAGGGTGTCGACATCGCCGCACTCGTCGGCTCGGGCTGCTGACAGGCTGGCCGCAAGGCCCAGGGCAAGCAGGAAAGCGCTGGACACTCGCATGGGATACTCACCTCAGGGCGGCTTTGATCTGGCCGTCGATGCTCATGCCCACGTTCGGGCCGTTATCCGAATGATGCGTCTCGTGATCATCAAAGCCAACAGACAAAAGACGTGTCGCCGGCCTCGCTGCGGCACTCAGCCCGCGACCGGCAGGAAAGATACACCAAGCGCCTGTTTGCACGCACCCGCCCGTCACGCTTCGGTGCTCAGAGCACAATAATGCGGCGGGCTCTCCATCGAAATGAAGGGAACAAGGGGCGCAGGTCAAAGAACGTCGGGCCAAAGCCGCGCCAATCGCCTCGCAAACCATGCTATACAAAGACCGCCCGACGATTGACCAGCATCTGGTATCTTCGCACAGTCAACAGTATGCAACCGAACCCTTGGACTGCTTGGCAAACGTTTCGATCTGTTTGCCTGCTCGTTCTTCGTGCAGGGGACCATTCACTGCTTGCGTTGAGCGCTGGACAATCCCTCGATGATTGGGCAGTCGGGACGGCTGTCACCTTGGCAGCTGCGGACGAGATGGCGAAGCGTGTCGCGCAACTCCGTGAGCTCAACCAGCTTGCGGTCGATCTCGGCGAGCTTTGTCTTGGCCAGCGCCTTTACATCGGCGCTCTCGCGCTCCTTGTCGTTGTAGAGCGAAAGCAGCTGCCGGCATTCCTCGACCGAAAAACCGAGGTGGCGCGAGCGCTGGATGAAGCGCATGCGATGCACGTCGGCTGACGAATAGTCGCGATAGCCGTTGCTGGCGCGGTCAGCCGTCAGCAGGCCGATATCCTCGTAATAGCGAATGGTCTTGGCGGGAAGTCCCGATTTTTCTGATGCAGCGCCAATGTTCATCTGGCTCTCCCTAGGTGAATTGGGCCTTATATAGGCTTCCAGTTACTGGAAGCTCAAGTGGCTTTCTTCGCCGGGGAAACCCGCAAAAATGGCTCCCGCTGCGCTCGGCGAGAAGCGCATCGTATTGCACGTCCTGGAGATGGGACATGCAGCCCATCTGCATGCCGCCATGATCCATAGAACCCTGGCTTTTCGTGCCGTGTCCCATCGCACCATGATCCATCGCGGGCCAGTCGCCATGCCCGGCATGTCGTGCCAGTCATGTCCCGATGCCGCCGGTGGCTTCGGCATCGCCGCCATGTCGTGACCACCGGCCTTGAGTTCGGCGAGTATCTCGGCCGGGTTGCGGAAGGTGAAATCATGGAACAGCACCACCTCCTCCTGGGCATCCTTCGAGGCCCCCGCCGGATCGAGGAGGATGCTCCTGCAAACCCATGTGCGAGTGCATCCAGAATGTGCCGGCACGAGCGACCGGAAAGTCGTAGTCGCGACCTCCGCCGTCCGGGATCGGCGCCTGTGAGATGCCGGCGACACGGTCCTGCTAGCTTGCCGGGCGGAAAGGCTTGGCAAGAGAAGCGGGGAAATGCAGTGCCAGCATCTGCCGGTTTCGCGAAATGAGGACCAGCACGATGATGGTTGCCAGATAGGGCAGCGCTGACAGCAGTTCGGACGGCACTTCCAGCCCCAGCGCCTGTCCCTGCAACTGCAGGATCGTCATGCCGCCGAACAGCCAGGCGCCGAGCAGGATGCGCAGCGGCCGCCATGTGGCGAAGACCACCAGAGCCAGCGCGATCCAACCCTTGCCGGCGGTCATGTTCTCGACCCACAGCGGCGTGTAGGCGACCGACAGGTAGGCGCCCGCCAGTCCCGCCATCAGCCCGCCGAACAGAACGGCCATGTAGCGGATCCTGATCACCGGATAGCCGATCGCATGCGACGTCTGTGGCGACTCGCCGATCGTGCGCAGGACCAAGCCAGCCTTGGTCCGATAGAGAAACCAGCTGATGGCGACGAACATCAGCAACGCCAGGTAGACCATCGGGTCGAAGCGGAACAGCAGCGGACCAATCACCGGCAGATCGGACAGCAAGGGTATGTCGACGCGATGCAGTGCCTCGATAGGATCGCTGCCGAAACCGCGCCCGAGGAAGGCCGAGACCCCTGACCCGAAGATCGCCAGCGCCAGGCCGGCGGCATACTGGTTGGTCAGGAAGGTCAGCGCCAGAACGCCAAACAGCAGGGAKGCGGCGGCACCCGCCAGCGCGCCGGCCATGATCGCGACCGGCATCGAATAGCCCGCGGTCACCGCCCAGAATGCAAGGGCCGCCCCCATCAGCATCATGCCTTCGATGCCAAGATTGAGAACTCCGGATTTCTCGACCACGAGTTCGCCGAGTGCCGCGAAGATCAATGGGGTCGCGGCAATGATGGTGCCGGTGAAGATGGCAATGAACAGATCCATCAGGCCTTCTCCCGGACCAGGCGAATGCGATAGAAAATGAAGAAGTCGGCGGCGAGCAGGAAAAACAGCAGGATGCCCTGGAAAATCCGCGTCAGCGCCGAGGGCAGGCCGAGCGTCATCTGCACGCCTTCACCGCCAAGGAAAAGCAGCGACATCAACAGCCCGCCGAGTACGATGCCAAAGGCGTTCAGCCGTCCGATGAAGGCGACGATGATGGCCGCGAAGCCATAACCTGGCGATATTTGCGGCGAGAGTTGGCCGAGCGGTCCGGCCGCTTCTGCCATGCCGGCGATCCCGGCCGCCGCGCCGCCGGCCAGCAGGCCGATCCAGATCGCCGCCGACTCGCGGAACCCCGCATAGCGCGCGGCAAGCGGCGCCGCCCCGCTCACCGACATCTTGTAGCCGAGGAAGCTGCGGTCGGTGAACAGCCACATCGCGACAACGGCGACAATGGTGATGAAGACCGAGGGATTGAGCCGGTAGGCGGGATCAAAGGACTGCAGCAGCGCGGCGGTGGGCAGCATCGCCGTCTGCGGATAGTTGAAACCCGCGGGATCGCGCCACGGTCCATGCACGAGATAGGACAGGAACAGCGTGGCGATATAGGTCATCATCAGGGTGACGAGGATTTCATTGGTATTCATGCGGGCACGCAGGAATGCGGGAATCGCGGCCCATGCCATGCCTGCGCCCATGCCGGCCACGAACATCAGAGGCAAGAGCAGCGCGCTCTCGGGATCCGGCCAGAACAGGCCGACGCCGCTGGCGGCGATTGCACCCATCGTGAACTGGCCCTCGGCGCCGATGTTCCAGACATTGGCGCGGAAACCGACCGCAAGCCCGCAAGCGATCAGGATCAGCGGCGAGGCCTTGAGGAGCCATTCCGACAGCCCGTTCATCGAGCTGAGCGGCTCGACGAAGAACGCGTAGAGCGTGGCCAGCGGGTCATGCCCGAGCGAAGCGAAGAAAATCGAGCCGACGATGACCGTCAGTGCGGTCGCAAGCACCGGCGCGGCGACGCGCATCGGCGCGGAAGGCTCCGGTCTTTGTTCAATCCTGAAATGCAACGCTGCCACCCTTGTTCGCCGATACGCCTTCACCCATGCCTTGGCCGGTCATCAGAAGCCCGATTTCCTCGCGGTCGGCGGTCGTGCGGACAAGTGGCGGAGACACCTTTCCCTGGCAGATGACCAGCAGCCGGTCACAGATCTCGAACAACTCGTCGAGTTCCTCGGAGACGACGAATACCGCGGCACCAGCGCGGCTGAGATCGATGATGGTCTGGCGGATGAAGGCGGACGCGCCGACATCGACCCCCCAGGTCGGCTGCGAAACCAGGAACAGCTTCGGCGCAAGCGCGATCTCGCGCCCGACGATGAATTTCTGCAGGTTGCCGCCCGACAGGCTTTGCGCGGTCGATTGCGCTCCGTTGGCCTTGACCTTGAACCTGTCGATGATGCCCGTGGCGAAAGCCTTTGCCCTACGGCGATCGATCAGCCCCTTGCGTACCGTGCCAAAGCGGTGCGCCGTCAGCACGGCATTTTCCCACAGCGTGTGCGATGGCACGGCACCACGTCCAAGCCGTTCTTCGGGAACGAAGGCGACGCCGAGCTTGCGACGTTCCTGGGGGCGCAGGCGGGCGGCGTCGGTTCCGCAGATCCTGATCGCATCGGCGCGCTCATGGGKGCGTTCGCCGCTGAGCAGGGCGATCAGTTCGGCCTGGCCATTCCCGGAGACACCTGCCAGACCGACGATCTCTCCGCCATGCACATTGAATGAAACATCCTTGAGGTCGACGCCGAAATGATCGCGGGCCTTGGCCGAGAGGCCCTTGACTTCAAGCACCGGCCTGTCGCTCGGGGCCGGCGGGCTGACCTGTATTTCAGGCAGCCTGGAACCGACCATCATGCGTGCGAGTTCCAGCGATGTCGTCTCCTTCGGGCGGGCGGTGCCGGTGACCTTGCCGTTGCGCAGCACGGTGGCGGTGTCGCAGAGCTCCTGCACCTCGTCGAGCTTGTGGCTGATATAGACGATGCTGCAGCCTTCGGCGGCCAGTTGCCGCAGCGTCTCGAACAGCTTGACCACGGCCTGCGGCGTCAGCACGGAGGTTGGTTCGTCGAGGATCAAGAGTTTTGGAGCCTGCAGCAGGCAACGCACGATCTCGACGCGCTGGCGCTCTCCGACCGACAAATCGTGCACCTGGCGATATGGATCGATGGGCATGCCGTAGCGCAGGGAAAGGTCGCGGATCTTTGCGGCGAGCGTGGGAAGATGAAAGGCGCTGCTGGTCGACAGGGCAATGTTCTCGACCACCGACACGGATTCAAACAGCGCGAAATGCTGGTAGACCATCTCGATGCCGAGGGCGCGCGACACCGCCGGGTTGTGGGCGACGATCGGATTGCCGTCGCTGAAGATTTCCCCGGAATCGGCCTGCGCCGCGCCATAGATGATCTTCATCAGGGTGGATTTGCCGGCGCCGTTCTCGCCGAGCACAGCGTGTATTTCGCCGGGCTGGATCGACAGCGAAACGTCGTCATTGGCGACGACGCCTGGATAGCGCTTGCAGATGTTGCACAGTTCTAGACGCGGGTGCATGGCGGGKCCTGCCGTGGCATGAAGCGAGGKTGGACGAGGCGCAAGCTGGCAGGCGCCGAAGCATCTCAGCTCCGGCGCCGGCTGGCTCTAGGCGGGCGATCAGCTCAGCTTGCCGATCATCCCCTTCACGAACCAGTTCATGCCGCGAATGTCGTTGTCGGCCAGAACAGAACCAGCGGCGACCTTGACCTTGCCATCCTGGTCCTTCAGCTCGCCGGCATAGGGGTGCATCTTGCCACTGCCGATGTCGGCCTCAAGCTGTTTCAGCTTGGCCCGGGACTCGGCGGGAATGCCTTCATTGTAGGGCGCCATCTTGACCACGCCGCCCGCCAGCCCATCCCAACGCACTTCAGGTTTCCAGGTGCCGGCAGCGACCGCCTTGGCCGCGCCGACATAGTCGCTGGTCCAGTCGAGGACGAACGACGTCAACTGCTTGCCCGAGCCGAACTTCGCCATGTCGCTGGCATAGCCGATCGACCAGGCGCCGCCTTCGCCTGCAACCTGGACGCCGGTAGCCGTGTCCGTCATCGAGCAGATGACGTCGCAGCCCTGTGAGATCAGCGTCTTGGCGGCCTCCTTTTCCTTGCCCGGATCGAACCAGGAATTCAGGAAGATCGCGTTGCAGGTGGCGTTCGGATTGACGCTTTGCGCGCCGAGCAGTAGCGCATTGGCCGGGCCGACAATGTCGGGGATCGGGAAACCACCGATGAAGCCGATCTTGCCGGCTTTCGACACGTAAGCGCCCGCCGCCCCGGCGACGAAAGTGCCCTCGTAATATTTGGCTTCGAACGTGCCGAGATTGGCGAGATGGACTATGCCGGAGCAATGTTCGAAGGCCACCTTGGGAAACCGCGGCGCCACTTTCTGCATGGGCGTTCCGTGCGAGAAGCTGGTGCCGAAGATCAGCTTGTTGCCGGCGCTGGCCAGTTCGCGGAAAATGCGCTCGGCGTCCTGCGGCATGAAGATATTGTCGATGACCGTAAGCTCGACCTTGTCCCCGAACGCGGCCTTGATCGCCTCGACGCCGAGGCTGTGCTGCTTGGTCCAGCCGATTTCAGCGACCGGCGAGACATAGACGGCGCCGATCTTCAGCACCTCCTGCGCCTGCGCGATCGTGCTCAGACTGCCGGCGCCGAGCGCTGCACCGAGCGCGCCGCTGTATTTCAGGAAGTCGCGTCTTGTTACGTCGTTCATGATGGTAACCCTCTGTTGGTTTTTTTCGCTGATGCCCGGCTTGCGGGTGCCGGATCTGTTTTTGGAAGATGGACGTGGACATGCGTTACCGCGTCGCCATTCCCGTTCGGCTTCGCCATCCTTCTGAGCGGAACCGCTGTCGTGGCCGCATCGGCCGCGCCGTCGAGATAAGGGGCAAGCGCCTCGGCGGGCGTCATTTCCGCAAACACCTCGCGGTCCATGATATAGCCGCGCACCACCGAGCGGTGATGTGTGTCAATGAGGTCCATCGCCTGTTTCAGGCGGCCTTTTTCCAGAAGGTCGACAACCCGCGAGTGGTCGTCCAGCAGATTGCAGTAATCGAAGTCGGCGGTAATCAGCGACCGTAGCAGCGTCGTGCGGCGCACAAGCTGCGCATGGATTTCCTGCATCACCTTGTTGCGGCTGAGGCGCACGAACACGGTGTGGAACTCCTGGCCGAGCACGTCTGCCAGCGCGTCGTTGCCGACTGCCACAGCCTGCCGCTGCCGCTCGACATGGTGGCGCAGCTCGGCCCAGCCGGCCGGTCCCAGCCGATCGCTCAGCTGGGCGGCGACACCCTGTTCGACGAGCGTCAGCGCGTCGTAGATTTCCATCGCCTCCTGCATGCTGGGCTTGGCGACGAAGGCTCCGCGATTGCGCTCGATCTGCGCCAGTCCGTCATCGGCGAGGCGTATCAGCGCCTGGCGGACGACGATGCGGCTGACGTCGAATATTTCAGCGAGTTCACGTTCGCCGAGCTTGCAGCCGGGGACCAGACGATGGTCAATGATGGCGCGTGTCAGCGTGTCGGCGATCGACTGGGACCGGCTGCTCAAGACGCGGGATCGCGCTGGATGTCCGGCGCGCCTTTCGCAAAGTCAGTGTCGATGATCGACATCATTCCAGCGCCCCATATCCCAGGTTGCGGTGTGGCATATATGGGATGCAATCCCTTCAATCTGTCAACCAAAAAACATTCATTGGCTACAAAAAATACATTGATTGATATCCAATCTTATGTTTGCAATGGCGCCACTACCAAGCCGGGTTCAAGGTGAAGAGCCGGCCAGGGAGGACAATTGCGATGACAGGTCCTTGCGGTGACAGGGCTCTTCTGAACGACTGGCATATCGTTGCGGACTGCTCGACGCTTTCCGCCGGCGTTCCGTTCGTCACACGGCTTCTGGGTGTCGATCTCTCGATCACCTGCAAGGGGCGCTATAGGAAGGAAATCGTCCGCCAGGACACTGGCGAGCGGGTCAATTCCGCCGAGCGTTACGGCTTTGCCTGGGCATGCCTCGGCAAGCCTTGGCAGGACATCATCTATATTCCGGAATCGAACGAGGCGGACCGGCATCTGGTCACTGGCGGCTCGATCGCGGTCAAGGKGTCGGGCCTGCGCGCTGTCGAGAATTTTCTGGACATGGGACATTTCCCCTTCGTGCATACCGGCCTGCTGGGCGACGAGCCGCATACCGAGGTGGTGCCGTACAAGGTCGAGATCACCGACAAGGACGAGGTGCTGGCGACCGAATGCAAATTCTATCAGCCGCTTGCCTCGCCGACCGCCAAGGAAGGGTTTGTCGTCGACTACATATACAAGGTGATCCGGCCCTACACCGTGGCCCTCTACAAGAGCAATCCGATCCAGAAGGATCGGCAGGACGTGATCACCCTGTTCGTGCAGCCTGTCGATGAAGACAACTGCATCGCGCATCCCTTTCTTTGCTACCTCAAGGACGGCATCGACGCGGCGACGGTGCGCAGCTTCATGCAACTGATCTTCGCCCAGGACAAGCCGATCCTGGAAAACCAGGTGCCACGACGACTGCCGCTAGACCCGCGCGCCGAAACGCCGATCCGGGCCGACGCCGTCTCTGTCTCCTACCGGCGCTGGCTGCGTGATCGGGCCATAACCTATGGCGCCATCCCGGCCCAGGTCTGAGAGGCCCGGCGCCGGTTTTGATCCCTTCGAAGGACATGAAAATGATACAGACGAAATGTTCGGACCCGGTCATTCTCAATCTCTGGCACCCGATCGGCGCCATTGCCGAGGCGACGCCTGGACGGGTTGTGGAGACAACCCTGCTCGGGGAACAGATCAGCTTCGCGGTTGGCGCGAACAGCGCCGTGTGTGCCTGGAACTCCCGGCCCGACCTGCGGCCGGGAGAACAGATCGATCTTGCGTCGATCCGTGAGAAGCTGCCGGCGAAGAGCGCCTATGGCTATGTCTGGACGTCGCTCGGGTCGCCTCCGGCCGAGCTGTTCCCTATCCCGGAATATGAAGAGCCGGATCGCCGCAGGCTCAACGCGGCGACATTTGGCGTCAACGTCTCGGCACCGCGCGCCATCGAGAATTTTCTCGACATGGGCCACTTCCCCTATGTGCATACCGACATCCTCGGTGTCGAGCCGCATACGGAGGTCAAGGAGTACGACGTCGAGATCTCCGTCGATCGCGACGAGATCCTGGCCACGCGTTGTCGCTTCTTCCAGCCGATGGCTTCCACGGTTTCGGATGGCGGCGCGGACGTCGACTATGTTTACCGGGTGCCGCATCCCTATTGCTCGGTGCTCTACAAATCGAACCCGGTCGACGAGACCCGGTTCGATGTCATCGCCATCTTCCTGCAGCCGGTCGACCAGGAGCATGTGCGCGCCCACATGCTGCTGTGCGTGCTCGACGAAGACAATGAAGACAAGATCATCAAGCGCTTTCAGCAGACGATCTTCGGTCAGGACAAGCCGATCCTGGAGAACCAGGTGCCAAAGCGCCTGCCGCTGGACCCGCGCGCCGAAACACCGATCCGGGCCGACAAATCGGCCATCGCCTACCGGCGCTGGCTTAGCCAGAAGGGCGTGACCTACGGCGTCATCCCGGTTGCGGCCTGACGAGATTTTTGGAGACGACGCATGTTGCAAGAAGCCAGGAACCGGTGGCATCCGATCGCCGCTGCCTATGATTTGCCTTACCGCCACGTTTTCCATGGCCAGTTGCTTGGCCGGGAATTCGCCGTCTGGCGCGCCGATGACGGCTACGTCAACATCTGGGAGAACCGCTGCCTGCATCGCGGCGTCAGGCTGTCGATCGGCATCAATGACGGCCGCGAACTGAAATGCCAGTACCATGGCTGGCGCTACTCCAACCGCACCGCCGGCTGCACCTATATCCCAGCCCACCCGGCCGACGCGCCGGCGCGCACCATCACCAACCGCACCTTTCCGGCGGTGGAGCGCTATGGCCTCGTCTGGTCGTCAGAAGAGCCGCAAGGCGAGGTTCCCGATGTTTCCGGACTGCCGGAGGGCAAGGTGCTTGCCTTGCGCGGAATCCCGGTCAATGCGCCCGCCGACAAGGTGGTGGAGAGGCTGAAGGCCTATCGTTTCCAGCCCAGCGGCGCTGTCGAAGGCGACAATGCCGAGATGACGGTCGAAGCCGTGCAGGATTTTGCGGTGGCGCTCCGCTCGCGTGCCGGCGGTGAGGAGACGCATGCCGTCTTCTTCATCCAGCCGGTCGATTCCAACCGTTCGGTCATTCGCGGCGTGCTTGACAGGGATCTCGAAGGAGCCGCGCGTATCGCCGTCCTGCGCCACCACAATGAACGGCTCGGCAAGCTGCGTGATACGGKGGAACGCGAGGCGGCAAACGCGACCGTGCCCGCGCCGATCGAGCCTGTCTACGAAAGAGTGTCGGCCGAGCTTGCCGAGATGCCGGAACTGACGACGCATGGCCGCAAGGCGGCGCTGCGCGTGACGGTGGCACGGAAATGGCGGGCAGCCGACGGCATAGCCGGGTTCGAGCTTCGCCCGATCAAGGGCCTTTTGCCCACTTTCCAGCCTGGTGCCCATATCGATGTCCACATGCCCAATGGCGAGGTGCGGCAATATTCGATCACCAACGGTCCTGGCGAAACCGACAGCTTTACCATCGGCGTCAAGCTGGAGAGGGATTCGAAAGGTGGCTCGAAATGCATGCACGAGACCGTGCGTGAAGGCGACGTGCTGGCGATCTCCGAGCCACGCAACAATTTTCCGCTGCGCCGCGATGCCATCAAGACGCTGTTCATCGCCGGCGGCATCGGCATCACGCCGCTGCTGGCCATGGCGCAGGCGCTGAAGAACCAGGATCTGGCGCACGAACTGCATTATTTCGCGCAAGGCGAAGACCATCTCGCCTTCTCCGATCGCTTGCGGCAGCTCGGCGGGTCGCTTGTGCCGCATCTTGGCCTCACGCCAGACCAAACTGGCGCGAAATTGCGTGAGCTGCTTTCTCCTTACCGGAACGGCATGCATGTCTACATCTGCGGCCCCGGCCCGATGCTGGAAGCCGCCCGCAAGGTCGCGGCCGAGCAGGGTTGGCCCGATGCCGCCGTGCATTTCGAGTATTTCAAGAACACCAACAAGATTGACGACAGTTCGAGCTTCGAGGTGGCTCTGGCGCGCTCCTGCGTCACGCTCAAGGTGCCTGCCGGCAAGACCATCATGCAGGTGATGCGCGAGAATGGCATTGACGTGCCATCGTCCTGCGAGCAGGGCGCCTGCGGGACTTGTGTGGCGACCGTGATGGAAGGCGAGCCGGATCACCAGGACGTCTATCTGAACGACGCCGAGAAAAAGGCGGGGACCAAAATCATGACCTGTGTCTCGCGGGCCAAATCGGCACGTCTCGTGCTGGACATCTAGGAGCAGCCGATGATCACGCTCTACGACTACGAACTGTCCGGCAATTGTTACAAATTGCGGCTGCTGATGAGCTTTCTCGGCATCGGCTACAAGACGGTGCCGGTCGATTTCTACCCGGGCCGCGAGCACAAATCCGAGTGGTTCCTGAGGCTCAATCCGCTCGGGCAACTGCCCGTGCTCGACGATGATGGGCTGGTGCTGCGCGATGCGCAGGCCATCCTTGTTTACCTTGCGTCGAAATACGATCCATCAGGCACGTGGTATCCCAGGAACAACCCGGCCCTGCTGGGGGAGATCAGTCAATGGCTTGCCTTCGCCGACGGCATCACCGCGACCGCCTCGGCTGCGCGCCTGCATGACGGCTTGTTCTACGATTTCGACATCGACGCCGCGCGCACCGGCGCACATCGGCTGTTCCGCATCCTCGACGAGCACCTGTGGTTCGGCGAGCAACAAGGCCGCGACTGGATCTGTTCAGCCGCTCAGCCGACCATCGCCGATATTGCCTGCTTTCCCTACATCATACTGTCGGAGGAGGGGGGTATTTCGCGTCAGGACTATCCGGCCATCCGGCGCTGGTGTGATCGGGTCAAGCGCATCAAGGGGTTTACGGTGATGTCGGGCGTGTTCCCGGCCGGGCCCGGCAAGATCGCCGCGTAAGACGATCATGGAAAGCCGGAGCCATGGCCCGGCAAAACCAATTTTTGGAGAGAGAAAGAAATGAAAACCCGCGCCGCAGTCGCCGTCGCCGCCGGAAAGCCGCTTGAGATCATGGAGGTCGACCTCGAGGGTCCGCGCGAAGGCGAGGTGCTGGTCGAGATCAAGGCCACCGGTATCTGCCATACCGACGAGTTCACGCTGTCGGGCGCCGATCCCGAGGGCCTGTTTCCCGCCATCCTCGGCCATGAGGGCGCCGGCGTCGTCGTCGATGTCGGCAAGGGCGTGACCTCGCTCAAGAAGGGCGACCATGTCATCCCGCTCTACACGCCCGAATGCCGCTCGTGCCCGTCGTGTTTGTCGCGGAAAACCAATCTGTGCACGGCCATCCGCGCCACGCAGGGCCAGGGGTTGATGCCTGACGGCTCCTCGCGCTTCTCGATCGGCAAGGACAAGATCTTCCACTAYATGGGCTGCTCGACCTTCTCCAACTTCACCGTGCTGCCCGAGATCGCTCTGGCCAAGGTCAATCCCGACGCCCCCTTCGACAAGATCTGCTACATCGGCTGCGGGGTGACGACCGGCATCGGCGCGGTCATCAACACGGCAAAAGTCGAGATCGGCGC
>BFBZ01001210.1_pt1 | contig 18222 bp, 18 predicted proteins | sample 1888401 | NCBI WGS metagenome assembly BFBZ01 (sample SAMD00112614, study PRJDB3348) | symbiont metagenome | host: Chara braunii | reverse complement strand
CCATGCTCTTGAACTGGGCGGAGGCTAATCATGAGGCCGTGCGTGCAGCACGCGTCCGTTTCGATCAATCGCCGGACTGAGCCTTGCCGTGAAGCCTTTGAAGATCGCCATCGTCGGTGCCGGACCTGCCGGTCTCGCCGCCTCTCTCTTCCTCACGCGCGCCGGTCATACGACCGATATTATCGAACGTTTCGACAGCCCTGCGGCGGTCGGCTCGGCGCTGATGCTTCAACCGACGGGATTGACCGTGCTTGAAGCGCTTGGGCTTGGTCCGGCCATTCATGCCGCCGGTAACCGTATTGACCGCTTGTTCGGCACGGAAACCACCCGTGGCCGCACCGTGCTCGACGTGCGCTACAGCGCCCTGCCGGGCGGGCGTTATGGGCTCGGCGTCCATCGCGCAGCGCTGTTCGATACGCTCTATGATGAAGTCTCCGCCCGAAGACATCCGATCTTCACGGGGCAGAAAGTTGCCGCCGTGATCGAAGAAGATGGCAGCAGCTATCTTTCGGTCGAGAGTGGCGAGCGGCTTGGGCCATATGATCTTGTCATCGATGCCAGTGGTGCGCGATCCGAACTGGTTGCGGCTTCACCCGCGGCACCACGTGTGCGAAATCTCACCTATGGCGCCTTCTGGGCGACGCTCGATTGTCCCGATGGTCTGGTAGATCAGGCGGCGCTGACGCAACGTTATGATAAGGCGAGCGTCATGATCGGTGTTTTGCCGGTTGGCAGCCGAAAGCCTGATCTGCCGAAACAGGCCGCCTTGTTCTGGAGCCTGAAGGTCGCTGATGCCGACGAGGTCCGCAGGCGCGGGCTCGACCGCTGGAAGCAAACCCTCCGTGGTTACTGGCCGGAGTGCGAGCCATTGCTCGCGCAGATCACGGATTGGGATCAGCTGACGCTGGCGCGCTATGCCCATCGAACTCTGAAGCTACCCTATAGCGGGCGAACGGTTTTCGTCGGCGATGCCGCACATTCCACCAGCCCGCAACTCGGGCAGGGCGCAAATATGGCACTCCTTGATGTTGCGGCGCTGGCGCATGCGCTCGCGAGCCACGAGACTATTGAAGCGGCATTCTCCGCCTATGCGAGAGCGCGGCGAATGCATGTGCGGCTGTTCCAGCTGCTGTCGCTGGCATTCACGCCATTCTACCAGTCGGATTCGGCTGCCTTGGCCTGGATCCGCGACCGGCTGGTCGCGACTATCGCCAAGGTGCCGCCGGCGCCACAGATCCTGGCGGCGATCGTTTCCGGCACGCTGGTCGATCCATTCGCGGCTGCCGGCCTCAGTGAATGTGACTGGCTGCGGAGTGTTGTTCCGCAGCCGTCCTGATCAGTTCTTGCGCTCGGTCAGGAAAGCCAGCAGCGCAATCACCGGGAAGGCGATGCCGAACCAGGAGGCGAGGTTCCAGCCGCCTGACGCATAGGCCCAGCCACCGAGTGCCGAACCGATGGCGCCGCCGCCAAAGAAGGTTGCCATATAGAGGCCGTTCAGGCGGCTGCGATGCTCGGCGCTGAGCGCGAAGATGGCGCGCTGGCCGAGCACGAGATTGGTCTGCACGCCGAAATCGAGCATGATGCCGGAGAGCGTCAGCGTGATCAGCGCCAGCAGCGAACCGCCGCCCGAGACATGGCCGATAAAGAAGGCGACGATGGCGAGCACCATGGCGAAGGCGGTGGCGAGCTTCGTCCAGCCGCGATCGGCAACCCGGCCCGCGATGGGTGAGGCGACCGCGCCGGCGGCACCTGCCAATGCAAAGAGCGCGATGCCGTTCTGCGTCAGGCCGAAGGCCGGGCTCGCCAGCAGCAGGGGCGTCGTCGTCCAGAACAGGCTGAAGGCGGCGAACATGCAGGCCTGGTAAAGAGCGCGCCGTTGCAGCACTGGTGTGTTCAGGGCGAGATGGCCCATGGAAGAGAGCAACTGGCCGTAATGCAGCTTGGTGTGCGGCACACGTGTCGGCAGTGCGATACGCAAGATAATGGCGAGGCCGATCATGATGGCGGCGGAGATGATGTAGACCGCGTGCCATGAAAGAAGCTCGGAGAGGAAGCTTGCTGCCGGGCGGGCCAGCATGATGCCGCAGAGAAGGCCGCTCATGACATTGCCGACGACGGCGCCGCGGCTGGCGTCGGGCGCCATGTGGGCCGCGAAGGGCACCAGGACCTGGACGGAGACGGATGCCAGGCCGATGCAGAGCGATGCCAGCAGGAACAGCGACGGGGACGAGGCGAAGGCGGCGCCGATAAGGGCGAGGGCGGCAAGCGCCACCAGCATCAGCACCAGCTTCCGGTTCTCGAGCAGGTCGCCAAGCGGCACGATCAGGAGCAGACCGAGGCCGTAGCCGATCTGTGTCAGCGTCACAATCAGGCCGGTCGCGGCCGGAGAGAAGCCAAGCGATTGGCTGATGGGGCCAGCGAGCGGTTGACCATAGTAGATATTGGCAGCCACCAGCCCGCAGGCGGCGGCGAACATGAAGGTCATCAGTGGCGAAATGGTCTTCTCAGGGAGCGGCATGCTCTCCCGTCTGGCGGCAGCAGTTGCAGACATGTCTTGTCCTCGATGGGGGCTTGGGAGCGCGCTCCCCGATATTTTAATGAAAATCAGTTCAGCAGTTTCATGGCCGTCTCGGCGACGGCGAGCATGTGGTCTTTTGTACGGCCAGTCTTGCCGACCACCCGCATGCCCTTGGTAAGGGAAAGGATCGTGCAAGCGGTGCCCTCGGCGTCGACATGCTTCGGGATGGAACCATCCTCCTGTCCGAGGCGGATCAGATCGAGAATGCGCCGTTCGTCAAAATCGAAGGCCACGCCGATACGCTTGGCGACGTCATCATCAAAGAGAGCAAGCTCGGTGGCGCTGCCGACGGCGAGACAGCCTCTGCGGCCAATGTCGCCCCATGAGGATCCGGCGAAGAATGTCAGCAGCGCGCGCAGCTTTTCATAGCCGTTGGGTGCTGCGGCAATGCAGTCGTCCAGCATGTGCTGGCGGACATGGCGATAGCGATCGAAGGCGGCGAGGAAGACGCCGCGCTTGTCGCCGAAGGCCTTGTAGACGCTGCCTGCGGTCAGGCCCATGGCCTCGGTCAATTCGCTGATCGAGGCGGCGTAATAGCCGCGCTCGGAAAAGACCCGCAGTGCCTCGTCAAGCGCTGCGTCCATGTCGAATTCCCTGGGGCGGCCGCGCAGTTTGGGCACGATATCGATGGTGTCCGTTGTCATGCGACTCTTTTAGGAAATGATCGTTTCCAAATCAAGTGAATTTTTGCATCGCAACAGAACTAATGCTGGCCGCCACTATCAGGTGTCGGTGTTAAGTTGTTTGTTTTATTGCCGTTATTGGAAAATGATGGCCATGTGGATCGCGTCCTTGTAACGCCCATCTATGCGCACGGATCTACGCGCGAGACCCTCCCGGACAAAGCCGACCTTCTCATAAAGCGCTATCGCTCTGATATTGTCGGCATGAACGCTGAGTTCCACGCGCTCCATGCCGGCGTTGCGTGCGGCTTGCAGCGTCGTCTCGATCAGCCTGCGGCCCAGGCCTTTGCCGCGGTAGGCTGGGATGATGCCCATTCCAAGGTGGCCGGCATGGGCATGGGATGGGAAGGTGTGGCGGCTGATATCGCACCAGCCGACAACATCGCTGCCCGCCAAAGCAACGAATTGCGGATTGCCTTTCGCGATCATGCCGAGCACGAAAGTACGTGTTTCTTCCAGCGGGAATGCTTCGAGCATCGTCAGATATTCGCGTTCGCGGGCGACGGTATCGAGCGCCTTGTGGAAGCCTTCGATGTGCTCGCTGGCGATGGGCAGGATAGTGATACCGGCGCTGGCGGTCATGGGTTGATATCTCGATGCACATCAGGGATGTATCGAGGATAGGGATCAACCCTCGCCCTGTCTATCGCCGCATACAGCCGTCGCTCACAGATCAAGCTCCCATGTCTGGCCGTTCAATTCCGGGCCGAACATGCGGTGTTTTTCTTCCGCAACGAGTCTGAAGCCGGCCTTGATGTAGATGGCCCGTGCCGCGTCGAGAATGTCGTTGGTCCAGAGTGAAAGCTTGGTGTAGCCGGCGTTGCGCGAGAAACGGATGCATTCGTCGACCAGCAGCTTGCCGAGGCCGAGGCCACGCGCCGTCTTGTCGACATAGAGCAGCCGGAGTTTCGCGACACCATCGCCGCCGTCTGCGATCATGGCGGAGCCGACGTTCAGGCCGTTGCGTTCGGCGATCCAGCAGCGCTCCTTGTCCGGATTGAAACTGGACAGGAATTTGCCGGCGACTTCGGCGACAAGTGCCTCGAAGCGATGATCCCAGCCGAACTCCTCGGTATAGAAACGCGCCTGGCTCTGCACGATCCAGCCGATATCACCGGGCCGGGGAGAGCGGATGATTGCGGGAGAAGTGGCACTTCGGTCCGCACCGAGTGTGTCTTGTATCGTCCGCATCGCTTCGACGATGCGCTCGGGCTCGCCAATGGCCAGCCGGTCGAAATATCCGGCAATCTGGGCGCGGGAGCGGCGGACAAACTCCTGGAATTGCGCCTGTCCCTTGTCGGTGACTTTTATGACCTGGATGCGCGCATCTTCTGGGTCGGGCGTCGTCTCTATCAGGCCGTCCTCGCGAAAGCGTTTGACGATACGGCTGAGATAGGCGGGATCGAGATGCAGATCGCGGGTCAATGCTGAGGCAGCGACACCGCCGCGAAAGCCGACTTCGAACAGCACACGCACATCCGTCAGCGTATAGGGGCTATCGAGATAGGCCTTGTTAAGGACGCCGAGAAAGTTGGTGTAGAAGCGATTGAAGTTACGGACGGCATCAATGGTCGTGAATTCATCGGCAATGGTCATGGACATCGTCTCCTCGATATAGGAGACGATGTCCATTATTTATTGGACTGAGTCAAGTAACTTGGTCTTGACCTATGCAGCGCAACTGCTGCGGACACCTTCATCGGCGAGCGCAAAATCGACGGCTGCCTGGGCATGGATGGTCGTCGTGTCGAAGCCGGGGAGGATCAATGCATTCGGATCGAGAATGAGGCAGATCTCGGTGCAGCCAAGAATGACGCTATCGGCGCCATCAGCCTTGGCACGCTCGATGATGGCATTCAGCTTCCGACGCGACTCGTCCTTGATGATGCCGGCGCAGAGTTCGTTGAAGATGATGTCGTGCGTCACGGTCCGGTCTTCGGGACCGGGCACCATGACGGAGACACCGCTCTCAGCCATGCGTTCGGCATAAAAGCCGTGTTCCATGGTGTAGCGCGTGGCGAGCAGCAGAGGCTTTACGCTTCCGGCGGCCTTCAACGCCGCGGCAGTTTCGTCGATGATGTGGATGAGCGGCACGGAGATGCGGGCGGCAACTTCCGGCGCGATCAGGTGCATGGTGTTGGTGCAGATGAGCACGCATTCGGCTCCGGCTGCCTGCAGGCGGTGTGCCGCATCGCCGAGGCGGGCGGCGGCGTCATCCCAACGACCGGCCTTTTGCAAGGCGACGATCTCGGCGAAATTGACGGAGTACATCAGCACTTCGGCGGACGAGAGGCCACCCAGCTGGTCGCGAACCATTTCGTTGATCTGGCGATAATAGACCGCCGAACTTTCGAAACTCATGCCGCCGATCAGGCCAATGGTGCGCATAATGCTGTTCTCCGCTCTTGAATGTGAATGCAGGAATAGTGCTGCGATTCACGCGCCGAGTGTTTGCAAACTTTGTGATTTTGACAATTCAATCCACAACGATTTGCGTATTTCCGGAATTTTGTGCAAAATTACGGCGCACTCATGGAGATTGCTGCACATGCTGGACGAACGTGACCGAAAGATTCTCGAATTTTTGCAGGCGGATGCCGGGATTTCGGTGACAGAGCTTGCCGATCGCGTCGCCTTGTCGGTCTCCGCATGCTCGCGCCGCATCCAGCGGCTGGAGGAGAGCGGCCATATTGCCAGGCGCATCGTCGTGCTTGACCGTGAGAAGATGGGCGTGCCGACGACAGTCTACGCGCTGATCAAGACGGCGCATCATGCCGACGAGTGGATCGAGGCCTTCCGCAAGGCGATCGGTGACATCCCAGAAATCGTCGAGGCGCATCGGCTCACCGGAAATCACGACTATATTCTGAAGATCGTCTTGCCCCGCGTCGAACACTATGACGTCATCTACAAGCAGCTCGTGCGCCGGGTCGAATTGTTCGACGTATCGGCGTCGATCTCGATGGAGGAGCTGAAAAGCGGTGCTTCCATTCCTGTCAGCTACGCGCGGTAGGCATTTGAGAGCGTGGCAGCCGCAGGGGTGCCATGCAGAAAAGACGATTGCCGCCCATCCTCCGCAACTCTACGTTTTGCGGTAACCGTAGATATGAGGTGTCGCCATGCAGGATCATCACGTTGTTGTTGTCGGAGGCGGCTTTGGCGGGTTGCAGCTCGCCAATGATCTGAAGGGCGCACCTGTCCGCATCACGCTGATCGACCGGCGCAATCACCATCTTTTCCAGCCGCTTCTCTATCAGGTCGCGACCACTCTGCTTGCCACATCGGAGATCGCCTGGCCGATCCGCAGCTTCTTCAGGGATCGGCCCGAAGTCACGACCCTGCTGGCCGAGGTCGTTGGCGTCGACAGCGAGGCGCATCAGGTGCTTCTGAAGGATGGCCAGAAGATCGGCTACGATACACTGGTGCTGGCGACGGGCGCGACACACGCCTATTTCGGCCATGACGAATGGGAGCCCGTAGCACCTGGCCTGAAGACGCTGGAAGATGCCACGACCATTCGCCGGCGCGTCCTTCTGGCCTTCGAACAGGCGGAGCTGGAAACCGACCCGGCTGTCCGTGAAGCGCTACTGACTTTCGTAATCGTCGGCGCGGGTCCTACAGGGGTGGAGCTTGCCGGTATCATCTCGGAACTGGCAAGGACGACGCTGCCGAAGGAATTCCGCAATATAGACACACGCAAGGCCAGGATCATTCTCGTTGAGGCCGGGCCGCGGGTGCTGGCTGCTTTCGCCGAGGAACTGTCCGACTATGCGCGCAAGGAGCTGGAGGTCCTCGGCGTTGAGCTCCATTTCGGCAAGCCGGTCACTTCATGCAGCGCGGAGGGGGTCGTGATCGGCGATAGCTTCGTGCCATGCCGCACCATCGTCTGGGCGGCGGGTGTGGAGGCATCGCCGGCGGCGAAATGGCTTGACATACCCGCCGATCGCGCTGGTCGCGCCGTTGTCGACAAGGAACTGCGGGCGCCGGGCAAGGACGATATTTTTATCATCGGCGATACGGCATTGGTCCTGCGCGAGGATGGCAGTCCGGTGCCGGGGATCGCTCCGGCCGCCAAGCAGCAGGGAGATTATGTCGCCAGGGTGATCAGGGCGAAGCTGGCCGGCAAGCCGGCGCCGGCGCCGTTTCGCTACAAGCATCAGGGCAGCCTCGCGACGATCGGCAAGAGTGCCGCGATCATCGATTTCGGCTGGATCAAATTAAAGGGCTGGCTTGCCTGGTGGGTCTGGGGTCTTGCCCACATCTACTTCCTGATCGGCACCCGCTGGCGCATCGCCGTCGCCTGGAGTTGGCTATGGATCTATATCAGCCGGCAGCACAGCGCCAGACTGATCACGCAAAGGGAAACCATGCGCGAGGATTGAAAAAGGGCAGCCATTATGGCTGCCCTTTCCTTATGAGCTACAACGCGGTGACGGTTATGCCAGCGATGCGATATCGATAACGAAGCGGTAACGAACGTCGCTCTTCAGCACGCGCTCATAGGCTTCGTTGACCTGATCGATATTGATCACCTCGATCTCCGAGGCAATGTTGTGTTTGCCGCAGAAATCCAGCATTTCCTGGGTTTCCTTGATCGAGCCGATCATCGAGCCCGAGAGGCTGCGACGGCCGGGGATCAGCGAGAAGGCATGAACCGGGACCGGATGCTCAGGCGCACCGACCACGACCATGCTGCCGTCGACCTTCAAGAGGCCAAGATAGGCATTCCAGTCGAGCGCAATGCCGACCGTCATGATGAGCAGGTCGAAAGTGCCGGCGAGCGTCGTGAAGGTCTCGGCGTCGCTGGTGGCATAATAGTGGTCAGCGCCGAGACGCAGACCGTCTTCCTTCTTGGAAAGCGACTGGCTGAGAACGGTGACTTCGGCACCCATCGCATGAGCGATCTTGACGCCCATGTGACCGAGGCCGCCCATGCCGACGATCGCGACCTTCTTGCCGGGACCCGCCTTCCAGTGGTGCAGCGGCGAGTAAAGCGTAATGCCGGCGCAGAGCAGCGGTGCAGCAGCGTCGAGCGGGATATTTTCGGGGATCGAGAGGACGTAGCCTTCCTTGACGACGATCGAATCCGAATAGCCGCCATAGGTCGGCGTGGTGCCATCGGCCTCGAAGTCATTGTAGGTCTGGACGACGCCCGGCATGTAGTGTTCCAGGTCGAGGTCGCGGGTGGCGCAGGTCGTGCAGGAATTGACGAAGCAGCCGACGCCGACGCGGTCGCCGACCTTGAACTTGCTCACTTTCGAGCCGACGGCGCTGACGATGCCGGCGATCTCATGACCCGGTACCATCGGATATTTTGCATTGCCCCATTCGTTGCGGGCCTGGTGAATGTCGGAATGGCAGATGCCGGAGAACTTGATCTCGATGACGACGTCGTCCTCATTCGGCTCGCGGCGTTCGAAGGTGAATGGCGTGAGCGGCTTGGACGCGTCGGTGGCGGCATAACCCTTTGCGATAGGCATGGGAGACTTCCTTGTTTTCGGAGGAGGTGGGAGTGGAATTGGGATGGCCGACTATGCATCGGGAAGGGGCCGCAGCGTTAGAGCGATCCTGCAAGCTTTATGTACGATCCTGCGAATCTAAATGAGCGACCGCTCTTTCACAGCGGACTTCCGTTACCTAGATAGGCCTTGATATCTACTCGAAAACAGTTGGTTGCGAATGACACTGCCTTTCAATCCAAATCAGGAACTCGCATCCATCATTGCCCGTTTCGCCACAGGAGAGGGGGAACATCGTACGCCGATCGATGGTCTCAACCTGTATCGGCAATCGGCTGCGACGGTTTGGCAGCACGGGGCTTATCGGCCCTGCTACGCGATTGTCGTTCAGGGGCGGAAGACTCTGACTGTTGGCACCGATACCTACCACTACGGTGTCGGCGAGTATATTTTGACTGCCCTCGATCTGCCCGTATCGACCCAGGTGACCAATGTCGGCAGTGACACGCCGTATCTCTGTTTCGGCATGGCGCTTGACAGCGAGCGTCTGAAGGAACTTCTGTCACGCGTCAACATTCCAAGCCAGGCGGTGACGGCCGAGCCTTTGCGTGGCCTCGCGATCAATACGGCTTCGCCGGAATTGCTCGATGCGTCGTTGCGGCTTCTCAGATTGCTCGATCGGCCCGAGGATATTCCGGCCATGGCGCCATTGATCGAGCAGGAGATCCTTTACCGCCTGTTGACCGGCCCGAACGGTCCGCGGCTGCTGCAGGTCGCCATGGCGGAAAGCCAGAGCAACCGGGTGGCGCGCGCCATTGCCTGGCTTCGCGGCAATTTCGAACAGCCTCTGCGCATCGACGAACTGGCCGAACGCATCGGCATGAGCGTTTCCTCCCTGCATCATCATTTCAAGGCCGTCACGGCCATGTCGCCAATGCAGTATCAGAAGCAGCTCCGGCTGCATGAGGCGCGGCGCCTGATGATCGTCGAGCAGCTCGATGTGGGTTCGGCCGGCCATCGTGTCGGCTATCAGAGCCCTTCGCAATTCAGCCGCGAATATAGCCGCCTCTACGGACTGCCGCCGGCGAGGGATGTCGAGGCGATGCGCAACAATGCTGTCGCCGCCGAATAGGCTTAACTGATGGGCGCGTAGCAATCGCCGCCGTTCCAGGTGTAGCCCGGAACGGCGTCTTGCGGCCCCCACAGGCCTTCGAAACGATCATATTCGGCATCGAACCTTATCGTCAGTGAACCCATTCCATATTTGTCGAACCAGCGCAGGGTTCGCTTCCTGCCGTGCGCCGTTCCGATTTCGGAGAGAGCGCCGATCGTCGTATTGCCATCGTCTTGGAAACGATAGGTGCCGGCGATATGGCCCTGCGTGTCAACCTGCAATGATGTTTCGACATCCACCAGCGACCCGGCGGAGAGGAGCTTGCCGCAATAGTGCCCAGCCGGCCCGGCGACTGGTTTTGCCGCGAAGACTTTTGCAGGGAGCAGCGCAAGCGAGGCCGCCGCCAACCATATCCCGATGACGTGGACAAACATCCTTCGCTTGCCTTTGCCGAAATGAACCGGTGCAAGGGCGAGCGATGTGGTGGAAAGATGGGTGGATGCGGCTTTCATCATCGGAATCCTGACGAGGAAACGAGTGTACCGGTAAGCTCTATCCGTCGCGCGGCGGCCATGACAAGCGGCCTCGATTTTTTGGCGCAGTGCAGCAACGAATTTCGCTTGACGCCTGCTTCAGGGTGCTGCATAACGCGCCACGAACCGTACCGTACGGTACGCATTTGGGAGTGGCCATCGTGCTGAGCGAAGTAGGACAGTCGAGCGAGTTTTCGCCGCGCCAGAACGCCGTTCTGGAGCAGGCGTTGCGTCTGCTCGTCGACGGCGGCGAAAAGGCGCTGACGACCTCGGGCGTCGCGCGCGCTGCTAATTGCTCCAAGGAAAGTCTCTATAAGTGGTTCGGCGACCGCGACGGTCTGCTATCGGCAATGATCGCCTATCAGGCAAGCAAAGTGCGCACCTTTGAGCGCAACGGCGAGCGGCTGAATACGGCCAGCTTACACGACCATCTCGTTATTTTCGCTCGCGACCTGCTGGAAGTTTTGGCGGGCGATGTTTCGCTCGCGCTGAACCGTCTGGCAATCGGCCAGTCGAACCGCGATGGCTCGAAGCTCGGCAAGCTTTTGCTGGAGCGCGGCCGCCGGCAGATCGACCGGCGCGCCAGCGGCCTGATCGATGCCGGCAAGCGGGCAGGGCTGCTGCGCTTTGCGGATGCCGACGAGGCATATCACACGCTTTACGGGCTCATCGTCTCCGATCTGCATGTCCGCATGCTGCTCGGCGAGCCCGGTTTGAAGGATTCCAGCCGTCAGGCTGAGAAGGCTGTTACGGCCTTCCTCAGGCTTTACGGTACGGAAAAGGTTTTGGCGGAAGCAGCGGCGACCGTCTGACACATCTAACTTATACCCAGACAAGCAAAGGGAAGGACAAACAATGCGCGTCTATTACGATCGTGATGCCGATCTCAACCTCATCAAATCGAAGAAGGTCGCCGTCATCGGCTACGGATCTCAGGGCCGCGCGCACGCGCTGAACCTCAAGGATAGCGGCGCGCAGAACGTTGCGATCGCGCTCAAGGCCGGTTCGCCGACCGTCAAGAAGGCTGAAGCTGACGGCTTCAAGGTCATGACCGTTGCAGAAGCTGCCGGCTGGGCCGACCTGATGATGATGGCAACCCCGGACGAACTTCAGGCTGATATTTACAAGGCCGAAATCGCTCCTAACATCCGTGACGGCGCTGCAATTGCCTTCGCACACGGCCTCAACGTTCACTTCGGCCTCATCGAGCCGAAGGCTTCGGTCGACGTTGTCATGATCGCACCGAAGGGCCCGGGCCATACGGTTCGCGGCGAGTACCAGAAGGGCGGCGGCGTTCCCTGCCTCGTTGCCGTTCACCAGAACGCTTCGGGCAACGCTCTTGAACTCGCTCTCTCCTACGCCTGCGGCGTCGGCGGCGGTCGTTCGGGCATCATCGAAACCAACTTCCGCGAAGAGTGCGAAACCGACCTCTTCGGCGAACAGGTCGTTCTGTGCGGCGGTCTCGTCGAGCTCATCCGCGCTGGTTTCGAAACCCTGGTCGAAGCCGGCTACGCACCGGAAATGGCCTATTTCGAGTGCCTGCACGAAGTAAAGCTCATCGTCGACCTGATCTATGAAGGCGGTATCGCCAACATGAACTACTCGATCTCGAACACCGCTGAATGGGGCGAATACGTCTCCGGCCCGCGCATCATCACTGCCGAAACCAAGGCTGAGATGAAGCGCGTCCTCAAGGACATTCAGACCGGCAAGTTCACCTCGGACTGGATGCAGGAATACCGTTCGGGCGCTGCCCGCTTCAAGGGTATCCGCCGCCTGAACGACAGCCACCAGATCGAGGAAGTCGGCGCCAAGCTGCGCGGCATGATGCCCTGGATCGGCAAGAACAAGCTGGTCGACAAGGCTGTCAACTAAGCTCTCGGCGCTGCCGGAATGGAGGGCCGGGGCATTGCTCCGGCCTTTTTCTATTTTCGGGCTGTCACGTAAAGCCATTTCGTCGGCTTGCCGTCGAAGCCGCCGCCATCTGCTTCGGTCATCACTATGTCTTTCCATCCGCCTTCGCTGAGGAGAGCCGTCAGCCATTCGGCCGAGGGATAGTTGTAGTAGCGGCCGAGCGTGTCGTGGCCCTCCGCATCGCCGGCCTTGAAACTGCTGTGGAAGATGCCGCCGTCCTTCAGAGCACTCAGAATCCGGCCGAAAATATTCGGGAGGTCGGATCGCGGTACGTGAAGGAGACTGGCCTCTGCCCATATGCCATCGAACGCGGCACGGGCGTCGAGCGTCTCGAACCGCATGATCCGGACCGGTCTGCCAATCAGCTTTTCAGCTTCACCCGCGAGTTCCGCCGAACCGTCCGTCGGGGTGATATCGAAGCCGCGCGACAGCATGTAGGCCGCATCCTGACCGGCTCCGCAGCCCAATTCCAGGATGGATGCACCAGCGGGAAGGGCGGCAAGAAAGGCATCGAGCCGGCTTGTCGGGAGGTTGCGTTCGCGTGCCGCATAGATGCTGGCATTGTCGGCGTAGAACGATGATGTCGGGTCGGTGCTCATGATTTCTTTATGTCTCGGCTACTGGGTTCAGAGGCCCATTCCTATCAGGAAAAATTGCGATTCTCAGAGGCAATGAAAACAAATTAGGTCAGCATTGTTGACTTATCTTTTATTGCGTGATCTTGTGCTGGAAAGACCAAAAATTACGAGGAAGCCCCATGTTGAATTGGGAAAATATCTTTGCGACGCGTTCCAGCCGTATGCGCGCCTCCGAAATCCGCGAGTTGCTGAAGCTGCTGGAGCGGCCGGATATCATCTCTTTTGCCGGTGGCATTCCCGACCCTGCATTGTTTCCGGATGCGGAGTTCAAGCAGGCCTATGCCGATATCTTTTCCGGCCCGACCGTCAACGCGGCGCTGCAATATTCGGTCAGCGAAGGCTACAAGCCGCTGCGCGAATGGCTCGTTGGGCAGATGGCGGCGCTCGGCGTCCCCTGCGAACTTGAGAACGTCTTCATCGTTTCCGGCTCACAGCAAGGTCTCGATTATCTCGGCAAGCTCTTCCTGTCGCCCAACGATACGGCACTGGTGACGGCGCCGACCTATCTTGGCGCCCTGCAGGCCTTCAATGCCTATGAGCCGACCTATGACCAGCTGACGCCGAACGGCAACCGGACGCCGGACTCCTACAGCGCCGCTGCAACGAAGGCCGGCGGCAGGGTCAAATTCGCCTATCTCTCAGCCGATTTCGCCAATCCGACCGGTGAAACGGTCGATCTGGCTGCCCGCGAGAAACTCATCGATCTCGGCGACGAACTCGACATCGCTATCATCGAAGACGCTGCCTATCAGTCTCTGCGCTATGATGGCGAAGCGATCCCGCCGATCCTGGCGCTGGAAATCGCCCGCAAGGGCAATATCAACGATACGCGCACGATCTATTGCGGCAGCTTTTCCAAGACCTTGGCGCCAGGCCTTCGCGTCGGCTTCGTCGTCGCCAATGCGCCTGTTATCCGCAAGCTTGTGCTGATGAAGCAGGCGGCCGACCTGCATTCCTCGACGATCAACCAGATCGCCATCCATCAGGTTGCCGAACGTGGTTTCGATGCGCAGGTTGCCAAGGTCCGCAAGACGTATAGCCACCGTCGCGACTGTATGCTGGCGGCGCTCACCAAATACATGCCGGACGGGGTCAGCTGGACAAAGCCGCAGGGCGGCATGTTCGTATGGATCACACTGCCGAAGGGCATGGATGGCGCGAAGCTGCTGGCAAGATCGCTTGAGACTGCCAAGGTTGCCTTCGTTCCCGGTCAAGCCTTCTTTGCCGATGGCACCGGCGCGAATACGTTCCGTGTCAGCTTCTCCTGCGCCAATGACGAGATGATCGAAGAGGGCATCTCACGGCTCGGCAAGTTGATATCAGGAGAGATCGGAGCGTTGGCGGCCTGAGCCGCCACGCCGTTTTCGGTTTACTTCGCCAGATGAGGGCCGATCAGCGACAGGTCGGCTTCGCTCAGCCGGTCGCTGGCGGTGTTGCGCTGGTGCCAATAGGGATACATCAGCGGCGGCAGGCTGACATCATCGAGCCGCTTGCGTTCTTCATCGGTCAGCTTCAGCTCGGCGCTGGCGAGATTATCCTTGAATTGGGCCTTGGTGCGGCCGCCGATGATGACCGAGGTCACGCCCTTGCGGCCGATCAGCCAGGCAAGCGCCACTTGGGCTGCCGAGACGCCGCGGCCATCGGCAATTTCCACCAAAGTGTCGACGATGTTCCAGAGACGGTTCTCGTCGCGGATCGGCGGTTCCGTCCAGCCGGCGAACTGGCGCGTGCCTTCCGGCGTCGCCTGGTTGCGGCGGTGCTTGCCTGACAGCAGGCCGCCGGCAATCGGGCTCCAGACAAGGATGCCGAGGCCCTGGTCGATGCTGATTGGCACCAGCTCGTTTTCCGCGTCGCGGGCTTCCAAAGTGTAGTGGATCTGCTGGCTGACGAAGCGTTCGCGCTTGTCGCGTTCGCTGACGCCGAGCGCCTTCATGATGTGCCAGCCGGAAAAATTCGAGCAACCGATGTAGCGAACCTTGCCCTGGCGGACCAGCGTATCGAGCGCTTCCATCGTCTCTTCCAAGGGAGTCTGGCCGTCCCATTCATGCAGCTGGTAAAGGTCGATGACATCGGTCTTCAGGCGCTTCAGGCTTGCCTCGCAAGCCTGGATCAGATGCTGGCGGGAGGAGCCAGCATCGTTGACGCCGGGACCCATCGGGAAGCGGGCCTTGGTGGCGATAAGCACGCCGTTCTTACGTGGGCCGCCGATGATTTCGCCGAGGATTTCTTCGGAGGCGCCCTGTGAGTAGACATCCGCCGTGTCGAGCAGGTTGACGCCGGCATCGACGCACATGTCCACGAGCTTCTTGGCGTCCTTGACGCCGAGATCGCCGACAGTCTTGGCCCAGCCAACCCCGCCGAAGGTCATGGTGCCCATGGTGATGGTGGAAACTTTGAGGCCGGAGCGGCCAAGCAGGCGATATTCCATTGATTTCTCCTCCTGGATCCCATCTTGAAATTTGGGTGTCAGGAAATAGCGCTGGGGACGGACGGTCAAGGTCTAATCATCATACCAACAATATCTTCTTCAAATTCAACTGTCACAATCATGTTAAGCCGCGCGTCTAGACAACCCTCCTACAACCCAGCCGAGGACATTTCATGAAGACCTTTGTTTCCGCCTTTACCGGCCTTCTGGCCGTTGCGCTTTTCTCCGGTGCTGCCAACGCCGCCGATCTCGTCCTCTACACCAGCCAGCCGAACGCCGATGCGCAGGCCACCGTCGATGGTTTCATGGCCGCCAATCCCGGTATCAAGGTCGATTGGGTTCGCGATGGCACGCCGCAGATCATCGCCAAGTTGCAGGCGGAAATGCAGGCCGGCGCACCTGCTGCCGACGTTCTCTTGATCGCCGACACGGTGACGCTGGAGCGCCTGAAGGAAGCCGGCAAGCTCTTGGCCTACAAGTCGCCGGAAGCCGCCAACTACGACGCCTCGCTCTATGATGCCGATGGCTATTACTATTCCACCAAGCTGATCACGACCGGCATCGTCTACAACACCGCCGCTTCGCTGAAGCCGGCGAGCTGGCAGGATTTGGTCAAGCCGGAAGCCAAGGGTCTCGTCGCCATGCCGAGCCCGCTTGCTTCGGGCGCTGCTCTCATTCACGCGCAGACGCTTGCCGGCGTCAGCAGCCTCGGCTGGGACTACTACAAGAACCTCGCCGACAACGGCGCTATCGCTTCGGGCGGCAACGGCGCCGTGCTCAAGGCTGTCGCTTCCGGCGAGAAGGCCTATGGCATGATCGTCGACTACATGCCGATCCGCGAAAAGGCCAAGGGTGCGCCGCTGGAATTCGTCTTCCCGACCGAAGGCGTTTCGGCCGTGACCGAGCCGGTCGGTATCCTCGCCAGCACGCAGCATGCCGATGCTGCCAAGAAATTCGTCGATTATGTCCTGTCCGAAAAGGGCCAGGAAGGTTTCCTGAAGCTCGGCTATATCCCGGCCCGCAACGGCACGCCGCTGCCGGAAGGTTTTCCGGCGCGTGACAGCATCAAGCTTTTGCCGTTGAATGCCGCCGATGCTCTCAAGAATACGGATCAGGACCTGAAGACCTTCTCCACCTACTTCAAGTCGAAGTGATCCGGCCCGGATATTAAATGTACGGATATGTGCGTAAGGGAAACAGCCAGCCGGCCTGGCTGTTTCCTTTTGTTGTTGCCGTCGTGCTGCTGCTCAGCGTCCTGCCGCTGGCGCGGCTGGCGATGGTTGGTATCGAGGCGCTGCTGCGAGGCGGCACCTATGAACTCATCACCGATCCCGCTCTTTGGCGCTCGACCTGGTATACGATCGAAACGGCTGTGCTCGGCACGATCATTTCCGTGGCGCTCGGCTGCCTCTTCGCCTTCCTGCTGACCTTGACGGACATGCCGGGCAGAGGACCGCTCGGCTTTCTCTTCATGCTGCCGATGATGATCCCGCCGCAGGTGACCGCACTTGCCTGGGTGCAGATGTCCGGCCCGTCGAGCCCGCTGCTGAAGGCGCTGCATATCGCGCCGCCGCTCGGCTCGCCGCAGCCGCTCTATTCCATCGGCGGCATCGCGCTTCTTTACGGTGTGCAGCATGCGCCGCTGGTCTATCTGGCGCTTCGGGCCGGCTTGATGGCGCTGCCACGCGATGGCGTCGAGGCGGCAAGGCTGTCGGGTGCCTCGGGCCTGCGCGTCTTCCGAGACATCATTCTGCCACTGTCGCTACCTGGTGTCATTGCTGGCGCCGCCATTGCCTTCGTCTCCTCGATCGGCAATTTTGGCATTCCGGCGATCCTCGGCATTCCCGCTTCGATCTATACGCTCTCGACCCTGATCTTCACGAAATTCTCCAATTTCGGCCCGCGGACTTTCGGGGATATCGCCGTGCTCTCGACCATGATCGCCGTCATCGCCGTTGCCGGCCTCGCGGTTCAGGCGAGAGCGCTAAAAGGACGGGATTATCGCGTCATCGGCCTTTCCGGCGCGTCAGCCGCCTTTTCGCTCGGTCGATGGCGCTATGTCGTTGTGCCGGGGCTGTGCCTGATCCTGTTCTTCATGCTGGTCGCACCCTTCCTGGCGCTGGTCGCCGGCGCGCTGGTGCCGACCTATGGCGTGCCGCTCACCTTCAAGACGGCATCGCTGAACGCATTTACGGAGATCCTGTTTCGGCAGACGGTGACGCGCACCGCCTTTTCCAATTCGCTGTTCCTGGCCGGCATGACGGCACTTGGTCTCCTGCTGGTGACGGTTCTCGCTGCTTACGCGCTGACGCGGCGGAAAGATATGTTGAGCCGCATCGTCGGCGGCCTGATCGAGATACCCTATGCGCTCCCCGGCATTATCATCGCGGTCTGCTTCATCCTGGTGTTCGCTGCACCCCTGCCAATCCTCAACGTCACGCTTTACGGCACGATCTGGATCATTCTGCTGGCCTATTTCTCCGCCTACTTCGCCGTCAGCCTGAAGCCGGTCATGAGCGCCTTCCTGCAGCTTGATCCGGCGCTGGAGGAGGCGGCACGTCTTTCCGGTGCGGGTTTCTTCCGCCGGCTTGCCGATATCATCGTGCCGTTGATCGCGCCGGCGGCGGGTGCATCGGTGATCCTCGTCTTCCTCATCGCCTGCAACGAGCTGACCGTTTCGGCGCTGCTCTGGTCGGCGGGCACGCAGACACTCGGCGTCGTCATCTACAATCTCGACGATGGCGGCAGCGCCGATCTTGCCTCCGCCATGTCCGTTATCGTCATTGCGATGGTCGTTACCATGATGCTGCTGCTCGAAATCATGGCCAAGCGCCTGCCGAAGGGAGTGGTGCCGTGGCGAAGCTGATCCTCAACC
>BFBZ01001209.1_pt1 | contig 18225 bp, 19 predicted proteins | sample 1888401 | NCBI WGS metagenome assembly BFBZ01 (sample SAMD00112614, study PRJDB3348) | symbiont metagenome | host: Chara braunii | reverse complement strand
GCTGTCGCCGGAAGTCGGCCAGCATGGTCGGCAGGATCTCCGCGCCCATGATCTGGCTGGAGGTGATGCGGATCGCGCCCTCCATGGAATCGGCCGAACCAGAGGCGTCGCGCAGGGCCGCGGCGGCGGCGGCGGACATCTCGTCCAGGTGCGGCGCTATGGCGTGGGCGAGGTCGGTGGGGGTCAAACCCCGCGGGCTGCGCAGGAACAGCGAGGCCCCCAGCTTCTGCTCCAGGGCCTCGATATGGCGCCCGAGCGTCGGCTGGGTCAGGCCGCGGATCTTGGCCGCGCCGGAGAGGCTGCCGGTCTGCATGACCGCGTGCAGGCTCTGAAACAGGTCCCAGTCGACGTTCGGCATGAAGCTATGCTGGACCTGTCCGGATAAAACGACAATGCGACGCGTCCCTTTACGGACCGGGGGTCGGCGTCCTACATGCCCAGCCATGGCCGGCAAGACACTCTACGACAAGATCTGGGACGCCCACGTGGTCGCCGAACAGGATGGCGAGGCGATCCTCTATATCGACCTGCACCTCATCCATGAGGTGACGACGCCGCAGGCCTTCGCCGGCCTTCGCGCCGCCAAGCGCCCCGTGCGCCGGCCCGATCGCACCCTTGCGGTAGCCGACCACAACATTCCGACCGAGGGCCAGGCCCTGGGCACCGCCGCCGTGGCGGACGAAGAGGCGCGCCTGCAGCTCCAGACCCTGGAGCGCAACGTCAAGGACAACGGGATCGAGTTCTTCCCGATGGGCGACATCCGCAACGGGATCGTCCACGTGGTGGGGCCTGAGCAGGGCCGCACCCAGCCGGGCATGACCATCGTCTGCGGCGACAGCCACACCTCCACCCACGGGGCGTTCGGCGCCCTGGCCCAGGGCATCGGCACCTCCGAGGTCGAGCACGTGCTGGCGACCCAGACCCTGCGCCAGAAGAAATCGAAGAACTTCCGGGTGGTGATCGACGGGACCCCGGCCCCGGGCGTCGGCGCCAAGGACTTCGCCCTGGCGGTGATCGGCGAGATCGGCACGGCGGGCGGCACCGGCTCGGTGATCGAGTTCGCCGGCGAGGCCGTGCGCGCCCTGTCCATGGAAGGGCGGATGACGCTCTGCAACCTGACCATCGAGGGCGGCGCCCGCGCCGGCCTGGTGGCGCCGGACCAGACCACCTTCGACTACATGATGGGCCGCCCGGCCGCGCCGAAAGGCGGCGCCTGGGAGATGGCGCTGTCCTATTGGAAGACGCTGTTCTCGGACGACGACGCGGTGTTCGACCGCGAGGTCCGGCTGGACGCCGCGAAGATCGCGCCCCTGGTCACCTGGGGCACCAGCCCCGAGGACGTCATCGCGGTCACGGACGCAGCCCCGGCGCCCGAGAGCTTCGCCACCGCCGACAAGCGCGCCTCGGCCGAACGGGCCCTGGACTATATGGGCCTGACCGCCGGCCAGCCGATCACCGAGGCCAAGATCGACGTGGTGTTCATCGGCTCCTGCACCAACAGCCGCATCGAGGACCTGCGCTCGGCCGCCCAGGTGGTCCAGCACGCCTTCGTCAACGGCAGGCTGGTGGCGCCACACGTCCGCGCCATGGTCGTGCCGGGCTCGGGCCTGGTGAAGGCCCAGGCGGAAGAGGAAGGCCTGGACGCCATCTTCAAGGCCGCCGGTTTCGACTGGCGCGAGCCGGGTTGCTCCATGTGCCTGGGCATGAACCCCGACAGACTGGAGCCGGGCGAGCGCTGCGCCTCCACCTCGAACCGCAATTTCGAGGGCCGGCAGGGCCGCGGCGGCCGCMCCCMCCTGATGAGCCCCGCCATGGCCGCCGCCGCCGCCATCGCCGGCCACATCGCCGACGTCCGGGATTTCATCTGATGATCCGGGGTCTGGATCACATCGCCCTCGCGGTGAACGATCTGGATGCCGCGGTCGCCGCTTACCGCGCCCTGTTGGGCCGCGAGCCCAATTGGATCGGCGGGGACGGCGGCGCACGGCACGCCTGGTTCCAGCTGCCCAACATGGCCCTGGACGTGATCACGCCCCATGGCGAGGGCGCGTTCGGCGACACCATCCGCAAGCACCTGGCCGACCATGGCGAGGGCATCTGGGCGCTGGCCTTCACGACGGACGACGCCGAGGCGGCGCAGAAGCTGCTGGAACGACGCGGCATCCGGGGATCGAAGGCGGGTCCGACCCGCTCGACCCACGACGACGGCCGAAAGCGCTACTGGACCACTGCCGCCCTGTCGGCGGAGGACACTGGCGGCATCAACATCCTGCTGGTGGACCCGCCCCGCTCCGGCGAACCCTGGCCACTGTCCGAACCTACGGCTGACGAGGCTGCAGCGGTGACCGAGCTGGACCATGTGGTGATCCACACCGCCAATCCCGACCGGGCCCTGGCGGTCTATGGCGCGAAGCTCAATCTCGACCTGCGGCTGGATCGGGCCAACACCGACTGGGGCGTGCGGCAACTGTTCTTCAAGTGCGGCACGGCGGTCGTTGAGATGGCGATCAGCCTGAAGACGCCGGTCTCCGACAAGCCGGACGGCTACGGCGGCCTGGCTTGGCGCGTGAACGACCCCGACGCTGTCCAGGCCCGACTTGCCGCCGCCGGCTTCGACGTCTCCGAGGTCCGCAGGGGTCGCAAGCCCGGCACCAAGGTCTTCACCATCCGTTCGGGCGCGCCGGGTGGCCCCACCATCATGATCCAGCAGAACGCCGAATGAGGGCGCTGGCCGCCGTGGTCGCGCTGGCGGCGACGTCGCCTGCCGTGGCAGCGGAACTGCCCGTCACGCTGAAGGACGGCGCCACCTGGACCATGACCGTCTCCCGCGAGCGGGAACGCCAGCGGGGAACGGCCGCGCCGCAGGTCGCTCGATTCACCACCACCAACCAGATCGTCTGGCGCACCCACAAGGACGGCGATCGGCTGACCACCCGGATGACCGAGGCCAAGGTCGACGGCGCCGGGTCCGAGGCGCTGCTGGCGGCGCTGGGCCAGGAAAAGCCGGTCGAGCTGGACGTGGACGAAAGCCTGACGCCGGAGCGCATCCGGAACTGGGACGAGGTCCGCGGCGGCCTGGAATCCTTCGTCGCCAGGTCGGTGGACGAGCCGAAGGCCGTGGACGGCGTGAAGGAGCTGTTGGGCGGCATGTCGCCTGAGTTGGCCGCCTCGGTGGTGATGCGCGAGCTCGCCCTGGTCGCCCTGGGACAGGGCACGGCGCTCGAGGTCGGCCAACCCCTGCCCTATGAAGACGCCCTGCCGAACCCGCTGGGCGGCCCGCCGATCCAATCGCAGGGCGCCTACGAACTGGTCTCGTTCGATCCCGCCCAGGGCCGCGCCGTGGTGAGCTGGCGCTCCGCCCTCGACCCGGCCTCGATGGCCGAGAGCATGACCCAGGGCATGGAGATCCTGCTGCAGCGGGCCGCGCCCGATCAGGTCGACAAGGTTCGCGCCGCCTTCACGGGCGCCAAGGTCCAGCGGGACGACATCTGCCGCCACGAGATCGACATTCCCACCGGCCTTGCGGTCAAGGTCGAGTGCGCCAGCACCATCCAGATCGTGGTGCAGGGCGAGACCGGCCGCAACGTGGACCGCTGGACGATCACCCAGAGCCTGCCTAAGACGAACCCATGAAAGCCTTCACCAAGCTCGACGCCCGCGCGGCTCCCCTGCCCCTGGCCAACATCGACACCGACCAGATCATTCCCAAGCAGTTCCTCAAAACCGTGGAACGCGAGGGGCTGAGCAAGGGCCTGTTCTACGACTTCCGGTTCGACAACGACGGGAACTCGAAGCCCGACTTCGTGCTGAACCGCCCGGAGTACAAGGGTGCGGGCGTGCTGATCGCCGGCGACAACTTCGGCTGCGGATCCAGCCGCGAGCACGCGCCGTGGGCGCTGATGGACTTCGGGATCGACTGCGTGATCTCGTCCAGCTTCGCGGACATCTTCTACAACAACTGCTTCCAGAACGGCCTGCTGCCGGTGGTCCTGACGCCCGATGAGGTGTCCGAACTGATGGACGAGGCCAAGGGCGGCAACCACATGGTCAGCATCGACCTGGAAGCCCAGACCGTGACCTCGCCGTCGGGCAAGACCTTCACCTTCTCCATCGACGCCCAGCGCAAGGAGAAGATGCTCAAAGGACTGGACGCCATCGGCGAGACCCTGGTGGCCGCCGATTCCATCGGCGTCTACGAGGGCAAGAAGGCCATCAGCATGCCCTGGCTGGAACGGGCGTGACCATCCTGATCGCCGGGACGGTCCGCGTTCCGCCGGAGAACCTGGCCGCGTTCAAGCCGCACATGCTGGCCATGCTCGCCGCCAGCCGGGCCGAGGACGGCTGCATCACCTATTCCTACGCCGAGGACGTGGCCGAACCCGGCTTGATCCGGGTGTTCGAGGCCTGGCGCGACCAGGCCGCCATCGACGCCCATTTCCAGGCGCCGCACGTGGCCGACTGGCGCGCCGCCTGGCCCCAGTTCGGGGTCGGCGACCGCCAGCTTTCGATCTACGAGACCGCTAACGAACGGAAGCTCTAGGCCGCCGAGCGGAAAGCCTGGGCGATCACCGGGCTTTGCGACGTGGCCGGGCTGGGCATCGGCACCGGCGCGCGGAACAGCCGGTCGATCTGGCTGCGGGTTTCGCGTTCGGCGTCGTACTGGGCCCGCAGGGCGTTAGCGCGGGTGACAACCGCCGGCGGCGCGGTCTCCTCCGGCGTCAGGAACAGGCCCAGATGGCGGCTGAGGCCGCCCAGGTCGGTCCGCGAGGTAATCATCGACACCGGGATCGACAGCGCCAGGCCGCCCACCACCGGGCTGGTCCAGGCCAGCAGCACGGGATCGAGGGCGTAGGCCCCGGCGCCTAGGGCCAGACCGATGAGGGTGTGCAGCCAGTGGCGCTTCAGCGCGCGGCCGAGCTTCAGGCTGGTTCCGTCCCGCTCCTGGGCCGACCAGCCGGAATGGCGGCCGCGCAGGACGTCGGCGACCGCTCGGCTCTGCATCAGCATGAACACCGGGGCCATCAGGGCCGACAGCACGATCTCGGTCACCATGCTGGCGGCAAGCCGCAGAACCCCGCCCGACGCCTTGCGCGAGAACCGGCTACGGGCGGCCAGCATCACGCCCATGAGCTTGGGGATCAGCAGCAGAGCCATGGTCATGGCGAATAGGGCCGTGGCCAGGGGACCGCCCTCGCTGTGGGGAATGTGCCGCTGCTGCATCCAGACCACCCCGCCCAGGGCCAGGAAGGCCATCCAGAGGGGGGCGGTCAGATAGGCCAGCACGCCACGGGCCAGGTGCAGACGGCTGACCCAGTGGAAGCCCTTGGCGTTGAGCAGGGCCGTGTGCTGCAGGTTGCCCTGGCACCAGCGGCGGTCGCGAACCGCCATGTCGATCATCGACGGCGGGCTTTCTTCGAAGCTGCCGGTCAGTTCGGGCGCCATGCGCACCGCCCAGCCGCCGCGGCGAAGCAGGGCCGCCTCCACGAAGTCGTGGCTCATGATGTGGCCGCCGAACGGCGCGCCGCCCTCGATATGCGGCAGGCCCGCGCAGTCGGCGAAGGCCCGGGTGCGCAGGATGGCGTTGTGGCCCCAATAGTTGCCCTCGGCGCCCGACCACCAGGCCTGGCCCTGAGCGATCAGCGGCGCATAGATGCTGCCGGCGAACTGCTGCAGGCGGCCGAACAGGGTGGTGGCGCCCACCACGGTCGGCAGGGTCTGGATCAGGGCCGCCTTGGGATCGCGCTCCATGCCCGCCGTCAGGCGGATGATGGTGTCGGCGCTCATCAGGCTGTCGGCGTCGAGAATGATCATCGACTCGTAGGCGCCGCCGAAGTTCATCACCCAGTCGGCCACGTTGCCGGCCTTGCGGTCCAGGTTCACCGGACGGCGGCGATAGAAGATCCGCTCCGCCGCGTTGAGCCGCAGACGCAGGCGCAGCACGCCGGTGACCTCCGCCCGGGCGATGGCGGCGTCCCGCGTGTCCGACAGGACGAAGATGTCATAGAGCTCGGCGACCGCCTGGGCCTCCAGGTCCTCGTAGATGGCCTGGACTGCGGCCAGGATTCGGCCCGGCTCTTCGTTGTAGGTGGGCAGCAGCAGGGCGGTCTTGGAGAAGATGATCGGCTGCGGCTTCCACGGCTCCGGAACGCGGACCGGCCACATGGCCATGAAGCCCGCCACGGCGCTGGCGAAGGCGAACGACACCCAGGCGAACAGCAGGCCGAACAGGGCCAGCATCGCGACGTCTGGCAGGGTGTAGCCGCCCGGCGCCAACAGCCGCGCCATCACCGCGCCGGCCGCCAGGGTGGTCAAGACCGTGAAGACGATCAACACCGTCCGCCGCCAGGGCCGGCTGTCCTCGAAGGTCGCCCGCGCGCCGCCCACATGGTCCTCGCCCAGGCTCTGGATCGGCATGGCCAGCGGGGCCTTGGGCGGGAGAGACTGCAAGGCCGGATTGGCCTGGAACTTCCAGGCAGAGGCCGAGCGGGCGGTTACGCGATCCATCGATACAGCCATAGCTCCGAGCAGGGGGTTCCGGACTTGAGCAGCACGACGCTGAGATCAGCTGCGCGGGCCTGGGCGGGATCGAGCTCGAAGCTCAGCCTGGCGCCCCGGGCCTCCGGGTTGGGGTGAAGGTTAATATCGAGCACTTGCCCTGCGGATGATGACACCTTGGCCGTAAGCGCGTCGGCCGAGGCGATACCAGCCGGAAGGCCGAAATCGAGGACGAAACGCCGATGACCCGCAATGGATGCCGCGCCGGCCCTGGTCTGGACCACCTTGCCTAATCCATTGGCGGATGGCTCCGGACCCCAGTGCAAACGATAGGCGAAATTCGCGGGCACGCCGGGTTTGAGGGCGACGGTCGGCGTCCATGAGGCGACGATATTGTCCTCGTACTCGGTGCCGGCCGGAAGCTCGACCAAGCGCACCTCCCCTGCGACGAAGCCGGCTTTCGGCTCCACCCAGGCGCTGGGCCGCTGGTGATAGTTGGCCTCGAGGTCCTCGTAGGCCTCAAAGCGGCGTTCCCGCTGGATCAGGCCAAAGCCCTTGGGCGAGGCGGCCGGATAGGCCGTCAGGCTCACCGCGGCCGGATTGGACAGCGGCCGCCAGACACGCTGGCCGTCAGCCTTGGCGATCACCAGGCCGTCCGAGTCGTGGACCTGCGGCCGGAAGTCGTCGAACCGCCGGGCCGCGTCGCCGCCGAACAGGAACATGCTGGTCAGCGGGGCTATGCCCACATTGGCGATGGCCTTGCGGGGGAATATCCGGGCGGTGGTGTCGAACACCGTGGTCTCGCCCGGCGTGATCACAAAGCGGAAGGCGCCGGCGCAGCTTGGGCTGTCCAGCAAGGCGTGGACGGTCAGGCTGCGGGCGCCGGCCTTTGGCCGCTCGATCCAGAAGCTGCGGAAGGCCGGAAACTCCTCCTGGCCGCCGGCCCCGATGGCCAAGCCGCGGGCCGACAGGCCGTAGAGCATTCCCTTGGCCACGCCGCGGAAATAGCTGGCGCCCAGGAAGACCCCCACCTCGTCGTAATAGTCGGGACGGTTCAGGGGCGCGTGGATGCGGAAACCGGCGAAGCCGAGATCGGCGGGCAGGCCCGTGGGCGCTCCATGCTTGAAGTCGAAGTCCGCCGTCGAATAGGCGATGGGCGCGGCGCGGCCATCGCGCACCTCGTGGAGATCCACCCGCTCGCGGAACAGGCCGCCCCGATGGAAGAACTGCAGGTTGAACGGCAGGTTCTCCGGCTTCCACAGGGCCTTGGCCGGACGAAAGCGGATGTTGCGATAGTCGTCGTAGCTAAGGTTGCTCAGGGCCGGCGGCAGGTCCTTGGATGGAGCGCGGTACGGCCGGCGCGCCAGATCCCGGGCCATGGCCTGGACAGAGCCTTCGTTGAAGCTTCCGGCGGGGGCGGCCTGGGCGGCGCCCGCGAGTGCTGCGGCCGGCAGGGCGGCGATCAGGTGACGGCGGKTCAAACCGGCTTCGTCTGATCCAGATACATGTTGGGGCAAGCGGGTCCGGCGCCTCGTTAACCTCTTCGCGGTCGGACCGTTTTCAACCCCGGTGCGGCGAAACCAAGGCGTAGCCTCCACCGTAGGACGAGGAAAGTGGTCGCAGGGATCAACCGCCGATTTTCCAGGCGCCCCTTACCGCCCCAATCAGCGCGGCATGTTCGACCATCGGCGCACCTGGGGCGGACAGTCCCCGAACCTGCGGGTCACGTAGTTCATCACGGCCAGGCGGAAGGTCGCGACCTCCACGTCCTTGGATCTGATCAGCCGGCTGATCCAGCCCAACCCCTTCGGGGACTTCGTCAGGTTTCGTGCGTGCCAGACATAGTTGCGAAACAGCCTGAGCAACTGCGCGCGGCTGGAGTGTTTCTCGGCGAACAGGAGCTGGTTCCTGGCGATGAAGTAGGCCTGGAGCGGCGTCGACCGGCCTCCGATCGAGCCAGAGCCCACATGGCGGATCACAGCGTCCCGGACCATGAGCATGGGCACGCCGAGGGCGCGGGCCCGATAGCACCAGTCGGTCTCGTCGTAGTTCAGATAGAACCGCTCATCGAACAGGCCGACCTGCTCGAAGTGGCTGCGCTGGGCGAAGACGCCGGCGCCGCTGACATAGGTGGTGGCGAACACAGGATCGGCCAGCAAGGCCTTGCCCGCTTCCCCGCCGACCCAGGCCGGAAGCCCGTACTCCGGATCCTCGATCGCTCCGACGAAGTCGTAATAGGCGTCGTCCGTACCGCGATGGAGAGGCCCGAGCACAGGGTTGCTGTCGGCGTTCGCGGCATAGGCCGCGGCCAACACCGACAGGGTGTCGGGGGCGACGAAGGCGTCGTTGTTCAGCAGGAATATCTGCCGATGGCCGTCCTGCAGCGCGCGTCTGACACCGATATTGTTGCCGCCCGCCCAGCCCGCATTCACGGCCGAGGCGATGAGCGTCACGTTCTCCGGCAGGCCCGAAAGGCGCTCCAGGGAGTCATCGGTGGAGGCGTTGTCGACAATGTAGAGCCGCCAGGCTGCGCCCTCGGAGCCCTGCAGCGCGGCCAGACAGTCCAAGGTGTGGCGCCAACCGTTCCAGTTAATGGTGACCACGGCGATCGTGTCGTTCAGAGACGCCATGGGTCAAACTGGTCCGGTGATCTCGCGCCCAAGGGCTTTGGACGCATCCCATGACCTTAGAGCAGCTCCCGCGCCAGGGGTGTCGAGAGTTTTCACACCCCGCGCTTCGGGGTTTCCGACTGGCGGCTCTTCCTCTACGAGAACGCCTCCAAAGCTTAACGCCTTAACGATCGAGGCCGCCCATGACCGACCTTCTCATCCTGCCCGGCGACGGGATCGGCCCGGAAGTGACCACCGAGGTCCGCAAGGTGGCCGCCGCCCTCACCCCGAACCTGGTGATCGAGGACCGTCTGTTCGGCGGCGCCAGCTTCGACGCCCATGGCGTGCCGCTCACCGACGAGGCGCTGGAGACCGCGAAGGCCGCGAAGGCCGTGCTGATGGGCGCCGTGGGCGGCCCGCAGTGGGCCAATGCGCCGCGGGACAAGCGCCCGGAAGCCGGCTTGCTGAACCTGCGCGCCGGCATGGAGGTGTTCGCCAACCTGCGCCCCGCGCTCTGCTTCCAGCCGCTGGCCGACGCGTCCAGCCTGAAGCGCGACGTGGTCGAGGGCCTGGACTTCATGATCGTCCGGGAGCTGACCGGCGGCATCTATTTCGGCAGCCCGCGGTTCATCGAGGACCTGCCGACCGGCGGCAAGCGCGCCGTCGACACCCAGGTCTACACCACCGCCGAGATCGAGCGGGTGGCCCGGGTCGCCTTCGAGCTGGCCCGCGGCCGCCGCAACAAGGTGACCTCGGCCGAGAAGTCCAACGTGATGGATTCCGGCCTGCTGTGGCGCCAGGTCGTCACCGACCTGCATCAGCGCGAGTACGCCGACGTGCAGCTCGAGCACATCCTGGCCGACAACGCCGCCATGCAGATCGTCAAGGATCCCAAGCAGTTCGACGTGATGGTCACCGACAACCTGTTCGGCGACATCCTCTCGGACATCTCGGCCCAACTCACCGGCTCGCTGGGCATGCTGCCGTCGGCCGCCCGGGGCGGGGGGGGCAAGCCCGGCCTCTACGAGCCGATCCACGGCTCGGCGCCGGACATCGCCGGCAAGGGCCTGGCCAATCCCCTGGCCGCGATCCTGTCGTTCGAGATGGCGCTGCGCTGGTCCCTGGACCGCACGGCCGACGCCGACAAGCTCTACGCCGCCGTGGTGAAGGCCCTGGAAGACGGCGCCCGCACCCGCGATCTGGGCGGCGCGCTAACCACCGCCCAGATGGGCGACGCGGTGCTGAAGGCGCTCTAGGGCACGCGGCGACGCCCCGAACTGACCTGGGCTTTTTGCCGGCAAACCCGCCTTCAGCCCAAGCTGTGCTATTCCGCCGAGGCGCAACCTGACCTAGTATTTGCTCATGGTCAGGGCCGCACAGACTGCCGACGTCGCATCAATCGCCGAGCTCTACCACCGCGTCTGGCACGCGACCCATGGACCTGCGATGCCGGAGGCCGAACGGGCGCGGCGTGACCAGGCAGCATTCATGGCGCGCGTTTCGGATCTTATGCCGGACATCGTGGTCGCTGAGGAAGCCGGTGAACTGGCTGGTTTCGCCGCGTGGACCGGCGGGTTGTTGGGTCAGATCTTCGTCGATGACGCATATCGAGGAACAGGTGTGGCGCAGGAGCTTCTGCACACCGCTGAGACGCGGATGGCTTCGCAGGGCGTCTCTGTTGCTGAGCTTCACTGCCTCGTGGGCAACATCCGCGCGAGACGGTTCTATGAGCGCCTCGGCTGGACGCTTACCACCGTGCAGTCCGAGAGTGTCGAAGGCGACCCAGGCGACGACACTCGCGACTTCTGGATCATGCAAAAGCGCGTGGCGCAGTAGCGGCCGCTTTCAAAGCTAACTGACCGTTCAAGGGCAGCACGGACACTAGCCTTCAGCCGAAGAGCGGACCTTCCGCCCCGCTTCCCTGCAACGCCCGTGTTCGATCCTAGGCGGACCTTGTCGGATTAAGCCTCAAGCGTCACCTTAAGGATCTTAACGCGCCGCGAGATCCTCTTGCCTACCCAGTTTCCCCTCATTCATTCGTACGGCTGCGAAGCAGAGGACGCTCGGCTAGGTTACAAGTCATTGCCCATTTCGGCCTTTCCCCATTTTCTTCGTCAGGACGCAGAGCTTCCGAGGCCCCTAAACTTCAGAGAGATCAAGAATTCCACCGAGCTAGCTCAGTATCGAGAGTTTGAGCGAGCCTTCTGGAAACTGCATTTGCGCCTCAGCCAGCGGGGATTTTGGCGGGTTCGGCACGGCGGGGATCTTGTTCGAATTCGTGGAGACAGCCGCCGGTTTGTTGACCTTTGGCGAGCTAGCCGCCGAGAATTTCGACCTAAGCACCGCTTCCTGGAGCTCTACTATGAAGAGCACGATGTGAGGCTGATCCAGAATTGGGATCTGACTGACTGGGCGTTTTTCCGCGACATTGGAGCGAAGGCGGAGGTGGAGAAGATTGTCAGCCAAGTCGGCCTCTTCGTGCCCGACTAGCGGTCCCACAACCACCCGTTCCTACCCTTCCGCCGCCCGAGACGAACTCGCCCCCTCAGACCCGGCGGTACTCCATGGTCGAGCCGTCGGGCAGTTTGCCGCGCAGGGCGACCCATACGCCGGCGGGGTCGTACCAGTCGTCGATCTCGGCGTCGCCGCGGAGGGACCAGCGGCTGGCGTTGACGCCGCCGCCGTTGGCCAGCTTCACGGGCTCCGGACCGCTGCGGCGGGCGGTGACCTTCACCAGCTTGCCCTCCTGAGGGTTGAACAACGGTCCGGCGAAGGCGTCGGGGTTCCAGTGGGTCAGGGGCAGGGTCGAGGCGCCAGCGGTGATCTCGCCCTTTGCCGTCTCGATGATCACGCCCTTGCCGGTGCGCTGGGCGGAGACCTTCTGCGGTTTGCCGTTGGCGTTGGTGGTCGAGGTGAGGCTGGCGAACCGGCCGCCGGCCCATTTCTCCGTGGCCTGGTGGCGGTAGTTGAACACCGGCACCGGCCCCAGCTTGATCTTCATCACCACGTCCGTGCTGACGGTGACGGCGCCCGGCTCGCCGGAGAAGGTCATCAGATGGTCCCCCACCCGCGCGCCGTTGCGAAACACCGCGAAGGCCAGCCGTCGATTGGACGGCAAGGCGGCGAGGGCCAGGCCCGGAGTCAGGAGAAAGGCGCCCGCGGTGAGCAGGGAACGTCTCCGTACGTGGGGCGCGTGCGGTTCAGTCTGGTCCATGCCCAACCTGCAAAATGGCGGCGAGACAGCTCACCGCGGACAGGAAGTTTACGTGCACGCCTGCAACACGGATGCAGGGTTTGTGCGTTGTGACGCCGGAGACGATTGATTTTCGCTTCCGGATGAGACACACGGACGCCCGCATGAGCTTTATGAAGAACAACTCGTTTTCCGACCGCGCCGCCGCCTCCGCTGAGGCCAAGAAGGCGCTCCTGGCGAAGATGAAGGTGAAMCCCMCCGTCMCCGCCCCCGCCGGCCCCACCCGCGCCGAGATCAAGGCTGCCGAGCTCGCAGAGCTGCGCGCCGTGAGAGAGGCCGAGCGGACCGAAAAGCGCCGCATCGCCGAAGAGGCCGAGGCCCGCCAGCGCGAGATCGAGGCGTTCGACGCCGAGACCGCCGAGCTGGACCGCCGCGTGGCGCAGAAGGCCGCGCGGGACGCCCGCTACGCCGCCCGCAAGCAGAAGCGCCGCTAGGCCTTAGGCCTCGCCGGCGCTCAGATCGCGTCAAGATTACTGAAGTGGTGGTCGCCCCCGACCTTAGTCGGGGTGATCGGCTGCTGACGCCGGCGCCACATGGGGCGGGAAGGCGTCGGCCATGGGTTCGTACTTGGCCCGCGCCCGCTCCAGCCGCGCCCGCATGGCCTCGGCCTCGGCCGGGAAATTGAGGGCCACGCTGTAGTTCTCGCCCGGGTCGACGCCCATGTCGAACAGCAGGGGATAGCGGTCCAGCGGCGCGTCATAGGTCCGGTAGTAGGACCGCGCCACGTACTTCCAGCGCTCGGTGCGCACCGCCACCACATTGTTGTTGTTGAACAGCAGGATCTCGTCGTGCGGCGACGGCTCGTCGCCCTTCAGCACGCCCGACAGGTCCTTGCCGTCCAGCTCATGGTCGGTGACCGGCGGCAGGCCCATCAGCCCGAGCAGGGTCGGCAGGATGTCGAGATTGCTGGAGAGCGCCGACGACACAGTCCCGGCAGGCAGGGTTCCAGGCTGGCGGGCGATAAAGGGCACGCGGTAGCCGCCGTCCCAGGCCGCGCCGCCCTTGCGGTCGCGGAACGGTCCGGAGGAGCCCTCGAACCACGGGCCGTTGTCCGAGGTGAAGATCAGCAGCGTATTGTCATCCAGGCCCAGCGCCGTCAGCTGCTCCATCAGGCGGCCGACGTTGAGGTCGATCTCCTCCACCACCTCGCCATAGGCGCCGCCGGGCGAGCCGGTCAGGTCGTCCGGGTTGGGCTTCAGCGGGATGTGCGGCGCGGTCAGGGCCAGCAGGACGAAGAACGGCTCGTCCTTGTGCTGCTCGGCGAAGGCCACCGTCTGGCCGAAGAACCACTCCGTCAGCTTGGCGAAGTCCGGCTTGCTCTCGGTCATCGGGGTGCTGGCGCTGTCGTAGAGCGACAACGGCTTCATGTCGTGGCTGTAGGGCAGGCCATAGAAGCGGTCGAAGCCATAGACCATCGGCGGCCAGTGGGGCGCCACATGGCCCAGGTGCCATTTGCCGATCAGGGCGCTGGCGTGGGTCGCCTTCAGCGCCTTGGGGATGGTCAGGGCCTCGGGCGGCAGGCCCTTGGTGTCCACCGCCTGCAGCACCTCGTGGGCCAGGCCGTGGCGGATGGCGAACTGGCCGGTGAGAAGGCCGGCGCGGGACGGGGTGCAGACATTGGCCGAGGCGTAGAAGTCGGTGAGCCTCACGCCCTCCGCCGCCATCCGGTCCAGGTTCGGGGTACGGATGACCGTCCCGCCGTCGCAGCCGAGGTCTCCATAGCCAAGATCGTCGGCGAGGATGACGATGACGTTCTGCGGCCGCATGGAGCTCTCCCGTTTTTGCTTGGCCCCATCCTAGCCGCGCGCCGGCGGTGGAGGCTACAGCCGGAGCACCCAGGTCTCGCTGGTGAGGTCGAAGCCGAACTGGTTGTTCTCCCAGCTCTCGGTGAGCTCGAACCCGGCCCCGGCGTAAACGCCCCGCGCCGCCGCCAGGATGCTCTGGGTCCAAAGGGTGATCTCGGCGTAGCCGGCGGTCCTGGCGAAGGCGACGCACTCGGCCACCAACTGCTTGCCCAGGCCATGGCCGCGGACCGACGGGTCGATCAGCAGCAGCCGCAGCTTGGCCTGGTCCGGCCGCTCGCCCTCCACCAGGAAGATTGACCCAACCCGCTCGCCTTCCCGCTCGGCGATCCAGCATCGCTCCTTCGCGGGATCTAGGTTCTCGATGAAGTCGGCGCAGATCCGCGCGACCAGGGCCTCGAACAGCTCGCCCCAACCATACTCCCGGGCGTAGATCTCGCCGTGCCGCTCGATCACCCAGCCCATGTCGCCGACCCGGTGCGGGCGCAGGACGATCTTCGCGGCCGCAGGCGCGCCGAGCAGATCCTCGACCTCGGCCATGGCGGCGGTGAGCCGGGCGCGATCGGCCACCGACAGGGCGCCGATCATCCGCTCGACGGCGCCTTCCGACACCTGCCGGAGGCCGTTGTAGGCGGCGATACCTTCGGAGGTCAGCCATACCGACACGCTGCGACCATCCTGGCGCGAGGTCTGGCGGCTCATCAGCCCATCGGTCTCGAAGCGCTTGAGGATGCGGCTGAGATAGCCTGCGTCCAGGCCGGTCGCCTTCCCGAGGGCCTTCGGCGTCACGCCGGTGGGCGACTGGGCGACCTCGTAGAGCACCCGACCTTCAGCCAGTTTGAACGGCTCGCCGAGGTGCGCCTCGTCCAACGCGCCGATCTTACGGGTGTAGAAGCGGTTGAACCGGCGCACGGCGGCGACGGGATCCTGAATGGGCATCGGACACCTCCCGACACCCAGGAAAAGCCAGTTAGTTGACGGAGTCAACTATCCTGTTTCAGGCCTTTTTTGGGGTTTTCGCGACCGCGCGGCGGCTCAGCAGGCCGAGTAATTCGGACGCCACTTCCAGTCCTGTGACGGGCAGGCGATCGGCCAGCTCCTCGAGCCATAAAGCCTTACGTTTCAAAGCTTCACCATAGGCGGCGCGGCCGGCTTCCGTGGGCCAGAGCAGCTTGGCGCGGGCATGGTCAGGGTTATTGGAATAGTCCGCGAGGCCCCGATCATGCAGGTCGTCGGCCACCCGCTGCACCGCCTGGCGGCTCAGCTCGAGGGCCCGGGCGAGCTGAGACACCGTGGACGGAGATCCGGCCTCCAACAGGGCGCAGATCACCGCCTCCCGGGCGGTGGAAAGCCCGAGGTCGGCGACCAAGTCGTCCGCCGCCGCCGTCAGGGCGGCATGGGCGCGGGCGGTGGTCGAGATCAACTTCTGCAAAGTGTCGGCGGCCTGGGTCATGGCAGGAGATTGTCGGTTGGACAGCCCGTTGTCAAACCACGAAGGCCCTTGGGAGTCCGGCGTCGAGGCCCTTAGACTTGCAGCATGCAAACCCTTCTCCTGCGCTCCGCCTACGATCGCATCGCCGATCGTCTGGCCGTACTGGCTCCCGATCTCGAGGTGGTGGTGCAGGAGCCCGATGGGCCGCTGACCCTCAAGGGCGAGGCCTTCGATCCGGCTAACCTGCAGGCCGAGATCTTCTGGCTGACCCTCGACGCCTTCGGGAAGCGCGGGCACGGCTATCTCGACAAGGTCGCCGCCTGCGGCAAGTGGGTGCAGACCGTGTTCGCCGGGGTGGAGAACCCGAACTTCAAACCCCTGGCGCGCCCCGGCCTGCTGGTGACCAACTCCAGCGCCCAGGCGCCGGCCATCGCCGAATATGTGGCGATCCACGCGCTGAGCCTGCTGCACCCGATCGCCGAACAGGCGGCCGAACAACAGAAGCACGCCTGGACCCCCGTGCCGTTCCGCGAGGTCGGGCAGAGCCACTGGCTGATCATCGGCTTCGGCAATATCGGCCGCGAGATCGCCAAGCGCGCCAAGGCGTTCGGCGCCAGCGTCGAGGCGGTGCGCCGCACCCAAAGCCCCGAGGGCCTGGCCGACGCCGTCTCCACCCTGGCCGATCTGCCGTCGCGCCTGCCGGAAGCCGATGTGGTGGTCCTGGCCTGCGCGCTGAACGACGAGACCCGCGACATCGCCGACGCCAAGTTCTTCGCCGCCATGAAGCCGGGCGCCATCCTGATCAATATCGGTCGCGGCGGGCTGGTGGACGAGGACGCCCTGAAGGCGGCGCTGGACGCCGACAAGCCGGCCCACGCGGTGCTGGACGTGTTCAAGACCGAGCCCCTGCCCGCCGACAGCTGGTTCTGGGATCACCCCAAGGTCCGGGTGACGCCGCACGCCTCCAACCGCGGCGCCCTGACCGGCGAGCGGGGGGATGAACTGTTCCTGGAGAACCTGCGCCGCTACCTCGCCGGCGAGACTTTGCTGAACCCGGTGAACCCCGCCGACATCGGGGTGGGCTAGGGCTCCACCGTCATCTGGGTCTGAAGGATCAGGGCCAGCAGCTTCCCGTCGGCGTTGGTGACCCGCGTCTGCCAGACGCTGGAGCGCCGGCCGATGTGCAGGGGCGTGGCCTCGCCGGTGACGGTGGACCCCACCTTGGCCGAGCCCAGGAAGTTGGTCTTGGATTCCAGCGTCGTGGTCCGCGCGCCGGGCGGCAGGTTGAGGAACCCGCCGATGGCGCCCAGGGCGTCGGCGAAGGCCATGAAGGCGCCGCCATGCAGGATGCCGCCGGCGGTGCAGAGATCCTCGCGGACGACCAGCCTGCCCACGACCTTGTCCTTGGCCCGCTCCGTGACCTCCACACCCATGAGGTTGGCGAAGGGCATTCCGGTGTCTTGGGCCATGTCCAGGTCTCCCAATCAGAGGTCGGACGCCGCCGCGCGGCGCCCGCCCATTCGTTGCGTCGATCTCCCCAACGGCGTAAGGGAACGCTCCGCTTTTGAACGATCCGAAGGAGACCGCCATGGGCTATCGCGTGGCCGTGGTCGGCGCCACAGGCAATGTGGGCCGCGAGATGCTGAACATCCTCGAGGAAGTGAACTTCCCCGTGGACAAGATTCACGCGATCGCCAGCCGCAAATCCATCGGCGTGGAAGTCTCGTTCGGCGACAAGATCATCAAGTGCGAGGACGTGGAGCAGTTCGACTTCTCCACCGTCGACGTGGTGCTGATGAGCGTGTCGGGCGCGTTCTCCAAGGAATGGTCGCCGAAGATCGGCGCCGCCGGCCCGATCGTGATCGACAACTCGTCGGCTTGGCGGATGGACCCCGACGTGCCGCTGATCGTGCCGGAAGTGAACCCGGACGACGTCAGCTATGCGGGCAAGAAGAACATCATCGCCAACCCCAACTGCTCCACCGCCCAGCTGGTGGTGGCGCTGAAGCCGCTGCACGACCGTGCGCGGATCAAGCGGGTGGTGGTCGCGACCTATCAGTCGGTGTCCGGCGCCGGCAAGGAAGGCATGGACGAGCTCTGGGATCAGACCAAGGGCGTGTTCGTGCTGGGCGCGCCGGAACCCAAGAAGTTCCCCAAGCAGATCGCCTTCAACGTCATCCCCTTCATCGGGTCGTTCAACGACGACGGCTACACCGACGAAGAGGCCAAGATGTGGAACGAGGTCCACAAGATGATCGACCCGTCGATCGCGCTGACCGTCACCTGCGTGCGGGTGCCGGTGATGGTGGGTCACTCCGAGGCGGTGAACATCGAATTCCACGACCCGATCGAGGAAGATGACGCCCGCGACCTGCTGCGGGAAAGCCCCGGCCTGATCGTCATCGATCAGCGCAACGACAAGGGCTACATCACGCCCAAGGAAGCCCAGGGCGAGTTCCCGGTCTTCGTCAGCCGCATCCGCAAGGACACCACCGTCGAGAACGGCCTGAACATGTGGGTCGTGGCCGACAACCTGCGGAAGGGCGCGGCGCTGAACGCCGTGCAGATCGCCGAACTGCTGCACGAGCGCGGCCTGCTGAAGACCAAGGCCGTCGCCTAGGGCTTGAGGAGGCC
>BFBZ01001204.1_pt1 | contig 18235 bp, 14 predicted proteins | sample 1888401 | NCBI WGS metagenome assembly BFBZ01 (sample SAMD00112614, study PRJDB3348) | symbiont metagenome | host: Chara braunii | reverse complement strand
CAGATTTTCATTCTGGGAAGAGGGGTTCGACTCCCCTAGGGCGTGCCACTGTTGTTCTCTCCCCTGTCATGAATTCATAAAGCTACCGCTTGCGGACGCCATGCGTTATTCCTATCTAGGCGGTGTGGCCTGCGCCCTTCGTCTATCGGTTAGGACAACAGATTCTCATTCTGTAAAGAGGGGTTCGACTCCCCTAGGGCGTACCAACTCACCGTGTCTCAACGTTTTCCACAATCGCCTCGAAAAATCTGCGCCTAGTCATGGATTTTTCTGGGATTTTTCTCGATTTTCCGCTTGCGGGAACAAAAGGTGCTGACTATAAGGGCGCCACAGCACGCGCCCTTCGTCTATCGGTTAGGACGACAGATTTTCATTCTGTAAAGAGGGGTTCGACTCCCCTAGGGCGTGCCACTGTTCTCCCTCGAAATCTTTGAATTGCCGTCGCTATTTTCGCTCGACCGTCAAAACCATGGGCATCGCCCAGGTGGCGCTTGATAGCGGCCACCTCAAAAGCCTGACCTCGCTGCCATAGACCTGCGCTTCCCAGAGCGCGTAAAGTTTCCTCTGAAATCCCGGCAGCCGGACGCTTTGGCAAGCAATCGGCCCGCCGTCGAAATTGAGGGCCATTTTCAAATCCAGAGGGGACCTTTTCAGAAACTCTGCCAACGGGCCGAGCGGAAAGAAAGCTTCCTTCGTCGTCCCAACGATAATGCGGCCCGCGCCATCCTTGCCGACAAAGGTGCGATTGGCGAGCCAGCGGCTCTTTGTCGTGACGTGGGTCTGCCCATCCGCACCGATCAAGAGAGGATAGGAAACCATGGCATTTGTCGCACCTGTGAGTGCTGTTTGCCAATCCTGATGCGATAGATCCTTGATATCCGCGAAACCCTCGCCGGCGACAAATGCGCCCGCCTTCGCATCGTAGACCGTCGGTCCTACAGCGATACCCTCGCTTATGATCGGCGTGTCAGGCCTGCCCTTTAGATCGTAGTAGCTGCCATTGACGATGAGGACTGCGTTTGGCAACGCTCGCTCCCACTCATCGATCCCTTTATCGCCGCTCGGAGCGTTTCTTGCCACAAAGCGGTAAAGCGTCGGATCAATACGGTTCAACAGGATTCGGTCGACCTCGCGGCCATCAACCATGACAGGCAGCTCGGCAACTTCAAAACCTTTCTCGGGCTCCCGCCAAACCAGTGGTCCCGCTTGCGCGGCAGGCTGCGGGTCGCTTAGCGCCAACTGCATGGACGGCGACAAGCGCGGGTCGTCAGCCTTAACCGAGATCCAATAGGTGCCGCCACGCCGGAGCAACGTGTTGAACCCGTAAGCTCCGTTGCGCTCCCATAGCCAACCGGCTGCGCCTGCCAGCACCAGAAGAAGCAGGAAGAAAATAGCAATAGAAAATTTAAATCTAAAAGACATCGAGACCATCCAAAGTCGCCAGCAACAGCGCTTCACAACGAGAACCAATATCTCTTGAGAAGTGGCAATAAATAGACACACCTGCCGGATGCCATGAATTGATAATTCATTGCATCCGCTGGTGCTTAGCGCTCATGTGATCGGTGGAATGATTAGGGCGCTTTGGCCGCATCCATGACGCGAAGCTGCACGCGGCGGCTTCCCTGCCAATGATCTGCGCCGAGGGTGCCCGCCACATGGAGCTGCGCGCCGCGGGATGACATCAGCAATTCACCCAGAGGCGTCTCGGCGGCGCGGAAGGCGATGCCGTCGACCCGGCCGCCATCCTGCGCTTCCAGCGTCACCTTGATATGCGACTGGCCGACGAGGCGGGAATCGCGCAGCCGGTGGCTCGGCAGGGCGAAGATGGGCTGTGGATGGCCTGAGCCGTAGGGGCCGGCGGTTTCGAGGCGGTCTATGAGTTCCACGGTCGCGCCGCTGGCGCCGAGCGCGCCGTCGATCTTCAGCGTTTCGTTGGCCACGAGGCCGGCAACCTGCTTTTCCGCCTTCTCAGTGAAGAAGGCGCGCAATTTTCCAAGATTGCTCCGCTCCACCGTCAAGCCGGCTGCCATGGCGTGACCGCCGCCCTTCACCAACAGACCGGCATCGACGGCAGCGCGAACCATGCGGCCCATGTCGAAGCCGTTGATGGAGCGGCCGGAGCCGGTGCCCTTGCCCGACGAATCAAAGGCAATCGCAAAGGCCGGGCGGCGAAACTTGTCCTTGAGGCGCGAGGCGATCAAGCCGACGATGCCGGGATGCCAGTTCTCTCGCGCCGTGATGATGACCGAGGCGCCGTCGCCATTGCCATATTCCGCCAGCGCTTCGCCCTCGGCCTCCTGCAGCATGGCGGCCTCCATCAGCTGACGGTCGCGGTTGAGCTCATCGAGCTTGGCGGCGATCGTTTCGGCTTCACTTGTATCGTCGAGGGTCAGCAGGCGTGCGCCGAGTGCAGCATCGCCAATGCGGCCACCGGCATTGATGCGCGGACCGATGAGGAAGCCGAAATGATAGGGCGTCACCGGGCCGCCGAGCCCTGCCTTGCGAAACAAAGCGGCAAGCCCCGGATTGCCCTGATGACGCGCGGCGATCAGGCCCTTGACGACATAGGCCCGGTTGAGGCCCTTGAGCGGTACGACATCGCAGACCGTCGCGAGCGCGACGATATCGAGCCAGGCGAGTAGATCCACGGAGCGCACGCGTGCGTCGCTTGCTTCACGCAATTGCTTCAGGGCGGCAACCAGAACCAGGAAGACAACGCCGGCGGCGCAGAGATGCCCCTGCCCGGACAGATCATCCTCGCGGTTCGGATTGACCAGCGCATGGCATGGGGGTAGCTCGTGCGCCACCTGATGGTGATCGATGACGACGACGTCGATATTACGCGCCCTCGCCGCGTCAAGCGCTTCGAAGCTGGTCGAGCCGCAATCGACCGTCACGATCAGTGTCGCGCCATTGTCGATGAGCTGGTTGATGGCGTTAGGATTGGGACCGTAGCCTTCGAAGATACGATCGGGGATATAGATGCTGGCCGGCACGCCGAAATGGGTCAGGAAGCGATAGAGCAGTGCTGACGAAGCTGCACCGTCGACATCATAATCGCCGAAGATCGCGACGGTCTCGCCAGCCTTTACAGCGCGCAGGAGCCGCTGTGCCGCTTTTTCACAGTCAGTCAGTAAATAGGGATCAGGCATCAGGCTGCGGATCGTCGGATCGAGGAAGGCCATGGCCTCGTCGATGCCGACACCACGCCCGGCAAGCACGCGGGCGATCAGCTCCGGCAGACCGTGCACCTGCGCGATGGCGAGTGCCCTGTTCTGACCGGCTTGGTCGAGCCGGGACACCCAGCGATTGCCGGATACCGAGCGCTCCACGCCCAGAAAGGCCCGCTGAACTGGATCGACCGGTTGCTCCACCATCTCTCCCAAGATTTACAGATGGCAGCGCCCCTTGAAGCGCGCCGCCGTTGTCAGCCTATTCCTTCGGCCGCTCGATGCGGATGACCTGCGGCTCGCCGACGAGATAGCCTTCGGTCTTGATCGCCGCAACAGCCTTGCGCACCGAATCCTCAGTGGTCGCATGGGTCACGAGAATGATCGTCTGGTGCGCCGAGGGCGAGAGGTGCTGCGTCGACCGCTGGACGATCGATTCGAGCGAAATATGGTTTTCCGCCATCCGCGTCGCGACGCTTGCAAAGACGCCGGTACGGTCGAGAACCGTCAGGCGGATGAAATAGCCACCTTCGTGGCTCTGCATCTGCGCCTTGCGATAGGGCTCAAGCGACTTGGCCGGATGACCGAGCACCGGCACGCGCTGCTCGCCCGGCCGGCTCTTGGCGATATCGGCGATATCACCGAGCACGGAGGACGCCGTGGCGTTGCCGCCGGCACCGGGGCCGACCATCAGCAATTCGCCAAGGATGTCCGATTCGATCGCCACGGCATTGGTGACGCCATCGACCTGGGCGATGACCGAATCGAGCGGCACCATGGTCGGGTGCACACGCTGTTCGATACCGCTTTCGGTGCGCTGGGCAACGCCGAGCAGCTTGATGCGATAACCGAGATCGGCGGCGGCACGAATGTCTTCGATAGAGACGTTGGTGATCCCCTCGAGATAGATGTCGTCGGCCGCGATGCGATTGCCGAAGGCAAGCGTCGTCAGGATGGCCAGCTTGTGGGCGGTGTCATTACCTTCGATGTCGAAGGCCGGATCGGCTTCGGCATAACCGAGGCGCTGCGCTTCCTTCAGGCAATCGGCAAAGGACAGGCCTTCCTTCTCCATCCGGGTCAGGATGTAGTTGCACGTGCCGTTCATGATACCGTAGACGCGCGAAATCGTGTTGCCCGTCAGGGATTCGCGCAGGGCCTTGATGACCGGAATCCCGCCGGCGACCGCCGCTTCGAAATTGAGCAGAGCGCCCTTCTCTTCCGCGATCTGCGCGAGCTCGACACCATGATAGGCAAGAAGCGCCTTGTTGGCGGTGACGACATGCAGGCCACGGGCAAGAGCGGCCCGCACGGCAGCGTTGGCAGCGCCCTCGGAGCCGCCGATCAACTCGACGAAAACATCGATATCGGCCTTCTGAGCCAGATCGACCGGACCGCCGAACCATTCGACATCCGTGAGGTCGATGCCGCGATCCTTGGTGCGATCACGCGCGGTGACGGCGACGATCTTGATGGGACGGCCGCAGGTGACGGCAAGCTCGTTGGCGCGGCTCTGGATGATGCGGACGAGCGAGGCACCAACGGTGCCCAAGCCCGCAATGCCGATTTTGAGGGCATCTGCCATGAAAAATTCCTGATCAGTATCTTGGGGCGGCAGCCGCGGGAACGGCTGCCGCGCGATATCAACGATGTGCGTTCAGCGAAATCACATTATGCATTGTTTCATCGGCGGTGGAGAGGAAGCGCTTCAGATTGCGCGCTGCCTGCCGGATGCGATGCTCATTCTCGACAAGCGCGATGCGGACATAATCGTCGCCCTGCTCGCCGAAGCCGATGCCAGGCGCAACCGCGATGTCGGCCTTCTCGACGAGGAGCTTGGAAAACTCCAGCGAGCCAAGATGACGGAACTTCTCAGGGATCTTCGCCCAGGCGAACATGGTCGCTGCCGGCGGCGGCACTTCGAAGCCGGCCTTGCCGAAGCTGTCGACCAGAACGTCGCGGCGACGCTTGTAGATGCTGCGCACTTCGGCGATGTCGGAACCGTCGCCGTTGAGTGCATGGGTCGCGGCCACCTGGATCGGCGTGAAGGCGCCGTAATCGAGGTAAGACTTCACCCGCGTCAATGCAGCAATCAGCCGCTCGTTGCCGACGGCAAATCCCATGCGCCAGCCGGGCATGGAGAAGGTTTTCGACATCGAGGTGAACTCGACCGTCACGTCCATGGCGCCAGGGACTTCCAGCACCGACGGCGGCGGCGCGTCGTCGAAGTAGATTTCCGAATAGGCGAGATCCGAGAGCACGATGATGTCGTGCTTCTTGGCGAAGGCGATGACTTCCTTGTAGAAATCCAGTGTCGCAACATAGGCCGTCGGGTTCGACGGGTAGTTGAGGATCAGGGCCAGCGGCTTCGGGATCGAATGGCGCACGGCCCGCTCCAGCGGCGGGAAGAAGCTATCGTCCGGCTCGACCGACATCGAACGGATGACGCCGCCGGCCATCAGGAAGCCGAAGGCGTGGATCGGATAGGTCGGGTTCGGGCAGAGAATGACATCGCCCGGCGCCGTGATCGCCTGCGCCATGTTGGCGAAGCCTTCCTTGGAGCCCAGCGTGGCGACCACCTGCGTATCCGGATTGAGCTTGACGCCGAAACGACGAGCGTAATAGGCGGCCTGCGCCCGGCGCAGGCCAGGAATTCCCTTGGATGAGGAATAGCGATGCGTGCGCGGGTCCTGGACCACTTCGCACAGCTTGTCGACGATCGCCTTCGGGGTAGGAAGGTCGGGATTGCCCATGCCGAGGTCGATAATGTCCGCCCCGCCCGCTCGCGCGCTTGCTTTCAAACGGTTGACCTGTTCGAAAACGTAGGGCGGCAAACGCCGGACTTTATGAAACTCTTCCATTTATTTCCCCAGGGACAGCGGCCCTCACAACCGCGATGAAGTTCGTCGATCTTCCGGTGAGCCGCGATACGAACTTGGAATCGCGGCGCCGCAACTAGCTGACTCGAAAGATAAGGTGAATCTTGGGCGGTTGCGCAGGCAAACTGCACTTAACCGATAAAGACACATCCAAATTCGGCCTATCCGAACGCTTTGCGTCGAAATTGCCTGAAACGCAAGGTTAATTCTGCGTCTGGCTCGGCTGAGCGCTGCTCTCTTTCTGAATTTCCTGCAACGTATCCTGGCCGTGTTCGGCGGCGAGCTTGCGCATGTCGGCGACGCGCTTCTGGTACTCGGCTTCCGAGATGGTGCCGGCCTTGCGCTGCGATCCGAGCGCGGTCAGCTGCTTGACCAGATCTCCGGCCTGCTGATCGTTGATCTGAACGTTCGCGGCTGTCGGTGGCGCGTTGAAAGACGGGTAGCCGTCCTTGTAGTATTGCTGCGTGTTACTGAGATCGACCTGACTGCCTTTGGCAGGTTTGACGATGACAGCAGCCGGCGGCTGCTTGCGCTTGGCAAAGGCCGCTTTTTCCTCAGGAGTCGAGCAGCCCGCGAGCGTCAATGCGAGAATTCCGCACATCGCACCGCAGAGTACGGAATACCGGTTCAGTCTTGCCACCATGCCGCCGCCCATAATTGTCTTCCTGCGCTATTCCTTGCTGTGGGTTGCGACTGTTAAATTTGTCGCAGCAGCAAAGCAAGAGCAGGGTTGCGTTTCATTCGACTTGTATTCCTTTTCCCGCAAGATGTACAAATGGAAAACAAGAGACAATTGCCGCCGGGAGGATGATGCGTGACCGACAGCAAGCGGGACAACAATGAAGGAAATGGTGGCTTTGCCGGCTTCGACCCGAAGTCAGTCGAGCCTTACATCGTCAGGGATCCCGAAGCGATGGCCGTCAACTTCGCCCGTGCGCTGGAAAATCTCGGCAAGGCGGCATCCGAATGGCTGGCGCCACGCGAACGCGGCGAGAAGGTTGACACCGTCGCCGATCCGATCACCGATATGGTCAAAACGCTGTCCAAAGTCGGCGAATACTGGCTTTCCGACCCGCGCCGGACGCTGGAGGCGCAAACCTATCTGCTGTCTGGTTATTTTGGCCTATGGACGAAAACGCTGCAGCGCCTCAACGGCGATTCGTCCGCCGAGACCGAGGCCGAACCGGTCAAGGACAAGCGCTTCGCGGATGAGGACTGGCAGAAGAACCCCTTCTTCGACTTTCTGAAGCAGACCTATCTTCTGACCGCCGGCTGGGCGGAAAAGCTCGTTGGCGACGCTGAAGGCCTGGACGACCATACCCGCCACAAGGCCGCTTTCTATACGAAGCAGATCACGGCCGCTTTTTCGCCGAGCAATTTCATTGCGACGAATCCGCAGCTCTATCGCGAAACGGTCGCCTCCAATGCGGAGAATCTGGTGCGCGGCATGAAGATGCTTGCCGAAGACATCAATCTGGGCCGCGGCGAATTGCGGCTGCGGCAGACCGACATGACGAAATTTGCCGTCGGTCGCGATATGGCGCTGACGCCCGGCAAGGTGATCGCACAAAGCGATGTCTGCCAGATCATCCAATATGAGCCGGCAACAGAGAAGGTGCTGAAGCGGCCGCTGCTCATCTGCCCGCCCTGGATCAACAAATTCTACATTCTCGATCTCAACCCGCAGAAATCATTCATCAAATGGTGCGTGGAACAGGGACACACAGTCTTCGTCATTTCCTGGGTGAACCCCGATCAACGCCACGCGCTGAAGGACTGGACCTCCTATGCGCGCGAAGGCATCGATTTCGCGCTGGAAGCCGTCGAAAAGGCGACCGGCGAACAAGAGGTCAATGCTGTCGGTTATTGCGTCGGCGGTACGCTGCTCGCGGCAACGCTCGCCCTCCACGCCAAGGAAAAGAACAAGCGCATCCGCACCGTGACCTTCCTGACGACACAGGTCGATTTCACCTTTGCGGGCGATCTCAAGGTTTTCGTCGACGAGGAACAAATCGCGTCGCTCGAGCAGCAGATGAATGTCGTCGGCTATCTTGAGGGATCGAAGATGGCCGCGGCCTTCAATATGCTTCGCGCCTCCGAATTGATCTGGCCCTACTTCGTCAACAGCTACCTGAAGGGTCAGGAACCCCTGCCCTTCGATCTTCTGTTCTGGAATGCCGATTCGACGCGTATGGCGGCGGCCAACCACTCCTTCTATCTGCGCAATTGCTACCTCAACAATACGCTGAGCCGGGGCAAGATGGTCCTCGACGGCAAGACATTGTCGCTGAAGGATGTACGCATCCCCGTTTATAATCTGGCGACGCGCGAAGATCATATCGCCCCTGCGAAGTCCGTTTTCGTCGGCAGCCAGTATTTTGGCGGGCCGGTGGAATTTGTGCTCACGGGGTCCGGCCATATCGCCGGCGTCGTCAACCCGCCGGACAAGCGCAAATACCAGTTCTGGACCGGTGGCCCGGTGAAGGGCGACTACGAGCATTGGCTGGAGGACGCGAAGGAGACGCCCGGCTCCTGGTGGACGCATTGGCATGCATGGATCCTGTCCCAGGACCATCGCATGGCGCCTGCGCGCCAGCCCGGCGGCCAGGCTCTCAACGCCCTTGAAGAGGCGCCCGGCAGCTTCGTGCTGGAACGGGCCTAGGCGATCAATTCATTCATGCTCTTCAATCCGCCTCTCGTCCCTGCCCGGCTGATCGCGCGATACAAGCGCTTCCTTTTCGATGCCGAACTGGAAGACGGGACGCTTATCACAGGCTCCTGCCCGAATACCGGCTCCATGCTGGGGCTGACGGCGCCCGGCTCCCGCATCTGGCTCTCAGAGCATGAGGGCACCAAGCGGAAGTATCGCCATGTCTTCGAGCTGATCGAGGCCGACGGCACGACGGTTGGCGTCAATACCGGCATGCCAAACCGCATCGCGGCGGAAGCCATCGCGCTCGGCCAGGTCTCCGATCTCGGCGACTACACCACTGTCAAGCGCGAGCAGAATTACGGTCGCAACTCCCGCATCGACCTGCTCTTGACCGACCCGTTGAAGACAACCACCTATGTCGAGGTCAAGAACGTCCACTTCATGCGACAGCCACATCTGGCGGAATTTCCCGATACGGCGACGGCGCGCGGCGCCAAGCATCTGGAAGAGCTTGGTGACATGGTGCAGGCAGGCTTTCGCGCCGTGATGCTATTCGTGATCCAGCGGGATGATTGCCATCGCTTTCGGATCTGCGGCGATCTCGATCCCATTTACCTCAAGGCCTTCGAGCGGGCTTTGAGGCGCGGCGTCGAAGTATATGCTCTGAAATGCAGGGTTTCACCGACGGAAATCACCCCTGCCGGGTTGATCCCGATAGACGAACCCGGCATAGCTGCATTAGATACCAGTATAAAGATTTCGGCTGAAGGCTAACCATGGTGAACTACATCGAAGCGGCAACGGCGCCGGCGAAGAATACGGGCGCTATCCGCCTCTACGGGCAGGATGCGTTTGCCGGCATGCGCAAGGCGTGCCAGCTAACCGCCCGCTGCCTTGATGAACTCGCCGCCATCGTCGAGCCGGGCGTGGCGACCGACGTCATCGATCGCTTCGTTTTCGAATTCGGCATGGATCACGGTGCCTTTCCGGCGACGCTGAATTATCGCGGCTATATGAAATCCTCCTGCACCTCGATCAACCATGTTGTCTGCCACGGCATTCCCAACGAAAAGCCGCTGCGCGACGGAGACGTCGTCAACATCGACGTGACCTATGTGCTCGACGGATGGCATGGCGACTCCAGCCGCATGTATCCTGTCGGCGAAATCAAGCGCTCGGCGGAGCGGCTTCTGGAAGTCACCTACGAATCCCTGATGCGCGGCATCGCCGCCGTGCGCCCGGGCGCCCGCACCGGCGCCATCGGCGAGGCGATCCAGACCTATGCCGAGGCGGAGCGCTGCTCGGTCGTTCGCGACTTCTGCGGCCATGGCGTCGGCAGCCTCTTCCACGACTCGCCGAATATCCTGCATTACGGCCGCGCCAGCGACGGACCGGAATTGCGCGAGGGCATGATCTTTACCATTGAGCCCATGATCAATCTCGGCAAGCCACATGTGAAGGTGCTCGGCGACGGCTGGACTGCCGTGACGCGAGATCGCTCGCTCTCGGCTCAATACGAGCACACCGTCGGGGTTACTGCCACGGGCTGCGAGATCTTTACCCTATCGCCCGGCGGTCTCGATCGCCCCGGCCTGCCGCCGCTGCAGGGATAACTGATGGCGAAACGCCCCGCTCGCTCTTCCGGACATGGTGACATGCCCCTTGACGGCGGCGGGACGGCGGAGGCGTTGGAAGAAGCCCAGCTTTTCGATGAGCGGATGTTTTTTCCTGCGCAATCCGCGAAATCGCCACCCGCTGCCGCCAAATCGGCTCCTGCCAAAGTGGAAGCCGATTACCATGGCCATCGCGAGCGGCTACGCAACCGCTATCGCGACGGTGGCGACACGGCGCTCGCCGACTATGAAATTCTCGAATTGCTGCTGTTCAGGCTCATTCCGCGCCGCGACACGAAACCGATCGCCAAGGCCCTGCTCGCCCGCTTCGGAACGCTCGGCGGCGTCTTCGGTGCGCCGGTGGGCCTGCTGACGGAGATCAGCGGCGTCGGCGATGCAGTCGCGCTTGATCTGAAGCTTGTCGCAAGCGTGGCGCAGCGCATGCTGAAGAGCGAACTGACGGGCAAGCCGGTTCTATCCTCCTGGAAGGCGCTGATCGATTATTGCCACACGGCCATGGCGCACGAGGCGCGCGAACAATTCCGGCTACTGTTCCTCGATAAGCGCAACGCCTTGATTGCCGACGAAATCCAGGGCCTTGGCACCGTCGACCACACGCCCGTTTATCCGCGCGAGGTGGTCAAGCGCGCACTGGAACTCTCTTCCACAGCTGTGATTCTCGTCCACAATCATCCGTCAGGAGATCCGACGCCGTCGCGCGCCGATATCGAGATGACCAAGACGATCATCGATACGGCCAAGCCCTTGGGTATTACCGTTCACGATCATATTATCATCGGCAAGAACGGCCATGTCAGCTTCAGAGCATTGCGGCTGATCTGAAATCGCCTCAATTACGCTAAAGTAAAATATTAGTGATTTTTAATATAATGTTAAATTCTCTATATTTTTATATTCATACGCTTCGTAAGCCTACGTAAAATCTTGCGATCTTGCTCTCTTGATCCCTGTTTCCATTTTTCAGTTCAGCATCATGATGACCTGTCAAAAGGATCGCCGCACCCAAAACGGCAAGTCTGTTGGCATATGGTGTTGTTTTAATTTGACCTATTCGCTTGCGCGCTATGCCAGCCCGGAGATCGCATGCAGAAGATATCGCCGACACTTGCTCGTTACCTCCGCCGCATCGGTGGCGGGGCAATTGTCGCTTTGGTGGCATTTACGGCAGTCGCGGGCGGCTTCTATGCCCATATGCTTTGGACAACGAATTTCCATCCGGTCATCGCCGGTGAGCTCTATCGTTCCTCTCAGCCATCGGCAGCGACGATCGCGGATTTCCAGAAGCAATATGGCATCAAGACCATCATCAATCTGCGTGGCAACAATAGCGGCCGTCATTGGTACGATAAGGAAGTCGACGAAGCGAAGCAGCTCGACATCAATCATATCGATTTCCGCATGTCCTCGAACAAGGAATTGACGGAGGCGCAGGCGGCGCAGTTGGTCGAGATCATGCGTGATGCGCCAAAACCGATCCTCATTCATTGCCAGGCCGGAGCTGACCGCACAGGGCTTGCATCCGCGCTTTATCTGGCCGCCATCGCCAAGACCAGTCTGGCGATTGCAGGTAACCAGATGTCGATCGTCTATGGACACGTCTCTCTTCCTTTTATGCGTGCCTATGCCATGGATCGGACTTTCGAAAAGCTCCAACCCTGGCTCAACCCGCCGGCCTCCTGAGGAACGGCGTTTCCTGTTAGATAATCTGTAACATTGAGCAGCTACCGGTTGACGGACAGCATGTTGCGTTGCGACATTGATTCCCTATCCAATCATCCGAGGCTTCCCGATGGACCAATTCGATCTTCTAGTCGTGGGCAGTGGCCCTGCCGGCCGCAGAGGTGCCATTCAGGCTGCCAAGCTCGGCAAGAAGGTGCTCGTCATCGAGCAGGGCAAGCGCGTCGGCGGCGTTTCGGTCCATACCGGCACAATCCCCTCCAAGACGCTGCGTGAAACCGCGCTGAACCTGTCAGGCTGGCGCGAACGCGGCTTCTATGGGCGTGCCTATCGCGTCAAGCAGGAAATCAGCGCAGAGGATCTGCGCCGCCGCCTTCTGATCACCCTGGATCATGAAGTCGAAGTGCTGGAACACCAGTTCGCGCGCAATCGCGTTCAGCATATGCGCGGCAAGGCAAGCTTCGTCGATCCCCAGACCATGCAGGTCGTTAAGGATGACGGCGAGGTTGTCACCGTTTCCGCCGCCAGCATCCTGCTCGCGGTCGGCACCAAGCCGTTCCGTCCCGATTACATGCCCTTCGATGGCAAGACGGTTCTCGATAGCGACGAGCTGTTGGAAATTGAGGAGCTGCCGCGCTCGATGGTCGTGATCGGCGCCGGCGTCATCGGCATCGAATACGCTACAATCTTCAGTGCGCTCGACACGCAGGTGACGCTCATTGATCCGAAGTCGACCATGCTTGACTTCATCGACAAGGAGATTGTCGAGGATTTCACCTATCAGCTGCGCGATCGCAACATGAAGCTGTTCCTCGGCCAGAAGGCGGAAAAGGTTACCCATCAGAACGGCAAGGTCGAACTGACACTCGACAATGGCCGCCGCCTCACCACCGATATGGTGCTGTTTGCCGCCGGCCGCATGGGCGCGACCGATACGCTCAATCTCCCCGCTGCCGGCCTCGAGGCCGATGCGCGCGGCCGTCTGAGCGTCAATCCGGAAACCTTCGCCACCAAGGTTCCGCATATCTTTGCCGCAGGCGACGTCGTCGGCTTCCCGAGCCTTGCCTCTACCTCAATGGAACAGGGCCGCATCGCTGCCCGCGTCGCCGTCGGTGCGATCGCCAAGGAGCCGCCGAAATACTTCCCCTACGGCATCTACGCCGTGCCTGAGATCTCCACCTGCGGCCTGACCGAGGAAGAGGTCAAGGAACGACACATCGCCTATGAATGCGGTATCGCCCGTTTCCGCGAGACCTCGCGCGGCCACATCATGGGCCTCGACACCGGTCTCTTGAAAATGATCTTCTCGCTGAAGACACGCCGCCTGCTCGGCGTCCACATCGTCGGCGAAGGCGCGACCGAACTCGTCCACATCGGCCAGGCGGTGCTGAACCTCAAGGGCACCGTCGAATATTTCGTCGAGAACACCTTCAACTATCCGACGCTCGCCGAAGCCTACAAGATCGCTGGTCTGGATGCCTGGAACCGCATGGGCGATATCAAGTCGGAGATTTGAGCCGCTACCAACTGACGTCAGGCGACCGTGGCAGATCTCGTGCAACAGCTTCGATCAGGGGGAGAACCTCGTCGAGAGTATCTATGCCGTATTTCGGGAATGGCAGTGTGTCTGGCCAGATCGCACCGTCACCATAGAATACGCCTGTCATCCCAGATGCTTCTGCACCCAGGACATCTGCCTCCGGATTATCGCCTATGAAGATGCACTGTGCCGGCGCCACGCCCAGCCGTTCGGCTGCAAGCTGAAAAATTCGCGGGTCGGGCTTCCGCAGCCCGACCTCCTCCGAAATGACAACGAGGTCGACGGCATCTTTGAGCCCGGTGATCTCAATTTTTGCGGATTGAACTTTGGTATGACCGTTGCTGATGATGGCCGTCTTCAAACCACGCGCCCGTAACGCTACCAGCGTTTCGAGAGCGCCAATCGATAGCCTGGCGAAATGCGGATAATGCGTTTGAAAATCGGAAAGCAGGCGAACTCCGCAATGACTGTCCACATCCAGAGCTGCTGCCAAGCTCGGGTAGAGTTTTTGCTTGTCGACCAGGCCTTCCTTCTCCAATGTAAAGAAAGTTGCCTCGAACGCCCGCAATGTCACGCCCTGCAGTTGATCCCCGAACCGCTTGAATTGATCCGGCAGAAACGCCCTCAGCGCCGCCCTCCGGTCGATGAGGGTTTCATCAAGGTCAAACATCACCGCTTCAATCACGTCCTGCATCCTGGGTTATCGCACCGAACTGCGTTTCCAGTTGGAGCGTATGACGGAGGTGAAAAATGTCCATCGCAATCGACGGCGGCTAGTGCAGATGTCCGGAATCGCGTGACCTATTCACCACTCGCCCTCGTGGTTCGGGGCTCTGGCCTAACCGCCCTACACACCTCACTATAAGAACTAAGCTTCTGGGCAAGACGCACATCGACTACGCTTCGTTCCACGAGATGAACCGTCCCCACCCTGAGAAGCGGAGGGCCTGAATTTGTCCAAGCGGCTGGCGCCTCGAAGAGCAAGACGGTCTTCCGTCACTGCAACAAAAAAAGCCCCGCCGCGAGCGGCAGGGCTTCATTTCAATCAGAAAGAAAAACCGATTATTCGGCGCTGTCTTCAGCAGCCTTCTTCTTCGGAGCAGCCTTCTTCTTCGGAGCAGCTTCTTCGCCTTCGGCGGCAGCTTCGGTCGCGTCAGCCTTGGCAGCGGCCTTCTTCTTCGGAGCAGCCTTCTTGGCAGCCGGCTTGTCTTCGGCTTCGTCGTCGGCCAGCAGCGCTTCCTTGGAAACGGTCTTGTCCGTGACGTCGACTTCGGTCAGCAGGTGATCGATGACCTTCTCTTCGAAGATCGGCGCGCGCAGGTTGGCCGAGGCGCCAGGCGTGTTGCGGAAGAATTCCAGGATTTCCTTTTCCTGGCCCGGGAACTGCTGGAGCTGCGAGTAAAGCGCACGCTGCAGTTCGTCTTCGCTGACTTCGACGCCGGCCTTTTCGCCGATTTCAGAGAGAACGAGGCCGAGGCGAACGCGGCGCTCAGCAAGCTTGCGGTACTCTTCGCGAGCCTTTTCTTCCGTGGTGTCTTCATCTTCGAAGGTCTTGCCCGATTCAGCAAGATCCGTCTGGATCTGGCGCCAGATGCTGGCGAATTCGGCTTCGACGAGCTTCTGCGGGGTGTCGAACTGGTACATTTCGTCGAGCTGGTCGAGGATCTGACGCTTGACCTTCTGGCGCGTAACCGAGCCGTACTGGCTTTCGATCTGGCCGCGGACGATTTCCTTCAGGCGATCAGCCGATTCGAGGCCGAGCTTGGTGGCGAGTTCGTCGTTGATCTCGATTTCGCCGGCAGCTGCGACTTCCTTGACGTTGATGTCGAAGGTGGCTTCCTTGCCTGCGAGGTTTTTAGCCGGATAGTCGGCCGGGAAGGTTACGGTGATGACCTTCTCATCGCCAGCCTTGAGGCCGACGAGCTGTTCTTCGAAGCCCGGGATGAAGCGGTTGGAGCCGAGAACGAGCTGTGCGTCTTCGTCCTTGCCGCCGTCGAAGGCTTCGCCGTCGACCTTGCCGAGGTAATCGATGGTGACGCGGTCGCCGTCAGCGGCCTTGCCCTTCTTGGTCTCGTAGGTGCGGGCGCTTTCGGCAATCTTAAGGATCTGCTCGGTGACTTCGTCTTCGGCGATCTCAGCAACTTCGCGGGTGATCTTGATGCCCTTGACGGACTTCAGTTCGATCGCCGGGATAACTTCGTAGGAAAGCGTGAATTCGAAATCGGCTTCGGCAGCGAGGATCTTTTCTGCCTCGTCCTTGTCCTCGGTCATGGCGATTTCCGGCTGGGTTGCCGACTTTTCGCCGCGCTCGGTCAGGATTGCCGGCGGCTGGTCGCGAACGATCTCGTTGACGAGGTCGGCCATGATGGACTTGCCATAGACCTTCTTCAGATGCGCAACCGGTACCTTGCCCGGACGGAAACCGTTGATGCGGACCTTGTCCTTGACCTCGGCCAGGCGTTCGTTCATGCGAACTTCCATGTCCTTGGCGGGGATGACCACCTTGATTTCGCGCTTCAGCCCTTCAGCGAGCGTTTCGATAACCTGCATTGTCCTACCTTCATTCATGGCGGCCGTGCCCAGACAGCCGTTCGTTTCGATGAGCACGACGCCGGAAAATCCCGAGCGTGGCTTGGATGCAATTCCCTGTCACTTTACCAAGAGCGCCGCGCCTTCGAATGAACGCGCAAGAGGCAGCCCTATCTCGTTACGAGTCGAAGCATCTGATCCACTCCCTATCCGAAAGCGGGATGCCTAGGCAAAATGGCGCGTCCTGCGGCATGTAGGAAGACAAGCTTGTTCAGCCTCCCCCGTCCATAAGACGTCTTGGTGCGGGTAGAGAGACTTGAACTCCCACGCCTTGCGGCACCAGAACCTAAATCTGGCGTGTCTACCAATTTCACCATACCCGCGTTCCCAAAACCGCATGGCGATGCCTGCCCATGGGGCCTTCCGGAGCGCGGCGTCTCTATATCACCCGTTTCAAACCACGCAAAGGAAAAATGACGGTTCCACGACCATGGGCAAGCTTATCCGGTTTTGGCGGGCAAACATCGTCAATAAAGCGGCTCCTCGTATACCGGTTTGCCGTCAAGAAGCAGCGCCCTGATGTGGGCAGCACCATCGGAAGAGATACGGGCCGCAATGGCGACACGGCTCTCATTGCGTGCGCTCTCGATGTCGTGCCCCTGACCTTCGGGCACATAATAGCGCTCAATGCCATAGTCGACCGAGATCAATGACTGCGACGCATCGGTCTGCTCCGCATAAAAGAAATAGTCGACGGGCAGGCTTTTGAGCACGACCGTGTCGGGCTTGGGATCGAGCGCTCCAAAGGATGATTCGACAATACCCCAGTAGCCGTCATCCTGTTTCTTCAGGCGAACGGACAGGATCTGGGCGGTCAGACTTTGCTTCGGTGCACCGCCGACCAGTGTCGAGACCGGAACCCGCGAAATGTCGTAGTTCAAGGTCACGTAATCGCCGCGCAGAAGATCGCGCGGATCGACCGGCGCTGTCTTCAGGATAACCTCGACACCGCTTCGCAGGCCCCAGGCCCGCTCGCCGACCATATAGCCGAGCACGGCCGTCTGCAGGGCCGCAACGATGATGGCGGCAATCCAGAAGCGGTGCGGGCCACTCAGAACAGCATTCTTCTCAGCCAGATCACTCATGCCTGTGCCCCCTGCTCGCGACTGCCGGAAAAGCGCCGTTCCAACCGGATGACCACCCAGGCGGCAAACGCCACCAACAAACCGGCAATCAGGAAGAAGCCCGCCGTACCGATAATCGAGCCGATCGTTTCGCTGGCGAGATAGAGGATCTCGCAGGCGAAGACGAAATAGGCGAGAAAGCGTACCGCACCATTGTCACGACCGCTAAGGGCGATTGCGATGACAGAGCTTGCCAGCGTCGCAACGGCGACAATGATGAGGGCGAGCGCATCTTTCTCCCAAAGATCATTCGTAAAGGTCTCGTTGCTAACTTCGGCGTGGACCAGAAAGAGACCGATCGCGGCGACGAGAAAGGCGTAAAAGGCTGGTGCCGCACCCGCCGTCCGCGCAAGAGGCATCAGTGGCGAGGCCGGGATGCTGACGGCAAGGAAGGCCGCCATGCCGAGGGCGGCGAACAGGATTGCCGCATTCAGGCTCTCATGCAGGCCGAACAGCCAGGTCAGCCACCCAACGATGATTAGATAGGCGAAGTGTCTCGCTCTCGGCGCGTCGACATATCTGACGAGCGCAATTAGGACCGTGGCCATCAGAAGCGGTACCCACGGCATGACACCCTGCCAGCGATCAAAATGATCCCAGAGATAGGCACCGCAAAACGCCCAGGCGAGGAAGCCGGCAAGTGCCACCTGCGCGCTGGAGCGAAACAGTGCGGCAACAATGCAGGCCGCCGCGAACCAGACGATTATCATTCTCAGCTCATCGCCGGACATGTTGTACATCTGACCGACGAGCGCCATGGCACCGCCGAAACTCAATGTCCCGAGAATCAGCAAGGCTGCCGCCAATATGGAGCGCCCGGCCGTCAGCAGCTTCGCGGCGCCGAGATAGAAGCCCCATATCATGGCAAAGAGAGCGAGGAGGCGTGCAAGCCTCGGGATCTCTTCCCAGTTCGCGGAGATGAACAGCAATAGCGCCAGGCCGAGAAGCACGGCCGCCAGGATGGTCAGC
>BFBZ01001206.1_pt1 | contig 18245 bp, 19 predicted proteins | sample 1888401 | NCBI WGS metagenome assembly BFBZ01 (sample SAMD00112614, study PRJDB3348) | symbiont metagenome | host: Chara braunii | reverse complement strand
CACGCGGATCAGGCGCTGTCGCGGTCGACTGTGACCACCCGGCCGCGGCACGCGGATCAGGCGCTGTCGCGGTCGACTGTGACCACCCGGCCGCGCTCGATCGCCAGAGCCAGCTTGCCGTGCTTGATGGCGAGCGCATTGTCGCCGAACAGCTCGCGCCGCCAGCCCTTCAGCGCCCCGACATCGGCCTCGTCGTCCTCGGCGATGCGGTCGAGGTCATCAGAGGTCGCCACCACCTTGGCCGCGACATGGTGTTTCTCCGCGACCATTTTCAGCAGCACCTTCAAGAGCTCGACGGTGGCCGACTGCGAATGGCTCGGCGGGCGATGCTTGTCGATCGCCGGCAAGGTCTTGGGGTCGCGCGCCAGGCCGGCCTGCACGGCCTCGACGATGGCGATGCCGTCGCGCGAACGCTCCCAACCCTTCGGGATCGAGCGCATGGCGCCGAGCGCCTCGACCGTCTTCGGGCCGGTCATCGCGACGTCGATCAGGCTGTCGTCCTTCAGCACGCGCGAGCGCGGTACGTCGCGGGCCTGGGCCTCGCGCTCGCGCCAGGCGGCGACATCCATCAGCACGGCCAGCTCGCGCGGCTTGCGCACGCGGTTGCGGAAACGTTCCCAGGCGCGTTCGGGCTCCTGGCGATAGGTTTCGGGCGAGGTCAGCACGCCCATTTCCTCGGCGACCCATTCGCTGCGGCCGCGCTTGTCGAGCTCGGCGGTCAGCTTGACGTAGATGTCGCGCAGGTGGGTGACATCGGCGATGGCGTAGTTGATCTGCGCCTCGCTCAGCGGCCGCTTCGACCAGTCGGTGAAGCGGCTGGTCTTGTCGAGCATCGTGCCGTTGGTGCGCTGGACCAGCTGGTCATAGGAAATGCTGTCGCCGTAACCGAGCACCATGGCCGCGACCTGGCTGTCGAACAGCGGCGCGGGGATACGCTTGGAGAGATGCCAGACGATCTCGACGTCCTGGCGCGCGGCGTGGAACACCTTGACCACGGCCGGATCGGTCATCAGGTCGAAAAACGGCGCAAGGTCCATTCCGGGCGCAAGCGCGTCGATGGCCACGGCCTCATCCGGGCTGGCCAATTGGATGACACAGAGCTTCGGCCAGAAAGTCGTCTCACGGAGGAATTCGGTGTCCACCGTGACGAAGGGATGTTTGGCGAGGCGCGCGCAGATCGCGGCAAGGTCGGACGAGGAAGTGATCAGCATCGCGTCTTACATACAGGAGTCGGGTGACGATTGCGAAGCGGTTTCAAGCGCCTGCAAGTTGTGTTTCGACCAGCGCGACGATGCGCGGATCGGTCGGCCGGATACGCGCCGGAAAGGCCCCGACGATCAGGCCGGTTCGGCCGATGACGAATTTGTGGAAGTTCCAGGTGGGGATGTCGGTCGGCCGCTGCGCCGCCGCCCAGCGGTAGAACGGGTGGGCGGCCGAACCGCGCACCACCTGCTTGGCCGTCATCGGGAAGGAGACGCCATATTGGCCATGGCAGACCTCGGCGATCTCCTGGGCGGTGCCGCGCTCCTGGTTGAAGTCGTCGGAGGGCACGCCAACCACGACCAGGCCGCGCTGGCGATAGCGGTCCCACATGGTCTGCAGGTCGGCATATTGCGGGGTGAAGCCGCAGGACGAGGCGGTGTTGACCACCAGCAGGACCCGGCCGGCGTGATCGGCGAGCCTGACCGGCTCGCCTTCGAGGCCATCGAAGGTGAAGGCATAGGCCGAGTTGGAGATGCGGCTGGAGAGCTGCGCCAGCGCCGGGCTCGCGACCAGTGTCGCAGCGGCTGATATCAGCGAGCGTCTGTCGATACGGCAAGTCGGAGGCATGGTCGCGGCTCCTCTCGTTTCAGGGCCTAACCGCGAACCGCCGTTTCGGATGCAGGCGCGATCGCGGCCTCAGGCCGCGATCTGGTTCGTGGCCAGGAATTTCTCGAGCCAATGAATGTCGTAATTGCCGGCCGCGATCTCGGGATTGCGGACCAGCGTACGAAACAGCGGGATGGTGGTCTCGATGCCGTCGACGACGAACTCGTCCAGGGCGCGCTTCAGCCGGGCGAGGCATTCGGCGCGGGTGCGGCCGTGGACGATCAGCTTGCCGACCAGCGAATCGTAATAGGGCGGGATCGTATAGCCCTGATAGGCATGGCTATCGACGCGCACGCCCAGGCCACCGGGGACATGGAACAGCCCGAGCTTGCCGGGCGAGGGCCGGAAGGTCGACGGGTTCTCGGCATTGACGCGGCATTCGATCGCATGGCCCTCGATGACGACGTCCGACTGCTTCATCGACAGCTTCTGGCCGGCGGCGATCTTGATCTGCTCGTTGACCAGATCGATGCCGGTGATCATCTCGGTGACCGGATGCTCGACCTGGATGCGGGTGTTCATCTCGATGAAGAAGAACTTGCCGTCCTCATAGAGAAACTCGATCGTGCCGGCGCCGACATAACCGAGATCGGCCATGGCCTTGGCGCAGACGCCGCCGATTTCGGCGCGCTGGGCCGGCGTGATGATCGGCGAGGGGCCTTCCTCCCAGACCTTCTGGTGCCGGCGCTGCAGCGAGCAGTCGCGCTCGCCGAGGTGGATCGCGCTGCCCTGGCCGTCGCCGAGGATCTGGATCTCGATATGGCGCGGCTTGCCGAGATATTTCTCGATATAGACGGCATCGTCGCCGAAGGCGGCCTTCGCCTCGGTCTTGGCGGTCTGCAGGGCGATCTCGAGCTCGTCGGCCGTGCGCGCCACCTTCATGCCGCGGCCACCGCCGCCGGCGGCGGCCTTGATGATCACGGGGAAGCCGATCTCCTTGGCGACGCGGCGGGCGTCGTCGTCATTGTCGATGCCGCCTTCCGAACCGGGGACGGTCGGAATGCCCAGGCGCTTGGCGGTGCGCTTGGCCTCGATCTTGTCGCCCATCACCCGGATATGCTCGGCCTTGGGGCCGATGAAGGTGATGCCGTGGCTTTCCAGGATCTCGGCGAAGCGGGCGTTTTCCGACAGGAAGCCGTAGCCGGGATGGACCGCATCGGCTCCGGTGATCTCGCAGGCGGCCAGGAGCTGGGGAATATTGAGATAGCTGTCGCGTGCCGGCGGCGGGCCGATGCAGACGCTCTCGTCGGCGAGCTTGACATGCATGGCGTCGGAATCGGCCGTCGAATGGACGGCGACGGTCGCGATGTCGAGCTCCTTGCAGGCGCGCAGCACCCGCAGCGCGATCTCGCCGCGATTGGCGATCAGGACCTTGTGAAACATGGGCACCTGTCCGCTCACTCGACGATCATGAGCGGCTCGCCGTATTCCACCGGCCGGCCGTCGTCGAACAGGATGCGCGTGACCGTGCCGCTGCGCGGCGCCGCGATGTCGTTGAAGGTCTTCATCGCCTCGATCAGGCAGAGCCGGTCACCTTCCTTGACCACCGTGCCGATCTCGACCAGCGGCTTGGCGTCCGGCGAGGGCCGGCGATAGGCCGTGCCGACCATCGGCGAGGTCACGACGCCGGGATGTTTGCGCGGATCGTCGTTCGCCGCCGGCGGGGCGCTCGCCTGCACCGCAGCGGGGGCGGCGAGGGGGGCGGCCGGCGCCTGGGCCGGGGCCGCCACCGTGGTGTGCACGGTGATCTGGCGTGCCAAGCGGATCTTCAGGTCGTCATGGGCGACCTCGATCTCGGTGAGGTCGGTATCGGTCAGCACCTGCGCGAGTTCGCGGATGAGCGCGGGATCGATGGGATATTTGTTCTTGAGCATGGGGCCCTCTTTGGCCGATCGCTTCGCCGTCGGCCCTCAGGCCTTCGGCGGAAGTCCGGCGAGCGCGGCAATGGCGAGCACGTAACCATTGGGGCCGAGCCCGACAATGATCCCGCGCGCGACGGGTGAGAGATAAGAGTGATGACGGAACGCCTCGCGGGCGTGCACGTTTGTCACGTGGACCTCGATCACCGGCACGCCGGTGCCCCGGATCGCATCGGCGATCGCGAGCGAGGTATGGGTATAGGCGCCGGCATTGAGCACGACGCCTTTCAATGTGCCGGCAGCATAGGCCCGGCCGGCTTCATGGATCCAATCGACCAGCACGCCCTCATGGTTGGACTGCCGGCAATCGGCGGTGAAGCCGTGTTCGGCGGCCGCCGTGCGGCAAAGCTCGTTCACGTCGGCCAGCGTCGTGGCGCCGTAAATCGCCGGTTCGCGTGTGCCGAGAAGGTTGAGATTGGGTCCGTTGAGGACGAGAACGGTGCTCATGCGTGGGGTCGGGTCCAGATGGGGCCGCTCCGCGATCGATCCCAGCCGGGAATCGAGGCGGCCCCGGAAAATCGCAACCCTCCGGGCCGGCCCTTATAGGCCGGGTGGCGCCGGATGGAAAGCGACCCGTCGCACGCCCGGCTTCGGCCCGGCGGGATCGTGGATAAGTCCAACTGGCGCGGGCTTTGCCGAAGATGCTATGCGCTCGCACGGCTTGGTTCCGCGGCCTTGGCTCCGCGGCGCCGGTTGCGCCCGCGCATGCCGCGTCGATCCGGGCGCGACAGGGCCGCCCACCACCGGAGGAGCAGGGCGTGAACAGTTGGCTGGCTGAGATCCGCTACGGCATCGCCGAACTGGCGCCGTCGCGCTTGCCCTATCCGAAGTTCGCGCTGGCGCTGCTGCTCGGCTTTGCCGGCGGCATGATCTTCTCGACCTTGAAGCTGCCTTTGCCCTGGATGCTCGGCGCCATGATGTTCTGCACCGTGGCGGCCCTGACCCGGGCGCCGGTCGCGGCACCACCGGTGATCCGGCCGCCGATGTCGGCGGTGATCGGCGTCATGCTCGGATCGGGGTTCAATCCCGCCGTCATCGCGCAGATCCCGCAGTGGCTGCCGACCATTCTCGGCCTCGTCGCCTTCATGACCGCCTGCGGCCTGACGGTCGTCTGGTATTTCCGCCATGTCGGCGGCTACGATCGCACCACCGCCTTCTTTTCCGGCATGCCGGGCGGGCTGGTCGAGATGATCACCTATGGCGAGGAGCGCGGCGGCGACGGCAGGGTGATCGCGCTCGTCCACTCGGCGCGCATCCTGATGATCGTCATGACGCTGCCTTTCGCCATCCAGTGGATCGAGGGCGTCTCGCTCAACCGCACCGCCGGCGCGGTGTCGATGTTCAATGCGCCGCTGGTCAGCGAAGCCTGGCTGGTCGGCTGCGGCCTGGCCGGCGCTCTGTTCGGCCATCTGCTCAATCTGCCCGCCAAGAACCTGCTCGGTCCCATGCTGGTCAGCGCCTCGGTGCACCTGATGGGCTGGAGCGACTTCAAGCCGCCGTTCGAGATCGTCAATGCGGCGCAGCTCATTCTCGGCGTGGTGATCGGCTGCCGTTTCGCCGGCACCGCCAGCCGCACGGTCATGCGCATCCTGGCCCTGTCGGTCGGATCGACGGTCATCCTGCTGTTCTGGATGACCGTCTTCGCCTTCATCGTCGCGCATGTCTCGGGTTTCGGCGTGGTGACGCTGGCGCTGGCCTATTCGCCGGGCGGGCTCGCCGAAATGAGCCTGATCGCGGTCGCGTTGCACGCCGAGGTGGCTTTCGTCGCGGCCCATCACATCATCCGCGTCTTCCTGATCATGATTTCCGCGCCGCTGGTGTTCCGCCTCGCCAACCGGTTCCTCGGCGTGGAGCAGCGGCCGGCGCGCCAGCCGGCCGAATGAGCTCGGCCCGCCTCGGGCGGCGGTCCGCGCCCGCAGCAGCGGGCCACAATTCTCAAATCCCCGGCCTTGCCTCAGCAAGACGCATGGGCCGGTCGCGCGGACGGGGTGGCTCACTTCCCCGCATCCGGCAATTCTGGCGCCGGCAGCACGCTCGGCGGTGCAGGTGAGGCCGGCCGCCTTCGCCGGCCTGTTCGGCTCGTTCGCGGTTCCTCGATCGATCCCATGGCCTCGCCGAGGGGGATCCCCTGGGCTTGGCCGGCCTGCAAACCCGACAATGGGGGCGTTGATCCGATGTTCGACAGGCTGCACGCTCATGGCCCGACAATCGCGCGGATGACCGGGATCATCGTCCCGCGGGGCGCGCGATGACGCTCATGTCCGAGGCCGGCGCAAATGGTGAAGCGCGCCTGCGGGCGGCCCTGGTCGATCTGCTCTATCGCCAGTCCTATGGCGCGATGATCGCCAGCCTGGTCGTGCCCTGGCCGGTCGTCTATGTGCTCTGGGACAGCGTGCCGGCTGCCGTTCTGCTCAGCTGGGCGGCTGCGATCCATCTGATCACCGGCGCGCGTTGGTTGCTGTCCCGCCGCTATTTTCGCCGGGCAGGGGGTGCCGCCAGCCTCGACACCTGGGCCTGGCGCTTCACCTGGCTGTCGATCCTGTGGAGCCTGTCATGGGGCGCGCTCGGCTGGATCGGGTTCGTGCCGGCGCGGCCCCACCTCATCGCCTTCGTCTGCATCGTGCTCACCGGCATGTCGGGCGGCGGCGTGTCGTCGGTATCGGCCCATCCGCCGGCCCATGCCCGGGTGATGCTCGCGATGCACGCGCCCTTCGCGCTGCGCTGCCTGACGCAGGACGATCCGGTCTTCGATCTCTATCTCGTCCTTCAGGCCTGCCTGATCGTCGTCAGCCTCTATTACTGCCGGATCAACTACCGGTCCCTCAGGGAGACCGTGGCGCTGCGCTTCGAAAATGCGGCGCTGATCGAACGGCTCAAGCACGAGCGTGACCGGGCGACCGCCGCCAACCACGCCAAGACCCGGTTCCTCGCCGCCGCGAGCCACGACCTGCGGCAGCCGATCCACGCGCTCGGCCTGTTCACGGCGGCTCTGGCGGCGCTCGCCCGGAAAGGCGATGTCCGCGGCAAGGAGGCACAGGGCATCGCCGAGAAGCTGCAGGCGATCATCGGTTCGCTTGGCGGATTGCTTCACGGCCTGATCGACGTGTCGCGCCTCGACGCCGGGCTGGTATCGGTAGAGCGGCGGCCGATCTCGCTGGCGCGGCTGATCGCGGGTCTGCGCGAGGAGTTCGGCGCCCAGGCTCGGGAACGCGGCATCACGCTGCGCGCCGTGCCGTCGGATGCCTGGGTGGCGAGCGATCCGGCCCTGCTGAAGCGCATCCTGGACAATTTCCTGTCCAATGCCTTGCGCTACGCGCCCGGCGGCCATGTGCTGATCGGCTGCCGTCGCCGCGGCGCGATGGTCGAGATCCAGGTGCACGACACCGGACCGGGCATTCCGGTCGACCAGCATGAAGCGGTGTTCGAAGAGTTCACGCAACTGCACAATCCGCATCGTGCCCGCCAGGAGGGCCTGGGGCTGGGTCTTGCCATCGTGCGGCGGCTGGCGGGCCTGCTCGGCCACCCGGTCGCCCTGCGTTCGGTGCCCGGCAAGGGCTCGACCTTCTCGCTCCGCGTGCCGCTCGCCGCGGCAGCGACGGCCTCGCCCGCCGCGTCGGCGCCGGCGACGTCCACCGGACTGGGCATCATGGTGGTCGACGATGATCGTCAGGTGCTCGAGGGCATCGCCGTGCTGCTGTCGACCTGGGGCCATCGGGCGTTCACGGCGGCAAGCGCCGACGAGCTCTGCCGCCGCCACGACGAGGCCGGCGCGCCGCCGGTCCACATCATGATCGCCGACTATCGCCTGGCCGACGGCATGACCGGCACCGGCGCCGTCGAGCAGGTGACCTGCCATCTCGGCTATCGCATCCCGGCCCTGATCGTCACCGGCGACACCTCGCCGGAGCGGCTGCGCGAGCTCGCCGCGAGCGGACACGTCCTGCTGCACAAGCCTTTGGCGCCGGATCGCCTGCTGGCGGCGATCCGCCAGGCGGTCGGGGAACCGATGCCGGCGAACGGCGTGGATTGATCGCCGCCCTGGCGCGCCGGCTCAGGCCGCCCGGACCTCGCTCAGGAAACCCTCGATCGAGCGGCCGAGCGAGCCGGCCTGATCCGACAGGCTGCGGGCCGCGACCAGCACCTGTTCGGCGGAGTGGTTGGTCTCGGCCGATGCCGTGGTGACTCCGGTGATATTGTCGACCACCCGCGCCGTGCCGGTCGCCGCCGCCTGGACGTTCTGAGAGATTTCACCGGTGGCGGCGCGCTGTTGCTCGATGGCGGCCGCGACCGCCGCGGCATAATTGGCGACTTCGCCCATGGTGCCGGCGATCGCCTCTATCGTCGTCACGGCCGTGCCGGTCTCCTGCTGCACCGAATTGATCTGGGCGGCGATCTCTTCGGTCGCCTTGGCGGTCTGGCCGGCGAGCGATTTGACCTCGCTCGCCACCACGGCGAAGCCGCGGCCGGCCTCGCCGGCGCGCGCCGCCTCGATGGTCGCGTTGAGCGCCAGCAGGTTGGTCTGCTCGGCGATGTCGCGGATCAGGCCGAGCACCGCGCCGATCCGGCCGGCGGCATCGGCGAGCGCCTTGACCCGTTCATTGGCGCCGCCGGCCTCGCGGCTGGCCCGCACCACGACCTCGTTGGTCTGGGCGACCTGGCTGGCGATTTCGTTGATCGAGGCGGAAAGCTCTTCCGAAGCCGCCGCGACCGACTGGACATTGCTGGAGGCCTGCTTGGATGCGCCGGCGGCCTCGTCGGCCTGGCCCGAGGCGGAAGCGGCGATGCCGGTGAGGGTCCGCGCGGTCTCTTCCATCTGGCGGGCATTGTCGCCGACGCCCTGCAGCACCGGTCCGATCGAATCGCTGAAGTCGCGGACCAGCGCATCGATCCTGAGCTGGCGGCTGCGACGGGCGGCGGCCTCGCTCAGGGTGTCGGCCTCCAGCCGCTCGCGTTCGATGGCATTGGTGCGGAATATCTCGACGCATCGGGCCATGGCGCCGATCTCGTCGCTGCGCCCGGTCGAGGGCACGGCCTGGCCGTGGTCGCCGCCGGCCAGCGCCAGCATGGTCTGGTTGAGCGCGCGCACCGGCTGGCCGAGATGGCGGGTCAGCATCAGCGCCACCACGACGCCGGCCAGCGCGACCGCCGCGAGGACCGCGAGCAGCACGAGCATGGCCTGGTCGCGCGCCGTGACGAAGGCGCTGGTGTCGAGCGCCACCTCCACCGTGCCGATCGGCGTGCCCGAATAGTTTCTCAAAGGTCCGGCAAGCACCGCGGCCGGATGCCCGCCAAGGGTCGCCGCGCGCCACGTCGTGGGCTGGGCGAGGGCGGCCTGGTGGGTGGCGGCATCGAGCATGGTCTTGTCGGCAAAGGTCGCGCCGAGCGTCGCGACCTTGCCGTCCTGGACGAGATGCATGGCGACATCGACGTTGAAGCGGCGCTTGAGGTCGGCCAGGAACTCCGCTCCGAGCACGGCGCCGATATCGGTAATACCGACGACCGCGCCCTCGTGCAGCGTCGGAACGCTGGCGAAGATGCTGATATTGTCGCGGCCGGGCTCGATGCCGACCAGCGTGCGGCCGGAGCGAATCGCGTCGCGGATCATCTGCCGGCGGCCGAGGACATTGTCGCCATGGGCGTCGGGGGCATGGACGCGGGCCAGATTGGTGCCGTCGGTTTTCTGGAAGCTGATCAGCGCCAGGCCGAGATCGCCGCGCAGCGAAGTCGACAAGCTTTTGAACCGATTCAGCAGGGCAGGGCGATCGTCGCTGCTGAAGGCCGCGCCGACACGCGGGTCATTGGCGATCGACAAGGAGGTGCCAAGCGCCCGCTGGCCCTGTTCGGCCATGGCGGCGACGATGGCGTCATAGCGCTGGAGCAGCGCCTGTTCGATCGCCAGGTCGCTCAGGGCCTGCTGCTGCCTGTAGCCGGCGAAGCCGACCGCGGCGGCGGCGGCCAGAGCGGTCGCCGTCATCGACAGCATCAGTTTCGCTCCAATCGTGCGGAGCTTGAACATCTCACCCAAAGCCATCGATCCGGACCCCCGCGCCGTCGGCCGGCGCCTGTATTTTATCCCGGGGTCATGACGCCGGTTTACGGTTAACAATCGTCTAATCGGGGCCGAATATTCCTGGGCTTGCTGATTTCGATCCGGCGGCGTGCGGTGTCGCGACACAAGCGCGCGGCACGGCTGGCCGGCAAAACATGAAAACCGTCGACCGAACCAGCACAACGACGTCCGCCGCTCTCGACAGGCCGGCCGGCGATACTCGCCAACACGTCCGCGCGCCGGCGAATACGCGGCAGGAGCGCTTCACCGAAGCAAGAGGCGGAGGCGCCAGGCCGGCTCGGTGCGCATGATTGTGAATTCTATGCACAGGAGGACGTCGATCTGCCTTGACATGGTCCGGGCGGTCCCGTATCCACCGCGACCTCGGCGGAAACAAACCGTCGAGACCGCGCGGGCGTAGCTCAGTTGGTTAGAGTGCCGGCCTGTCACGCCGGAGGTCGCGGGTTCGAGTCCCGTCGCCCGCGCCACTCTTCCCCTTGAACCATCAGGGGAATTTCTGGACCTCCCTGTCGCGATCCGCCATTGGGCGGAGACGCCATGGTCCCGCAGACCGAACCTCCGATCACTTTTTGTTCTCCTGTTGCCGCTGCTTGCTGCTGACCGGCAAGCGACATGATTTGCGCTCGCGGCAAGACCTGTGCCTGGGAATGGCGCGCTGCCGCCATTTTGCGCGGTTCGGGTCGGGATGCAGTCAAAATCGGAAACAAATTGGTGCCTAAAGATTGGGCTTAGGGTGTCCGGATCAATAGTATGATACCGCCAATTCTACGCGTTCTCGTTTTGATCAACTCCGGCGTGTGGTCGGTTGTGGGAGATGATTCCTGCTTCTCCCAATTGACTTGTGTTAAAAAGATGCGTTCGATCCAGGATTGTGAATGCACCTTGTTGCGGGCTGGAACGATGAACAGCGATGGGGCATTCGATGTTGACCGCTATGCGTTCGACGTCACCGACCGTTTGCGCGATGAAACCGATCCCGTGGTCATTTTTGGTGAGCTCACCAAGACGATGGCCAATTTCGGCTTTTGCTCGGTCATCGTCTCCGGCGTGCCGATCATTGGCGAGCGGCTGCAACCGCTGGTCATGATGCACCAATGGCCGGCGGGGTGGTGGGATCGCTACAACGAATTGAACTACGGCCGGTTCGATCCGGCTCTGCATCGCGTGCTGCAGAGCCGCGACCCGTTCCGCTGGACCGAGACGCGATCGCCCAACCTCAAACGCGATCAGCTCAAGGTGCTCGACGAGGCCGGTGATTTCGGGCTTCGCGACGGCTTGATCGTACCGATTCACGATACTGACGGCTTCGAGGCCGCGGTGTCCTTCGGTTGCGACCGCTACGAGATTTCGACGCGGGACCAGGCCGCCCTGCATCTGATCAGCATGTATGGCTACATGGCCCTCAGGCCGCGCCAGATCATGAACGGTGACAAGTCGGTCTTAAGTCCGCGCGAGACCGAGTGCGTGCGCTGGACGGCGGAAGGCAAGACGTCCTGGGAGATCGGCGAAATCATCGGTATCGCCGAAGCCACCGTCATCAAGCACATTCATTCGGCCGAACGAAAAATGCGCTGTGGCAACAAGCCCCAACTGGTCGCCCGGGCACTGCGCGCCGGTATCATCCATTGAGCCGCACGGCCGCGCAGGCGCTTTGCGCCGGCATCATCCATCGTGCCGGGAATGCGGTCAATTACCCAGTTCTCGGTAGTTGATTCCCAATAGGCGCGGCTGATCCTTCCTCTTCGCTGTTGCAGCCAAGAGGAGGTTCGCGATGGAACTTTTCATCATCGAAGGCACCGATGTCGGTCGCTTTCCCGAGCTGATGGACCAGGCCTTTCAGCTTCGGCATCAGGTGTTCGTCGAGGAAAAGGGCTGGGAGAGCCTCAGGCAGCGCGACGGCAGGGAGATCGACGAGTTCGATCACGCCCATGCGCAGCATGTCCTGCTGGTCAAGGACGGGCGGGTGGCGGCCTATTCGCGCATCCTGCCGACGATCTATCCCCACCTGCTGGCCAATGTTTATCCCTATCTGGCGCCGCGCGGCATCCCGCGCGGACCGCAGATCTGGGAATGGACACGGCTCTGCATCGCGGCGCCGGTGCGCGGCGACGGCCGCTGGTCGTTCGGTTCGGGCGAAATGCTGCGCGCCGTGTTCGAGCACTGCCTGGACAATGACGTGGATACCTTGACCTGGCAGGGCCATCCCGACTGGCTGCTGCGTTTCGACCGGCTGGGCATCCGGGCGCGTCCGCTCGGGCTGCCGACAAGAGTTGAGAACGAAATCGCGGTTTCGGCGGCGATGGAGATCAACCATCGAGCGCTCGACGTGCTGATCGGCCGCGACATTCCCGCCGCGCAAAGACATCCGGTTCGCGTTCCCGAACTCCTGCACTGAAGGTTGCCGTCATGAGCTACGACCACAATCAACTCTCCGCCAATCGCGAGGACTATCTGGTCGGCATGCTGTGCGAATTGCGCGGCCTGGCCGATCCGCAGCGCCACGGCCTGGTGATCCATTTTCTCGACCTCGCCATGGCCGAGATGGCGGAAATCGCCGAGCGCGCCAAGGCGCCGACGATCGCCACGCCGAACTTCATGTCGGTCCGGCGGCAATTGGCGCTCGCCGGCGCCAGGCGCTCGTCGGGCAGTTAACCGACCCGGATTTTCGCCTCCAAGGGGGTGACGGAAGGGGCCCGCGCGGAGAGCGCCGGGCCTGATCGGTCGTGCGCGTCGCCGTGGTTCGGCCACGCCTTCGGCTGGCCGGCCAAGGTCACGTCGCCACGGCTGGCCCGACCGCGCGACCGCGCCCGGGCCGGCCTTTCACGGCTTCGCCGGAACGCGGCGTGGCCGCCGCGGCGCCAGGCTGGCATTGGCGGCGCATGAGCCGGCAGGAACCTGTGCGCTGCTGATTCCCGCCGCTTGAGCCGCCAGACGGAGTCGGTCAACCTAAACGCCTTCTTCGGGCTGCGTTGGACAGGGGGCGCGGCGTCATGCGGAACAAGTCGGGCCTGCGCCGCGGCGCGGCACTGATGATTCTCGCGGTCGCGACGGCGTCGCCGGCAGCGTCGGCCGATTTCGATTTCCCCGATCCCGACATTCTCAATGGGCGGCCGCCCAATTTCGTGGTGATTCCCGGCATCCGGGTGGCGATGCGCCGGCAGATCGACGCGGACACGTCGGTCGAATCCTATGTGCTGACGCAGTTGGGCCTGGCCGGCCGTCCCTTCATCATCGGCGCCTCGGGTTTTGCCGGAGGGCTGACGCTGAGCCGGAATTTCGGCGACGTCTCCTGGTCCGGGACGATGGAGGCGACGCCGGCCTGGGACGGGCTGTTCAACAGCTATTCGGCGACGGGGCTGGAGTTCCAGACCCAGCTGTCGCGCAGCTACTCCTTCGACGGCACGCCCTGGTCGATGTCGCCGCGCATCATGCTGGCCTACCGGTTTTCGACCGATTCCGAGAAGGAGCGCTCGAAGGTCCAGATCGCGCTGCCCTTCTTCTACCGGATCAACGACCAGCTCGACATGGTGTTCGTGCCGAAGATCGACCATCGCCATGTGCCGCACTGGACCTCGACCCGCAACGACGTGGTCGCCAATGTCGCGGTCGGCGCGCGCTACGAGATCCGCAGGGGCGTGCAGGTTTCGGGATTCCTGGCTTACGAGAATCGCTGGTCGAGCGCGCCGGAGGTGCGCTACTCGCGCTGGCTGATCGTTCCACAGCTCAGTTTGCGTGCCGATTTCTGAGCTCTGCGTTTTCCTCATAACGTTTCTAAGGAATGTGATCCCTCGGCGGGCCCCGCTGCTTGCACCGCAACAAGCGAGGGAGTAAGGCACGGGGCAAATGTCGCACGCAGGCGGGAAAACCTGCGATCGAGGCGTGGAGAGCAGCCAGTGAACGAGCTTCTGAACGACTATCTGCCGCTCGTTATTTTCATTGCCCTTGCCACTGTCATCGGGTTGGCGCTGCTCGTCGCACCCTTCCTGATCGCCTACTCGAATCCGGATCCCGAGAAGCTCTCGGCCTATGAGTGCGGCTTCAATGCTTTCGCCGACGCGCGCATGAAGTTCGATGTGCGCTTCTATCTCGTCGCCATCCTGTTCATCATCTTCGACCTCGAGGTTGCCTTCCTGTTTCCCTGGGCCGTGGCCTTCAAGGCCGTCGGCTGGTTCGGCTTCTGGTCGATGATGTCCTTCCTCGGCGTGTTGACGATCGGCTTCATCTACGAGTGGAAGAAGGGCGCGTTGGAATGGGATTGAGGCGCTCGAACTTGAGACGTTTGGGATTGAGGTTCTGATCCATGGCAACCGCCCTCGACCGCGGCGATCCGCTCGTCGCTCCCGCCCCCAAAGGCCTGCTCGGCCTCGACGGCAAGCCCATCGGCTCGGCCGATCCGTTCTTTTCGGGCATCAATAACGAACTGGCCGACAAGGGCTTCATCGTCACCGCCACCGACGACCTGATCAACTGGGCGCGCACCGGCTCGCTCATGTGGATGACCTTCGGGCTCGCCTGCTGCGCGGTGGAAATGATGCAGCTGTCGATGCCGCGCTACGACGTCGAGCGTTTCGGCTTCGCGCCGCGCGCTTCGCCGCGCCAGTCGGACGTGATGATCGTCGCGGGCACGCTGACCAACAAGATGGCGCCGGCGCTGCGCAAGGTCTACGACCAGATGCCCGAGCCGCGCTACGTCATCTCGATGGGCTCCTGCGCCAATGGCGGCGGCTATTATCACTATTCCTACGCGGTCGTGCGCGGCTGCGACCGGGTCGTGCCGGTCGACATCTACGTGCCGGGCTGCCCGCCGACGGCGGAAGCGCTGCTTTACGGCGTGCTGCTTCTGCAGAAGAAGATCCGCCGCACCGGCACGATCGAGCGCTGAGACGGGCAGGGGTATCGAATGGACGGGACGCTGAACGATCTCGGCGACTATATCGCGAAGGCCTTGCCCGGTGCCGTGACCGGCGCCGTGGTCGCCTTTGGCGAGCTGACGCTGACGGCGGAAGCCAACGAGATCACCAAGGTGGTGACCTTTCTGCGCGACGACGCGCGCTGCCAGTTCTGGAACATCATCGACGTCTGCGGCGTCGACTATCCGGGCCGGGCCAAGCGCTTCGACGTGGTCTACCACTTCCTGTCGCCGAAGCAGAATTCGCGCGTCCGCGTGAAGGTGCAGACCGACGAGACGACGCCGGTCGCCTCGATCACGCCGGTCTTTCCGGGCGCGGTCTGGTTCGAGCGCGAGACCTATGATCTCTATGGCGTGCTGTTCACCGGACACCCGGACCTGCGCCGCCTGCTGACCGATTACGGTTTCGACGGCCATCCGTTGCGCAAGGACTTTCCGACCTCCGGTTTCGTCGAGGTCCGCTACGACGACCAGCAGAAGCGGGTCGTCTATGAACCGGTCCGGCTTGCGCAGGAATTCCGCCAGTTCGATTTCCTGTCACCATGGGAAGGTACGGATTACGTGCTGCCCGGTGACGAGAAGGCGAAGGCGCCTTAAGCGAATGGTGAGTGGCGAATGGCGAATGGGGAGGGTGGGAGCGTGTGAGTGACGGCGAGATCAAATCCTATCGGGACCTCAGGGTCTGGCAGGAGGCGATGACGCTTGCGGAGGAATGTTATGAACTCACGCGCAATTTCCCCAGGGATGAGATGTACGGAATGACGAGCCAGATCAGACGAGCCTCAGTGTCGATCGCCGCGAATATCGCGGAAGGGCACGGCCGTGAGCATACCGGCTTGTTCGTGCAGTCGCTTCGCGTCGCGCAAGGCTCGCTCAAAGAACTCGAAACCCATCTCATTCTCGGCCAACGTGTTCGCCTGGCGGCTGCCGCCGCGGTAGAGCCGTTGCTCGCCCGCGCCGACACGCTCGGTCGCCAAATTCGTTCGCTGATCCGCTCCCTCCAGCAGAAGGGCGCCGCGCGCTAAGCATCATGCCCCATTCGCTATTCGCCATTCGCCATTCGCTGGGTGTCCACCATGGGTGAGCATGATATCCGTAACTTCACCTTCAACTGGGGCCCGCAGCACCCGGCCGCGCACGGCGTGTTGCGCCTGGTGATGGAGCTTGATGGCGAGGTGGTCGAGCGTGTCGACCCGCATATCGGCCTGCTGCATCGCGGCACCGAGAAGCTGATCGAGACCAAGACCTACCTGCAGGCGATCCCCTATTTCGACCGGCTCGACTATGTCGCGCCGATGAACCAGGAACATGCCTTCTGCCTGGCGGTCGAGCGTATGCTCGGCATCGAGGTGCCGCGCCGGGCCCAGCTGATCCGGGTGCTCTACAGCGAAATCGGCCGCATCCTCTCGCATCTGCTCAACGTGACCACCCAGGCCATGGACGTCGGCGCCCTGACGCCGCCGCTATGGGGCTTCGAGGAGCGCGAGAAGCTGATGATCTTCTACGAACGCGCCTCCGGCTCGCGCATGCACGCGGCCTATTTCCGCGTCGGCGGCGTCCATCAGGACCTGCCGGCCAAGCTCGTCGACGATATCGAAGCCTGGTGCGATCCGTTCCTGAAAGTGGTCGACGACCTCGACGCGCTGTTGACCCCCAACCGCATCTTCAAGCAGCGCAATGTCGATATCGGCGTCGTGTCGATCGAGGAATGCTGGGCCTGGGGCTTTTCCGGCGTGATGATCCGCGGTTCCGGCACGCCCTGGGACCTGCGCAAGTCGCAGCCCTATGAATGTTATGCCGAACTCGATTTCGACATTCCGATCGGCAAGAACGGCGACTGCTACGACCGCTACCTCATCCGCATGGAGGAGATGCGCCAGTCGGTCCGGATCATGAAGCAGGTGACCAGGCTGCTGCGCGAGACGCCGGGCCCGGTCTCGGCCAAGGACCAGAAGGTGGTGCCGCCGAAGCGCGGCGAGATGAAGCGCTCGATGGAAGCGCTGATCCACCACTTCAAGCTCTATACCGAAGGCTTCCACGTTCCGCCCGGCGAGGTCTACGCCGCGGTCGAGGCGCCCAAGGGCGAGTTCGGCGTCTATCTGGTCGCCGACGGCTCCAACAAGCCCTATCGCTGCAAGATCCGCGCGCCGGGCTTCGCCCACCTGCAGGCCATGGACTTCCTGTGCAAGGGCCACATGCTGGCCGACGTCTCGGCGATCCTGGGCTCGATCGACATCGTCTTCGGGGAGGTCGATCGATGACAGTCATGCGCCTGTTGGCGATGTCGTTCATCACGATGGTCTCGGTCGGCTCCGAGGTCCGGGCGCAGGCGCTCGACATGGCGGCCGGCAAGCCGCTGGGTGAGCTGATCAATTCGGGCTTCGCGATCTCGTCCTCGACCAATAACGGGCGGCCGGGCGAGGTGGTGCTGACCGTCCAGCAGGGCGCCAGGGCCTTTATCTGCGTCGTGACCGGCGCACGGGGAACCAATCAGGCGGATCCGCCGGCGCGGCTGACCGCGCTTCCCTGCATTCCGCTGAACTGACGACAATCACGAGAGCATCGACCGATGAGCGTCCGCAGACTTGCCCCTGACGAGGTCCAACCGGCCTCCTTCGCCTTCACGGCGGAGAATCTTGCCTGGGCGACGGAGACGATGGGCAAGTATCCGGTCGAGCGGAAGGCGTCCGCCGTCATCCCGCTGTTGTGGCGCGCCCAGGAACAGCACGCCTACTGGCTGCCCAAGGCCGCGATCGAATATATCGCCGACATGCTCGGCATGCCCTATATCCGGGTGTTCGAGGTCGCCACCTTCTACACCATGTTCCAGCTGCAGCCGGTCGGCACCAAGGCCCATGTGCAGGTCTGCGGCACCACGCCCTGCATGCTGCGCGGCGCCGAAGACCTGATCAAGATCTGCAAGTCGCGCATCCATCACGACCAGTTCCACCTCTCCGATGACGGCGCGTTTTCGTGGGAAGAGGTCGAGTGCGCCGGCGCCTGCGTCAATGCGCCGATGATCCAGGTGTTTTCCGACACCTATGAGGACCTGACTCCGGAAAGCTTCGAGAAGGTGCTGGACGCCTTCGCGCGCGGCGAAAAGCCGGCGCCCGGGCCGCAGAACGGCCGCTACGGTGCCGAGCCGGCCGGTGGCGCGCTGACGCTGCACGACCTGCCGTTCAACGCGGCGAGCCCGGACGGGGCGGCGGCGGCGGACAAGCCGGCGGCCAAGAAGACCCCGGCCAAGAAGGCGGCCCCCAAGACGTCGGCGGCCGATCAGCCGTCCGTGAAGGAGTGAGATGATGCTCGCCGACAAGGACCGCATCTTCACCAATATCTACGGCTTCCACGACAAGAGCCTGAAGGGCGCGATCGCCCGCGGCCACTGGGACGGCACCAAGGGTTTCATCACCCAGGGGCGTGACTGGATCATCCAGCAGGTCAAGGATTCGGGCCTGCGCGGCCGCGGCGGCGCCGG
>BFBZ01000017.1_pt45 | contig 18258 bp, 14 predicted proteins | sample 1888401 | NCBI WGS metagenome assembly BFBZ01 (sample SAMD00112614, study PRJDB3348) | symbiont metagenome | host: Chara braunii | reverse complement strand
GAATAGTCGCTCTGCTCGCCGCTGGCGACATGGTCCACCACGGTCAGAAGCGACAGCGCCCGCGCGCTGAAATGCGCCGCGACCCGGTAGAGCGCGCTTGTTTCCATATCCACCGCCAGCGCGCCGGCGGCCTTGGGATGGTCAAACCGGGCACGGCCATCCGGATGATGGAAAATGTCGCTGCAGGCAGTGGGGCCCGCGCTATGCGCAATACCGAGGTCGGCAGCCCGCTGCAATGCAAGCGCATGGAGCAAAGGATCGGGGCCGGCCGGCTGGTAAAGCCCGAAGACTTGCCCGCTCATCGCGTTTTCGGCGCGCACGGCGCTGGAAATGACGACGCTGCGCAGGGCCACCTCCTCGGCCAGGGCGCCGCATGTGCCGGTGCGGATGAGCGTCGTCGCGCCATGACAATCAAGGAGCTCATGGGCATAGATCAGCAGCGACGAAGCGCCGATGCCGGTTGACTGGATGCTGACCGGCCTGCCGCGGAACCGGCCGGTGAAGCCCAACGCGCCGCGTCGGCGGTTGACGCAGCGCGGCGCTTCGAGAAAGGTTTCTGCCATCCATTCGGCTCTTTCGGGATCGCCCGGCAAAAGCACCGTTTCGGCAAAATCTCCCCTGCTCGCCTCGATATGCGGCGTCATGTTCCATCACCCCCGTGATAGGATCTATCCTGCCGCCATCATGGCAGGGCCGCGTCGATGCGCAAGCAGTGTCTGCTATGACTCCAGCACGTCCTTGACGATCGTCGCCAGTTGCTTGAGCGAGAAGGGCTTGGGCAGGAAGCCGAAATGCGCGTCGGCCGGCAGGTTCCTGGCAAAAGCGTCCTCGGCATAGCCGGAAACGAAGACGAACTTGATGTCGGGCTGCCGCTTGCGCAACTCGCCGAGCAGCGTCGGCCCGTCCATTTCCGGCATCACCACGTCGGAGACGACGATGTCGACCTTGCCGCCGAGCGCTTCGAACACTTCGAGCGCCTCGACGCCCGAGGACGCCTCGTGGACCGTGTAGCCACGCGAGGTCAGTGCCCTGACACCGCCCATGCGCACGGCATCCTCGTCCTCGACCAGCAGCACCGTGGCCGAACCGGAGAGGTCTTTTGCCGTATCCGCGAACTTGACCTGTGCGGCGGCCGGCGCCTCGGCCGCTCCGCTCGGCTTCCTCGCCTCCGCGACATGGCGCGGCAGGAAGATGTGAAACACAGTTCCCTTGCCGACCTCGGAATCGCAGTAGATGAAGCCGCCGGTCTGTTTGATGATGCCGTAGACCATCGAGAGGCCGAGGCCGGTGCCTTTGCCGACYTCCTTGGTGGTGAAGAAGGGCTCGAAGATCTTTTTCATCACGTCCGGCGCGATGCCGCTGCCGGTGTCCTCGACCTCGACGAGCACATAGTCGCCCGGCGTAAGCTCGCGATAGGCGAAGGACTTGCACTCGTCGGCGGCGACGTTGCGGGTGCGCACGGTGAGCTCGCCGCCGGCAGGCATGGCGTCGCGCGCGTTGACGGCGAGATTGACCACCACCTGCTCGAACTGGCCGATATCGACCTTGACCGGCCAGAGGTCGCGGCCATGGTCGATCTTCAGGCGGATGTCGTTGCCGACGAGCCGGGCGAGCAGCATCCTGAGATCGGCCAGCACGTCGGTCAGGTTGAGCACTTCCGGCCGCAGCGTCTGCTTGCGCGAGAAGGCCAGCAATTGCCTAACCAGCGACGCCGCGCGATTGGCGTTCTGCTTGATGTTCATGATGTCGGGGAAGGACGGGTCCGACGGGCGGTGGTTCGTCAGCAGCAGGTCCGAAGCCATGATGATGGCGGTGAGCACATTGTTGAAGTCGTGCGCGATGCCGCCGGCAAGCTGACCGACCGCCTGCATCTTCTGGCTCTGCGCCATCTGGCCTTCGAGCGCCTTCTGCTCGGTGGTCTCGACCGCGTAGACGATGGCCGATTCCTCGGCGCCCTCGCCGCCCGTGCCATCGGCGACGGCGTTGACGTAGAAGCGTATGTGGCGCTCCTCATTGCCGGGCAAGACGGAGTCGATCGGCTCGATATTGGCCTGGCGCTGCCTCGCTTTCTCGAAGGCGGCCGCGAATGCCGCGCGGTCGCGCTCGTGCACGACGGTGTCCAGCCGCACGCGGCGGTCGACGGCGTCGCGATCGACGACGGACGAAAACAGCTGCAGGAACGGCGCATTGGTGCGCAGGATGCGGCCGCTCGCGTCGACGCCGGCAATCGCCATCGGCGTCGAGTTGAAGAAGCGGGTGAACCGCACTTCGGAAGCGCGAAGCTCGGCGGAAGCGTCCTCGCCCTGGGTGCGGTTGAGCACGATGGTGCGGGTCGGGCCGTTGATGCCCTCGCGGCTAGCCGAGACGCGGTGCATGAAGCGGACCGGCAGGGCCCTGCCGCTCATCGTCGTCAGGTCGAGGTCGATGACGGCATTGCGCGTCGTGCCGGGATCGGCCTTGACGGAACGCACCAGCGCCATGCCGTCGCCGGCGACGATCTCCGGCAGCGTGACGGCGCCAGGCGTGAAGCTGGCAAGATCGATGCCCAGCCATTCGGCGAGCGTGGCGTTGATATAGGTGACGCGGCCTTCCTGGTCGGCGGAGAAGAAGCCGGCCGGCGCGTGGTCGAGATGGTCTATCGCCTTTTGCAGGTCGAGGAAGAAGCGTTCCTGCTCCGCTCGTTCCTGCGAGATGTCGGCGAGTTGCCAGGCCAGCATCGGCAGCCGCTGGCCCGGCACGCTGAAGGCGCGGGCGCGGGCGCGATACCAGCGCGCGCCGGGCTCGGCGCCAGGCTTGATGGATTGCGCGAGCCGGAACTCGCCGTCGCCCGGCTGCCCGTCGCGCAGGCCCGACGCCAGCCGGTAGATGGTCATCGAGGCCTCGGGGACATCCGACAGCAGGCCCTCGACCGTCTTGAGGTCGGCCGCCGACGCAGCACCGGTCATGTCGGCATAGGCCCGGTTGGCATAGATGACCCGGCCCTTGGTATCGGTGATCAGAAGCCCTTGCGACATGGAATCGACGAAGGCCTTCGACAGCTCGTCACCGGTCGAGCGCGGCGCGATCTGCACGAAGCCGATCGCGGTCGCGAACAGGAAGCCGACGCCGATCATGGCGAGCACGCCGAGCATGCCGAGCAGGAAGGGATCGCCGAGGCGCTCGCGGAACAGCCCGAAGACGATCGCGGCGCCGGTCAGGACGACGATGAAGACGATGAGCCTGGTGACGGCGCCCGGACGCGTGTTCTGGTCGACGATCGGTACCGGATAGAAATCGCCGCGCGCTTCCTTGGCCATGTGCCCCCTGCTCGTGATTCCGGTGTCCGACCCGCGGACGGCCGGTTGAATCACATTCTCCTGTAGCGGAAAAGGCCCCGCCGGCAAATGTCCGATAAAATTGGCGCGCGGATTCGTGTTTCAAACTGTTCACGATCGGTGGTGTGAACTTGCGGCGGGCCGCCACCACGGTCTAGTGTCGCGTCACTTCAAAAAACGGCGATTGGGTGCACCGATGCTGCAGGGGCTGGAAAACGTGGCGGGTCCAGGTTACGTCGCTGCAATCCTGTGGACGTTCGCGGCGCTCATTCTGCTGGTCGTCGTCCTGCTCGTCATCAAGGTGGTCCGCAACCTCACCTTCGGAACATTCGTTGCCGGCGGCAGGAACCGCAAGACGCGGCTCGCCGTCATGGACGCCACCGCCGTCGACAGCCATCGCCGGCTGGTGCTGGTGCGCCGCGACGACATCGAGCACCTGATCCTGATCGGCGGCCCGACGGATGTCGTGGTCGAACGCGACATAAGATTGGCGGCGCCGCGCCGCCCGGCGCTGACCGGAGACGGCGGCCAGCAACAGGCTGCCGCGGCGCGCCCGCGCGCGCCTCAACCCGCGCCGCCGCCGGCACCGGCGCCAGCCAGGCAGGCAGCGCCACCGCCGCCGCAGCCGGCCGTCCAGCCCACGGCCGCAGCGCATCCGCGCTCGCCTGCCCCCGCGCCCAAGCCGGCCGCGCCGAGCCAGCCGACCGCGAAAGTCATGCCGCTTCCCGCTTTCGGAACGACGAACAGCGGCGCCCGCCATGCTCCGCCGCCGTCCAACGATTCGATCGACGATACGCTGATGCATGAACTCGAGGCGTCGTTGGACGATACGCCTCCGCCACCGGCGAGCCCCAAGCCGGCGGCCAGGCCCACCCTYGATGACGAGATGACCAAGCTCCTCGGCGAGCTTGCCAGCCACAARCGGTAGACGCTTGATGCCGATCCGATCAGTCGGGGCGATACTGCCGCGGCATGGATTGTCGGGCTTGGCGAGCAAGCGGGCTGAGGGTGACCATCGTCAACCTGACGATGGTAGCGCTGAGAAATCGAGCTCAGTCTTCGATGAAAAAGAAAATGGCCGGAAAGCCGGCCATTTTGCAACTGTGACCAGCGTAAGCGTCAGTCGTCGCGATAGACCTTTTCGCGGCGCTCGTGCCGTTCCTGCGCTTCGATCGAAAGGGTTGCGATCGGGCGGGCGTCGAGACGCTTCAGTGCGATCGGCTCGCCGGTCTCCTCGCAATAGCCATATGTGCCTTCGTCGATGCGCTGCAGCGCGGAGTCGATCTTCGAGATGAGCTTGCGCTGGCGGTCGCGGGCGCGCAGTTCGATGGCGCGGTCGGTTTCGGAAGAGGCACGGTCGGCCAAGTCGGGGTGGTTGGCGTTTTCCTGCTGGAGGATTTCGAGGGTTTCACGCGCTTCGCGAAGGATGTCGTTCTTCCAGGTGATGAGCTTCTGGCGGAAGTATGATTTCTGCCGTTCATTCATGAACGGCTCGTCTTCGGAGGGTACGTAATCGGCGGTAACGATGTCGTTCATTCGACTCACCCAACAACCCCAAAATTTGGCGCCTATATATTCGCGGACAAGGGCCTGCACAAGCGCAAACGCCCACAGTCTCACGCAATTGTTAGTCTCGCGCCGACAAGCCTTCGCCATGGCCTTTGTTTCAGCGACCGGGGTCGAATTCATCCATGATTCGCTGTGGTTGCTGGCTGTCGGCCATTGTGCGCGGCGCCGTTCTGGTGACTAATCGCGGTTCGCCAGCGAGGTCAGCACGATGGGGGTCCGATTGAGCAGACTTTATCTGTTGAGGCATGCAAAGGCCGGCTGGGCGATGCCCGGCGTCCGCGACTTCGACCGTCCGCTCGACGAAGCGGGCGTGGCCGACGCCGAGGCGATCGGCGAGGCGATGCGCGCCCGCAATTATGTCCCCGACGTCACGCTCTGCTCCAACGCCAGGCGGGCACGGCAGACGCTGGAGGGGCTCGCGGGACACACAGATACCGGTCGGGTGTTGTTCTTCGATACGCTCTACAGCGAGGACGCCGCCGGCTATCTCGACATCATCCGCACCAATGGCGGCCTCGGTTCGCTGCTCGTCATCGGCCACAATCCGATGACGGAGGACCTCGCGATGGCGGTATCCGGCGACGGCGAGGAAGCCGCGCGGGGCATGCTCAACTATGGCTTCCCGACCTCCGGCCTAGCCGTCGTCCGGTTTCCGGGCAATCTTGCCGAAGCGGACCAGGGCAATGGCTATCTCGAAGCCTTCCTCACGCCTGCCGACTTGTGAAGCCATTTCAAACGGCGGCGGCAGCGCCTATATCGGGGCCTGACCAGAGCATGATGCCGAAAAGTGTGAAGCGGTTTTCGGACGACATCATGCTCTATCTTTTTGATTTAGAGACGGATTCAGATTTCAGGTTGAACAGACCTGAAATCATCCGGCTCTAGGGGCCGGGAATCTGTTTTTGGCATCATCGCTGACCAATTTCACCGACGAGGCAAGGATTGCGCTCGACACGCTGTCGGGCCGTGCCGCCGGACTCTTCTCCCCCTCGCTGCGTCTAGGCGTCACCGGCCTTTCCCGCGCCGGCAAGACGGTCTTCATCTCCGCCTTCGTCCACAATCTGATCCATGGCGGGCGGCTGCCGCTGTTCGAGGCGCAGAAGTCGGGCCGCATCGCCCGCGCCTACCTCGAGGAGCAACCGGACGATGCCGTTCCGCGCTTCCAATATGAGGACCATGTTGCCGCCCTTGTGAACGACCGCGTCTGGCCGGACTCGACACGCGCCATTTCGGAATTGCGGCTCACCATCGAATACGAGTCCGCCTCGGGCTGGAACCGCCTGTTTTCGGCGGGAAAACTGTCGRTCGACATCGTCGACTATCCGGGMGAATGGYTGCTCGACCTGCCGCTGCTCGGCAAATCCTTCGCCGATTTCTCGCGCGAAGCGGTCGAGCTGGCCGCCCTGCCCGTCCGCTGCGATCTTTCGCAAGCCTGGCGCGAGCTGGCCTCCACCATCGATCCGGATGCCGATGCCGACGAAATGACCGCGCGCCGCCTCGCCGAGAGCTTCGCCGCTTACCTGAAGGCCTGCAAGCTCGACGAGCGGGCGCTTTCGACGTTGCCGCCCGGTCGCTTCCTGATGCCCGGTGACCTCGAGGGTTCACCAGCGCTCACCTTCGCGCCGCTGATGACGCTATCCGAGCGAAGGCCGCGTCCCGGATCGCGGCAGGCGATGATGGAGCGCCGCTACGAGGCCTACAAGACGCATGTCGTAAAACCGTTCTTCCGCGAGCATGTCGCCCGCCTCGACCGCCAGATCGTGCTGATCGACGCCATGCAGGCGCTGAATGCCGGGCCCGCCGCCATGGCCGACCTCGAGCGCGCCGTCACCGAGATCCTGTCCTGCTTCCGGCCGGGCCGGGGCAATTTCATCACCGACTTCTTTTCGCGACGCATCGACCGCATCCTGGTGGCGGCGACCAAGGCCGACCACCTGCACCACGAAAGCCATGACCGGTTGCAGGCGATCGTGCGCCGTCTGGCGGACCGGGCGATGGCGCGAGCGAATTTCAGCGGCGCCGACGTCGACGTGGCCGCCATGGCGGCGGTGCGCTCGACACGCGAAGGCACGGTCAAGCAAGGCGGCGAGACGCTGCCGGTCATCATCGGCACGCCGCTGAAGGGCGAAAAGATCGACGGCCAGACATTCGACGGGAAAACCGAAACCGCCATATTTCCCGGCGATCTGCCGGAAAAGGTCGATGCCGTATTCGATCTTTCCGGCCCACAGGCTGAAAACAGCGAGCCAACCATCCGCTTCGTRCGCTTCCGSCCRCCGAAGCTCGAGCGCACAGCCGAGGGCGTCACGCTCTCGTTGCCGCATATCCGGCTCGACCGCGCGCTGCAATTCCTGATCGGAGACCATCTGGCATGACCGCGCCCCGCAAACCGGCGGCCTTCCGCATCGAGCCCGAAGCGATGCAGCGGCAGGAAACGCCACAGACCCGCAAGCCCGACGAACAGCCCTTGCGCAAGCCCCGCGCCACCAGGGCCGACGTCGCGGTGGTCATTCCCTCCGAAATCGACATTTTCGACGAGCCGGACATCGAACAGGCCGCGCCGCCGCCGGCGACCGCGCCGAGAAAGCGTTCGCTGCTCGCCCGCCTCTTCTTCGGCGCACTCGGCGCGCTGATCTCGCTCGCCGTCTGGTTGTGGATCGACCAGTTGGTGCGCGACCTGTTCGCGCGCGCCGAATGGCTGGGTTGGCTCGCGGCGGGCATGGCGGCGATCGCGGCGCTGGCGCTGGTCGTCATCCTCATCCGTGAATTCCTGGCCATCGCCCGCCTCGCCGAAGTCGAAAAGCTGCAGCGGCGCGCCCTGGACGCGGTCGCCCGCGACGATCCGAAGGCGGCGCGTGCCTTGGTCGACGAGCTGTCGGCCTTCGTCTCGGCAAAACCGGAGACCGCGGCCGGCCGCCGCTCGCTCGACGAGTTGCGCGGCGAGATCATCGATGGCGGCAATCTGGTGCGGCTTGCCGAAACCGAGATTCTCTCGCCTCTCGACGCCCGCGCCAAGACGATGATCCTCGAAGCCGCAAAGCGCGTGTCGCTGGTGACGGCCGTCAGCCCGCGCGCGCTGGTCGACGTCGCCTACGTCGTGTTCGAGGCCGGCCGTCTTATCCGGCGCCTGTCGGAGCTTTACGGCGGCCGCCCCGGCACGCTCGGCTTCTTCCGGCTGGCGCGCGGTGTCCTCGCGCATCTCGCGGTTACGGGTTCGATCGCCGTCGGCGACAGTTTCGTGCAGCAGATCGTCGGCCATGGCCTGGCCGCGAAACTCTCCGCCAAGCTCGGCGAAGGCGTGGTCAACGGCATGATGACGGCGCGCATCGGCATTGCGGCGATGGAGACCGCCCGACCCTTGCCGTTCATTGCCGTGAAGCGCCCGGGCCTCGGCGATTTCCTCTCGGCGCTGACGTCTTTCGCAGCGCGAAAGGATGGTCAAGCCGGGCAATAAGGTAAATGGAGAAACGGCAACCAGTGACGAAGCATTAACCAATCTTGTCCATGGTCGTTTCTGTTCCAAGAACAGACTCTGTTGTGCCGGGTGTCGTCCATGAAAAGCGTAATCCTGTCCCGCGTCCTGCCCATGGCGGTTGCGATCGTCGCGCCGCTCGGCCTTGTCGGAAAGGCCTTCGGGGCGGAGCCGGACAAGCAGTTTTTCCACTCGGTGGAAGGCAAGTGGGTCGGCCCCGGCGAGATCATCGCCGGCAAGTACAAGGGCACCAAATTCACCTGCAATTTCAACGGTTCAACGCCTGACGGCAAGCTCGGCATGACGCTGGACGGAGACTGCCGCGTCGGCATGTTCASCCAGAAGATGTCGGCCACSGTCGAACGCAAGGGCCGTGAGGGCTACAAAGGCAACTTCATGGGCGGCTCGTCCGGCAGCGGACTGGACATCGTCGGCGGCAACGTCGTCGATTCCCAGAAGGTCGTGTTCACCATCAACCGCAACCAGTTGAACGGCGTCATGCAGGCGCGTGTCCCCGACGACAATTCGATGACGGTGACGATCGCGGTGCGCGTCAACAAGCAGCTGGTGCCGGTGATCGGCATGAGCCTGAAGCGGGTCGACACGATCGAAGTCGGTTCGATCGCCAAGAACTGATCCCGAGGCATCTTCATTTTCGCCGCTGCAAAAGCAGTGGATCGGCTTTTTGCCTAAGAACAGAGCCGCTCAGGTCAATGTCGGGAAGTGGCAGGCGACCTTGCGGCCGGCTTGGCGCTCCTTGAGCTCGGGCCGCTCGGTCCGGCATCGTTCCACCGCTATCGGGCACCTGGGATGGAAGCGGCATCCGGCCGGCGGCTTGAGTGGGCTCGGCACGTCGCCGCTCAGGATAACGCGCTTGCGCGTCCCGCCGGGCGTCGTTCCAACGATCGGCACCGCCGAGATCAGCGCCTGGCTGTAAGGATGCGCCGGCGCCGTGAATACCTCTTCCGCCGGACCTTCCTCGACGATCGAGCCGAGATACATGACCGCGATGCGGGTCGAAACCTGGCGCACCACCGACAGGTCGTGGGCAATGAAGACGTAGGTGAGCTTCAGCTTCTCCTGGAGGTCGGCAAGCAGGTTGACGATCTGCGCCTGCACCGACACGTCGAGCGCCGAGACGGGTTCGTCGAGCACGACAACATCGGGGTTGAGGGCTATCGCCCGTGCGATGCCGACGCGCTGGCGCTGGCCACCGGAGAATTCATGCGGATAGCGCATGACGTGGTCCGGCAGCAACCCGACGAGATCGAACAATTCCGCGACGCGACTGGCAATCTCGCGGGATGAAAGCCTGGTGTGGATGCGCATCGGCTCGGCCACCAGATCGCCGACGCGACGGCGCGGATTGAGCGAGGCCGACGGGTCCTGGAAGACCATTTGCAGCCGCCGCCGCAGTGGCCTGAGTTCGGACAGCGACTTCGAGGCGATGTCGTCTCCCTCGAACAGGAGCTCGCCGTCGGTGATCTCGTAGAGCCTCACCAGGCAGCGCGCCAGGGTGGACTTGCCGCATCCGGATTCCCCGACCAGCCCAACGGTTTCCCCTCGCCGCACCGTGAGGGAAACATTGTCGACCGCGTGGACGGTCCGCCTGCCTTCGGCGGAAAAGCGGGTGCCGATGGAGAACCGCTTGCTGAGCGATCGCGTCTCGAGGATTGGCTGGTCGTTGTCGATCATCTGTCCGCTCATGCCTGTGCCACCCGGAAGCATGCCGCGGCATGGCCGCCGGTCGCGAGAGCCGGCTTTGTAGCCGCGCATGGTTCATAGCGGACGGGACAGCGCGGTCCGAAGGCACAGCCTTGCGGCAGTCGCAGCAGCGACGGCGGCGAGCCCGGAATGGCCGGCAGGCGGCGCGGTTTTTCGCCGGTCAGCGGCGGGATCGAGCCGAGCAGCGCGCGCGTGTAGGGATGTCGCGGGTCGGAGAACAGCTCCATGCGGCTGCCGCGTTCGACGACGCGCCCCGCATACATGACCATGACCCGGTCGGCGAGCTCGGACACCACGCCCATGTCATGCGTGATGAAGACGACGGCCGAATTGTGTGTGGCGCGCAGCTTGCGCACGAGATCGAGGATACCGGCTTGCACCGTGACGTCGAGCGCGGTGGTCGGTTCGTCCGCGACCAGCAGCGCCGGGTCGCAGGACAGCGCCATCGCGATCACCGCCCGCTGCCGCATGCCGCCTGAGAGTTGGTGCGGGTAGCGCGACATCGCCTCGCGCGGATTGGGGAAGTTCACCTCGGCCAGCAATTGCTCCACGCGCTCCATCGCCTTGGATTTGCTGATGTTGCGGTGCGCGCGGATCTGTTCGGCGATCTGCCAGCCGATCGTGTAGACCGGYGTCAGCGCGGTCATCGGATCCTGGAAGATCATCGCGATCTCGTTGCCGCGCAGGCGCCTCAAMTCGCGCGCCGGCAATCCGACCAGCTCGCGGCCCTTGTAGCGGATCGAGCCCTCGATGATGGCGTTCGGATCGGTGATCAGCCCCATCACGGCCAGCAGCGAGACGGTYTTGCCGGACCCGGATTCGCCCACGACGCCGAGRATCTCGCCTTCTTCGAGATCGAAKGAAACGCCGTCGATRGCCCGCACCAGGCCTTCCTCGGTGCGGAAGGAYACTCGAAGGTCGCGCACCGAAAGTATCATGACGTCCTCAGGCGCGGATCGAGAAGGATRTAGACGAAGTCGACCACCGCATTGGCGACGACCACGAACATGGAAGCATACATCACCGTCGCCATGATCATCGGCAGGTCGAGGTTCTGCAGCGCGTCATAGGTGAGCTTGCCGATGCCGTGCAGCCCGAACACCACTTCCGTCAGCAGCGCGGAGCCGCCCACCAGCGCGCCGAAATCGAGGCCGAACAGGGTGACGAAGGCGATGAGCGAGGTGCGCAGCGCGTGGCGCAGCAGGATGCGGGTCTCCGACAGGCCCTTGGCCCGGGCGGTGCGGATATAATCTTCCTGCAGCGATTCGATAATCGCCGCGCGCAGGACGCGCCCATAGATGCCGATGTAGAGGACGGCGAGCGTGATCCACGGGATGACCAGCGTGAGGAACCAGCCYCTCGGATCGTCGGAAAAATTYTTGTAGCCGAGCGGCGGCACCCAGGAGAACARCCAGCTGTCGTGATAGCGGCTCTGGGTGATCAGGTTCATCACCTCGCCCAGCCAGTAGACCGGCATCGAAATGCCGAGCAGCCCGAGCGCCATCAGCAGCCTGTCCAGCCAGCTGTCGCGGGTCGCGGCGGCAACGATGCCGATGATGATGGACACCACCACCCAAAGGACCGCAGCCCCGAACACAAGGGAGAGCGTCACTGGGATCGAGTCCATCACCGCCGGAACCACCTTCCAGCCACGGTTGACGAAGGAAGTCAGATCGCCGGTGACGAAGATCTTCTCCATCATCCTCACATATTGCACGTAGAGCGGCTGGTCGAAGCCGAAGGAGTGGCGCACCGCCGCCAGCACTTCGGGCGACGCGTTGCGGCCCGCGATGCGCGCGGCGGGGTCGGCGCCGGGCGTGGCGAAGAAGATCAGGAAGACGATGACCGAGATGCCGAACATCACGAACAGCATCTGACCGAAACGGCGCAGGATTGCGTAGATCATCAGTCGCGCCCCAGCCGAACCTTGGAACGCGGGTCGAGCGCGTCGCGCAGACCGTCGCCGAACACATTCAGCGCCATGACGGAAATCGCGATCGCCAGACCCGGCGCCAGCGCCACCAGCGGCCGCGTGTAAAGCAGCGCCTGCCCGTCCTGGATGATCGTGCCCCAGCTCGCCGCCGGCGGCTGCACGCCGATCGACAGGAAGGAGAGCGCGGATTCYGTGAGCATGTTCAGCGCCATCATCAGCGGCACGAAGACGATGAGCGTGGTCAGGATGTTGGGCAGGATATCGCGCCACAGGATGCGTGCGCCCGGCACGCCCAGATTGATCGAAGCGAGGACGAACTCGCTTTTGCGCAGGGCCAGAACCTGCCCCCTGATCGGTCGCGCCACATAAGGCACATAGACGATGCCGATGATGATGATCGGCAGCCACAGGCTACCCGACCCGATCACGATCGGCCCGATAGAGATGCCCTGCGCGATGGTGACGATGGAAAGCGAGATCGCCAGCAGGTAGACCGGAAACGCCCACAATATGTCGAGGAAGCGCGACAGCACCGTATCGGTGACGCCGCCGAAATAACCGGCGATCAAGCCCGCCGCCGTGCCCAGTATCAGGGTGAAGATGGTGGCTGCCCCGGAGATCAACAGCGAGTTGAGCCCGCCATAGAGCATCCTGGCCATGACATCGCGGCCCTGGCTGTCGGCGCCGAGGAAATAATTGCCGAGCCGCCAGGTCGGACCGATCGGCGTGTAGCCAAGGCCGAGCCCTTCCGTCGACTGTTCCATCACCGGGACRTCGGCGCCGTCGATCTGGATGACGGCGTCGAGCGTCGAGGCGAACGGATCCACGCCCGCCCAGCGCRCGTAGAASGGCGCGCTGAKGCARSCGACGACGATAAGAAGAAATATTGCCAGGGCCGCCATGGCGGCCCTGTTTCTCTTCAGCTTCGCAAGCGCGACGGCCCAGGGCCCTCGCGTCTTGCGCGGCACGGCAATGGCTTCACTCGACAAGGACGTGCCCCTCCGCAGTCGCTTACTGCACCCAGGACTGGGTGATCATCCAGTTGAACTGCGGATTGAACTTGAARTTGCCCAGCCGCTTGCTGACGAAGTCGAGCCGCTTSGGCGTGAAGAGRCCGACRGCMGCMGCCTTGTCGGTGACYTCCTTGTCGACCKCGGCCCACAGCTTGTCMGCCGCMTTCTGATCGGTCACRCCGAGATCCAGCGCTTTCTGCATCTTGGCGTCGATATCCTTGTCGCAGAAGGCAGAGATGTTGATCGAGGCGTCCGACCCTTCGCGGTAGGAGGCGCAGCTGAACAGGATGTTCAGGAAGTCGGAAGCCGCCGGATAGTCCTTATACCATTGCGAGACCGACATCTGCACCTTGTTGTTCGAGTTCTGGATATAGGTGAACTGGATGTTGGACGAGATCGGCTTGACGTCGGCGACATAGCCGATGCTGGTCAGGACGCTCTGCAGATAGACGCCGATCGACCGCGACACGGCGGTGTCTTCGACGATGATGGTCACCTTCTGACCCTTGGTGCCGGATTCCTCGACGAGCTGCTTTGCCTTGTCGAGATCGGGCGCCGACCATTTGGCGCCGGGGTTCTTCGTATAAGGGCAGTAGTCCTCATGTCCGGGGAAGTCCGGAGGCAGGACCTGGCAGACCGGGGAGGCAAGCACCTTGCCGCCGAACAGCTTGACCAGCGTGTTGCGATCGACCGCGAAGGCAACCGCCTGACGCGCCTTCTCGTTGTCGAACGGAGCAAGGCGGGTGTTGAGCGGCGCATACCACCACGCCGAGAGCGGCGAGATGTGCAGCTGGTCCTTGAACTTGGTCCCGAGTTCGGCAAGGCGGTCGCTCGGCAGGGCGTCGAACATCCAGTCCCCCTCGCCGTTCTGGATCGCCGTGACGGCCGCTTCCTCGGACAGGCCGAAGTCGTACTGAACGACGTCCGGATAGCCGTCCGGCTGCGCCTCCTCGCTCCACTGCTTGAAGTTCGGATTGCGGGTGACGGTCATGCCCTTGTTGGGGTCGAAGGCGGAGATCATATAGGCGCCGGTCGAGGGAATCGGCTTCGAGCCCATGTCCTCGGCGGGCGTGTCGGCCGGCAGGACCACGGCGTGCGGCAGGGCAAGCTTGTAGAGCAGCTCGGCGTCCGGCTTGCTGATGTTGATGGTGACGGTGCCGGCCGCCTCGTCGCCGACGACACCGCCCTCCAGCGTGCAGCTCTTGGTGTCGGCCAGGCATTTGTCGGCGCCGACGATGCCGGCATAGAAGGTGCCGGAGGTCGGCCCGGAAACCTTGAAGATGCGCTGGAAGGACGCGACGACGTCTTTCACGCCAAGATCCTGGCCGTTGGAGAACTTGATCCCCTTACGCAGCTTGAAAGTGAAGGTCTTGCCGTCGTCGCTGACCTGCGGCAACGCCTCGGCCAGATCCGGGACGACGCTGAAGCCGTCCTTGCCCTCGGCCTTGCGGAATGCGACGAGGCCGTCATAGATCGGCTGGTACATCTGCCAGCCCTGGTCGGTGTAGTTGATGTGAGGGTCGAGCGTGCCCGCGGCCGAACGCGCCAGCAGGCGAATGGTGCCGCCCCGGTGCTCCTTGAGGTACTCGGCCTGTGCCGGCGCGAGCCAGGTGCCGGCCAGCAATGCCGCGGCCGAGGCCGCCAAAAGCAGTTTCTTCATGCTTGATTCCCCTTTTCTCAGCTGTCGTTGTCGTCCAGGAAGTCTCCGACCACCCGCATGCAAAGGTCCTGTTCCTCGACATGCGGCATGTGGCTGGAATGCTCGAATATCTCCCAACGCGATTTCTTGATGCCGTCCTTGTAGGGCTGCACGGTTGCCGGCGTGGCCTCGTCGTGACGTCCCGAGATGATCAGCGTGGGAACGTCGACGGCCGGCAGGCGGTCGATGACGGTCCAGGTCTTCAGCGTTCCGATCACATGGAACTCGTTCGGGCCGTTCATGACGTTGTAGACGGTCGGATTGCGCGCGACCTGGGCGAAGCTCGCCGTCACCTCGGGCGGGAAAGGCACCACACGGCAGACATGCCGCTCGTAGAACACCATCGTCGCCGCCTGATAGGCCGCATCGTCGGTCGTGCCGGCCTGCTCGTGCCGGGTCAGCGTCTGCTGCACATCCTCAGGCAGSTCGGCGCGCAACCGGTTGGCCTCTTCGACCCACAGCTTCATCGAAGCCGGCGAGTTGGCGATGGTCAGCGACTTCAAACCTTTCGGCCGGGTGACCGCGTATTCGGCGCCCAGCATGCCGCCCCAGCTTTGGCCGAGCACATGGAAACCGTCGCGGATGCCGAGACGGTCGACCAGGTTTTCGAGCTCGTCGATGAAAAGCCGGGGCGTCCAGAAGTCGGCGCCCTTCTCGGGCAGCAACGTGGAATTGCCGCAGCCCAGCTGGTCGTAGTGGATGACGGCGCGGCCTCTGCGGGCAAGGAGCTTGTAGGCGTCGACATAATTATGCGCCACGCCCGGACCGCCATGCAGGATGACAACCGGAGCCCTGTCGCCGCCAAGCTCGCCGCTGACCCGATACCAGGTTTCGTAGCTGCCGAAGGCTGCCCGTCCTTCCTTGCCGATGATCTCAGACGACATTCCAATTCCCAATGCGGTTGAAGGCTACTTGCGGTTCGTGACGGCGGCCGACCTAGCTCTTGCTCCGGCTGGCCTGCACCCACTGTTCCAGCATCTGCACGCCGAATGCCGTGGCACCTTCCCGACCCAAGGGCCGGTCCTTGTCGGCCATTTCCTTGCCGGCGATATCGAGATGCACCCACGGACGGTCCTCGGTGAAACGGCGCAGGAAAGCCGCGGCATAGGGAGCGTCGCCGTCTTCCATGTCCTTGGCATGGTGCCGGATGTCCGCGAACGGCGATTGCAGCCCTTCGTCATAGGCCYGRTCGAGCGGCAACTGCCAGAACCGCTCGCCGACCTTTTCGCCGGCTGCGATCATCCGCGATGCGATGGCATCGTCGGTRCTGAAAAGACCGGCGAAGACCGATCCGAGGCCCCGCATCACCGAATAGGTCAGCGTGGCCAGATCGACCATCACCGAGGGGTTGAAGCGCGAGGCGGCATAATAGAGGCAGTCGGCCAGAATCAGGCGACCCTCCGCGTCCGTGTCGAACACTTCCACGGTCTGGCCCGATGCCGTCGTGACGATGTCGCGCGGTTTGAGCGCGGTGCCGGACGGCATGTTCTCGGCGATGCCGAGCACGCCGACAGCGTGTACCGGGCTGCCTTGCCGGGCGAGCGCGATCATCAGRCCGACCACGGCRGCAGCGCCGCCCATGTCGGCCTTCATGTCGAACATCTGCTCGCCGCGCTTGATGCAGAGACCGCCGGAATCGAAGCAGACGCCCTTGCCGACGAAGGCCAGCGGCTGTGCGGGCGCACCCTTGCCGCGGTAGCGCAGGACCGCAACACGCGGCGGTCGGGCCGAACCGGAGCCCACCGCCAGGATCGCATTCATGCCGAGTTCCTTCAGCCTCGCCGTATCGAGTATCTCGACATCGATGCCGGCTTCACGCAGCGGCTCCAGGTGATCGTGGAAATTGTCGGGATGGAGATGGTTCGGCGGTAGGTTGACCAGGGTGCGCGCATATTCGACGCCGTCCGCGATGGCATTGATCCGAGCCAGCGCAGAGGYCAGGTCGGGGCCGCCCGCGCCGACCAGCAGCACCCGCAAGGTTCGGTCCGCGCCCGCTCCCTGGCGTTGGTTGCGCATGTCGAAGCGATAGCGCCGCAGCCGCATGCCCAGCGCGACGCGCGCCAGGATTTCCGCTCCGGGCAGGTCAACGCCGGCGATGGGATCCAGGACAAGCGTGGCGGCGCATTCACCCTTGCCTTCCAGATGCGCAGCCAGCGAACCGCCGGCCCGCGTCAATGACAGGCTGGTTACGGCCTCGGCTTTGCCCAGGGCCAGGACGATCACGCGACGGGCCGATACGGTCCGCGGAGCGATAAGATCGATGCACGTCCCGGATTCGGCTAGCGTAGCCTCGTCGGAACAGGCGCGAGACAGGATCCCGCTCATTTCAGCATCCAGCGCCGCTGCCCGAGGCCCAAAGCCCGTCTGGGCAGTTTGCAAGATCACGACAACGGAGGTTTCCGGGGAAATCTCGTCCGCCGTTTCAAAAACCGGCACTGGCGATTGAGGCATGAGCCGCTCGTTCTCCCATTTGCGGGTGCTCCTGCCGAGGATCGGCTTGCCTATGCGCAAAGCTTCGCCCGACAGCGTGGACACTGGTCACGCCGGTCTCCACCGCAGGCATCGGAGGGTACCCAAATAATCGTTTTCTGACCGCGACTTAGTCGCGCTTGCTTTGGGTATCTCCGAACCGGCCAGGCGATCAAACGCGAATTTTGCCCAAGTCGATTGACAAAAACTCAACTGACTATTCATGATCGGTCGATGGCCCTACCCTCACTCAATGGCATGCGCGCTTTCGAGGCAGCCGCGCGCCTCGGCAGCATCAAGGATGCCGCGGAGGAACTGAACCTGACGCCCTCGGCGATCAGCCGGCACATCCGTGCCCTTGAACGAAATCTGGGCCAGGATCTTTTCGAGCGTGGTTTTCGCCAGATAACGCCGACCACGAGAGGCTCTTATTATGCGCGTAGCCTCTCGGAGGCGTTCGAGGCCATCTGGCGTGCCACCGACGATGTCAGCCTTCACGACGGCCCGCGTCATGGCAGGGCCCAACGCGTCAGGGTCTTGTGCGTGCCGGTCGTCCTGAATCTCTGGCTGGCCGACCGGTTGCCGAACTTCCGGCGGCTGCATCCGTCCGTGGATCTGGAAATCTCGACATCAGGCAAGCGCGCCAACTTCGACCTGGCCATTGTCGACGAGTTTGTCTACAAGGCCGGTCCCGCCTTGACCTTGCTTATCCCGCTCCTGCTGACGCCGGTCTGCGCTCCTTCGCTGCTGGAAGGTCCGGTGCCGTTGCGGACGCCGGCCGATCTGGTCAATCACCATCTGATCCACGAATGTGAATCCATGCGATGGAGGCGGTGGCTGGAACAGGAGGGCGTGTCCGACACCACTCCGAAATCGAGCACGACCCTGGATGACTGCACGCTGATCATGCGCGAGGCGATGAACGGCGCCGGCATCGCGCTGGCCGACACCATGATGGCGCAGGATCTCCTTGCGCAAGGCAAGCTTGTCGCGCCGTTCCGCGCCCGCCACACCTATCCGGCCGGCATCTACCTGCATCAGCGCCGCAGCATAGGCAACAAGCC
>BFBZ01000008.1_pt14 | contig 18258 bp, 15 predicted proteins | sample 1888401 | NCBI WGS metagenome assembly BFBZ01 (sample SAMD00112614, study PRJDB3348) | symbiont metagenome | host: Chara braunii | reverse complement strand
TATGGCGCCAGCGCCACCTATCTCAGCGAGGTCGCCGACCCCAAGCACCGCGGCTTCTACTCCAGCTTCCAGTACGTCACGCTGATCGGCGGCCAACTCACCGCAATCATCGTGCTGCTGTTGCTGCAGAAGGTGTTCCTGACGCCCGACGAGCTGAGGGCCTGGGGCTGGCGGATTCCGTTCGTGATCGGCGCCATGCTCGCGATCATCGCCGCGGTGATGCGGCGCGGCCTGCACGAGACCGAGGCGTTCGAGGAAGCCAAGAAGGTCTCGAAGCCAACCGGCTCGATCGTCGGCCTGTTGAACTATCCGCGCGAATTGCTGCTCGTGGTCGGCCTCACCGCCGGCGGCACCGCGGCGTTCTATACCTTCACCACCTACATGCAGACCTTCGTGAAGCTGTCGGTCGGCCTGACCGAGGACCAGACCACCTTCGTGATCTTCGGCTCGCTGATCTTCGCGACCTTCCTGCAGCCAATCTATGGCGCGCTGTCCGACCGCATCGGCCGTAAGCCGCTGCTGATCTTCTTCGGCGTCGTCGGCACGATCGCCACGGTCCCGATCCTGACCGCGCTGAAGGACACCAAGTCGCCGTTCACCGCCTTCCTTTTGATCTGCGGCGCCTGGATCTTCGTCGCCGGCTACACCTCGATCAACGCCGTGGTGAAGGCGGAGTTGTTCCCGACCTCGATCCGTGCGACCGGCGTCGCCGTGCCCTATGCGCTGACCGTCTCGATCTTCGGCGGCACCGCGCCCGCGGTCGCGCTCTATTTCAAGAGCATCGGGCACGAGGACTGGTTCTATTATTATCTCAGCGGCATGATCTTCCTGTCGCTCTTGATCTACTCGACCATGCGCGACACCAAGCACGAATCCGCGATGCATCGCCACGAATGACGGCCCGACGCCATGGCTGACGATCAGGAACCACCCGAGAGCAAGCTGACCCGCAGCAAGCAGCGCTGGGCGCGCGAGGGCAAATTCCTCACCGGCAGCATCACCCGCCCGGAACAACAGCGATTGCCGCCGGGCCAGCATCTGACGGCGGACTGGCCGGTGCTCGATCTCGGGCTGATGCCGAAGGTCACCCAGGAGCGCTGGTGGTTGGATGTCTACGGCGCGGTGGAGCAGACGATCTACTGGACCTGGCCGCAATTCATGGCCCAGCCGCAGACCCGATTTGTTTCCGATATCCACTGCGTCACCACCTGGTCGCGTTACGACAACCAGTGGGAGGGGCTCGCCACGCGCGACCTGCTCGCCGCCCAGGAGCGCTGGTGGTTGGATGTCTACGGCGCGGTGGAGCAGACGATCTACTGGACCTGGCCGCAATTCATGGCCCAGCCGCAGACCCGATTTNTGCGTCACCACCTGGTCGCGTTACGACAACCAGTGGGAGGGGCTCGCCACGCGCGACCTGCTCGCCGCCTGCCAGCCGCGCGAGGACGCGCGGTTCGTGGCGCTGCATTGCTGTGACGGCTACACCACCAACCTGGCGCTGGAGGACTTTGCCGCCGAGGACGCGCTGCTGGCGCATAGCTGGTCGGGCAAGCCGCTGGAGAAAGAGCACGGCGGCCCGGTGCGGCTGGTGGTGCCGCATCTCTACTTTTGGAAGAGCGCCAAATGGCTGCAACGCATCGAATTCCTGACCGAAGATGCACCGGGCTTCTGGGAGGTGCGCGGCTATCACAATCGCGGTGATCCCTGGGCCGAACAGCGCTATTCTGGCGACTGACACTCACCCACGATGATGGAGCCCGCCCGTGCCGCACGAACGCTTTCAATTCACCGGTGTGGGCGGCCATCAATTGGCCGCCGCGCTCGATACGCCTGATGGCCCGATCAAGGCCTATGCGCTGTTCGCGCACTGCTTCACCTGCGGCAAGGATGTGCTGGCGGCAAAGCGCATCGCGGCAGCACTCGCCGCCAAGGGCATCGCGACCCTGCGGTTCGACTTCACCGGCCTCGGCTCCAGTGAGGGCGAGTTTGCCAACTCGACCTTTTCCTCGAACGTCGCCGATCTGGTCCGCGCCGCCGACCATCTGCGCGAAACGCGCAAGGCGCCCGCGCTGCTGATCGGCCACAGCCTCGGCGGCGCCGCGATCCTCGCCGCTGCGGGGCAAATCCCCGAGGCGAAGGCAGTCGCCACCATCGCCGCGCCGTCCGATCCGGTCCATGTCACGCATCTCTTCAAGGACCGGATCGAGGACATCCGCGCCCAGGGCGAAGGCGAGGTCTCGCTGGCCGGGCGCCCGTTCCGGATCAAGCGCGAATTCCTCGACGACGTCGCCGAGCAGAGCCTGATGGCGCAGGTGAAGACGCTGCACAAGGCGCTGCTGATCATGCACTCGCCGACCGACGACACCGTCGGCATCGACAACGCCACCAACATCTTCATCGCGGCCAGGCACCCCAAGAGCTTCGTCTCGCTCGCCGGCGCTGACCATCTCTTGAGCGGCAAGCAGGACGCCGCCTATGTCGCCGACGTGATCGGCGCCTGGGCCGAACGCTACGTCGATCTCGCACCGCAGCCGGCGGCCGACGCCGGCAACGCGCCGCGCAATGTCGTGGTGCAGGAGACCCGCAATGGCAAGTTCCAGCAGATCGTCACCACAGGTCCGCACCGGTTGATCGCCGACGAGCCGGTCGCCGTTGGCGGCGATGACACCGGCCCCGGACCATACGATTTCCTGCTTACCGGCCTCGGCGCCTGCACATCGATGACGATGCGCATGTATGCCGACCGCAAGTCGCTGCCGGTTGATCGCATCATCGTGACGCTTCAGCACAACAAGATCTACGCTAGGGATTGCGAGGAGTGCGAGACGCGCGAGGGCATGCTCGACCAGATCGACCGCATCATCAGGATCGAGGGCGCGCTCGATGCCGATCAGCGCAAGCGGCTGATGGAGATCGCCGACAAATGCCCGGTGCACAAGACGCTGACGTCGGAGGTGCGGATCGTCACCAAGGCGGCGGAGTGAGCCTGCGCTGACAAATATCGAAAACAACCCCATGCAAAGGCACTGGCGGCCGCAGGCGTTCGACAAGACCGCTTGACACGTCGGGCAACTCAGGGATATATTTCCAATATTCCGAAATCGTGCAGGTGCCTCGCACCATCCCCGTCATTGCGAGCCAACCTGTCGGCGCGAAGCGCGCCGGATGACAGGCTCCGCGAAGCAATCCATCGCGCCGTAAGCGCAAAAATGGATTGCTTCGTCGCTTCAGCGCGAAATTGCTTTGCAATTTTGTCGCGAGCCTCCTCGCAATGGCAATGATCCCGCACTTGACGGATTAATTTAGACATGGCATTCTATCCTCTCTCGATAGGGATAGCCGTCATGGCCCGTGCAAAACAGCCGAAGCAAATCGCCCAACTGACCGTGGCTCAATTTGAGGAAATGTTTCCGAACGAGGATGCTTGCGACGCCTATCTCGTAGCTCGCCGATGGCCCGAAGGCGTTCACTGCCCGCGCTGTGGTTCTGACCGGCCCTACAAACTCAAGACCATGAAATTCAAATGGGAGTGCCCGGATTGCAGCCCCGGCGGCTATCGGTTCTCCAATATTGCCGGAACGATTTTCGAGAATACCAATGTCGATCTCCGGCGTTGGTTTCAGGTCATCCACCTTTTGCTGACCAGCAAGAAGAGTGTAAGCGCACGGCAGGTTCATCGCCATTTCGGTTTCGGTTCCTATAAGACCGCTTGGTATATGTGCCACCGTATCCACGCTGCTCTCGTCGAGAACGATTTCGATAAGTTTGGCGATATTGTCGAAGTCGATGAGACGTTCATCGGCGGCAAAGCCAAGAATAAGCATCGTGGGAACGGGCGCGGTGGCTCGGGTCGTGGCCGCCTCGGCTCTGGGAAAATCCCCGTCGTGGCCGCTGTGAACCGGAAGAGCAACGTCGTTGCTCGCGCGGGCGGCGAAGTACTGACCTGATTCGTGATGGACCCCGCGTCCAGTAAGGTGAGCCTGCTCGTTACCGAAGAATGGGTTGGCTACCATCACGTCAAGAAGCTGTACCCGCACCAAATCATCCAAGCACACCAAGGGTGAATACGTTCTCGGCGCTGTCCATACGAACACGATTGAATGCTTTTGGAGCATTCTCAAGCGAGGGATCGTCGGCACTATCGCAAGATCAGCAAGAAGTACCTGCCGCTGTATGTCGCGGAACTTCAGTTCCGGCACAACAACCGCGAGAACGTCGATATCTTCGGATTGGCGATAGCAGGCTGCTGAGACACCCACACTGGCAACTGTCTCAGCTGGAGACAGACTTTGCCAGCGAGCCAGAATGGACTCAGTTGCAATTGCCGCTCTGAGCACGGGTCATTTTGACCCCGCGCTAGAAAGTTTGTTTATTTTGTCTGCAGCAACTTTCCGAGTTTTTGATTGCCATTCAAGAGCTAAATTGATGTCCCTCCGGAGGGCCGTTGAAGATAGTCTAACGGAGCCCTCAAACCCTTGTGGCAATGGTTCCGGCAGAATCTGCAATTGATGCATGAACGCGCCAAGCGAATAAGATATCTTGTCGAATACAGTCATGGGATAGGGCGCCCTGACGTACCTGACCTCATTCAACGCGTCCGAAACATCTCCATAGTTGAGGTAAGAGGTGTAGATATTTTGAAGCGTATTTTTTACCTCATTGAGAGACGTATTAAAATCGGTGGCCGCCTTCAGGGCTTTCGATCTGTCTGACTTGATTTCAGTCGGCCAAGAATCAAGCAGTGTGAATCCTTGATCCAAGGCCTTTGCTAGAATAGTCATCTGGTCGTCTATTCCCCTCCATATTTCGATTTTTATCGCCTTTTCTTCAGCGCTCATTGGCGGTGAGGTCGCTGGTTGTGCGGTTTGGGGGGATGGTAAAGCCTTAGATCGACGTTCCGTCTCCAAGGCAGCTTGTGCCACCTCAAGCTCGCGCCGCTTCTCCTCAAGTTGCGATTTAGAGTTTGCCGCTTCTGACCGCGCCATATCTCGCTCTGCAAGAGCATCACCAAGCTGCTTCGCGATTGCAGTATTCTGCTCCCGGAATGGTTTCGTTGCTGCTGCAATATCCTCATTTGAGGGAGGATCGTGAATGACGGTTGCTGGTGCAGAAGATTGAAACCAAACCGAGAGCGGCCACCGCTTTTCTTCTACAAATGGGGAAAGTATCAACGCCGACACCACGACGACCGCCGCCGAATATGCCCAATTAGGGTTGGTGCGCTCAAGCCAGGTTTTGGAGTGGAGGGCGACGGCAGCTATACCCAAGCCCAGCAAGAGAGCAGCCAGAGCTGTACCGAAATCTCTTTCGAGAAGCTTTTCTACAAAGACGAGAAAACAGGTGAATACCAGCGCGCCCCAAACAATATGGGCGGAGGTAGCTTCCCACCAAGTTTTGGGTGTGGATGCCTCAGACACAGTTGCCCTCCAGAGAGATTCCCTCTCCAGTAGCTTGACTCCGGACGGCTAATCCGTCAAGTGAGGGATCACTGCCCTCGCCATGACAGCGACGATCAGGCTCGGCCTGCCCGCTTCCCGCCGAGGCAATTCGCCATGATCCGCACCGCGGCGCCGATCTCGTTCTCGCGCCAGGCGGCGAAGCCGAGCAACAGGCCGTGGTCGCACGGTTTCTCCAGCGCGAGGCTCGACAGCGCACGCACCTCGACGCCGGCGGCAACCAGCCGGGTCACGGCGCTCTGCTCCGCGGCGCCGTGCTTGAAGCGGGCGATCAGCTGCATGCCGCCCGGCGGGACCTCGGCGACAAGCACCGGCGCGAGCTGCCGCGCCAGCGCTGCGGCAAGGTGGTCGCGGCGCGCGCGATAGATCCGCCGCATCCGCCTGACATGCGCCAGGAAATGCCCATCGGCCATGAAGCCGGCCAGCGCCTCCTGAACGTGCACGGAGGCGATCAGCCCGAGATGCCGCTGCGCGATCTCCAACGTCCGTGCCAGTTGTGGCGGCACCACCAGATAGCCGATGCGGATATCGGCAGTCATCGCCTTGGCGAACGTGCCGAGATAGAGCACGCGCCCGTCGCGATCGAGCCCTTGCAGCGCCGGCATCGGGCGGCTGTCATAGTGGAATTCGCCGTCGTAATCGTCCTCAACGATCCAGGTCTTGCCGGGCTCGGCGCCCGCCAGCAATTCGCTGCGGCGCGCCACCGGCATCACGCGTCCGGTCGGATGCTGATGCGAGGGCGTCGTGAAGATCAGCTTGGGCGCGCGCGCCTCGCGCATCCGCATCATGCCCCATTGATCCAGCCTGATGCCGAGGACCTCAGCGCCGGCCGCGCGAAACGCCGCCGCGGCGCCGGGATAGCCGGGATCCTCGGTCCAGACCACATCGCCTGACACGATGGTGGTCGCGGCGATCAGCGTCAGCGCGGCCTGCGCCGTCGGCAGGATCAGGATCTGGTCGGCCTCGGCGCGCACGCCCCTGTTGACCTCGAGATAGTCACGCAAGGCTTCGCGCAAGGCGGGCCGGTTCACCACCGTCTGATCGTTGAAACGCCGGCGCAACGCCGCGCGGCGCAGGCAACGCGCCCAGATCTCGTGCGGAAACTCGCGCGCATCCGACAGCCCGGGACGAAGCGGCCGGAAATTGGCCTGGTATGACAGCGGCCAATCCGCCTCGGAAAGCCGCAAGGCCCAGGGCGAGAGCGATGGCCTGCGGGCCGCCTCGCGCTTTGGCGCAGTCGCAGGCTTGGCAAAGCGCGCTTCGATCGCGTCGGTCACCACCGGACGCCGCCGCGCGGCAAGACGCAGATAGCCCTCGGCCGCCAGCTGCTCATAGGCATGGATCACCGTGTTGCGCGCCACATTGAGCTCGGCCGACAGACTGCGGCTCGACGGCAGCGAGGCTCCGCTCCTGATCTGACCACCCGACATCAGCGCACGGAGCTGCTGTGTCAGCTGTGCGGCGAGCCCGGCCTCGTCGGAGCGCTTCAAGGTGAGCAATTCGGTGAGGATCAATCTGGCTCCTATATTGTATCTGATCTGGCTCTTTCGATAGAACCAGAACGATCCTATTCACAGGGCGTATCTGCTGCAAGGATTCTGACGTGAACCAATCGCTTTCTCCCGCCAAAGCCGCCGCGCTGTTCATCGTGGTGGTGCTGGCCTGGGGCATCAACTGGTCGGTCACCAAATCGCTGGTCCAGGCGATGCCGCCGCTGTGGACCGCCTCGATCCGCAGCTGGGTCGCCCTGGTCGCGCTGCTGGTGATCCTGCGCGCCAGCGGCAATTTGATCATTCCGCGGGTCGCCGATGTCCCTGTCGTGCTCAGCGTGGCGCTGCTGCACATGACGTTCTTCTCGACACTGACCGCCGCCGGCCTGCGCTATCTGCCGGCGAGCAAGGGCATCGTGCTCGGCTACACGACACCGCTCTGGGTCGCGCTTGCCGCCGGCGCCGCGCGAACCGAGCGGCTCGGCACGCTGAAACTTGTCGGTGTCGCCTCCGGGCTCGCCGGCCTTTGCGTCATCCTCAACCCGGCGTCGCTGGACTGGAGCAATCTGCAGGTCATCGCCGGCGCCGGCATGATCATCCTTGCCGCGATCTGCTGGGCCGCCAACATCATCTACATCCGCTCGCACCGCTGGATCGCGACCCCGCTGCAATTGCTGTTGTGGCAGGTGCTGGTCGCCACGCTGGTGCTGACCGCGACGGCGCTGGTCACCGACGGCGTCCCCACGGTGACGTGGTCGCCACATCTCGTGCTGCTGTTCCTCTATTCCGGCTTCATCGGCACGGTGCTGGCCTACTGGGCGATGTCGATGGTCAACAAGAGCCTGCCGGCGCTCACCACCTCGCTCGGCACCACCGCGACGCCGATCGTCGGCATCGCGACCGCGGCGTTGCTGCTCGGCGAACCGATCGATCTGTCGCTGGCGATCGCCGCGGCATTGATCGTTGGCGGCATCGCGCTGAGCTCGCTGGCGGATGCGCCGGCGCGGGCATAGAGCAGGATGAAGTTAAAGCTGAAATGGTTTGATCACGGATTCAGTCCACCTCTCTCGACAGGGAGAGATGGACATCCGTCTCAGCCCAATCTAGGGGCGTACTCATAAATTCGGGATGCCGCTTTCGAGGGCAAAACCGACACGCGACTCGGCCCTTAGGAACGCCGGCTTATGACCCAAAGCCGACCTGGTCGGCATCGCCCTGCTGCTGCGCAAGTTTCTGAGCGGGCGCAGCACGCCGCTACATCCGTTCCGGCACGTCGATGCCAAGCAGATCGAGCGACCGCTCCAGAACGAGACCGGTCAGGCGGCATATTGCCAGCCGCGATGCTCGCTCGGTGCTTGGGGCCGCCAGTACCGGACATTCCGCGTAGAAACGGCTGAAGCTCTGCGCGAGTGCGAAGGCGTATTCTGCCAGCACGCCGGGTTGCATCTGCCGCGCTGCCTCGGATACGGCCGCGGGGAAGCCGAGGCACACGAGCAGCAGGTCCATCTCCAGCCGCGATGTCGGTGCAAGCGCGCCGGAATGCTCCTTCCTCTCGGTAGTCTTCGCGAGGATCGAGCGGATGCGGACGCAGGCGTACTGCAAATACGGTCCGGTGCGGCCCTCGAACGACACGAACCGCTCGGGGTCGAAGACGTACCCGGACAGTCGGTCGCCGGCTAGATCCGCAAACTTCACCGCGGCGATCCCAACCTTCCGCGCCAGATCGGCCTTGGCTGCATCGTCGAGTTCGGAGCCATATCCAGTCTCCGCAAGGCGGAACGCCGCCCTTGCCACCGCGTCGTTAAGCAGGTCGGAGAGTCGCGCGACGCCGCCTTGGCGGGTCTTGTAGGGCTTGCCGTCTGGCCCATTAACGGTACCGAAGCCGACGTGGCGCAATTCCGCGGCGCCAGAGAGACCTGCCTTGCGAGCGGCCCGGAAAACCTGCTCGAAGTGGAGTGCCTGCCGCTGGTCCACGACATACAGGATTCTCGCGGCACCCATGTTGGTGACGCGGTCGGCCAGTGTTGCCAAATCGGTCGTCGCGTAAAGCGCTGCGCCATCGCCCTTGGCAAGAAGCAGTGGCGGCATCTCCTTACGATCGCCCGCCTCAGCTATTGGAAACACGATGGCGCCATCGCTTTCGACGGCCAGCCCGCGGCGCTTGAGATCCTCCACCAGGGGCGCGATCAGCGGCTGCGCGTCACTCTCGCCGTTGAGGAGGTCAAACTGTACGCCGAGCGAGGCGAAGTCGCGTTCCTGGGCGTCGAGCGACAGCGCCCGAAGCGAACGCCACAATGCCGTTAGCCCGCCGTCGCCAGCCTGGAGCGCCGCGGTGTCGGCGCGCGCCTCGGCCATCCGGTTGGCGTCCGCGGCGCATGCCGCGGCGGCTTCCGGGTACAACAATTCAAGCTCGTCCACCGTCACTGGCGCAGCGTTCGGCCAAGCCCCTGTGGAGCCTGGGGCAAACCATGGCGATGATGGTGCACGACGACGGATCTCCGACGTCAGCATGCCCAATTGAAGTCCCCAGTCGCCCAAGTGCGCGTCGGCAACGACCTTCCACGCTTGCGCCTTGAGAAGCCGCCGCAGGCTCTCTCCGATCACGAGCGAGCGCAAATGTCCAACATGAAGCGGCTTGGCCACGTTGGGACCGCCGAAGTCAACGATTGCAATTCGGCCGCGGCCCTCGTCGGCGATGCCGAGGCTTTCGTCGCCCCCCATCTCGGTGGCGGTCCGCGCGATTAGGGTAGGCGAAAGCCGCATGTTGAGGAATCCGGGTCCGGCCACCGAGACTTCGGTGAACTCCGGACGCGCCGAGATGAGGTCCTTGATATCTGATGCGATCGCCCGAGGATTGCCGCCGACAGCCTTCGCTGCCGGCATCGCGCCGTTGCACTGAAGGTCCGCTAGTTCGGGTCGACTTGAGATTGCAGCGCGCGCGTGTTCGGGCGGCAGGTTCAGTGCGACGAAGGCATCGCGTAGGATCGCATCGACTTGGGCTGTAAGCGGCTGAAACATCGGTTATCTCCGGAAACGGACGCGCGGGATCGCATCGGCGGCGCAAGCGCCAGCCGGCCTGGATCAGCGTCGTCGCCTCGGGAGGACCAGGATCGATGTCATTTCCTTCAACTACTATTTTTCGGACCGCATCTCAAGCGCTGGTGCGATCGGTGGTGCCGAAAGCGCAGGCGACCTGTGGCAAGAGGTAAATCCGTGGGAAAGAGTCATTTCACACGTCCACTGTTCTGCCGGACATCCGTCGAAAAACCCCTTCGCGGCCGATGGCGAAGATCTGGCAGGCGCCGTGATACAACTTCCGCAATTGGCCCTTTGCCGACCTTCCGGAGCCATCACCGGGGTGTCCGGAGTCGGGAATAGAGCGGAGACGATGCGCCGAGAGCGGGATGTCGCTCTTTGACCCGAAGGAGACATTCAGGCACTGTCTCGCGCTACCGGTCCACACGACTGGCAACAGCGATAGTGCACCGTGAGTACCACTGTTATGAGGCGACACCCTCTGCTTTACCTGCTGACAACGTTGGCCATGGTACGGCCAGCTGATGCGTGCTCGTCCGGAATAGAATATCCCCAGACACTTCTGGATCGACTGCCTTCCGCTGCACTCACACAGTCCGTGGTCGCAGTTATCGAGCCCATCGAACTCCTGCCCCCACGATGGGCGGAAGGTGATGCTTGGGGAACCACACCCCTCATAAGAGTACGGGTCATCGAAGCCGTACAGGGTGTCTCCGAAGGGCAGACCTTTGTCATCAATATTGGCGGCTGGATGTGCGGCGGCTCGGTTTCTCGAAATTCACTACTCGACACACAAAAGCGGCACTTCTACATCGCAGGTCAGTTTGCGAGCGATGATAAGGGGAATGTTGAATTTGTTGGCAAATGGGTTGGAAACGAACGCGTTCGGATTTTCGAGCGCGAACAATGAATGCTCGATTTCCGCCTCTGGCCCGTTGCTGACCTCCGGGGCCATCGCCGAAATGTCCGAGCCCGAGAGTACAGCGGCCCCCCGGTTCCGAGGGTCGGATGTCGCACTTTGACCCTGAGCGGACTTTCACGCTTTTATTGGAAATTGACCATCTGGCACCCAGCAAGTTGACCCCTGTGTGATATGCAACCAAGGTGAGTCCTCCACTCAAGGGGGTAGAAGGTGAGTGAAAACGGCCAAAATGGCTGGACGAGATGGTGGTGGCTCCGCGTCGATCAGGCTGGTCAATGGTCAGCGATTGAACGACGGGCCGTACATCGATTCCTTCTCACTTGGACGTTTACTGTGATTGTAACTGGCCTTCCCGCTTGGCCGTTTTTGCACGAGTTTCTAGGGTTTAGTGCACCTACCAGTCTGATCCTGTGGTTGACTCTCGCGTGGCCGCTCAACTTGCCAACCATACGCGGGCTCACCAGCACATTTTTTCCGGGCGCGGTCATTTGTGGCGATGACTTGGCCGCTGAAAGATTGGGGGGGCGCGTGGATCTGCCGACCAACGAATTCTGGATCCGTAATTTCTGGTGGATAGATGCGCTTCCGATCAAAGGGAGTTGGTCCGATGAGCAGATGAAGATCCGCGAACGGGCTCTCGTCATCGCTGCTCTTATCTTTGTTCTTGGGCTTCTAATTATTGCTCGCGAGATGATGGCCCATGGTTTTAACGAGCGAACTTCTGCCTTCGTCGCCTTCCTCTCGATTGCTCCGATTGCACTCTATGCCGCTCGACGCATTTGCATGGCGCGATGGCCCGAACTCGTGAACAAGGCCGACGACGATGCAGTGAGGCTGGCTAATAAATCGGTCCCGCCTCGAATGTAGGTATCGTTGAGGCGATCGGCGCGAATGTCCGTAGTTGGCCCTTAGCGGACACGGCGGCGTCGATAGTCGATTTCCGCTTGTGACCCAGAACGGACATCGGATGTATTGCCCTATCGTCAAACTCGGCGGTCTTTTGTGGCTTCGAAAAATTGCTTCAAGGTAGATGCTGGAGCAACGCCCATTCGCCTGAGTTTCCGTCTCGAAAGGACATACGCGAATGCGGCGGTCAAAAGAAATGCTGCGATAGTTCTCCGAGCATCTTCAAGAATAAGAAACTGAAGAACCGCCGCAACGAGTCCGCACTGGACGGCTACGACGCCAGCGAAAGACAATCTGCCCAAGGACCTCATCGTCCACCCTCTGCTTTCAGACAAGCACCGCGTGAATTGGGCGCCAATGCAAAATGCTGCTCCGGCCTGAACGGACCATCCCAACCATTCAACAAATTGTCGATATCGTGTTTACAATCGGCCAAGAGTTCCAGCTTACGACCCCTGACGGAATTTGTATCCTGACGGACAACACCATGACCGCGGCGGCTGCTCTTGGCCCCTTTCGGAAGTGCCGCGCTGGCTATTGAAGGTCCGGTAGTGAAGCGGACGTCACGATCGCACGCTCGGACTTCCGAGTCTGACCCAAAGCGGACATGCGTCATCGTAACGTGACTATTCCGCTCGCCCATCGTTTCCCCGCCCCCAGAATGAAGAACCAAGTGCGAGACCTCTCCGGCCACTGACCGGCTATCTACAGGTACGCACGGAAGAAATCGATCAGTCGATGGTTTAGCCGCTCGTGAAATGCGGCGCGATCAAAGCCGGGAGCATCGTTGCAGACTTGCGGCGCGAGTTTGGCAATATCCGGTGGGCAAACGGCAATGAAGGAGAAATGATGCGAGTTCGCGACCGCATCGAATGTGTGGGGCGTCTTAAGTTCGGCATCGAGTTCTGCGAGGCTCTTGGGGTCGACGCCACTGCCGCCCAACTCGGATGCCCATAGCTGCACCGGAACTTTGATTTTGCCGATGCTCTGGGGTGCCAGGACGGCAGCGAGCGGATCGGAAATCGCAGCAGCCTTTATGCGTGGATCATGGACGACCGTCTCGTTTGAATAGCGCCCAGAACGAACTTGGTCGCAGAGGTGACTTGCCCAATCTCCGCAAAAGTCCAAGAATCTGGCGGAATCGAGTTCTGCTCCGATTGCAACCAGCCCCGTATAGCCTCCCCTCGAAAGACCATAGAAGCCAATTCGGTTGGCATCGATCACAGAGGCCAACGAAGACGCCCCGGTCATGAAGTCGATGACGCGCTTCACGTCGAGCGAACGCTCGAAAAATACCGAGATATCGTCCGTTCGGGACTTGTCCAGCGATGTGTCTCCGGGGTGGTTGATCGCAGCAACCACAAACCCTGCGTCGGCGAGTTGTTCAGCTGTGTCATGGTGTACCACGAACGAACCGCCTTGGCCGTGTGAAATCACAATAAGGGGCAACCTTAGACCCCTGACCGCAGCATCTTTCGCCGCCTCGATCGTGAAAGGACCGACGGTCGTCTCGAACGTCAATGCATGCGTTGCCCCATCACTCGGGTACCAGATCGCGACGTCAATAGCCGGGTACTTGCCCGAAGCTGGTACCTGCGCCAGCCGTAGTCCAGCTGCCGATGCCGGCGTGTGTGAGAGAACGAGCACCAAAAAAAGTAGGCAGACCATTGCGGCCAGACCAAGCCAACCGACTACTCGTAGAGGCAGGCGCACGTTATTGAAACGATGCAAATGCATGGTGAGCGCCAGCTTCAGGTCGGATCGGCGTATAAAATCATTAGCGGCGCCGATGAACACTCTTCGGTCGTCCAAGCATACTGAAGCCAAATAGCGGTGCCAAGTGGGGCACGGCAGGTTCTGGCCCTTAGCGGACATTCACTTAGCCATCTTCAATGTCAGCTTTTGACGGCAATCCGGAATCTCGCAATCCCCGCACGCGGGTACCCGATTCAGATTTACACGCCCCGATCCCATCATGTTCCAAAGCATGATCCGGAAAAGTGAAGCTGTTTTCCCCTCGCAACAAACGCGGAACGCGTTTGCGCGGAGATCATCGCTCTTGCAGGTTCAAGCCGCTGCGAGCGGCCTGACCCGCAAGGCGCCGCGCAGGCCGGCGCCGGTGCCGAGCATGATGCCGGCGATGGCGATGAAGGATGACAGCGACAGCGTCGACAATCCGGTCAGCCCCTGCCCGACCGAGCAGCCGAATGCCATCACGCCGCCCGCGCCCATCAGCGCGGCGCCGCTCGCCGAGCGCAGCATGTGCTGTGGCGAACGGTAGCCTTCGAGCTGAAAACGCCCGGTGGCAAGCGCCGTGATCAGGCTGCCCGCGAACACGCCGAACACGGTGACGATGCCGAAATTCAGCGTCGATCCGGTCGAGAGCATCACATATTGCAGAGCATCGGCGATCGGCGCGATGAAGGTCAACGACGTCACCGGCACCGGATTGAAATCGTCGGCCCCGAGATGGCCGGTCGCGTACCAGCCGCCTGCCACCAGCAGGCCGACGATCAGGCCGGCCGCGATCTGTCCCGGCGATCTTCGGAACGGCGGATGCGCAAGCGCGAAAGCGATCAGCACCGCGGCCAGCACGGAGGCTGCGACCATCCGCGCCGGCACCGCTCCGAGGCCCGCGCTCGCCAGCAGGGCCGGCACCGAATTGACGGCGACCGTGGCCTGCGAGATCTGCACCATGGCGATCCGCGCCGGCGCAATCAGGCCCTTCAACGTCATCTCGGCGACGATGCCGAGCACGATCACGACCACGAAGGAACGCAAATTGCCGCGTCCGAGCAACACCAGCGCTCGCGAGCCGCAGCCATTCGACAGCACCATGCCGTAGCCGAACAGCAGCCCGCCGAGGAACATCACCGGCGCCGAGAATGACGGTTGCAGATAGATCGACTTGCCGAGATCGACGAGGCCGGCCGCTGCCAACAACTGCGAGGCTGCGATCGCAACGCCCATCGCCAGCGCATAGGTGCGTGCCAGTCGGCCGTCGCCCTCCGCCCACCAGCCGCGCAGGCCGCTCATCATGCAGAAGCCGCTGAGCAAGCCAACCGAACCGTAGATCAGGCCGATGATCAGGGCTGCGAGGATGACAATCGTGGCTGGGTCCATACGCGCTCTCTCGATCTCATTCCGTCATCACGGCCGCAGGATCACGCGATCGCGCGACGAGCCCGCCACGGCAACGAATGCTGCCTTGGCCTGTTCCAGCGGGTAGATCGCGCCCCGCTTGATCGGGAACGGCTTCAGATGTCCGCCGGCAAAGCCCGGCACGAGCTCGCGCAGCACTTCGCCGGTCGCAACCGACGACAACGCGAGTGTGTCGATGCCGACATAGGTGTGCTGTCCGCGGTAGAATTCGAGGATGTTGAACTGCACGATGCGGTCGACCGCGGCGATCAGGATCTGGCGGCCGCGCAGCGCCAGCGATTTGTGCGCAGCCTGGAAATAGGGATCGCCGACCGTGTTGTAGACGATGTCAGCGCCCTTGCCTCCGGTCAGCTCACGCACCCGCTCGGCCACATCAGTGGCGGAAGCGTCGATCACCTCGACCGGCGCATTGCTGTGGCCCTCATAGGGCTCGCTCTTGCGCACGACGCCGATCACGCGCGCGCCATGCCAACTCGCGATCTGTACCGCGGCCTGGCCGACCTTGCCGTTGACGCCCATCACAAGCACGGTCTCGCCCGCCTTCGGCAGACCGGCGCGGCGCAGGCCTTCCATCGCGGTGACGAACGGCACGCCGATCCCGGCGGCCTCCTCGACGCTGACCCCGGCCGGGACCTCGACCACGGCGTCGGCCTCGACGATCATATGGCTCGCCTGGGCGCCGTCCTGCCGGATGCCGAGATCGCCGGAGGAGCCGAAGACCTGCTTGCCGATCAGCGCGGCGGGGCCGGCGACCACCGTGCCGGCGAAGTCGCGGCCCGGGGTGCGCGGGAACACGGCATAGGGCATCAGCCCGGTCGCGGCTTTCACGTCGGATGGATTGACCGCCGCGGCCTTCACCTCGATCAGGACATCGTTGTCCCCGCGCGACAGCACATGCGTCTCGACAACCGGCGCCACCGCGGCAGCATTCTCCGCCTTCGTCAGCAGGCGGACGCAGCGGGCATCGACAGGACGATTTGTTTGCGGGGCCGGCGGCATGAGCATTCCAGTCTTGATCGTGAATAGCGGCCTGACGGCCCCAGCCATGACTAGTCGACTGATCGATCAATTCAAGGGGCTTGTTGCGGAAGACCCAGTCAGAGCTTCGGCGGCGTGGCCACGCCCAGGATGCCCTCGATCGACAGGCCGAGTCCGAGCAATCTTGCGTCGCTGCCGACCAGACCATCGAGCTCGAGCCCCACCGGCAAGCCGCCAGGCGTCATGCCGGCATAGAGCGACAGCCCGGGAAGACCGGCAACGCTGCCAGGATCAGTGTTGCGGATCATGGTGCCGAAGGTCTGCGTCGGCTCGCCACCATTGACCGACATCTCGCCGGACCCGGCCTTTTCGTCGATCACAGGCGCAGGCGCGATCGTGGTTGGAAACAGGATCGCGTCCAGTTTGTTGTCCCCGACATAGGCGGCATAGATCGCCTGCAGAGCCGGCCGCTGCACCTTGATCGCATCGTCATAGGCGGCACCGAAAGCATCCGCCGTGATGGCACCGAAAGCGCCGACCACGTCAGGACTGGCGACACCGGCGGCGATATCGGACAGCGTGATTCCCTCGATCCCGGAAGCGGCGAGCCAGGCCGGGATATCGGCGATCGGTTCGTGCAGCGCCACCACGAAGGACACCTTGTCGTTCTGCTCGAACAGGTCAGGCATATCGGCATCGACCAGCACCGCGCCATCAGCCGTGAGCCGGGCGCAGGCTGCGCGGGCGACGGCCTCGACATCGCGATCGAGGCCGCGCCAGAAACAGGCGGGAACGCCGAGACGCACACCGCGCAACGGAATGGCCGTGGCCTGAGGCGTGCCAGTGATGACAGCATCGAGCAGCGCGACGTCGGCGACCGTGCGGCCCATCGGGCCGACGGTGTCGCGGGTATGGCTGATCGGAACCACCTGGTTGTCGTCATGATAGCGCCGCTCGGGGCCGCCATTGCCGACCGACGGCCGGAGGCCGACGGTCCCGGTCAGCGCGGCCGGCACGCGGGTCGAGCCGCCGGTGTCCGATCCGAGGCCGCAGGTCGTGATCCGCGCGGCGATCGCCGCCGATGTTCCGCCGGACGAGCCACCCGGGATCCGGCTGGTGTCGTAGGGATTGCGCACCGGTCCGGCGAACGGCGCGAGATTGGTGCTGGTGATGCCGAAAGCGAGCTCGTGCAGATTGGTCTTGCCGACGACCACGGCACCGGCGTCGAGCAGCTTTTGCAGCGACGGCGCATTGCGCTTGGGCCGCGCGTGTTGCAGCGCCGGCGTGCCGCCCGATGTCGGCAGATCTGACGTGTTGATGTTGTCCTTCACGACGATGGGAAGCCCGGCCAACATGCCGGTGCGCGTCCCGGCATCGACCTCGCGCGCCGCGGCCAGCGCACCCTCGCGGTTCAACACGATGAAGGCGTTGAGGTGCTTCAGTCGCTCCGCACGATCGAGTGCCGCTTCGACGAGGCTGACCGCGGTCACCTTGCCATTGCGGATATCAGCCACGATCTCCGCGGCGGTTGTCTCACTGGTATCGGCCATGCCCCGCGCCCTCTTGGATTGCGGGCGAGAGGCTATTCTTTCGGCCGCTTGTCGTAAACCCGTTTCGCCTTGCCGAGCGAACGTTCCAGCGTTTCGGGCGCAACGACGCGGACGCGGGTGGAGACACCGATCGTGTTCTTGATGAAAGCGGAAACCTTCTCGGCATGCGCGGTCAGTCCTGCACCGTCCCAGCTCTCGGGCCGGGCTTCGGCGAGCACCGTCATCTCGTCCATGCGGCCCTCGCGGGTCAGCTCGATGACAAAATGGCCGCCGCACCAATCAGTCGCCAGCAGCGCTTCCTCGATCTGGGTCGGGAACACGTTGACGCCGCGCAGGATGATCATGTCGTCGGAGCGGCCGGTCACCTTCTCCATCCGCCGCATGCCGGGTCGCGCCGAGCCGGGCAGCAGCCGCGTCAGGTCGCGGGTACGGTAGCGAATGATCGGGAAGCCTTCCTTGGTCAGCGAGGTGAACACCAGTTCGCCCTTCTCGCCGTCGCCGAGCACCTTGCCGGTCAGCGGATCGATCACCTCCGGATAGAAGTGGTCCTCCCAGATATGCAGGCCGTCCTTGGTCTCCACGCATTCCTGCGCGACGCCGGGACCGATCACCTCCGACAGGCCGTAGATATCGGCGGCGTCCATGTCGAACGCCTGCTCGATCTCGACGCGCATCGCGTTGGTCCACGGCTCGGCGCCGAAGATGCCGAACTTGAGCGACGATTTGCGCGGGTCGAGGCCCTGCCGCTTGAACTCGTC
>BFBZ01000010.1_pt362 | contig 18276 bp, 21 predicted proteins | sample 1888401 | NCBI WGS metagenome assembly BFBZ01 (sample SAMD00112614, study PRJDB3348) | symbiont metagenome | host: Chara braunii | reverse complement strand
GGATCGCCGCCGAGCGGACGATGGTGCTCGCCGGCGCGGGCACGAAAGGCAGCTGGTAGATGAAATTGCCGGCTGCGTTGTAGTTGACCGTCACGACGTAGACGTTTGCGTTCGATGGAGAAGGCGCGGCGCTCACCGTGAGATTGCCAGGAACGAGCAGCGGATAGGTGGAGGCGTTGGCGGCAACGTAGCTCGTCGCGAGGCTGTTGCGCTCGGTGTTGGTCATTCCGGCGACAGACGAACGCGCCGCTTCGGCGGCGAGTTGCTGAACGCCATGCACCATCGCGAGATACGAACCGAATACGATGATGCCGAAAATGAAAGCGAGAAACAGCGGCAGCATCAGTGCGAATTCGACGGCAGAAGCGCCGCTTCGACAACGAAATAACCTGGTCATGGCACACCTCGAAACGCAAACGATGGCGCCACGTTGCGAGGCTTTGATTAAGGAAAACTATGAAAACGCTTCCGCGAATCAGTGACGGCAATTCGGACGAATGACCGCACTAAAATTTATCGGACGCGCGATGACTTATGGGGCGATCAAAATTGTTGATATCCCATCCGCAGAATTGCGGGGACGATGCTGCTGAAGTGCCGCGCGCATATGCAAATGCAACAGTCCGATACCGTAGCTCTACGTGGCAATGCACGTAACAATACATATGAAGCGCAATTACTGTCTTGTCGAAACGAATTGAAACTAAACGAAAGTGCAACCAAATGTTAGTATAGCTGAATCACATACTGGAGAACGTAATTGCGTCCCGTGCTGAGATTGGAGGGCTCGCGATGCACAGACCACGTCAGCATCTGAATATTCCTACCGAGATCGTTCGCACCGTCGTTGCGATTGCAGAGACGGGAAGTCTATCGAAGGCCGGCGAGCGTCTCGGCCTGAGTCAGCCGGCGATCAGTTCGCAGGTCAAGCGACTGCAAAGCCTGGTTGGTGGTGCGCTCTTCGTCAGAACGGCAAACGGCACCACAACGACTGAACTCGGCAAAGTCGCCGTGCAGCAGGCAAGGCGTATCCTCGAAGCAAACGATCAACTGCTTCGACTCGGCGGCAATCATGAAGGACCCCAGCCGCTACGGCTGGGAATGAGCACGATGCTCGCCGAGGAATTCCTCAAGCTGCATCCAGCCGACGCGCTGGCTGACATGCTGGTTCACGCCGACATGTCGCCGATCGTCATCAGAGGATTGATCGACGGCTACATCGACATCGCGTTCGTCTACAGCAACCCTTCGCTCGAGACGGAAGACGAGGTGACGATCGCCGCCGAGGCCGATGAGCGTTCGGTGTGGGTCCGATCACGCGATTTTGTTCTGCGGCCGGGCGCTCCAATTCCGATCCTGGCGTGGCCAGGCGACGACTGGATGATCCGGACGCTCACCAAGCATAACATCTCGTACAAGATCGTGTTCAGGAGCCCGAACCACCAGCTGCGACTGGAAGCCGCACGGGCCGGATACGGCCTGACGGCGTGCCCCGAGCGGATGATCCCGTCCTCGCTGATTTCGGCAAAGGACTATTATCTTCCGGAGCTCCCGATTCAAAAGCGCTTGCTGTGCGTTCGTCCCGGCCTCGAAGGAAGCCGTGCGACGGCGATGGTGCAGCGGTTGTCCAGCCTGTTCTTCAGCGGCGCGAAGCCGATGCGTCAGGTGAGCAACATGTAGACGATCGGCGCCGCGGCATGCCGGCGGCGCCGATCAATAGTGCGGTGGGCGTTCGCTGGCAGGGGCTGGCGCCTGGCGCTCGGCGTCCTGANTCCTGAAGCCGGTCGCGCAGTTCGGCGATCTGGCGCGTCAGCGCGTCGATCTGCTTCCACTGGGCCGTGATGGTCTGGTTCAGCGTCTCGATGGTTTCGTCCTGGTAGGTCAGGCGGACCTCCAGCGCGTCGATCCGCTCGCTCAGTCGTGTCGCGTCATTCATGGGCGGCACTCTCGTGTCCACGTTCGCGCAAGCCGTGGCCAAGTGCGACACGTTCGTCGAACACAAAGCAATCGCCCCGCCAGCGACTGTCCTGCGCCGGTGTGTTCTCGAGATATTTCAGGATACCGCCCTTGAGGTGATAGACCTCGGCGAAGCCCTGCGCGAGCAGATAGGCGCTGGCTTTCTCGCAGCGGATGCCGCCGGTGCAGAACATCGCGATCCGGCGATGCGTCGCGGGATCGAGGTGGCGCGCGGTAAAATCCTTGAATTGACCGAAGCTCGCGATCCCGGGATCCACCGCGCCTTCGAACGTGCCCATCGCGACCTCGAAAGCGTTGCGGGTGTCGAGCACCAGCACGCCGGGGGATGCGATCAGTTCGTTCCAGCCGGCGGCGTCGACATAGGTGCCGACCTGCCGCGTCGGATCGACCGTGGTGTCTCCGAGCGTCACGATCTCCTTCTTCAGTCGGACCTTGAGCCGCCGGAACGGCATCTGCGCGGCTTCGGAGAATTTCAGTTCGAGATTGTCGAGGCGGCCGCCGAACAGCGCTCCATGCCTGAGCTCCGCGACGAAGCTGGTGACGGCCTGCTCGGCGCCGGCAATGGTGCCGTTGATACCCTCATCGGCGAGCAGCACGCTGCCCTTGAGATCGAGGCGGGCGCAAAGCGTGCGCAGCGGTTCGCGCAGCGCACGGAAGTCGGGCAGCGCGGCGAACTGGTAGAAGGCGGCGACCTTGAGCGGCATGGCGGGGGTGTATCAGGCTGGCCAGGCCGGCGAAACCCCGCAAAGCCATGCGTTATCGGGATAATTCCTCTGGCATACCAGCCATTGCCCTGCCGGGGATGAATGTGCCATGTACTTCGCATCTACTTGGCATCCGCCGCAGCAGCGACAAAATATCCCAATCGAGCGAGCTCTTCGTTATGAGGAATTTCCATTTCGCCGGCCGTTCCACGGTCCATGCCCAGAACGCGATGGTGGCAACCTCGCATCCGGAGGCGGCACTGGTGGCCATCGAGGTGATGCGCGAGGGGGGCACGGCTGCTGACGCGGCGGTCGCGGCCTGCGCGTTGCTCGGCGTCATCGAGCCACAATCGACCGGCATCGGCGGCGACTGCTTTGCGCTGATCCAGCCGAAAGGCGAAGGCAAGATCACGGCCTACAATGGCAGCGGTCGGGCGCCGATGGCGGCCACCGCCGAGTGGTATCTCGAACGCAACATCCATTCGGTGCCGTTGACCTCGGCGCATGCCGTCAGCATTCCCGGCGCGATCGATGCCTGGGACGTGATCCTCAGGGATCACGGTAAGTTCGGCTTCGACCGGCTGCTGCAGCCCGCGATCAAGGCAGCCGAAGAGGGCTACGTGGTCGCCCCGCGCATCGCATTCGACTGGAAGAACGGCTTCGAGAAGCTGAAGAACGGCACCAACACCGAGCGCTATCTGCTGCCGCATGGCAAGCCCGCGGTGGCAGGCGACGTGATCCGCCAGCCCGAGCTCGGCAAGACGCTGCGCGCGATCGCGCAGAAGGGCCGCGATGCTTTCTATAGCGGCGAGATCGCCGCCGACATGGTCGACACGTTGCGCGGCATCGGCGGCCTGCACACGCTGGAGGATTTTGCCGCGCACTCGACCGAGACGACCGCGCCGATCGGCACCATCTACAAGGGCCATGACGTCTGGCAGTGTCCGCCGAACGGCCCCGGCATCACCATGCTGGTGATGCTCAACATCCTGTCGCGCTTCGACCTGACGAAGTTCAAGCCGCTCAGCGTCGAGCGGTTCCATCTCGAGGCGGAGGCCGCGCGCATCGCCTACATGATGCGCGAGCAGTATATCGGCGACCCCCAGCATGCCCATGTCGATGTCGCCGGCATCCTGTCAAAGGAATTCGCCGACGAGCACATCAAGAACATCAGGATGGACGGGCTGCTCGACCTTCCGAACGTCGCGCCGCCGATGAATCCGTCGACGGTCTACATCACGGTGGTCGACAAGGATCGCAACGTCTGCTCCTTCATCAACTCGATCGCGCATTCCTTCGGCTCGGCGATCGTCTCCAACAAGACCGGCGTCTTGTTGCAGAACCGCGCCGGCGGCTTCCGCATCCAGCCCGGCCATCCGAACTGCATCGCGCCGGGCAAGCGTCCGCTGCACACCATCATTCCGGCGCTGGCGACCAAGAACGGCCGCTCGGTGATGTCGTTCGGCGTCATGGGCGGGCAGTATCAGCCGGTCGGCCAGACCCATGTGTTGACCAACATGCTCGACTATGGCTGCGACGTGCAGGAGGCGATCGACATGCCGCGCGGTCTGCACTACGAGGGCGTCTACCAGCTCGAGGACGGCGTGCCCGCAGAGATCGTGGAAGGCCTCAAGAAGATCGGCCACAAGACCACCAGCGTGGTCGCGCCGCTCGGCGGCGGCCAGGGCATCTGGATCGACTGGGATAAGGGTACGCTGACCGGCGGCTCCGATCCGCGCAAGGATGGCTGCGCGCTCGGCTACTGATCGGGATCGACATCAATCAAGGAAGGACGTCCGGGATGCAATCTTCACGACGTATGATCATCAGGACTGCGTTTGCCGGCCTTGCGGCGGCAGTCTCCACGTCCGTTGCCGGCGGAACGGCAACAGCGCAAACGGCAGGAAAGCCCATGACGACAGCCTCAGGTCTCCAGATCATCGACAGCAAGGTCGGCACCGGCGCTTCGCCGAAGACCGGTCAGACCTGCGTCATGCACTACACCGGCTGGCTCTACGAGAACGGCCAGAAGGGCAAGAAGTTCGACTCCTCGGTCGACCGTAACGAACCGTTCGAGTTTCCGATCGGCCAGGGGCGCGTGATCAAGGGCTGGGACGAGGGCGTTGCCACCATGAAGGTCGGCGGCAAGCGCACCCTGATCATCCCGCCGGATCTCGGCTATGGCGCACGGGGCGCCGGTGGCGTGATCCCGCCGAATGCCACGCTGATGTTCGACGTCGAACTGCTGGGCGTGAAATAGGCGGTACCCGGGAAGAGGAGGCGCAGCGATGAAGATCTCGATCCTCGATGATTATTTCGACACGCTGCGCACCCTCGATTGCTTCCACAAACTCGACGGCTACGACGTCACGATCTGGAACGATCATGTCCAGGACGTCGATGCGCTCGCCGAGCGGCTGCGCGACACCGACGCACTCGTGCTGATCCGCGAGCGCACCCAGATCCGCACGCCGCTGCTCGAAAGGCTGCCGAAGCTGAGGCTGATCAGCCAGCGCAGCGTCTATCCGCATATCGATATCGATACCTGCACGCGGCTCGGCATCATCGTGTCGTCGAGCCAGCATGCCGATACGCCGTCCTACGCGACTGCTGAATTCACCTGGGGCCTGATCCTAGCCGCGATGCGCGCGATCCCGCAGCAAATGGCGGCGCTGAAGGCAGGTAAGTGGCAGATCGGTGTCGGCCATACCCTGCGCGGCAAGACGCTCGGCATCTATGGCTACGGCCGCATCGGCGCGGTGGTCGCGGGCTACGGCAAGGCGTTCGGCATGAACGTGCTGGTCTGGGCGCGCGAGGCCGCGCTGGCGAAGGCGCGCGCCGACGGCTATGAGACCGCGGCCAGCAAGGCGGATTTCTTCACCCGCTGCGACGTGCTGTCGCTGCACATGCGGCTGGTCGACGCGACGCGCGGCATCGTCAAGGCGGACGATCTCGCGCGGATGAAACAGACCGCGCTGATCGTCAACACCAGCCGCGCGCCGCTGATCGAACCGGGTGCGCTGGTCAATGCGCTGCGCGCCGGCCGGCCCGGCATGGCCGCGATCGACGTCTATGAGAAGGAGCCGCTGCGTGACACGTCGGACCCCTTGCTCAACATGGACAATGTGGTTTGCACGCCGCATCTCGGCTACGTCTCGCGCGACGAATACGAGATTCAGTTCACCGACATCTTCGACCAGATCGTGGCCTATGCGGCCGGCGCGCCGACCAACGTGGTCAATCCCGATGTGCTAACGCATGCGCGTCCGCGCAGCTAATCAATAAGCGGCACGAAAAAGACCGGCCCAATGGGCCGGTCCGCTCGGTGCTCGATCGCGCAAGAGATCAAGGCCTGCGGCCTGCCGCGCCGGTCGCCTTGTCGACTGCATCCCTGGCAAGATCCTTGGCGTCGCCCAGCACCTTCTGGCCCTTGCCCTTGGCTTCCTGCAGCGCGCCTTCACCCTGCATTTTCCGGTCGCCGGTGGCTTCGCCGATCTTCTGCTTGGCCTTGCCCATCGCCTCGTTGGCGGTACCCTTGATCTTGTCGGTGGTGCTGCTCATCGGTCTCTCCCTCTGACTGTATCGAAGCTTCGGAACTGCAACGCGCGGCAGCTTCGGATCGTTCCTATTTTCCGCTCGCCTGCGCGCCTGGTTTTCGGTAGCGTTCCACGCACGAAAACTTGAGCACCGAAAGCAAGAACGATGAGCGGTTCCCACGATCACACCCATTCCCACGATCACGCCCACGATCACCACCATCACGACGACGAGCGCTGGAAGCACGACGGCGTCCGCGTGATCCCCGGCAACCAGCTCGACCCGAACGTGCCCTCGACCGCCGGTATGGACCGCAAGGCCGCGATCAATTTCGCCCGCGTCGGCGCACAGAAATTGTGGGCGGGGACCGTCAGCATCAAGCCGGACGCCAAGACCGGCGCGCATCATCACGGCCATCTCGAGAGCATCATCTATGTCGTGAAGGGCAAGGCGCGGATGCGCTGGGGCGAGAAGCTGCAGTTCACCGCCGAAGCCGGCCCCGGTGATTTCATCTTCGTGCCGCCCTACGTGCCGCACCAGGAGATCAATGCCAGTCCGGACGAGGTGCTGGAATGCGTGCTGGTACGCTCCGACGGCGAGGCAGTTGCGATCAATCTCGACATCGAGCCGGTCGAGAAGCCGGAGAACGTGCTCTGGGTCGACCCGGTGCACCGGCATCCCGACGAGAAGAAATAAAGGGGCCTCGTCATTTCGGGGCTCGCGAAGCGAGAGCCCGGAATCCATCGGGCCGCAGCGTTGGTGGATGAATGGATTCCGGGCTCGACGCTGCGCGTCGCCCCGGAATGACGACAGAGCAGGGAGGCCAGCATGACGCTCGTTCGTTACGAGAGCGCGGATCACGTCGCCACCATCACGATGGCTCGGACCGAAAAGCACAATGCGCTGAACAACGCGCTGTGCAGCGAGTTGCGTGACGCGTGGCTGCGCTTTCGCGACAGCGACGATCGCGTCGCGGTGCTGGCTTCCGCGGAGGAGAAGTATTTCTCGGTCGGTGCCGATGTGGCCGATCTTCCCGCCAACATGTGGCACGCGGTGCCTGGCCTCGGCGTCGAACTGGACAAGCCGGTCATCGCGGCGACCTCAGGCTGGGTCGTGGGCGGAGCGTTCGTGCTGGTCCAGATGGCCGATCTGTGCGTGGCGTCCGAGACGACCCGCTTCATCTATCCCGAGGGAAAGATCGGCACCACAGCCGGTGGCGTCTCATCGGTGATGGCGCGGATGCCGCACAAGATCGCCATGGAGTTTCTCCTGGTCGGCGAGGAGATGTCGGCGGAGCGCGCCTGGCAGATCGGCTTCGTCAACAAGGTCGCTCCAAAAGGCCAGCATGTCGCGATAGCGCAAGAGATGGCTGGGAAGATCGCGGCCAACGCCCCACTGGTGGTCCGCGCACTGAAGAAGCTCGCTCGGGAAGCCATGCCGAAGGGGCCGCTGGAAACCGTCGCCGACGTGCGGCGGCTGCTCGACGAAGTGCGAGACAGCGACGATCTCAAGGAAGGCGTCAAGGCATTCAGCGAGAAGCGGACGCCGAGGTTCACGGGGAAATAGCCGGCCGCGCCGATCCCCCCGGTCGTCATTCCCCGGTGCGCAACTGCGCACCTGAGGGCGACGCGTAGCGTCGAGCCCGGAATCCATCCCTCCGCACAATATGCGGCCAAATGGATTCCGGGCTCTCGCTTCGCGAGCCCCGGAATGACGTGGGGTGAGACTTACACAAACACCCGGTGATCGATCGCCCCGTTCGGCACCACGTAGCCGTAGCGAGTATGCGACGGCTCGGGGCCGGCCTTCTCATACTGCGCCTTCATCATCGCGAAGCGGTCGCCCTTGATGTCGAGCATCGCGCGCTTCGGCTGGATGTTGTAGAGCCGGGCGTTGTTGTCGCCGAAGATCGCGGTCTTCACCGGTCCGTCGGCGGGACCGAGCGGCGCATAACCGAACTTCTTCTGCATCACTTCGGGGATTTCCAGCCGCCGCAGGCCCTCGATCTGCCATTGCGGCGCACCGGTCCACAGCGCATCGGTGCCCCAGCACACATGGTCGACGCCGAGCCCCTTGATCAGGGTGCCCATCAGCGCGGCGCAGACATTGGGTTCGGCGACCAGCGTGGTCGCGAACAGCTGCCCGACATCGCCATAGACATTGTTGACGCCATACTGCGCCGGGATGTCGGCGAGGTCGGAGGTCCACGCAATCCGGCCGGTGCGCTCGAACTCGGCGAGCGCAACCCGCGGATCGCCGCCGACATGGCGATAGGCCGAGTGATAGATCACGAAGTTGAGCTGCGGCCAGTCCTTGGCGGCCTGGCCGACATCGGCGACGTCGGCGAAGCCGCGCAGGTTCGGATACTGCTTCTCGATCCCGGGCGGGAACAGGCCCTTGTGGACGCAGACATTCTTGATGCCTGCCTTCACCATCTTCTCATAACCCTTGTAGGTGACCTTCTCGTCGTCGAGCCGCCAGGGATAGCGGCTGATCTCCTTATGGGTGTTGTCGCCGATCGTGTAGCCCTTGCAGGATTCCGGCCCCAGCGCCAGTGCGGCGTCGAGCTTGTCGAGCCAGCCGGGTTGTCCCGGCGTGAAAATCGCGTGACAGAACACCCGTCGCGAGCCGGCCTCGTCGTTGATCTTCTTGCGCGCGTCGGCCATCTGCTCGTTGGTCAGGAACCAGTCCTGCTCGATATCCGACGGCGCCGAGGAGATCAGCGCGATCTTGGTGTCGGAATCGAGAAACATCTCCTTCTTGTAGTTGTTGAACTTGAGATCCTCGATGGTCTGCTCGTGATCGTTGAGCTCCTTGTTCCAGCCGGCCTTGCCGACCGCCTTGCGCATTTCCACGAAGCCCATGATGCGGGTGTCGTCGCGCAGGAAATGCGTGTGCATGTCCATGATGAACTGGTCTTTCAGCCCGTTGGCGCGCGCCTCGGCCATCGCGGGCGTCGCGGCTTCCGCCGGCGTCACGTCGAACAGCTCGCCATAGACCTGGTTCATCGCGACGAAGGAGGCGGCCATGCCGGCCGCGGTCTGGAAGAATTTGCGGCGATCGAGACCCTGCTTGCCGCCGAGATCGTCGGCCATCGCGAGCAGCCGCGCCTCGACGTCGCACTGCCGTTCGTTCTGCGGGTCGGGATAGAACTCGTCGCTGGAGACGATCTGGGTCGGGATCGGGGTCTGGTACTGGCACAGTTCGGAGGGCATCAAGGCGGCAAGTTCTTCGTCGGTCAGATTGCTGCTCATTCTTGGCTCCCGCTTCTCGCCGGATGTTTCCGGTCGGACCGCCGCCGAGACTAGGACCAAGTCCGCCGGGCGTCCGCGTCGATCGCCGGTGTCGGCATTCACAAAATCGTGCATCGGATCAACGGCCGCGAGATGCGTGCGTCGCGCAAGTCGACATGGGCGCTGCTATGCTCTGGCGCACCGGATCGGCCGAAGAAATCCGGAAGGGAGCAGAAAATGATGCATTCCGACCATTCACGGCGCACCATTATCAAGGGCATCAGCGTTGCAACAGCCGCCGGCGCGTTCGGCGCAGCACCGGCGCAGGCCGCAATCGCGATTCCTACCGAAGGACAGATGTGGAGCAACGAATACTGGACGAGGAAGGGTGACGTCCCGCTGTGGATGTTCCGCAAGCGGATCGGTGCGCCCAAGCCGGGCGAGCCGGCGCGGCCCGTGGTGTTCTTCGTCCACGGCTCGTCGGTGACATCGCGGGTGTTCGACCTCACGGTGCCAGGCAAGGGCGAGTATTCGCTGCTCAACGTCTTTGCGCGCTACGGCTTCGATTGCTGGACCATGGATCATGAGAACTACGGCAAGTCGGGCCGCACCTCCGGCAATGCCGACATCGCGAGCGGTGTCGAGGATCTGCAAGCCGCGGTCGAGGTGATCGCGCGCGAGACCGGGCAGTCCAGATACCACTTCGTCGGTGAATCCTCGGGCGCGCTGCGCGCCGGTGCGTTCGCGATGGCCGCGCCCGAGCGGATCGACCGGCTGGTGTTCGCCGCCTTCACCTACAAGGGCGAAGGCTCACCGACACTTGCGAAACGTGCCGAGCAACTTGCCTATTATCGCAGCCACAACATGCGCAAGCGCGACCGCGACATGATCCGCTCGATCGCAACCCGCGACAAGCCAGGGACGTCAGACCCTGCTGTCATCGAGGCGCTGGCCGATGTCGAGATGCAGTTCGGCGACCAGATCCCGACCGGCACCTATCTCGACATGACCGCCAATCTGCCGGTGGTGCACCCCGAGAAGGTGTTGGCGCCGGTGCTGCTGGTTCGCGGCGAGTATGACGGGATCGCGGCGGTGCCTGATCTCGAGGAGTTCTTCAACAAGCTGCCGAACGGCGACCGGCAGTTGGTCATCTTGCCCGGCACCGCCCATTCGGTGGTGCTCGCGGTCAATCGCGAGCTGCTCTGGCACGTGACCCGGGCGTTCCTGACCATGCCGACGCCGATCGTGACCTGAGGCGGCCTGCGGCAGGACGCCGCAAGAAAGATCGAGGAGAAATCCAAAAAATCATTGTCGCGATGTCGGAAGCCGGCCATGTGGTTCGTCCTTCGGGCATAACCCGCAAACAGGAGCCTTTCATGGCCAACCCCACGATGATCTTCGTCAACCTGCCGGTCAGCGACCTCGCCCATGCCACCGCGTTCTATGAGGCGATCGGCGCGACCAAGAACCCGCAATTCTCCGATCACACCGCCTCCTGCATGGTTGTCTCCGAAACCATCCACGTCATGCTGCTGACCCATGACAAATTCCGCCAGTTCACACCGAAGAAGATCGCCGACGCCAAGGCCACGAGCGAGGTGCTGGTCTGCCTGTCCGCCAACAGTCGCGACGCAGTTGACGGCTATGTGACCAAGGCGAAGGGGGCGGGCGGCACCGCCGATCCGTCGCCGAAGCAGGATTACGGCTTCATGTATGGCCGCAGCTTCGAGGACCCCGATGGTCACATGTGGGAAGTGATGTGGATGGACGTCGAGGCTGCGATGAAGGCGCAGTCCGCCGCGGCCACGGCCTGACCGCGGGCCGACCAGGAGTTCACCGATACTGGGGCCTCACCCTGCCTGCGGTCCGACGGCGAGACCTCAGGCAGCGGGGACGCTGTTCGTCCGAGCATCGGTGGTGCCGTCGGGGGCTCTTCTCCCCGGAGGCAAGTCCGGCGGCTGACAGACAGTGGCCGGGAAGTTCAGTTCGACCGTGGTGCCGCCTCCCGGCGTCTCGCAAAGGGAAACGGTGCCATTGTGGGTGGTCATCACCTGGGAAACGAAGCCCTGTCCCTTCCGCATGCGTGTTTCCACGCTTGAAGGGCTCGAGCAGAAGCTCGGGCTGGCCAAGCTGGAGGCCAGATCCGTAGTCGACAACGCTCAACCGCGCCGGTGCTTCGACCCTAATCAGGACGGAGCCACCCGCGCTGCCATGGGTGACGGCGTTTCGGATCAGGTTCGAGAGTGCAACCGCGATCGCGGCTTCCGAGCCGCGCACCCGGACCGGGTGACCAGGCTCGGTGAACTCGATGTCGCTTCCGTTCTTCAACGCCATCGGCACGTGTTCGGCTGCAACCCTGCGCGCAAGCGCGGCAAGATCCATCTCGATCAGTTCGGCAGGCTCCGCCGAGATGCGCGCCAGTTGAAGCAGCATGGTGACGATCGAGGACAGCTTCTGGTTCTCGGCGATGAGCCTGGCGCGTAGCGGAGAATCCTGGACCAGCTCAAGCATGGTGCGCGCATTGGTCAGCGGCGTACGAAGTTCATGTGCGGCGTTAGACAAGAAGTTTCGTTGCGATCTCGAAGCAACGTCAATTCGTGACAGCGCACGATTGAAGGCCACGACGAGCGGCAGCAGTTCAGCCGGCGCATCGTCTTCCGGCAACCGGCGGCCATCCGAAACCCCGTCGATCATCTCGGCGGCAGCGGCGACGGCTCTAACGGGACGCGCGATCAGCGTCGGCACGAACACCATGGCTGCAAACGCCGTTGCCGCCAGGACGAGGATGATCGGAAGCGCGACGATCGTCGCATCGGTGGAGGTGCCGAGCGTCAGTTGGGTTGCCGTATAGGCGACGCCGCCGGTCTCGATCCACACCTCGCCGACAGGCGTATTTCGGACCGCGGCCATCTTCTTCAGCTTGGTGGTTTCGCCGTCGATCGCATAGGCGAGGAAGCTCGTCCCATCGCGTGACGTCGGGGTCTTTTGCGGACGCCACTTCGGCACCGGGCCGTAGCTGACCTCGCCGCTCTTATCGGAGACGACATACCAGAACGTCGGGAATTCGCGGATGATCTCGTCCAGTCTCGAGGTCTGCTTGAGGGCGAGCTGCCCCGCCTCGTTGCGCGTGACGGCTGCCTTCAAGGCGTCGGCGACGTCGGCGGCCGCCCAGGTGCCGTCATCGTCACCGCCGAAGCGGATGAGCAATGCCGCTGCGCAGAGCAGCATGATGGTCGTCACGGCGCCGATCAGCGTCGCGGACAGCACCGTGATCGAGCGATGGATGCGTTTGAGCGATTGCCACTTGAAGATCATCATTCGCCACTCAGCAGATATCCGAGGCCGCGGACCGGCTTGATGACGATCTTGCAGTTGGCCGCACGAAGGCGCCGGCGCAGCCGCGAAACGTGTGCCTCGATCGCGTTTGATTGAATTTCATCGTCAAAATCATAAGCCGCAACTTCCAGCGTCTCCCGCAGGACGACGCGCCCTATTCGCCGAACCATCGCTTCCAGAATCGCCAACTCGCGTCGCGGCACGACGATCGGCCGCTGATCGACGCAGACCTCGCGATTGAGCACGTCGTAGCTCAGGTTTCCGATCCGGACGACCGCCCCTCGATCCAGGAACAGACGCCGCAGCACTGCCTTTGCCCTCGCAACCAGCTCGATCGGCTCAAATGGCTTGGCCACATAGTCATCCGCGCCGTCGTCGAGAGCGCGGGCAATATCGACGGGATCATCGAGCGCGGTCAGCACAATCGTCGCAGGGCTCGGCTTCTGTTGCTTCAGGTCGCGCAGCAAGGCCAAACCATCGCCATCCGGCAGTCCGCGATCGATCACGACGAGCTCGAAATTCCGCACAGCCACTGCGGCGCGGCCTTCCTCGAGCGTCGTGACCATGTCAGACGAGCCGAACGCCGTTCCCAGAGTATTCTGCAGCCATGGCCCAAGCTGAGGATCATCCTCCACGACCAGAACGCGCACCGTATTCTCCCAAGCATGAGACACGGCTTCTTCCATTACGGACGGATTACAATAAGATTACGGCCGACGGCAAAGATCTGATATTTCATCTCAGTGCATTGATTTGTTTGATGTTTTTGTGGTGATTTTGTCGGCCCTTCAGCGCCGGGACGTGCTGAGGTCGAGGCCCGAATGAGGGCTTTCCAGGGGGCTCATCAGCGGATCGCGATCTTGCTCGATCGCTTCTCCTGCGGCTCGATGCCAAGCCCTTGCCCGGTCGCGTCACGCCTTACGGGCGACGTGTGCGGATGAGCGGGAGCGCTTCGACCGAGTCGATAAGCGAGAATGGAGCCGTGGTCGTCATGCTCGTCAGCGCGAGCGTGCCAGCACTCTGCTGTCGCGGCGCCGGCGAACGAGCCGATCTCGCCAGAGCGTTCAGTGATTTTGCGGTTGTTGTCTCGCAGCCGGCGCGAGCTCTGGGCGTCAATGCTCCGAGGCCAATCGGCGTCATGGGCATCATGATGGCGAGCCTGCGCATGTGTGTCTCCTCCGTGGCAATTGTTCGCTAGAGGCATCGATCAACCTTACCGGCAAATGACAGCAATCGACGGGGACGCGTCCGCGGCGACGTGACCCGCGCAGCGTCAGGCTACCGTAATGCTTGCTGTGAAGAGCATATCGCCGGAAGTCGCCGACACGGCGTTAGCGATACGAGAACGAAGACTTCATGCCGTTAGATTTTGCGTTGTCTGCGATGGCCAAGCAGTCGGATCGCCGCCCCGCGCGTTGGCGCCGCCCTTTCAATCGGTGGCTGGACGGGGTCGAATCCGGGTGGTCGGTACCACTGCTGCTCGTCTGCTTCGTCGGCATCTGGATGGTGTATCTGGTCGTGGCCTATCACGGCGCCGGCCTGCATCCCGACGTGCTGGAGACCTGGACGTATGGAAGGCATTTCGCGTGGGGCTATCCCAAGCACCCGCCCTTGATGGGGTGGATGACCGGCGCGTGGACCACGGTGTTTCCGCTGACCGACTGGTCGTTGCAGCTCATGGCGATGACAAATGCCGCGTTGGCATTGTGGTTTGTCGACCTGATCGCAAGACGGTTTACCAGCGGGCGCAAGCGTCTGATCGTGCTGCTCCTGCTGATGCTGACCCCGGCGTACCAGTTTCATGCGCAGCGCTTCAACGCCAACGCGGTGTTGCTCGCGGTCTGGCCCCTTGCGACGTACTGCTTCCTCCGCGCCTTCGAAACGAGGGCGCCGTGCTGGGCGATTGCCGCCGGACTGACGGCTGCGCTTGCAATGCTGGGCAAGTACTACTCGATCTTTCTGGTGGCGAGCTTCGCGTTGTCGGCAATGATTCACCCCGCGCGACGGGCTTACTTCACCTCGCCTTCGCCCTGGATCTCCGCCTCTGTCGGTCTGCTGGCGCTGTTTCCGCATCTCCACTGGCTGGTGACGACAGGCGCGGAGCCCATCCGTTATGCCGCGACCCATGTGCGAGCCGATCTCTTCGCGTCCCTGCGCGACGCGGCCAATTTCCTGATGGGCCTTGCCGCAGCTGTGAGCGTGTCGGCTGCGACCTGGGTGATGATCGCAGGATATCGAATAAGACGTTTTTCCCGGGATTATGTGGCGTCGGACCCGGACCTGAGGCTACTCTGCCACGTCGCGGCCGGTACGATCGTGCTTCCCGTCATCACATCGATTTTCCTTTGCACCGACTTGCCGTCGCTATGGGCGCTTCAGGGATTGTTCCTGCTTGCCGTGCCGGTCGTTTGCAGCACGCGCTACCGGATCGAGCGCTTTTATACGGTCAATGCAACGCTGTTCGTCGCCGGCATAGCGATCGTTGCCGCCGTGATCGCGGCCCCAATTCACGCGCTCTACCGCAACAGCCACGGTTATGAAGAGGGACGCAGCTTCTATCACCAGGCGGCGGATCAGTTCACCCGCTTGTGGCACGAGCAGATGGGCGTCCCGCTGTCGATCGTCGGAGGCAATGATAGTCTCGGGCTCGCGGTGGCGTTCTACAGCTCCGATCACCCGCACTATGGCGACCCATTCGCCTACGAATATTCATTGGCATTACCTCGCGAGGTGAAACCGGAGCGCGGCTGGGCGGCGCTCTGTTTCGACGATCAGGGCGATTGTCTCGAATGGACTGAGCAAATGGCGGCCCAGGCCGGAAGCTATCTCAGGCGCGAATTGTCCGTTCAATCGAGCCTGTTCGGAATTCCGGGCGTCAAGCGAAACATCGTCGTGTTCCTGGTGGCGCCGCTTCGCGAGCCAGACAGTGCAGCGTCAAGCCTCGCCATCATGCAGGGCGGCACCAGGATGCGTGTCTCCGCGAGCAGATTCACCGCGGCCCGCTGAGGGCCGCGAGCCTCTTCGCCTTGATCTGCCGATCCGATCCTCGCAAAGGCGGCGCGACGGTAAGCTTGCGGTAATCGACGCGCGCTTTACCGGCAGCCGGGTCAAGGGCGTCATATCACGAAGGACAACAGTCCATGTTCACTCGGTTCGTTTGCATCTGTCTCGGTGTTTGCATCATCGGTGCGACCGCGCTCGCGCAGACATCGCCATCCACGACCGGATCAACCCACCCGGCACCTGCTACCCGGAAGCCGGTCAGCCAGGCTGAGAAGATCAACCTCAATACCGCTCCTGTCAGTGAGCTGGTGAAGCTTCCGCACCTCAGCGCGCGTGGCGTCACTGCCATCACGGAGGCGAGGACGAAGTCAAAGTTCAAGGACTGGAATGATTTCGTGGGCCGACGGGTCGTGCCGCGATTTGTCAGGAGCGAGATCAAGGACCTCGTCACATTCTAGGGGATCTCCACTGGCCGCGCGTCGATCGTCCGGCGATCAGAAGGCGCGGTTGTTGAACTCAAATGAGGATATGCGTGCAATGAAACGAGTAGCTGCTTTCACCGCCGTCGCGGCTGTCGCAATGGCGTGTCTTGGCTCGACGGAAGCCACGGCGGGTGGCCGGCGGGCAGGCGCCGTGGCCGCGGGCATCGTCGGCGGCCTGGCCGTCGGCGCCCTGTTGGGCTCCACCATGAGTGCCAGGGCCGCTCCCGTCTATGTCTACGAGAGGGACTACTATTCGCCGCCGCCCGTCGTCCACTACCATCGTCATGTGTACGAATACGGCGACGACTATCCGGGCGGATATGATCACGGTTATGCCTATGGGTACCGGGAAGGGTACTCGGATGGCTATTGGGACAACGATTAGCCGCCGGTCGCGCCTGCTGATCATGAACAGCCAAGCCTGCAATTCATCTTCGGCGCTATCGCCCGGGGTCGATTGCGGGCTTGGCTTGTCGCCGTCGAATCGAGTGACTATCGTCGGTCGCTGGATGTGGGTGCGGGATTGCGTGGAGCGGGGCGATGCGCGGCCAGACTGGCGGTTCTACCTTCGGATCGACAATGGATGTGGTGACCTGGCCGGCCATCGCGATCATCCTCGCGGCGGGCGTTGCCTTCTCCTGGAATCCGACGCCGATGGCGCAGTTGCTCGCGGCCCTCTTCGTCGCGTGCGGGATCGTGCACGCCGTCGCCTCCTACGGGACGAAGTCGGCGCTGGTTTTCGTCGTGCTGTCCGTCGGGGTTGGATTCGCGATGGAGAATATCGGAACCACCACCGGCTTCCCGTTCGGCCGATATCATTTCGAGATCGGATCCGACCTCATAAAGGTCGGATACATCCCGTTCATCGTCGGCCCGATGTGGTTTGGTGCGGGCTATTTCTCCTGGGTGGTCGCCGCGACCCTGCTTGGGGGCGCCGATCGTCGGCTGGATCGCTGGTTCAACGTGATCGTCTTGCCGGTCGTCGCGGCATTCGTCACGGCGCAATGGGATCTGGTGACTGATCCGCCCAGCGCGACGATCGCCAAGGCATGGATCTGGCACGAGGGCGGTGCAGTGTTCGGCGTGCCGCCCTCGAATTTCTTCGGTTGGCTGTTGACGTCATGGCTGTTCTTCCAGGGCTTTGCCCTGTACCTGCACCGTCGCGAGGATCCGGCCACGCCCGATCAGATCGCCGACCGCAGGCTTCGCCTCGTCGGCATCCTGTTCTACGTCTCCGGCGGCATCACGCATGCCGTGCCGTGGATGCTGGGTCGATCCGGTGACATCGTCGACGCCGCGGGCCAGTCGTGGCGCTTGCAGGATATCCGTGGCGCGACCGTCGTGATCATGGTGTTCACCATGCTCTTCACATCGCTGCTGGCACTGATCCGGTTGCTGGACAGTGCGCGTCCCGACGAAAGGCCGCGCGTCAGTAATTGATCCGCAAGCCGATGCCGCCGTGCACCGTATTGCCGACCGGCTGCGGTCCCGCGGTGCCGTTGAGGAAGAGGTCGGCGATCCAGCCCTTGGTGATGCGGAAGCCGACCCGGCCGCCATATTCGAACCAGCCCTGGTTGCCCATCGTCGGCACGACGGTCCCCTCGCCGGTGACGGTGGCGACGATCCCGGAACGGGTGGCGAAAGATTGCACCCAACCGCCGTTGATGTTGGTCTCGACGTTCGACCCGAACAGATGCGTCCATTGGCCGCCGATCTTGACCAGGCTGGTACGATCGGTGCCGTCCGCGATGCTGGCGTCGAACGGATTGAAAGCGACGGTAGGATCGCTATAGCCCTTGACCCGCTGCCACAGTTGCCAGACCTCGACGGACGCCGCGACCTCGTCGCGCGCCGACAGCCGGTTGATCCAGCCCGCGCGGCCGTAGACGCCGTAATTCTCGCTCGAGGTCCTGTCTCTTATACACATCTAGATGTGTATAAGAGACAGGCGCGAACCGGCTTCGTCGTTGATCTTCTTGCGCGCGTCGGCCATCTGCTCGTTGG
>BFBZ01001200.1_pt1 | contig 18286 bp, 14 predicted proteins | sample 1888401 | NCBI WGS metagenome assembly BFBZ01 (sample SAMD00112614, study PRJDB3348) | symbiont metagenome | host: Chara braunii | reverse complement strand
GCGCTGGGTGGCGAGCGTGTCTTTCGAGCGAAAAGACGCGCCACGCCGCTGAGGCGTGAATTGATGGTTGCGCTGCTCAGCGCTCCATCCCCTCGACTATTCCGAGGGGGAAGAAGGAAGACGGCGACCGGGCGCCGAAACGTTTCCCCGGAGCGATATGACATGGCTGTTTGACAAGTGAATCGGAAAAGAGGCGAAGCGGGGACGCGGCCCATTGCGCCCAACACCTGGCGCAAACAATTGGCGCAAACACTTGGCTGCGGCGGCTTCGCCGTTATAGTGCGCGCCACCTCACCAACAGCGAGTTTGATATGGCCGATATTCGTTATGACGTGCTCGGCATTGGCAACGCCATTGTCGACGTGATCGCCCGCGCGGAGGAAGATTTCCTCGTCCGGCAGAAAATGCAGAAGGGCGGCATGGCGCTGATCGACGAGCCGCGCGCACAGGGCATCTACGACGCGATGGGGCCTGCGGTTGAGGTGTCCGGCGGCTCGGCCGCGAACACGATCGTCGGCGTCGCGGGTTTCGGCGCGCGTGCGGCTTTCGTCGGCAAGGTGAAGGACGACGAACTCGGCAAGGCCTTCGCGCACGACATCCGCAAGGCAGGCGTCGCGTTCGACACGCCCGCTGCGAAGGACGGCCCTTCGACCGCACGCTGCTACATCATGGTCACGCCGGACGGCGAGCGCACCATGAACACCTTCCTCGGCGCCGCGCAGAATCTGACGCCGAACGACATCGATGCGAACGCGATTGCAGCCGCTTCGATCACCTATCTCGAAGGCTATCTGTGGGATCCGCCGCACGCGAAGGAAGCCTTCCGCAAGGCTGCGAAGATCGCGCACGACAACAAGCGTCAGGTCGCGCTCACGCTGTCGGATGCGTTCTGCGTCGGCCGCTATCGCGCCGAGTTCATCGATCTGATCCGCAGCGGCACCGTCGATCTCTTGTTCGCCAACGAGAGCGAACTGCTCAGCCTCTACGAAACCTCCGACTTCGACACCGCGGTGAAGGCGTTGCAGGCCGATGCGAAGCTCGCGGCGGTCACGCGCAGCGAGAAGGGCTGCATTGTCGTCTCCAAGTCCGGCGTCGAGTCGGTTCCGGCCGCGCCGATCAGCAAGCTCGTCGATGCGACCGGCGCGGGCGACCTGTTCGCGGCCGGCTTCATGTTCGGGCTCGCTCGTGGCCGCGACCATAAGACCGCGGCGCGTCTTGGCGGGCTTGCCGCGGCCGAGGTGATCCAGCACATCGGCGCGCGGCCGGAGACCTCGCTCAAGTCCTTGGCGGAACAGGCCGGATTGCCGGTCTAAAGCGGGCCGTTAACGGTTTGGTAAGCCAAATAAAGTTACCGGTTGGTGAATTTGCACCAACCGGGGACCTTCGGCATGACCGAGCACACCGAGGCTGCGAACACCACCGAAACGTCTGAAATCAAAGCGGCCGCGGCTGAAACGCCGGTGGCTGCGCCCGAAACGCCAGCGATCGAAGCCGCCGCTCCGGCGACGCCGGTTGTCGAAGCGGTCGCCGCTCCTCAGCCAGCGGCCGAGCTCCCGAAGATCGAAGTTGCGAAATCCGAGGCGCACAGGTCTGAAGCGCTCGGGATCGATCGGCCAGTGGCCGAGCAGATCAGCTTCACCGCGCCGCAAATCGAGCTGCCGAAAGACGAGACGCCGCACGACGCGCAGACGGCCTCTGCGTCGATCTGGAGTCTCGATACGGCGAAGCTCTACTTCGCGAATGCGCGTCAGCACATGCCGCTCGCCGCATCGCTCGGGATCGCAGCCGTCCTCGGTGCGCTCGCCGGCGCCGCCGCAACGACGGCACTCACGAGCGAGACGCCAAAGCCCGCAGTCGAGACCCGCACTGCGGGCGACGACACGCGAACGCTGAAAGAGACACTCGTTCGGATCAGCAGCGAGCTCGCGACGCTCAAGGCGAGCGTGGATGCAGCCAACCGCAATTCCGGTTCGCAACTCAACAAGCTGAGCGAACGCCTCGATCGCGCCGAGAAGGCGCAGGCCGAGCCGTCTGCGAAGATCGCGAAAATCGCCGACAGCCTGGATCGTCTGGAGAAGCGGCAAGTTGCTGCGTCTGCGCCGGCAACGACGGTTGCCGCGCTTCAGCCTCCTGTGCATCAGGATGTCACCGGCTCGGTCGGTTCGGCCGAAAAGCTGCAAGCCAAACTGCCGGTGGTCGAAGGCTGGAAGCTGCATGAATTCTTCGGCGGCCGCGCTGTGGTCGAGAACCGCATGACCGGAAGCTTGTTTGAAGTTGGCCCCGGATCGAACCTGCCTGGCCTCGGCCGCATCGAGACGATCCGCCGCGAGGACAATCGCATCGTCATCGTGACGCCGAAGGGAATTATTTCGGCTGCGCTCGATCCGCGGCGGCAGCCGGCGCCGTATTATCCCTATCGCTGATCAAACGATCATCGGACGCACTGTTTTTGGGCGGCGCTGCAAAAGCGCCGCCCTTCGCGTTTCTGTGATCGCCAGCCGGTGGTCCGTCCGGAAAATCCATGTCACATTGCGGCGCCGGATTGATGCGGATGGAGGGCGAATGGCTGACGCTCGCATGACGATCGCCGCGCTCGCGGCCACGATCGCTGCGGTGGTGTTTGTGTTTCCGGCGGTACGATCCGGCGCGCAGCCGGCGGCGCCTGCGCCCGGCGCCAAGCCCGAAATGACGGAGAATTGCCCGGGTCTGGTGGCGCGCAACAGCACGCCCCGGTTTATGCCGGCGTCGCTCAAGGGCGATGAGGTTCGTATCTCCTACGTCGGCCACTCGACCTTCATGGTGGAGAGCCCGGGCGGCATCAAGATCGCGACCGACTACAACGACTACGTCAAGCCGCGCGCGCTGCCGGACATCGCGACGATGAACCACGCGCACTCGACGCACTTCACCGATTTTCCGGACCCTTCGATCAAGCACGTGCTGCGCGGCTGGGGCCCGAGCCCGGACAAGCCGGCGCGGCACGATCTCCACGTCGGCGATGTACGTGTGAGGAACGTGCCGACGAACATTCGCAACTGGATGGATGGCGGCACGGAGCGGCACGGCAACTCGATCTTCATCTTCGAGATCGCGAACATGTGCATCGCGCACCTCGGGCATCTGCATCACACGCTCAACCAGCAGCAGCTCAACGAAATCGGCCGCATTGATGCGGTGATGGTGCCGGTGGATGGCGGCGTCACGCTGGATATGGACGGGATGATCGAAGTGCTGGTGTCGCTGAAGGCGCCGCTGATGATCCCGATGCACTACTTCAGCACGTACTCGCTGCGGCGCTTCCTCGACAAGGTCGGCGAGAAGTTTCAGGTCGAGATGAGCGACGCCGGATCGACCGTAATTTCCAAGACAACGCTGCCGGAAAAGCCGAAAGTTTTAGTGCTTCCTGGACGTTCGTTCTGAACCTCGCGTTCACCCAAAACTGTGAATAACGCGGAGTTTGCACGGCTTAACACGCGCCTTCGCGCGTTCTTGCCCTAACCATTTTCACGCGCGTTCGAATTTGATTCGCGCATCGGGGGCAGGGCAATGATTGGCCGTTGGACCACCTGGAAGCGATTTCCCAATGCATTTCAAGGCGAAAGCCTGGAAGCGCCGATCGGGCCGGGCGTCTACGAGGTCTGTCACACCGAAACCGGCGAACTCGTGAGCTTCGGCTCCGCGGCGAATGTCGCGGAGGCGCTGTCGAAAATCCTGCCGCAGCAGGACGTGCGCAAGTGGCCGTTTTTCCGGAAGAATTCGCGGCCACGCTATTCCAGCACGGAGTTGGAATATCGCACTTGTGCCGCAACGACCGTGATGGAAGCGCGCGTGGCGGCGGACCAGTTGATCGGTCATCGCAACGCGATCTGGCGCAGATTCTCGGCGGCTAGAATCTAGTAGCCGCACACGCGACGGACAACCGAAGCGGCATTATAAGCCCCGTTCCTCCGCCAAGAAACGATCTGATCAGGCCTGATCAGCGCAAGGTCGGAGCCGTACAGCTCCATGATCTCGCGTGACGGCAGCTCGAGAATCGTCAGCGGCATTCCCACCTCACGCGCGGCAGAAACGAACGGCTCCGCGTCCGGCGGGTTGGGCCCGAGCCGCAGCAGAGTGAACTCAGGCCCAAATGTGTCGTAGAGCGAGCGCCCATCGGGCAACCAGACATGCGGTGGGCGACCGCCCGGACATGCCGTGGGCACGTAGTCGTTGATCGTGTCCGGCGGCGGCGACGTGCCGTCGGAGGCGATGACCGGCGAGCCGTCGTAGCGGCCGCCGAAGGTGATGCCCGGAATGTTGAATTCGAAGCGCGCGTGACGATTGAAGTGATCGCCGGTGAGTTTGCGCGCGGCTTCGCCGGCAGGTGTTTCGTCTTCCAACTCCGCGGGCGGAACGAAGAGACCGAGATTGTCGGCAAAGCCACGCGCGTACTTCGTGTTGCGCGTCGCGAGCGCCTTGCGTTCGGGCTCATAGCTGTCGAGCAGCTTCGGTCCACCCCAGCCTTTCAGCATCGCGGCAAGCTTCCAGCTCAGGTTCACCGCGTCCTCAACGGCGGTGTTGTAGCCAAGCCCGCCGGTCGGCGTGAACAGATGCACCGCGTCGCCGCCGAGGAAGATGCGGCCCTTGGAAAATTTCTCCGCAACCAGCGTATAGCCCGCATTCCACGACGAGCGCGCGATGATCTCGACATCGAGCTTGGTGGCCATGCCCTCGTGGAACATCGCCTTGGCTTCGTCGTCGGAAATCTGATCGGCGCGCTGATCCGGCCGCAACTGCGTGTGGAAGGTGAACTCGTCCTTGCCGTTCACGCTCGCCATGAAGGCGCGGCGGTCGCCGTTGACCGTCCAGTACATCCAGGCTTTCGCGTGCGGCAGCACGTTGTAGAGATCGGGGCTGCGGAAATAGATCGCGAACATCCGCCCGCCCATGAAGTCGCGCGTGACGCCGCTCTCGCCGGCGAAGCTGATGCCGAGCGACTTGCGGATCGGACTCGTGCCGCCGTCTGCCGCGAGCGCATAAGACGCGCGAACCGTCTTGCGCTCGCTGTCATCGACGCGCTCGGCGTCGGCCTCGACGCCGTCGCCGGTGTCGCGCACGCTCGTCACCTTCCAGCCCATGCGCAGCGAAACCGAAGGATAGGACTCCGCCTCCTTCCGCAGCACGTCCTCGACGAACATCTGCGAAATACGATGCGGCAACTCCGCCGCGCTCCACGAGCCGGACATCGTCTTGATCAGCTCGCGCGCCGCCTTCGCCGACGGCAGGCTGAACCGCGCCAGCTCATGTTTGGTGTAGCGGGTGAAGTAGGCGATGTCGGTCGGGTAATCGCCGGGCAGACCCTGGGCGCGGACCTTCTCCGCGAAGCCCAGCCGCCGGTAGTGCTCCATCGTGCGCGCCTGGGTGGCGTTGGCGGCGGGGAAGCGCGCGGGCGAGGTCTTTTCCTCCAGCACGATGACGGGAATGCCGCGTCGGCCGAGTTCAATCGCTGCGATCAGCCCGCAAGGGCCCGCGCCGATGACGACGACTGCGCAATCCTGCTCCGCGTTCACGAGATTCCCGCCTGCATGTTGCCTTTGCGGGCGTTATACTAGGCGCCGGAAACGAATTCGAGGAATGGGTGCTATGACTCCGACCGTTGCGATCGTTGCACAGGGGGCTATGGGTTCGGGCGTCGGTGGACGCCTGATCGAGAAGGGCCTGCACGTCATCACGTCGCTCACAGGCCGCAGCGAGGCGAGCGCCCAGCGCGCCAAGGCCGTGGGCATGATCCCGGCGTCCGATCAGGAATGCGCTCAGGCCGACTACTTCCTGTCGATCGTGCCGCCGAGCGATGCGCTCGCTTTGGCAAAGAAGATGTCCGCGCTGATCGAGCCGAGCAACAAAAAGCCGGTCTACGTCGATTGCAACGCGGTGAGCCCGCCCACCAAGGTCGAGATCGGCAACGCGGTGACGAAGTCCGGCGCGCCGTTCATCGACGTCGGCATCATCGGGCTGCCGCCCGAGGCCGGCAAAAGCCCGTGGCTGCATGCGTCGGGTCCCGACGCGGAGAAATTCCGCGCGCTCGGCGACTTCGGCATCAACGTCAACATCATGGAAGGTCCGGTCGGCGCGGCCTCGGCGCTGAAGATGTCCTATGCCGGCATCACCAAGGGCACGACCGCGCTCGGCGCGATGATGATGCTGGCCGCGACGCGCAACGGCGCGGCGGAAGGTTTGCGCGCAGAGCTTGAGCGCAGCCAGCCGGCGCTGCTGCCGTGGTTTCAGCGCGCGGTGCCTGCGATGTTCCCGAAGGCCTATCGCTTCGTCGGCGAAATGGACGAGATCGCGGACTTCGTCGGCGAGGACCCGGCCGCGAAGAAGCTCTACGAGGCGATCAGCGAGTTCTACACGCGGCTTGCGAAGGATTTCGACGGGCCGCATGCTGAGACGGACGCGCTGGCGGATTTGTTGAAGAAGAAGAACTAGAGCGGCTTCCTCTGCTCTATCTCCGTCACCCTGAGGTGCGAGCGAAGCGAGCCTCGAAGGGTCGACGGCCCGGCTGTTGTTGCATCGTGGCCGTTCATCCTTCGAGGGCTTCGCTGCGCGAAGCCACCTCAGGATGACGGGTCGAGAGTTGAAGGAAAAATAAGCGTGCGCACACAAGTCGGAATCATCGGAGCCGGTCCCGCGGGTTTGTTCCTGTCGCTGCTGTTGCAGCGCGCGGGGATCGATTGCGTCATCCTCGAATCCCGCAGCCGCGAATATGTCGAGAGCCGCGTGCGCGCGGGCGTGCTGGAGCAGGGCACCGTCGATCTGATGGCCGATCTCGGCGTCGACGGACGGCTGCGCCGCGAGTGCATGATCGACGAGGCGCTCGACATCCGTTTCTCGGGCAAGCTGATCCACCTCGATCTGCCCGACCTCACCAACGGCAAGCTGGTTCACATCTACGGCCAGCAGGAGGTGGTGAAGGACCTGATCGCGGCGCGTGTTGCGTCCGGCAACGCGCTGCTGTTCGAAGCGGAAGCGACGCGCATCGAAGGCGCGAAGTCCGACAAGCCGGTGATCCACTTCAAGCACGAGGGCAAGGAGCAGACGCTCACCTGCGACATCGTCGCCGCCTGCGACGGCTTCCACGGCGTCGGCCGCCAGGCGCTGCCGGCAGACGAGCTGAAAACCTTCGACCGCGAATTCCCGTTCAGTTGGCTCGGCATCCTTTCGGAATCGGCTCCGCTGAAGGAAATGACCTACTGCAACCACGACCGTGGCTTTGCGCTGGCGAGCCGCCGCTCGCCGCACATCACGCGCCTCTATGTGCAGTGTCCGAACGACGACGACATCGCCAACTGGCCGGACTCGCGCATCTGGGACGAACTCCACGTCCGCATCAGCGACGAGGCGCGCACGGAACTGAAAGAGGGCCGCATCTTCCAGAAGGGCATCACGCCGTGCCGTTCGTTTGTGTCGGCGCCGATGCAATACGGCCGCCTGTTCCTTGCGGGCGACGCCTCGCACATCGTGCCGCCGACCGGCGCGAAGGGATTGAACCTTGCGGTTGCGGACGTGCGGATTCTTTCTCGCGCCTTGATAGATTTCTTCAAGACCGGAGCGACGAAACGGCTCGAACGCTACTCAGAGGTGTGCCTGCGCCGCATCTGGAAGGTCGTGCGCTATTCGACCTACATGACGATGCTACTGCATCGTCCACCGGATCAGACGCCGTTCGACCGGGAAATCCAGCTCGCCGAACTCGACTACGTTCTCACCTCGCGCGCCGGTGGGATGACCGTCGCCGAGAATTACGTCGGCCTGCCGTTCGAGGAGGATTGACGTTGCTTTGACGCCTCCGCATCATCCTGCGCAAAAATAAAATGCGTGGGAGGAGACGATGCGGCGACACCTTTCGGGTGTGATTGCGCTCGCGCTTTTCGTATTCGGGGCGGCACCTGCGAGCGCGCAGGATTATCCATCACGACCGATCAAGCTTTTGATCCACACGCCGGCCGGCAGTCTGGTCGACGTTCTGGGCCGCATGATCGCGCAGGATCTCGGCGACCGGCTCGGCCAGCCGGTGGTGGTCGAGAACAAGCCGGGCGCTGCGACGCAGATCGCGGTGGAGCAGCTCACCAAGTCGCCGCCGGACGGCTACACGCTGATGATCAACACGTCGGAAGCGACGATGTTGCCGTTCCTGCGCAAGAACTATCGCACCGATCCGATCAAGGATTTCACGCCGGTGGCGCTCTGCGTCACGTCATGGACGGTGTTTGCGATCAATCCGAAGGTGCCCGCGAAGACGCTGCCGGAGCTGATTGCCTATTCGAAGACGCATCCGGGCGGCGTGAAGTACGGCAGCGGCGGCACCGGCGGTGTGCTGCATATCGCGGTCGAGATGCTGAAGCTCAAGAGCGGCGGCAACTTCGATCACATTCCCTATCGCGGCGGCGCGCAGGCCGCGACCGATGCCATCGCGGGGCAGATCGACATGGTGTCGATGGGGCTCGCCTCGACGCGCGTGGCCGAGAACGGCCAGCTCCGCATTCTCGCGCAGACCGGGCCAAAGCGGCATCCGATGCTGCCCGATGTGCCGACGACCGCGGAGGCCGGCTTGCCCGACGTGCGGATGGAGACCTGGTTCGGACTCGTCGGGCCCGCGGGCATGCCGCAGGACATCGTCGCCAAGCTCGACGTCGCGCTCGATTTCATACTCAAGCAGCCGGCAATGCAGGACAGGCTCGCGAAGGCGGGGCTCGCGGTGGATTTCAAGCCGGGCGCGGAGTTCGTGACGTTCATGGCGGACGACACGAAGCGATGGAAAGAGCTGATCCCGGCGATGGGGATTCAGCAGGTGGATTGAAGGATACGCGCACCTCCTCGTTCGTCATGCCCGGCCTTGTGCCGGGCATCCCGCTTAGCTGAGCACTGCGCCTTCCTAAGCGAGATCGCCGGGACAAGCCCGGCGATGACAGCAGAGGGGATGGATAGAGAAGAATTCAAATTTAAATGGAGTAATGGAAATGGCTGCGAAGAAATCTGTATCGAAGTCCGCGAAGAAAAAGCCGCTCACCTGGCCGAACGGCAAGAAGGTCGCCGTCTCGCTCACCATCATGTTCGAGACCTGGCCGGACGACAGCGCGCCGAACTATTCGGTGCAGACCACGCATCTGAAGAAGGGCACCGTCGATCACGCGGCGAAGGCGTGGTCCACCTACGGCGGCCGCGTCGGCGTGTGGCGGCTGATGCGGATGCTGAAGACACTCGGTCTGCCGGCGACGTTCTTCGTCAACGGCCGCTGCACCGAGCAGTATCCCGACGCAGTGAAGCAGATCGCGAAGTCGGGCTTCGACATCGCCGCGCACTCCTACACGCAGGACGATCTGCTCTCCTACAAGACGCTGGAGGAGCAGCAGGCCGTGATCCGCCAGAGCATCGATCTGCTCGAAGGCTGCACCGGCAAGAAGGTGACCGGCTGGGGCAGCCCTGTGGTGGCGTTCACGCCCGAGACGGCGGGCTTTTTGAAAGAGGCGGGGCTCTATTGGACCTGTGACGTCACCTATTCGGACCTGCCGATCAAGATCAACACGCCGCACGGGCCGATCGCGGGCGTGCCGACCACCGACTTTTCGGACAACCGCGTGTTGCGCGCGTCATCGCGCGATCTCTATGACGTGCACCGCGGCACGTTCGATTATCTGCGCAAGCACGAAAGCATCGGCTTGCAGACGCTGGTGATCCATACGCAGTTCGGTGGGCGGCCGCTGATCACCGCGGTGCTGACGGAGCTGCTCCAATACATGAAGAAGACCGGCGATGCGTGGTTCACAACGCATGAGCAACTGGCGGACTGGACTCTGAAGCAGAACGTGGACGATCATACCTATCAGAGCCGGTACTTCAGTTGAGAGGACTTCGATGCCCTACGCGACGACGACGGACAAGGTTCGGCTTTATTACGAAGAGACCGGCAGCGGCACGCCGATGCTGTTCGCCCATGAGTTCTCCGGCGACAACCGGAGCTGGGAGCCGCAGATGCGGTACTTCGCGCGCAGCCATCGCTGCATCGCCTACGCCGCGCGCGGGTACAAGCCGTCGGACGTGCCGCAGGACGCGAAGTCCTATTCGTATGAGGTCTGGATCAGCGACGCGCTCGCCGTGCTCGATCACCTGAAGATCGAGAAGGCGCATATCGTAGGCCTGTCGATGGGCGGCTATCTTGCGGTGCTGTTCGGCGCGCGGCATCCGAACCGCGCGCTGTCGATCACCGCGGCGGGCGTCGGCTCGGGCTCCGAGCGCGCGCATATCGACGAGTTCCGCAAGAACGCGCACGAGACCGCGGACATGTTCGAGAAGGACGGCTCCGAGGCGGTCGCGAAGATCTACGGGATGAACGCGCCGCGCATCCCGTTCCTGGTCAAGGACCCGCGCGGCTATCAGGAGTTCTTCGATCAGTTCGCCTCGCATGATCCAAAAGGCTCGGCGAACACGCTGCGCGGCTATCAGGCGTCGCGGCCTTCCATCTATGATTTCGAAAAGGAGATCCGCGGCATCACGGTGCCGACGCTGATCATGGTCGGCGACGAGGACGAGCCGTGCGTCGAGCCGAGCATCTTCCTCAAGCAGTGGATCATGCCGTCGGGCCTGGTGGTGTTTCCGAAGAGCGGCCATGTCATCAACATCGAGGAGCCGGCGCTGTTCAACCAGATGCTGGCGGATTTCATCTCGCGCGTGGAGGCAGGCCGCTGGTCGGCGCGCGATCCGCGGTCGATCAGGAAGTAACAGACTCCGAACGTAGCAACCTTGCTCAGTCATGCCCGGCCTTGTGCCGGGCATCTCGCTTAGGAAGGCACAGTGCTCACCTAAGCGGGATGGCCGGGACAAGCCCGGCCATGACGTGGAGAGAGACGAATCAAATCAGTTGCTGCCGGAGTGCGTCTGCGGTGGCGGCGAGCTTCGGCAGAAATGTTTTGCGCATCGTGTCGAGCGGCACGCTGTGCACGCCGATGTTGAGCGCGGCGATGGTTTTGCCGTCGTGGCGGCGCAGCGGCACCGAGATCGAACGGAAGCCGATCTCGACGCCCTGATCGACCAGGGAGAAGCCGTCCTTGCGGACCTTCACGATGGCTTTGCGGATGTCCGACTTGTCGGTGATCGTCGACGGCGTGAGCTTTGCTGGCTTTGTGCGCGACAAAAACTTGTCGAGCGCGGTGTCATCGAACGCCGACAGCATCACATGGCCGAGCGAGCTCGCGTAGGCAGGAAGGCGGAGCCCGATCTGCGCGCTGACCGCGACGAGGCGGTTGGGTGAGGCGTGCGCGATCATCACCATGTCGTCGCCGTCGAGCACGGCGCAGGAGCAGGCCTCTTTCACCTCGGCGCTCAGGCGCTCCAGTGCGGGCTGGATGATGTCGGAGACCGCGTTGGAGGAGAGGTAGGCGTTTGCGAGCGTCAGGATGCGCGGCGTCAGACGGAACAGCCGGCCGTCGGTTTCGGCGTAGCCGAGCTGGACCAGCGTCATCAGCGTGCGGCGGACCGAGGCGCGGGGCAGGTCCACGACTTTCGCAAGGTCGGCAAGCGTGAGCTGCCTGCGGTCCCGGTTGAACGCCTCGATGACCCGGAGCCCCCGCGCCAGGGCCTCCAGGAATTCCGGCCCGGCGGATTCTACCAGCTCCCTTTCGGCGTCGGATCGCTTGAGGCGGGGCATGGGTGCTCTTGCCGGATTTCCGCGAACGGGTAATCTATTCTAATTCGAACGTTCGTTCGGTCAGCGAACATTCTATCCCAAAGCCAGCGAGGCGCAATATGCTCAGCGCGGAACAGAACAACACCATCACCCGCATCGGACCCGGCACGCCCGCGGGCGGCTTGCTGCGCCACTACTGGCAGCCGGCGGCGCTGGTCGACGAGCTCGCCAACGGCCGCGCGGTGAAGCCGGTGAAGCTGCTCGGCGAAAGCCTCGTGATCTTCCGCGACAAGCAGGGCCGCTACGGGCTGATCGACCGCATGTGCCCGCACCGCGGCACCGACCTGGCCTATGGCCGTCTCGAAGACGGCGGGCTGCGCTGCTCGTTCCACGGCTGGCTGTTCGACCGCAAGGGCAATTGCCTTGAAACTCCGGCCGAGCCCGAAGGCTCCAACCTCTGCGCCAACATCAAGCAGAAGGCTTATCCGGTCGTCGAGAAGAACGGCATCCTGTTCGCCTACATGGGGCCCGGCGAGCCGCCGGAATTTCCACACTTCGACTGCTTCATCGCCCCCGACAGCCACACCTTCGCGTTCAAGGGCATGATCGAGTGCAACTGGCTGCAATCGCTCGAAGTGGGCATCGATCCCGCGCACACCTCGTTCCTGCACCGCTTCTTCCACGACGAGGACCCGGCGGATCAGTACGGCAAGCTGTTCCGCGACAAGTCGGCGGATAGCGAGATGCCGATGACCAAGATCATGCGCGAATTCCCGCGCCCGAAGATCGAGGTCGAGCAGACCGACTACGGCATGCGCATCGCGACGCTGCGCCAGATCAGCGACGCCAACACGCACATCCGCATCACCAACCTGATGTTCCCCAACGCTTTCATCATTCCGATGAGCCGGGAGATGACGATCACCCAGTGGCATGTGCCGATCGACGACACACGGCACTACTGGTACGCGATCTTCACCAGCTTCACGATCCCGGTGGACAAGAACCACATGCGCGAGCAGCGGCTGAAGCTCTATCAACTGCCCGATTACATCCCGAACAAGAACAAGAGCAACGACTACGGCTTTGATCCGCACGAGCAGGAGCACGAGACCTATACGGGCATGGGCGTGGACATCAACGTGCACGACCAGTGGGCCTGCGAGTCGATGGGCCCGATCCAGGATCGCACGCGCGAGCATCTCGGCCAGCAGGACAAGGCGATCACGACCTATCGGCGGCTGTTCCGTCAGGCGATGGAAGATACCAAGAACGGCGGCCGGCCGCTGATGGCGCTCGATGCGAAGTCGGCGCCGACACTGACAGGGCCCGCGGCGATCGACGGCATTGGACCTACGGCGGACTGGAAGGGCTATTACGAGAAGACGGACGCCACCAAGCGCAAGGGCGCGAGCTGGGCGAACGGGCGGTGAGGCGTTCGCCGTTGCCAGCCACGCATGTTCTGCGGTCGGCGCCGCGCTCTCCGGTGTCATCGTCCGCGAAGGCGGACGATCCAGCTCTTTTTGCTCAGGCCATCGGAAGTATGCGAGAATTCAAGAAGTGCTGGATGCCCCGCCTTCGCGGGGCATGACAGCGGAGTTTGAGGCACGACAGATTGAGTTTGACGCCCCAGTCCTGATGTCACCCAAATTCTAATGCCGCCCCGCAAATCCACTCAATCAAGCTTCGTCGCGCGCCACGATCTGTGGAGCGGCGAGCAGGCGCGCGCCGCCACGGCGATGGAGAAGGCAATCAAGAAGCACAAGCTGGAGCTTGTTCGCTTCGCCTTCTGCGATCAGCACGGCACCTTGCGCGGCAAAACGCTCGTCGCTTCGGAAGTCGCAAGCGCGCTCCGCAACGGCGTCACCATGACGAGCACGTTGCTCGCGAAAGACACTTCGCACCGCAACGTCTTTCCGGTGTTCGCCGCGGGCGGCGGGCTCGGTCTCGACGAGATGCAGGGCGCGGGCAACTTCGTCATGGTCGCGGACCCGGCGACCTTCGTCGTGCTGCCGTGGGCGGAGAGCACCGGTTGGGTGCTGTGCGATTGCTATTTCCCGAACGGAAAACCCGTGCCGTTCTCCACACGTCAGCTCTATCGCGACGCACTGTCGAAACTCTCGAACGCCGGCTTCGATTATTTCGCGGGCCTCGAGGTCGAATTCCATCTGCTGAAGATCGAGAACCACAATCTCGCGCCGGAAGGCATCGCCTGGCCGCCGGAGCCGCCGACGGTAAGCCACACCACGCACGGCTTTCAATATCTCACCGAGTCGCGCTTCGATCAGGTCGCGCCGATTCTCGACGTGCTGCGCAAGGCGGTGCAGGCGCTCGGCCTGCCGCTGCTTTCGCTCGAGGTGGAGCTAAGCCCGAGCCAGTACGAGTTCACCTTCGCGCCGGAAGCCGGGATGCTTCCCGCCGACCGCATGGTGCTGTTTAGGAGCGCGATCCGTCAGGCCGCGCGGCGGCACGGCTATCTCGTTAGTCTGATGTGTCGGCCACGCCTGCCGGGCACGCTCGCGAGCGGCTGGCATCTGCATCAGTCGTTGCTCGACAAGAAGACGAAAGCCAACGCCTTCGTTTCGAAAGACAAGGAATTGCTGTCGCCGTTCGGCCGCGCGTTCCTCGCCGGCCTCCTGAAGCACGCGCGCGCCGCGGCGCCGTTCGCAACGCCGACGCTCAACGGCTACAAGCGCTATCACGCCGTCAACTCGATGGCGCCGATCCAGGCGATCTGGGCGCGCGACAACCGCGGCGTGATGATGCGCGTGATGGGCGACCCCGGCGATCCGTCGACGCATCTGGAGAACCGCCTGGGCGAGCCGCTCGCCAATCCGTATCTCTACATGGCGTCGCAGATCCATGCGGGGCTCGACGGCGTCGCGAAGAAACTCGCGCCCGGGCCGTCGGCGGATTCGCCTTATGAGGTGACCGCAGAGCCGCTGCCGAAGTCGCTCGGCGAAGCGCTCAATGCGTTGAGCGCGAGCGAATGCTTCCGCGAAGGCTTCGGCGACGTGTTCGTCGATTATTACGTTGCGCTCAAGCGCGCCGAGATCAAACGCGCCGAGGCCGACGAGAGCCATCGCAAGGCGCCGAACGACGTCACGGTGTGGGAGCATCGCGAGTATTTCGATCTCGCGTGACGTGCGCGCGGCTTCGCGCGCACACGAAAAATTGTGGATGCGATGCGCGCGTGCCCGATGCTTTCCGCCGCACAGGCGCGGGCCGGTATCCCGAAGCGGCGTCTCTAACCCGCTGATCCGAAATGGTGTTTGGAAGAGCTCTTTTCGGGGTCCGAAAAGGTGTCCCATTTTGGGTTAACTTTGTGGCGGGAAAAGCCAAAAATTTAATGATATTTCAGACACATATATGGTTAACGACGTGCGGCTTTTGAGTTAGCATCGGCGTTCAGATGCGGTGTTCATGCGGAGGCCTAAGATGCGCAGCGTTCTGTATGCGTTGATGACTCTCTCTGCCGGCGTGCTGATCTCGGCCCCGGCGTCCGCTGGCTGCTATAGCCCCGAGTGCGGTGGCGGTTATAACGGCGGCGGCTACAACTCCGGCCCGACCTATTACAACAACGGCCCGGGTTACTCGTCCGGCTACTCTTCGGGCCCGGTTTATTCGAATGGCCCAGGTTACGGCGGCGGCTATGGCGGCGAGCGCGTCTATAGCTCCGGCCCGGTCGAGAGCTACACCGTGCGTCCGCCGGATTACGGCGTGAAGTATCGCGTGCCGGATTACGACGAGGGCTATAGCTCCTACGGCCAATACGATCGCCCGTACCGTTCGTATGGCTACAACGACGGCTATAACGGCGGTTACGGCTACGACCGGCCGTATCGCTCGTATGGCTATGGCGGCGGCTACGGTTATGACCGGCCGTACTATCGCCCGTACCGCTCCTACTACGGTTACGGCGGCGGCTCGGGCTACTACGGTGGCGGCTACGGCTATCGCGGTTACGGATATGGCTACGGCGGCGGTTATCGCGGCTATTACAGCGGCTATGGGTATGGCGGCTATGGCTACGACCGCCCGACCGCGTACTACGGCGGCGGCTGGAGCCAGACTGCGGCTGCTCTCGGTTACGGCTATGGCGGCGGCTACGGCGGCTGCCACACCGCGTACATTCCGTACGGCTGGACCTGGTACAAGTCTTATAGCTGCTGAGAACGGCGGACCTGAAGCAGAGAGCGCCGCAGGAGGCGCGGCGCTCTCAAAAATTCGGTCCCAAAAGCGCGCGGCTCGGAAACGGGCCGCGCGTTTTGTTTACGCGTCCACGCTCGCGGCCAGAGCGTTCTCTTGAATGAAGCCGCGGCGGGGCTCGACCTCGTCGCCCATCAGCTTGGCAAAGATGTCACTCGCCTCGTCGATCTCCTTCACCTTCACCTGAAGGAGCGTGCGCGCCTCGGTGTCGAGCGTGGTTTCCCAGAGCTGCTCGGGGTTCATCTCGCCGAGGCCTTTGTAGCGTTGCAGCGTGAGGCCCTTGCGGCCTGACGCCACGATCGCCTCGAACAGGCTCACCGGGCCGTAAACCGGTGTCGGGATTTCCTCGCCCTTGCGGCGGAGCGAGCCGGGCTTGGCGTAGGCGCCCTGCAAGGCGATGGCGTATTCGTCGAGCTTGCGGGCATCGGCGGAGTTCAGCAGCGCCTGGTCGATGACCGCGACCTCCTTCACGCCGCGCACGGTGCGCTCGAAATGAAAGCCTTCGCCCTCGACGAACGTGCCGTCCCAGCCGCGCTCGGTCTCGGCCTCGAGCGCGTCGAGGCGCTTGGCGATATAAGGCGCGGCGGCGGCCGCCTTCGCCGGATCGCCGAAGATCTCGGCGTTGAGCACGCCGAGGATCGCGGCCTGCTCGACGACCTTGCGATTGTAGCGGCTGTGAATGCCCTTGAGCACGTTGCGGATGACGCGCGCCTGCTCGACCACGTCGTGCAGGTCGACGCCCGCGCGCTCCTCGCCGGTGGCGAGCTTGAGCACGGCGTCATGGGTGCCTGTGGCGATGAGGTAATCCTCGAGGGCGGACTCGTTCTTCAGGTACTGCTCGGACTTGCCGCGTGCGACCTTGTAGAGCGGCGGCTGCGCGATATAGAGGTGGCCGCGATCGATCAGATCGCGCATCTGCCGGTAGAAGAACGTCAGCAGCAGCGTGCGGATGTGGGCGCCGTCCACGTCGGCGTCCGTCATGATGATGATCTTGTGATAGCGCAGCTTCTCGGGATTGAACTCCTCGGTGCCGATGCCGGTCCCGAGCGCGGTGATCAGCGTGCCGATCTCCTGGCTGGAGAGCATCTTGTCGAAGCGCGCACGCTCGACGTTGAGGATCTTGCCGCGCAGCGGCAGCACGGCCTGGAATTCGCGGTTGCGGCCCTGCTTGGCGGAGCCGCCGGCCGAGTCGCCCTCGACGATGAACAGTTCGGACTTCGACGGATCGCGCTCCTGGCAGTCGGCGAGCTTGCCGGGCAGCGAGTTGACGTCGAGCGCGCCTTTGCGGCGCGTCAGCTCGCGCGCCTTGCGCGCGGCTTCGCGGGCGGCGGCGGCCTCAACCACCTTGCCGACGATCGCCTTGGCTTCGCCGGGATGCTCATCGAACCAGGCCTGAAGCCGTTCGTTGACAATGCCTTCGACGGCGGGGCGGACTTCGGACGAAACCAGCTTGTCCTTCGTCTGCGACGAGAATTTCGGATCGGCGACCTTAACCGACAACACCGCGGTCAAGCCTTCGCGGCAATCGTCGCCGGTGACGTCGATCTTTTCCTTGCGCGACATTCCGCCGTTTTGGGCATAGCCCGTGACTTGCCGGGTCAGCGCGCCGCGGAAGCCCGCGAGATGGGTGCCGCCATCGCGCTGCGGGATGTTGTTGGTGAAGCAGAGAACGGTCTCGTGATAGCTGTCGTTCCAGGTCAGCGCGCATTCGACCTGCACGCCATCGCGCTCGGCCTTGATCATGATTGGCGCGGAGATCAGGCCGTTCTTGTTGCGGTCGAGATAGCGCACGAACGCCTCGACGCCGCCTTCGTAGAACAGCTCCTCGCGCTTCTCGACCGCGTGGCGCATGTCGGAGAGCACGATGTGGACGCCGGAGTTGAGGAACGCGAGCTCGCGCAGGCGGTGCTCCAGCGTCGCGAAATCGAACTCGACCATGGTGAAGGTTTGCGGGGAAGGCGTGAACGTCACTTCCGTTCCGCGCTTGCCGTCGGCGTCGCCTGTCACCTTGAGCGGGGCGACGGCTTCGCCATCGCGGAACTCCATCGTGTGTTCCTTGCCGTCGCGCCAGATCGTGAGCTTGAGAACGGTCGAGAGCGCGTTGACGACGGAGACGCCGACGCCGTGCAGGCCGCCGGAAACCTTGTAGGAGTTCTGGTCGAATTTTCCGCCGGCGTGGAGCTGGGTCATGATGACCTCGGCCGCCGAGACGCCTTCGTCCTTGTGAATGCCGGTCGGGATGCCGCGGCCGTTGTCGCGCACGGTGCAAGAGCCGTCGGGATTCAACCCGACGAACACTTCGGTGGCGTGACCCGCGAGCGCTTCGTCGATCGCGTTGTCGACGACCTCGTAGACCATGTGATGCAGGCCCGAGCCGTCATCCGTGTCGCCGATATACATGCCGGGCCGCTTGCGGAC
>BFBZ01001197.1_pt1 | contig 18304 bp, 18 predicted proteins | sample 1888401 | NCBI WGS metagenome assembly BFBZ01 (sample SAMD00112614, study PRJDB3348) | symbiont metagenome | host: Chara braunii | reverse complement strand
CTGGCGCACTGAGCGACGGCTGCATCAGCGAAGCAAACCCCGCGGAGCGATCCGCGGGGTTTTTTGCTTCGAGCGAATGGCGAATAGCGAATAGCGAATGGGGCAGAGGAGACCCTACGGCAGCGGCGGCCGAGCGGTGAGTGGGGCTTCTCTTCCCCATTCGCCACTCACTATTCGCTACTCGCCGTCTTACGTGCGCGGACCCTGGAGGATCTGGCGCAGCAGGCTCGCCTCTTCACCGCCGCTGGTGGTCGTGCGGTTGATGAAGTCGAACACCTTGCCGTCCTGCAGGCCGTAATTGGCGATCCGCTCGACCTTGCGCTCGCGGGTGAAATAGACCGCGATGACGTTGCGCTCGGTGGTGCGCAGCGGCTGGAACAGGAACGAGCGCTGCTGCTTCTCGTTGATGTAGTAGAACACGTCGCCGCTGATCGTCGAAATCGTCGTAGGCGTGCCGAGCGCCACCAGCACCTGGTCCTGGCTGTTGCCCGGCCGGACCTGGGCAAGCGCCTCCTCGGAGATGATATAGCCGCGATTGAACGTTTCGCCCGCGGTGAAGGAGGGCGTCGAGGGCAGGGACGGCATGGACAGGGACGGGCCGTTGGAACATGCGCCGGTCAGGAGAGCGGCACCGATCACCATCGCTGCCTTGGAAAAAGAAGACTTCACGGGCACCATTCGACCAACCTTCAACACCCTGCGGCGTCGTGGACGCCGCCCCGCGCTTGAATGCGGGGGCGCGTTGACGTACCCCGCATGCGCATTCTTTTCAACCCAAAGCCGGACTGAACCTCATGATCTTCGGCCTTTTCCGCCGGAACAAGGGCGACGAGACGATCCGCAGCCTTTACGGCGCCATCGTGGCGCAATCGCGCAATCCCGCCTTCTTCCGCGACCATGGCGTGGCCGACACCGTGGAAGGCCGCTTTGAGATGGTGGTGTTGCACATTTTCCTCGTGCTGCACCGTCTGAAGGAAGAGGCTCCCGAGCGCCGCGAACTGGGGCAGGCGCTGTTCAATCTCCTGTTCTTCGATCTCGACCGGGGCCTGCGTGAGTTGGGCGTCGCCGACACCAAGGTGCCGAAACGCATCAAGAAGATGGGCGAGGCCTTCTACGGGCGCATCAAGGCCTATGATGAGGCTCTGGCGAGCGGCGAGCCGAAACAGCTCGAGCAGGCGATCGCGCGCAATGTCCTGGGCCGGCCGGATGCCGAGGCCTCGGCTCTGGCGGCCTATGTCCGGGCGGCGGCCGCCGATCTCGCCGCCTTGCCGTTTGAACATCTGGCCGATGGCCGGATATCCTTCCCGCTGGTTCGCCACGGAGGCCAGTCATGACCGCACGACAACCCGCTGGAAATCTGCCGCGCTGGCCGGTGCGGATCCAGGAGGTGCCGGCCGGCGGGCGTCATGTCCGGCGCGACCGGCTGCAACCGGACGACGCCGCAGCACTGGCGGCGGCGATCGGCGTGGAAGCGATCGAGGCTTTCCTGCTCGACGTCGAGATCCGGCCCTATCACGGCGACGGGCTGGCGGTGACCGGTCGCGTCCAGGCGACGGTGGTGCAGACCTGCGTGGTCAGTCTCGAACCTGTCAGCAACGTCATCGAGGAAGAGGTCGAGGCGACCTTCCGGCCGGTCGACAAGCTGAAGCCGCATCTCGTCCATGACGAGGAGGATGGCCTGGCCATCGACGCCTCGGTCGCGGCCGACGATCCCCTGATCGGCAACGAAATCGATCTGGCCGCCATTGCCATCGAATTCCTGGCGCTGGTCGTCGATCCCTACCCGCGCCGGCCGGATGCCGCCTTCGAGGCGCCCCAGGCCGCCAACGAGGCATCGCCCTTCGCCGGGCTCGCCAAACTGAAACGCGAACCGTGATACGATCCATCAAACTTTCGCCGCAGCCACCCTGCCTCTTGTGCCGGCGGAGCCAGACGCTATTGTCCCGGCTCCCTGGGCCGATCGGTTTCCAGCAACACAACTGGCGTCCGAAGCGACGCTCGAACGGGATGGCGAATGTCTGAGAAGGTCAGGCTGGCCCTTGATGCCATGGGGGGCGATTTCGGACCCTCGGTCATCATTCCGGGCGCCGAGATCGCCTTGTCGCGCCATCGCGACCTGGAATTCGTGCTGGTCGGCGATGAACGGCAGATCCTGCCGCTTCTGGCCGCCAATCCACGGGTCAAGGCGCATGCGCAGATCGTCCATACCGATATCGCCATCCGCATGGACGACAAGCCGTCCAAGGCCCTGCGCTACGGCCGCCGGGTCTCGTCGATGTGGAAAGTGCTCGACGAGGTCAAGTTCGGCCGGGCCGCGGCCGCCGTCTCCGCCGGCAATACCGGCGCGCTGATGGCCATGGCGGCGTTCAACCTGAAGACCATGGCCGGCATCGAGAGGCCTGCGCTGGCGGCGCTCTGGCCCACTCTCCGGGGCGAATCCATCGCGCTCGACATGGGCGCGACGATCGGCGCGGATGCGCGCGCGCTGGTCGACATGGCCGTGATGGGCGCCGCCATGGCGCAGGTGGTGTTCGACCTCGAGCGGCCGACCGTCGGACTGCTCAATATCGGGGTCGAGGAGGTCAAGGGTCTCGAATTCATTCGCGAGGCCGGCCAGATCCTGCGCGACGCCAATCTTGTGAGCCTGGACTACAAGGGTTTCGTCGAAAGCGACGATATCGGCAAGGGCGTCGTCGACGTGGTGGTCACCGAAGGCTTCACCGGCAATATCGCGCTGAAGACCGCCGAGGGGACCGCCAAGCAGATCGGCGAATATCTGCGCGGCGCGATGTCGCGCACCTGGCGGTCGCGCCTGGGCTATCTGCTCGCCCGCACCGCCTTCGCCACGCTCAGGGAAAAGATGGATCCGCGAAAGAGCAACGGCGCCGTGTTCCTCGGCCTCAATGGCGTCGTGATCAAGAGCCATGGTGGTACCGATCCGCTTGGCTTTGCGAGCGCCGTCGATATCGCCTACGACATGGCGCGCTACGACCTCCAATCCAAGATTCGTTCGATGGTTGATGCCTATCATGCGTCGCGGGCCGAGCCCGCACCCGTTTCCCTCGAGGCCGCATCGTGACACTGCGTTCCGTTGTCCTCGGCGTCGGCAGCTATCTGCCGGAACGTGTCCTGACCAATGCCGAATTGTCCGAGCGTGTCGACACGTCGGATGAATGGATCGTGCAGCGCACCGGCATCCGTGAGCGCCATATCGCGGCGGAAGGCGAGACCACCTCGGATCTCGGCCTGAAGGCCGCCGAGGCCGCTCTCGCCCATGCCGGCGTCGCGGCCGCCGATATCGACCTGATTCTGCTGGCCACCTCGACGCCGGACCGCACCTTCCCGGCCAGCGCTACCGCCATCCAGGCGCGGCTCGGCATCACCCACGGCGCCGCCTTCGACCTGCAGGCGGTCTGCTCGGGTTTCGTCTTCGCGGTCGCGACGGCGGACAAGTTTCTCCGCTCGGGCAGCCACAAGCGGGCGCTGGTGATCGGCGCCGAGACCTTTTCGCGTATTCTCGACTGGGAAGACCGGGGCACCTGTGTGCTGTTCGGCGATGGCGCCGGCGCCATCGTGCTGGAGGCCCAGGACCAGCCCGACGGCATCACCGGGCGCGGCGTGCTGACCACCCATCTGCGCTCGGACGGGCGGCATACGCCGAAGCTTTATGTCGACGGCGGCCCGTCGCTGACCGGCACGGTGGGGCATCTGCGCATGGAGGGCCGCGAGGTCTTCAAACATGCGGTCGGCATGATCACCGACGTGATGAACGACGCCTATGCCGCGACCGGCACGAGTTCGGCCGATCTCGACTGGTTCGTGCCGCACCAGGCGAACAAGCGGATCATCGATGCCTCGGCCGACAAGCTGAAGATCGCGCCGGGGAAGGTCGTGATGACCGTCGACCGCCACGGCAATACCTCGGCTGCCTCCATTCCCCTGGCGCTCGACGTCGCGGTCAAGGACGGGCGCATCCAGAAGGGCCATCTGGTCATGCTGGAAGCCATGGGCGGCGGCTTCACCTGGGGCTCGGCGCTGATCCGTTGGTGATCGACGAAACATCCGGTCCTGTCCTTAGGTGGTTGACCGGGGCCTCTTGAGGCCATAGTGATAATGAAATCAGGGTGATAAGCATGGCCGTCGGTTCCTCGAACCGGTGGCCGGGTGGCTTCTCCGGGGCTTGCATTGGGGGTCGACATGACGGGCAAAACCGTCACGCGCGCGGATTTGTGCGAAGCTGTCTATCAAAAGGTGGGGCTGTCGCGGACCGAATCGGCGCAGCTCGTCGAACTGGTCCTGAAAGAGATCACCGACTGTCTCGCCGAAGGCGAGACGGTGAAGCTGTCGTCATTCGGTTCGTTCGTCGTGCGCTCCAAGGGCGAACGGGTCGGACGCAATCCGAAGACCGGTCAGGAAGTGCCGATCGCGCCGCGCAGGGTGATGGTGTTCAAGCCATCCAATATCCTCAAGGCCCAGATCAACGGCCATAGCACCGCCGGCCTGAAAGACTGACGTTGCCGCGGCGCGGCGGCGAAATCGCCTCGCCTGCGCCTGTTCACGCGCGGTTTTGGATTGTCGCGCGGTCACGAATCCGTCACCGTTTCGCCGCCGGTCCCGGCTAAGGGATCGAGGCTCCGAAACAATTGGTTCGCTCAGTGGACAAGGCACCGGACGCATATCGCACGATCAGCGAGGTCGCTGAGGATCTCGACCTGCCACAACATGTCCTGCGCTTCTGGGAAACGCGATTTGCCCAGATCAGGCCGCTGAAGCGCGGCGGTGGCCGGCGTTATTACCGCCCTGATGATATCGATCTGCTGAAGGGCATCCGCCATCTGCTTTATGACGAGGGCTACACGATCCGCGGCGTCCAGCGGATCATCAAGGAAAGCGGCATCAAGGCGATCCAGGCGCTGGGTCGCGGCGAGGGCGGTTCGGCCCTGCCCAAGCCCGGCGGACCGGATGTGGTCGGCTCGGAAGACCAGGCGCCGGGCGAGCCGATGCGCGGCCCCCAGGCATCGGGCCTGCGCGCCAGCTTGAAGGGCTTGTTGCCGGTTCTGCGCGGCGAGCCGTCCCACCCGGCCGACGAGGCGCACGGGCGGGCGGAACCGGCCTTCGGCGACGATGAGCCGGAGCCTGACGATTTCAACGACGATGAGGACGAGGATCAGGCGGCCGGGCCGATGCGGGCGCCACAGTCCGCCGCCTCGTCCCAGCAGCTTCGGCCAGCGCCGACACAGAGATCCGGCCAGGACCTGTCGGCCGGCCAGCCATGGGCGCCGGCAGGGTCCGGCCCGAGGCCTGCTGTTCAGCCACCGCGCGGCGAGGGCCCGCTCGCCGCTCCGAGCCATCACGCGGCGCCGACCACGCTGCTCGCCGCCGATGACATCCGCAAGCTGCAGTCGGCTCTCTACGAACTGACCGAGTGCCGCAAGCGGCTCGACCAGGCCTTCGAGGCGCGCTGAGCCGGCGCATGCGTTCGGCGCGCTCTGCTGGTCGCGGCGGCGCATTTGGCGGGCACGTCCGGTTGGGACGTGACGACAAAAAGGAGCCGCCCCGAGGGCGGCTCAGTCTCATGAAGAAGATGCACTGCGGAGGACTATACGCCGCGCTTGTGGCCAATCGCGGGCGATCCGCGGGCGCACGCGTGGCCCTCCGATGCATCAGGTCGCGCCCTTCGGGAAGCTGGGCAGGGTCAGATCGATCACGGCCCATTCCGGCGCCGAACTGGTCCAGATCACGCAGTCGGGCCGGATGCCGTCGGGCTGGTCCAGCGCGCCGACCCTGACGACAATCAATTCGGTGTTTTCCAGCGATTGGCTGAACAAGGCCGTGCCGCAGGCGGTGCAGAACGATCGCCGCATGTGATGGCCGCTATCGGCCAGCGAATCGAAATGCGACGGCGTCCCTTCGACGTCGAGGCCGGCCTGGGTGACGATGACGTTCATCGTGGCATTGCCGCTCGCCCAATATTGGCAGTCCCGGCACCAGCAGAGCCGCGTCGCGACGGGTTTTCCCTGGTAGCGGAAGCGGATTGCTCCGCAGCGGCAGCCTCCCGTCGTCGTCATTCTCGTCGCTCCCATCTGATGGACAGGTGGCAGACTATGCGAGGATGGCGGCGGCGTCAGCGCCCCCGGGGGCTTGCTGCGTGCCATCGCGGTGGGGCTCCCGGCGTGTGACGGGGGAGCCAGGGCGGCGCCCGCTGGCCGCTGCCCTGGGCGTGGCCGATCCACCAGGACGTCGCCTCAGGATTCATGCGGATGTAGCCGCGACGTGGCGTCAGCCTACCGTGACGTGGACCGGAGAAAAGCCGGCAGTCTCATATTCCCCGGGAGGACGTCATGATCAATCGCCGCATTTTCGCATCCTGCGCCATCTGCGCCGTCACCGGCTTCGCCGCGACCGAGGCCTCGGCGCAAGGCGCGCCCGCGGCATCGACCGGCATCACCCGCAAGGTGCTGTCGCAGACCGACGGACCGGCACCGGGCTATGTCACCATCATCGCGGAAGTGGAGATCCAGGCTGGCGTGGTGGCCGGGCGTCACACCCATCCCGGCATCGAGACCGGCTACATTCTGGAGGGGTCTTTCGACTTGCCGATCCAGGGCCGCCCGACATTGTCGCTGAAGCCGGGAGATGCGTTCCAGGTCCCGCCCGAGACGCCCCATGCCGGCGGCCCCGCGAGCGCGTCGAAGATCCGGCTGATCAGCACCTTCGTCGTGGAAAAGGCCAAGCCGCTCGCGACGCCAGCCTGAGACATATGGAAGGGATCGGCTGGCCTTGTCGGTCGCCGCGGCGCTTGTCGGTCGCCGCAGCGCCTGGTGCGCGCGTTTCGGCTGCCGGCGTGCCAAGCAGGCAAGTGTCATGAGCAATGCGAGGTCCGAGTGCGAAAGAGGCCTCCGGTGAATCAGCTTGAGCGGGCCATCGGCAAGTCCATGCACCGCGCCTTCCGGACCTATGAGGCGATCGTGGATGGCTGGCTCATGCACGCGCCCGAGCACTTCATCCAGAATTTCCTGCTCGTCGATATCGGGAAGAGGTGGTGCGTCTACGCGGAAGCGACACGACGGAAAATCGCCGAGGGAATGGGGCGGCTGCCTCGCGGCAGGCCACCAAACGGCATGACCAGGCGCTACGATCTCTTGGTCTGGCACGGGAACGACACGCCACGGGCCGTGATCGAGATCAAGCGGGCCATGGATGTCAGCGTTCTGAGACGCGACGCCGAGCGCGTGAAGCGCTCGGTTCGCGGCGGGCAGAGAACCAGGGTCGGATACCTGCTCGTCTACAGCGAAATCCGGACGAGACATGGCGACGAGGGGCTCATGGCCCGCTTTGGGCATTGGGAATCGGAGACCGGCCTGAAAGTGGCCCATGCGGACATACTGGGGCGCGAGGACGATCCGGAGGATGGTTGGATTGCCGGCTTCGTGCTCTTGCGTACGTAGCTCCGCGGGACATCATCGGACGTGTCGGCTGCCGGTGCCAAGGCAGGGGCCCGCCACACGCTTTGAATTCGCCGGGACGAGATCGCGGTCGTCAGGAGCGACGATGTCGGGTCTGCAGGCAGCTTGTCGACGATCCCACAAACGCGATTTCAGGCCGGTCCGCGCCGCCGATCGCCGTCCATCTGGAGACGATATCGCGCATCAAGCGACCTCTGGTGCGATGCCTGCGCGTCTTTTGATTCGTCGTTCCTGGAAATTGGTCGGAGTGCAGAGATTTGAACTCTGGACCCCTTGCACCCCATGCAAGTGCGCTACCGGGCTGCGCTACACTCCGACCGTGCTGGGGGATTTAGGCGTTTTCGCCGCGCGCCGCAAGCGGGGCGAAGCGAATATCCAGTGGCATCTGCCGGTTGGCCAGCGCGATGCCCCAGATCAGGCCCGACAGAACCCAGAAATGGCGCCAGTGGTCGGTGTCGATGATTTTTCCTTCGAAGGCGAGGCCGCAATAGGTGGCGAAGACGGCGATGGCCGCCGGTTGCCACGGCGCCCGCTTCAGGCAGGCGAACAGGCCGGTGAACAGCGTGAGGCCCACCAGCACGTGATAGGCGATGCCGGAAATCCAGCCGCCGGCGATGAACGCGTTCAGATAGACGTTATGGACGTCTTCGGTGAAATATTTGGCGAATTGCAGGGGCCCGAGCCCAAAGGGTTTGTCGAGCGCCAGCTGCCAGCCATAGACATGGCGGCCGAAGCGGCCCATCGGGCCATTGTCGTAGCTCTGGTTGAAATTCGCCCGCTCGCGCATGAGGTCGGCGACCTTGTCGATCGACAGCAGCACGGCGACGAAGGCGAGCAGGAGCACCAGGCCGACCGCGACGATCAGCACCATGCGCCGGCGTTCGGCGGTGGATTGGGCGGTGACGAACATCAGGGCGATCATGACCGCCGCCGACAGCGCGAAATGGATCCAGGCGCCGCGCGAAAAGGACAGCAGCAGCGCGATCATCAGGAATCCCAGGATGGCGCCGGCGCGCAGCATGGCTTTCGGCGGGCCGTGAAAGAAGGCCTGGATGGCGAGCAGCATGGGCACGATCAGAAACGGCCCGAAGACATTGGGATCGTTGAAGGTTCCCTTAGCGCGGCCATAGAGCGTGAAAAGGTCGAAGGCGCTCGGGAACAGCCGGAAATAGCCCGCGATGCCGGCCGCCGCGGCGATCAGGGCGGCCACCGTCCAGCCGCGCAGCAGCGCGTCGAGCCGTGCTTCGGTCCGTTCCGCCAGGATGGCGGCGAAGAAGATCGTGGTCACCGCCAGGTACCAGGAGACGGCGACCCAGGGCACGATCTTGGCTTCCGACAGCACCTGGATGGCGCAAAGCGTCAAGCCGAGACAGTAGACGAGCAGCACGAAGACCAGCGGCAGCACGGCGGCCTGCAGCGCGATGGCGCCGGTCGCGGCGAAGGCGCCGATGGTGATCAGCGCGCCGATCTCATAGGGCGAGGGTTCGGCGAAGACGAAGGCGCCGCCGATCATCATCAGCCAGAGCAGGCGCAGCCGCAGGCGTTCCGTCGGCAGGACGGCTGGCCTATGACTCGCCCCATGCAAAGGGAGCCGCGGCTTCGACCCCGCGGCTCCGGCTTGCGTCCCGGTCAGCGAACCGCTGGCGCTCAAAAGGCGTTCTCGCGGTGGCTGGCCAGCGACAGGGGCGTCTTGGCGAGAATGTAGAGGTCGAACAGCACCGACCAGTTCTCGATGTAATAGAGGTCGTGCTCGACGCGCCGCTGGATCTTTTCCTGGGTGTCGGTCTCGCCGCGCCAGCCATTGACCTGCGCCCAGCCGGTAATGCCCGGCTTCACCTTGTGGCGGGCGAAATAGCCGTCGACGACGTCGTCATAGAGCTGGTCCGCCGCCTTGGCGTGGACGGCATGGGGGCGCGGGCCGACCAGCGACAGGTCGCCCTTGAACACCACGTTGAACAGCTGCGGCAATTCGTCGATCGAGGTCTTGCGGATGAACCGGCCGACGCGGGTGACCCGCGGATCGCCCTTGGTGACCAGTTTCGCGGCGGTGGCATCGCTCTTGTCGGTATACATCGAGCGGAACTTGAACACCTCGATCAGCTCGTTGTTGAAGCCATAGCGCTTCTGGCGGAAGAACACCGGGCCCTTGGAATCGAGCTTCACGGCGATCGCGGTGAGGATGAAGATCGGCGACAGGGCGATCAGCGCGCAGGTGCCGACGATCTTGTCGAAGATCCATTTCAGCACGACGTCCCAGTCCTGGATCGGCTTGTCGAAGACGTCGAGCACCGGGACATTGCCGATATAGGAATAGGCGCGGGGGCGGAACCTGAGCTTAGCGGTGTGGGCGGCGAGGCGAATGTCGACCGGCAGCACCCAGAGCTTGCGCAGCATGTGCAGCACGCGCGCTTCCGCGGTCATCGGAATGGTCACGATGACCAGGTCGACGCGGGTGCGGCGGGCGAACTCGACGAGGTCGTCGACGGTGCCGAGCTTCGGCACATTGGCGGCATGGGCCGGCGAGCGTGCATCGGTCCGGTCGTCGAAGGTGCCGCAGACGGTGACGTCGCTGTCGGCCTGCGCCTGGATCGACTGGATCAGCTCCTCGGCCGCATCGCCGCCGCCGACGATCACCGCGCGGCGCTGCAGCCGGCCGGCGCGCGACCAGGTACGGACGACCTGGGCAAGCCCGATGCGGAAGACGGTGAGCACGCCAAGGCCGACCAGATACCAGGAGCCCAGCCAGACCCGCGAGAGCTCCACGCCGGCCTTGGTGAAGAAGGCGATCGCGGTGGCGACCAGGAAGACCAGGGTCCAGGCCACCAGGAGGCGGCCGAACTGGGCGACATGGGTGCGGAAGACGTGAACGTCGTAGAGCCCGGCTGCCTGGAAGGCGAGCAGGGTCAGCATGGTCAGCCCGAACAGGCCGACGCTGGAAGCCCATTGGATGCCCTGGGTCGGATAGACCCAGCCGAGATAGATGGTGGCGCCGAGGAATATCACGATGGTGAACTCGATCAGCCGGACGATGCCGCCGAGCACCACCGGCGAATAGGCCGTGCCGACCGCTTCGTCGGCGATCTTCGAGGCCAGTTCGGACAGCTGTCGCCGGACGCCGGCTCCGGCCTGGGGCGCCGCGGCGCCCGCCGATGCGGCTTCGGCCGTCCGGGCCTCGACCGCCTTGATGATGTCTCGTCCCGTGAAGCCCAACATGATCGGGTCTCTTGCCTGTTTACTGGGGCCGCCGTCGCCGGCGGGCCTGACGCCTGGACCTCACCCTAGGCGACAATCCTTGCTTTTCGCTTGACCACGCGGGAGTGGCTGGGCAGGCCTGTTTCTACCGCATTGCACCATAAACCTATTGTTAATCGTGACTTAATAGATCTCCAACAATCCCGACCATTATCGAGAAAAAGCCCCAATTCTGGCCGGACCGAAGTTGATTCGATCACAGGCTGAAACAATAGAAACCGTTCTTGTAATAATTGATCGGCGCCTTCAAAAACTTTGATCGATCCCGTCTGAACAAATTCACAATCACTCGATACTAACCCGATGAACGGCGCGGACCGGTCGACGGACGTGCTTCCTTTCCATCCATCACATCACGGAGATTCCAATGACCCTGTCCAGCCTTCACTCTGATGCAGTGCACAATTCCGGTTCCAGCCTGTTCGGCCGGCTGCAGCACCAGGCCATCCGGCTGGTCGAGGCCATGGCCGAGGCCTATGCCGCCCGCCGCACCGCAGGCGAGCTGCGCATGCTGAGCGACCACGCGCTGCAGGATATCGGCATCAGCCGCTCGGAGATCGACCGCGTGTCGCGCTTCGGTCGTTGACGCCGGGCCTTCGGGCCCACACGTCGCCACATCGCTCCGCGTCAGCCGCCCGCTGGCGCGGAGCGATGCGTTTGGGCGACAGGGATGTGCGGATTCAGGCCGCTGGCCGGCCGTGCGTTTTGGTGATGGCGGCAACCGACGGGGGCTCGCAGCCCGATTCCGGTGCGGCGGTTAACGCCTTGATCCCGTAAGCCTTTGTGCCTCGTCGGCGGGCTGGCGCGCATCGATTGCCTCGGCATAGGCGGCGAGCACGCCGTCGGTCATGGCGGCAATCGAGAAGTCCCTGTCGATCCTGGCTCTCAGGCGCACCGCCCCGGCTTCGGCGCCGGCGGGGTCGCCGAGGCGAGCCTCGATCGCGGCCGCGAGCGCTGCGGGATCGCCGGCCGGGATCAGCAGGCCGGCATCCGGGCCGAAGATCTCGCCGATACCGCCGACGGCGGTGGCGATCTGCGGCAGGCCGCAGGCGCCGGCCTCGAGCACCACATAGGGCAGGGATTCGGCGCGCGAGGGCACGAGCAGCAACCGGCCGCGCGCGAAAGCCTCGCGGGCGGGCAGGGCTCCGGGAAAGACGATGCTGCCGGCGAGGCCGAGCCGGTCGGCCTGGTCCTTGAAGGCGGCCGCCTCGGGACCGGCGCCGACGATCGTCGCGGTCAAGGGGCGCCCGGCGGCGCGCAGCCGGCCGATGGCCTCGATCAGCACGTCGACGCCCTTCAGGTGGCGCAGCTCGCCGATGAACAGGAGGTCGGTCGCGGGCCCGCCGCCCCAAGGCGGCACGGCCTCGAACTCGGCCGGTCCGACGCCGTTATGGACAACCCTCACCACGCCGCGCGGCTCGCAGACCTTGGCGCGGAAGGCGTCCCGGCCGAAAGCGCTCTCGAACAGGAACAGGTCGGTGCGCGCGGCGAGCAGGCCTTCCAGCGTCAGATAGACCAGGCCGACCGGCGTCTTGCGGGAATAATGCAGGCTGCCGCCATGGGGCGTATAGACCTTCAACCGGCCGCCGCCGGCAAGGCGGGCATAGGCGCCGCCCTTGGAGCCATGGCCGTGCACCACGTCGACATCGCTTTCGGCGATGCGGCGGGCGACATGCTGGCCGGCCGGCCAGTCCGACAATCCGAGATCGCGGCTCATGGCGACGCGGGTGACGCCGAGGGCGAGCTCCGGGCCGAGCGCGGCCAGGATCGCGCCGGCCCGCTCGCCGCCGGTCGAGGCGTCGGCGACGATGCCGACACGGTGGCCGCGGGCGGATTGCTCGCGGGCGAGGTCGACGACGTGGCGAAACAGCCCGCCGACCGGCGAGCGCATGATGTGCAGGATGGCGAGCGACATCAGAACCAGCGTTCCCGGACGACCACGGTGTCGCCGGGCATCAGCGGATGGGTCAGCGGCACGTCGGCCCGGTAGGGCTGGCCATTGACCTTGCGGGTGACCTCGATCTTCCAGCGATTGGCGCGTGGCGAGAAGCCGCCGGCGATAGCCACGGCATTCTGTACGGTCATGCCGCTGACATAGGGAAACTGGCCGCCGGCCAGCACTTCGCCCATGATGAAGAAGGGGCGGTAGGTGTCGACCTCGACCGAAACGCTGGGGTCGCGGATGAAGCCGCCGCGCAGCTTCGCGGCAATGTCGCCGGAGAGGCTCTGGGTCGAGCGGCCGGCGGCGCGCAGGGCGCCGATCAGCGGCATGGAAATATTGCCCGAAGCGTCGACCGCATAGGAATTGGTCAGCCCTTCCTGGCCGAACACGACGACGCGCAGCCGGTCACCGGTGTCGAGCAGGTAGGGACCGTCGGGGGCGATCGCCTCATGCGGCACGACGGTGCCGGTGTCGCCGTTCAACGGGCCGACGACGCCACGGGTCGTATCGACCAGCGTGCCGGGGCCGGAATTGGGCGTGCCGCCGGCGCAGCCGCCAAGGGCCAGCGCGATGGCGCAGGTCGTAAGCGCGGGGAACCGACGCATCACGTTCAGTCCTTGATAGCCACGGTCTTCATGGGGGCGATCATGCGTGGGCGTGGTTAAGAAAAGCCCAACGCGCCGCTCGCGACGCGGCTAAATTAACGCGATGGCAACCCTAATGATTTCTGATGCAGGCTTGCAGTACAGTGGATCAAGGTGCCGATCATGCGCGGGTTTGGTGGCCAACAGGGCACGGAAGAGACGGGGGCACCGCAGCGCGGCGAGCTCGATCTCGGCGCGCTCGGCCAGGCGATTTGGGCCAAGCGGCTGTGGATCGCCATTCCCTCCGCGCTGGCACTCGCCGGCAGTCTCGTCGTCGTCAACATGACCACGCCGACCTATCGTTCGGAGGCGCGCATTCTCGTCGAGAGCGGCGAGAACCCCTATACCCGTTCGGAGATCGACCGGAACAGCCAGAGCGACCGCACGGCGGTCGATCAGGAGGCGGTGCTCAGCCAGGTCCAGGTGCTGATGTCCAGGGATATCGAACGCAGCGTCGCGACGCAGCTCGAGCTCGGTCGCAGGGCGGAATTCGATCCGGTCTTGCGCGGCTTCAATCCGATCAAGCAGGTGCTGATCCTGGCGGGCCTTGCCGAGGACCCGCTGCGCATGACCTCGGAAGAGCGCGTCATGCGCAGCTATTTCGAGAAGCTCACGGCCTATCAGGTCGACAAGTCGCGGATCATCGCGGTGCAGTTCGACTCCCATGACCCGCATCTGGCGACCGAAGCCGCGAATGCGGTCGCCGACCGCTTCCTGGAGGCCCAGCAGGCCAACAAGCGCTCGCAGACCCGGTCGGCGTCGCAATGGCTGTCGGGCGAGATCGACGGCCTCCGGCGCAAGGTCGAGGAGGCCGAAGGCCGGGTCGAGAGCTTCCGCGCCCGCGCCAACCTGTTCGTCGGCTCCAACAATACCAGCCTCACCGCCCAGCAGCTGGCGGAGGTGAACAGCCAGATCGCCACCGCGCGCGCCCAGCAGACCGATGCCCAGACCCGCTCCCGCTTGCTGCGCGACTTCCTGCGCGCCGGCCGGCCGATCGAATCCGGTGACGTGGTCAATTCCGAGATCATTCGCCGGCTCAACGAGCAGCGCGCTTCGGTTCAGGTCCAGCTGGCCGAGCAGTCCTCGACGCTCGGGCCGCGCCATCCGCGCATCGCCGAGCTGCGCGCGCAATTGACCAGCCTCGATCAGCAGGTGCGCACCGAGGCGGAGAAGCTGGTGCGCGTGCTGGAGAACGACGCAAGGCTTGCCGGCGCGCGGGTCGAATCCCTCGGCCAGACGCTCGACCAGGTCAAGCGCCAGGCTTCCGAGGCCAGCGAGCAGGAGGTGCAGCTGCGCGTGCTCGAGCGCGAGGCGAAATCGCATCGCGACCAGCTCGAAGGGCTGCTCGCCCGCTACCGCGACGCCACCGCGCGCGACAGCCTGAGCGCCATGCCGGCCGACGCGCGCATCGTCTCGCGCGCCACCATCTCCAATGTTCCGGCCTTTCCGAAGAAGCTGCCGACCATCCTGATCACCACGCTCGGCACCATGCTGCTGGCGATCGGATGCGTCGCCACCGGCGCATTGATGAGCGGCGGCGCGCAGCGCCCGGCCCGGGTGGAGGAGGGCGATACACCGCCGGATGAGCGGATGCCGGTGCTCGAGGGCGAGGACCGCGCGCCCGATCTGGCGCCGGATCACGGGCCCGACCCGTCGGTGTCGCCGGACGCCGCGCCGCAGGAGCTCGCGCCGCGCCGCGTCGCCGCGGCCGAGGCGCCTGATGTCGACGACGGCAAGGCTTTTGACGAGGATCTGGCCGAGGATCTGGCTGGTGTCGCCCCGTTGGCTCCGTCCGCCGATGCCGATGACGAGGCCCCCGCCGAAAGCATCAGCAGCCTGGCCGCGCGGCTGGACGCGGCCGGCCAGCCGGTGCGCCGCACCTTGGTCCTGGCGACCGGTCCGGGGCTTGCCGCCACCGGCGTGACCCTGGCGCTGGCCAGGCAGTTCGCCGCCGGCGGCCGGCGCGTGGTGATGGTCGATCTCGACGGCGACAATGCCGCGCTGTCCTCGCTCGCCGGCCATGGCGCGCCAGGGCTCGCCGATCTCCTGGCCGAGCGGACCTCGTTCGCCGAGATCATCCATCGCGACCCCGCGTCGCGGGCCCACCTGGTGCCGCTCGGTCGCCGTCTTGCCGGCAGCCGGGAGGTGACCGATGACGAGCGCCTGTCGTTTGCGGTCGGGGCGCTGACCCGGACCTATGACGTGGTGCTGATCCTGGCCGGCCAGTTGCCGGTCGACAGCGCAGGCTTTTCGCGGGTCGCGGCCTTCGCCGGCGACGCGGTGATCATCGGCGACACCAGCGCCTCGGACCCAGCCGTGGTGGCCGCCTATGCCGCGCTGGATCGCGAGGGATTGAAACCGGTGACTGTGATGCTGACGGTGCCGGAGGCGGCGGTCGCGGCCTGATCGAAGGGGCTGAGTTCGATCGCGTCAGGTCGGAACGATCCGTGCCGTGGATTTGTGATTCTTCGCGGTTCGGCTCGTACTCACAAGCGCGAGCCGAAAGCTGCGAAACGAATGCGGCAGCACCGCTCTCTTCGTCTTGGCCGGGCTTGTCCCGGCCAAGACGCGGTCTGAGCCAACCGGGCGGGTGGCGTCCAGTCTGTCGCCGGGCTCGGCAAGGATGAAGGCAACACGACCATTTGCTTGAATTCGAGCCGGCCGCGCTCTGAAGTTCGATCGTCTCGGTTTGACGTATCAAATCGAGGAGGCTCGTCGCGCCTCGTGATCGTGCTCAGCCGATCAAGCCTGAGCCTGTCCGCGGGCGCGGCGTAGCGCCTGGACCAGCGGCCATAGCCGGTCCGACTGCTTGATCGCACGCTTCACCCGCATCGCCGCGCCATAGGCCGCCGCCGCCGCCTGGCCACGCCAGGTGACCGGGATGAACTGGTCGAACAGCGTGTCCACCCCGTCGCACAGGCTCGACTTGTAGCGCGCCTTGCCGGCGCCGAGGTCGAACACCGTGAGGCCGCCGAGGCAGCAATGGCGGATCAGGTGAATGAGCAGGATCTCGCCCGGGCTCTCACGCGTCATCGGTCCCGACGTCATGGCGTTGAACATGCCGGAGAAGCGGCCGTTGGCGATCGTGCCGCCGAAGGTCGCCACCGGTTCGCCCGCGACAGTCAGGGCGTAGAGCTCGATGATCGGCCGCGCCTCGGCGAGGCCGCGCGTCGCGGCCGCGAGAATGAAAGCGTGCGCATCCGGCTCGGCGAAGGCATTGGGAATACCGAGTTCGCGGCAGCGCGCGGCTTTCTGTGCCAGGAACACATCAGTGAAGGTCTCGACCTGGGTGTGGGTCTCGGCCTTGACGAAGGCGACCTCGCCATAGACCGCCAAGGCCTTTTCCTTCTTGCGCAGCTTCTTGCGCGCCGGTCCCGACATGGCGGCGGCGAGTGTCGCTTCGGGGTCCGGTTGGAGCGCCAGATGATAACCGAAGGAGGGCGAAGGCTGATGAGCGAGCCGGTGCAGCGGGTTGTCCATGCCGGCCCAGGCGACGGGCTGGCCGGTCAGGCGGAACAGGTCGATGCGGCGGGGCGCCTGGCGAGCGATGGCGTTGAGGGCGTGTCGCAACAGGGTCGGCGTGCAGGTTTCGGCAAAGCCGGGCCGCCACAGGCCGAAACCGAAATTGCAATGCTTGCCGCCGATGAAGCTTGCCACCGACAGCCCGCTCTCGCCTGATATGGCCAGCGGCAGCAGCGCCTGCGGCCGGTCGGCCGCATCGGTCAGAATGGCGAGACAGGGCGTCGTGCCCTCGCCGAGGGTGGCCTGAAAGCAATCCGCCCAGTCGAAGCGCTGATAGGCGCTGAACACGGCATCGGCTTCGAGGTCACGCCATGCCGTCTCGGCCTCGGCGAAATTCGCGACCACCCGCAGGCGGAACGTCTCGGCGGAAGCCACGTCGTCCCCGCCGTCGCCATAGGTCGCCGTTTCGAGGGTCAGGGTCATCGCTTCGTCCGCCGCGCGCCCTCGACCAGTTATCAAAGAAGTCTCAACAATCTGTTGTGGTGGCCGCGTCAGGTGCCGGGCTGGCGGCGCTCTGAGACCTGCGCATCGTGGGATTCGCGCAGGTAATGGCTGGGCGGCACCCCCAGCATGCGCTTGAACATCGTGGTGAAGGCGGCAACGCTTTCATAGCCGAGATCGAGCGCGACGCTGGTGACCGGTTCGCCATCGGCGAGGCGCGGGAGGGCCGCGAACAGGCAGGCCTGCTGGCGCCAGGCCTGCAGGCTCAGGCCGGTCTCGCGGCGGAAGGCGCGGGTGAAGGCGCGCCGGCTCATCGCCAGCTGGTCGGCCCATTCATCGATGCGGGCATGGGGTGAGGGCCGTTCGAGGAAGCGCCGGCACAGCATGGCGAACCGCGGCTCGGCCGGAAAGGCGAGGCCCAGGGGCTGTTCGGGCAGGCGGGGGATTTCGAGCGTTATCAGCGCCATGACCAGGCCGGCCCGGCTCATCGGCTCGTGTGCGAGCGGCAGCGTCACCGCCTCGACGATCAGGCTGCGCATCAGGTCGGTCACCGCGACGACGCGAAAGCCGTCGGGCAGGCCCTCGATCGCATCCGGCGCGACATAGACCGAGCGCATGCTGACCCGGCCGAGCATCTCGACCGCATGCTCGATCCGCGCCGGGATCCACAGCGCGTGGCCTGTCGGCACCACCCAGCGGCCCATGCCGGTCGTGACCGTCACCACGCCGCGGAGCGCGTAGAGCAGCTGCGCGCGCGAATGGCGATGCGCCTTGACCAGGTAGCCCTGGGGATAATCGCTGGCGAGCGCGATGGTCTGCTGGTCGATGCTTTCGATCCAGGCGCGTCGCACGCCGTCGATATCGACGCCGGGCGTGGGGACGAGAGCTTTGTCGGGGCGTTCCATGGATTGGCCCAGTCGCGAAAGAATTAGACCAGATCACGCAAGCAGGTCAGGCCGCAAGGCCTATTCTCTGCCCGAACGTCCACGCCGCACCGAGCCGTGCCGCAGGACCCATATGCCTTTGACGATGGAGCA
>BFBZ01001203.1_pt1 | contig 18309 bp, 15 predicted proteins | sample 1888401 | NCBI WGS metagenome assembly BFBZ01 (sample SAMD00112614, study PRJDB3348) | symbiont metagenome | host: Chara braunii | reverse complement strand
CCCGTACAGCCCTGCCCGCCGTTGCAGGCATCATAGATAGACATTGCGCCGCTGAATGTGCATTGCGCGTTTACACTCAAACATACGCCAAAGGCGCAAGCCAGTTGCATCAGGTATTTCATGCTCAATAAAATTTTTTGAAGGCGGTTTCGGATCCGGGAAGATCCTGCAGGGTGTTCACCTTGGTTAAAAATCCGGGTGGAATTTTCAGGGGTAAAAGTAAATGCACGATGATAATTTAAAGTTGTCATGCCGTTAAGAATAAATCAAGGAATAATAATTTTTTGCCCGTGCCGGAAACCAGGTATCCTGGTGCGCCTGAGATCTGTTGATGCTGCCAGTGGAACACGGACAGCTACAGGCATTTCAAAACATTTTCGCCTTTCGCAAACAGGTGACCAGTAATAATTACAGGATCAAAAGTAGACCTGCGATGATAAGCCAATATGTTTGCTCCATTAAGATTAACAGCCTGTTGTTGATTTAATTATAACGATACGCTATCGTAAAGCACGCTTAATTTTTTAGTAGCATTCAGGTAAAACCAATGCTTTTACTTTGCGGAAAACTGATTTGAAAACACATTACAAAACCATCGTCATCTCAGATCTGCATCTTGGCATCAAAAGCAGTAAAGCCAAGGAAGTGATAAAGTTTCTTAAGCATCACACCTGCGACAAGCTCATCCTCAATGGCGACATCATTGACGGCTGGCAGCTCAGAAAATCAGGTAAGTGGAAACGAAAACATACCAAGTTTTTCAAGCTCATCCTCAACTACGTATCCAAACGGAAATGCGAGGTGATCTATCTCCGTGGCAACCACGACGATTTCCTCGATGAGATCCTGCCATTCCAGCTGGGGAATTTTTCCATTAAAAAATGGCACTACCACGAAAGCTTCGGCAAAACATATTTTGTGGTGCACGGCGACCTGTTTGACAGCGTAACCAGCAACCTGAAATGGATCGCTAAGCTGGGCGACGTAGGCTACACATTCCTGCTGTGGCTCAACAGGCATTATAATAATTACAGGGCCAAGCGTGGCCTGCCTTATTATTCGCTGTCACAGATCGTGAAGAACAAGGTGAAAAGCGCCGTATCGTTCGTCACCGATTTTGAAACAGAACTGGCAAAGGTGGCTAAAACCAGGAACTGTGCCGGCATCATATGCGGGCATATTCACCAGCCGGCCGACAGGATGATAGATGGCGTACACTACCTGAACTCCGGCGATTGGGTGGAAACCCTCAGCGCCCTCGCGGAAGATACCGAAGGCAACTGGAAGATCATTTACTATAACGACTGGCTGAAAGAGCATACCACGAGGAAAGAGGAGGCGCAGAAAGCGGTAGACGACCTGATCCTACGCTCGATCCAGCGATCGGCATAGGCATGTTCTCATATAATATAAACCACGTGATATGAATTTTGTATTTTCAGTACAGGGCGAGGGCAGGGGCCACATGACGCAGGCCATCAGCCTCTATGAGATGCTTGTATCGCAGGGCCACACGGTGAGCGCTGTGATCCTCGGCTCGAGCGGCAAGCGTACCAGGCCCGATTTTTTCTACAACAAGATCAGGAGCAGGATCATTGAGATCCAAACGCCTAATTTTATCACCGACAAAGACAATAAATCCATCAAGGTGTTCAAAAGCGTGGTGCATGGCATCAGGAACATCAGGGTATACAGGCAAAGCTTCCGGGCTATTGATGATACGATCAAGGAGTACCGGCCGGATGTGGTGATCAATTTTTTTGACCTGCTCACAGGATATTATTTCTACAGGAAAAAACCCGGTGTGAAACTGGTATGCATTGCCCACCAGTATATCTACCTGCATAAGGATTTCCAGTTCCCGAAAGGTTTCCTGGGCGATAGGATCGCGCTGAAGATCTTCACGCAGATCACCTCCTGCCGGGCTTCCAAGAAACTCGCCATTTCGTTCTACGACCTGCCTACGCAGTTCAGGTCGGTGAAAGTGGTACCGCCCCTGTTGCGGAAAGAGTTGTTTGACCTGAAATCGGAGCAAAAGGATTTTGTACTGGTGTATCTTGTGAACAATGGCTATGCCAGGGAGCTGGCCGACTGGCACAGGGAAAACCCGCACGTGGTGCTGCATTGCTTCACGGATACCATCACGGCCCGGGAGATCGAATACGGGCATCATAATTTCAACATTCACCAAATCGACGACAAGGCATTTCTCGATAAAATGTCGCAGGCCAAAGGACTGGCCACCACGGCGGGCTTCGAATCGGTGTGCGAAGCCATGTATCTCGGAAAACCCGTGCTGATGGTACCTATCAAAGGCCACTTTGAACAATACTGCAATTCGCGTGATGCCTATAAAGCCGGTGCAGGTCTCTATGACAATACATTCAACGTTTCACGCCTGATAAAAGTGGCGCCCAACTACGTGGAAGATACCAATAAACGCTTCAGGGATTGGGTGAACAGATCGGAGCAGCTGATCTATTCGGAGCTTATTTCAGTTTAACAACCTGCCGGGTTGCTACGCATTCGCGGCTTTGCAGCCTTACCATGTAAACGCCTTCCGCCACGTCAGACAGGTCCATAACGGTATCTGCCTGGTGTACGATAGTGGTTTTGAGGATACGACCTTCTGTATTTAATAGCTGTATGGTCACGGGTCCTTCATCGGGCTGGTGAATGTGGATGTAATTGCCCGCCGGGTTCGGGTATACAAGGATGTCTTCACTATGTTTTATCTGGCTTATGGTAGTAGGCAAGCCGTTATAGGCTGTTAAGGCATGAACGGCGCTGTTCTTGAGGTCGGCAAGACTATCACCCCCCAGCAGCGCGAAGGCTACTTTGATGTTCTGGCCTGGCAGCAGCTGGATGGGGCCCGTGCTCATGGCATTGGCAATATCATTGCCTGTGCCACCTACTCCCGCGTTGAGGCGCGGTGTGGAAAGACAGGTGTATTTTTCCTTTTTTGAGAACCCATTGGTGATGTCCACACCGCCGTTGCCACCACTCACATTGTCGAGGGCGTAAAAATTAGGCGCTGCATTGGAAGTGAGCAGCCTGATGCCTGCGTACTTACCGGCCGTGCCGGTGTAAAAACTATACCCCATTTTGCTGGCCGCATCGTAAGCGCTTCTGTTCTGAGAGTATGTGCCGCCATCGATGTCCCAGTCTGCAAAGATACCTGCGTACAGGTTTTTGAGCGTATCGGTACCGCTGTTGTTCAGGATGGTATACTCCCAGATCACAAATTTCTGGTTGGGTACGTTGATCCATGCAAATGTCTTCTGGTGCACCTCTATGTGCATGGGTGTATAAGCCAGGCTGTCGTTGAAAGAAGCGTCTGTGTCAAAATCGGAGACAGTGGCAGGGATGAGGCGATGGATACGGCCCATGCTTTTGAAGTCGGCATCTTCCGCGCTCACACTGTTGCCCCTGATGCAGTTGGATACCCGCGTGGTATCGCAGCCGATCATCAGGCCGCCTTCATACATCATATCCGTGTTGTTGTAATTAAAGCCCAACCCCTGTGCCTGCGGGAATATATTGTAGCCGATATTGCCTTTGCTGGTAGCCGTGGTACTGATATTGTTCACGGTAATGTTGATGTAATCTGTGTTGAGATACACGGTAAAAAAGCAACTGGCCTGGTAGCTGCCGTCCTGCATCTGCAATTTGAAACCAACCGGCTGGTTGGAGGGGATAGAGCCGGTGAGCTTGAAACTGAAAGGATCGGAGCTGTTATTGGTATAGCTCAACGTGCTGATCACACCCGGGCTGGTGGTATTGTGAATAGCCGAAGCGTATGCCGACAGTGATGTGAGCGTGGCGCTGAGGGCAGTAGTGGGCGCCAGGTAATTGGTGAATCGCCCCCAGATAAAAAGGGTGTCGCCGCTCATGAAAAAATCACTGTTGTGGTCGGTCAGCACTTTGTGATCAAACACCACCGATGGGCCGGCCGGATCGGTCAGGGCCCTGTAGAGGTTAATGCGCCCACTGCCGAGCTTGTCTGTATAAGAAGGGTTCGAGCCATAGATATTGTCCGCTGTTACACGGAGCCGTTCGGCAACCTGCAGGCCGTTATATGATGGGAATTGCTTTTTCACAATAGCTGCAGCGCCGGCTGTGCAGGGCGACGACATAGACGTGCCCGAAAGCGTGACATAGGCGTTGCCTGGCCAGGTGGAGTTGATGCTTTCGCCCGGGGCGCATACATCCACAAAGTAGCCATAGTCGGAGCTTGCTGAAAGCACATCAGACGAATTGGTATTGGCCACAGCCATTACCCCATCGTAAGCGGCCGGGAAAAAATCGCTGGAGTTGGCATTGTTGCCTGCCGCGGCTACCACGAGGCAATTTTTATTGATGGTGGCATAATCGATAATGTCCTGCCCGTATTGCCCACCGCTGTTGCCACCCCACGAACAGTTGATGATGGCACAGCCATGGTCGGCCGCGTATTTGATACCCTGGTAGGCAGCTATCAGGTTGCCGCTGGCATCAGAGATCTTCACCGGCAGGATCTTGCAGTTGAAACCCACACCCGCGCCGCCAATATTGTTGTCGGCAGTAGCGCCCGCTATGCCGCATACGTGTACACCGTGCGCGTTGGCCTGGTAGGTAGGATCATTGTCGTTCATGCCCAGGTCCCAACCCATGTAATTGTCTACATACCCGTCCCCGTCGTTATCAATGAGGTCGATCGGGTCGTTGAGGTTTCGTTTGATACTGTTGAAGAGGTCATTATGCGTAGGATCGGTGCCTGTATCCGTGATCCCGATCACGATGGAGGAGTCACCCCTGTCAAGGGTCCAGGCGTTGAAAGCGTTGATGGTTTGTAAGTGGTATTGCCCCGAAGGAGTGGCCAGCGGATCGTTGGGCATATAAGATGCCCTGGGAACCAGGTGTGGCTCGGCATACAGCAGCAGGCCTGTTTTAAGCAACTGCCTGATCACTTTCTCAATAGGATGGTCGGCTGTGTAGCTAAACTCGTATATGAGCGACAGGTCTGCCGGTGCCCGCAACGGGCTGCTCTGCGATGCCGCAGGCGGTTGCTCATGTGGAAACATTTTATGCAAAAGGCTGATGCCGAGCGATGCCTCTATGGCTTTGAAGCGTTCATGGCTGATGGCTGTTTCACTGCATAATTGCCTGTACTGGGGGTCTACCTTCACAATGACGGTTTTGGCCAGGTAGTCGTCAAACCTCTCTGAATGTACGATGGTTTGTGCCCTGCTGTGATACAGCGTGGCAAGTAATAATCCCAGGAAGCAAAGCCTTTGCATGACACGACTTTAATATCACTAAAGATAAGAAAAAAAACGGGAAAGCGCCCGCCTGCTCAAACAGCCAAACAGGGCCCAGGCTCAGGCCTGCATGCAGTTCCGCAGGAAAAGATCGAAAGGGAACATGGCCTTGAACGCCTTTGCTGCGTAAGCATCAAAAGCGGGATCGGTTACCTGGCTATCCTTCAGATTGTGTACTACGATAAAATGCTTGTGCTTGAGCAGCTCTATGTCCGGGTGATCCTTGTCGTAGCCTTTGGGCGCTGTTTTCACTTTTTCTTCTTCCGACAGGCCTTTGAAATAGGTTTTAAATTCTTTAGCGTTCAGGATCTTTTTAAATCCCGGGCCATTGTAATCGATCTCCTGCCTGATGGCAGCTAGCACCTCCGGTGTAGGCATATAGCAGCCACCGGCTAAAAAACTTTTGCCCGGCTCCACATGAACATAATAACCCGGAATTGCGGAATTTTTGCCACCCGGGCAAATGCTGGCGCCCATGTTTGTTTTGTAGGGAGCTTTGTTCTTGCTGAACCGCACATCTCGGTTGATGCGGAACATGCATTTTTTGGCATCGAGCCCGGCCAGGGCCGGGTCAAATTTGGCGCACTTGCCAATGATATTTTTCACCAGGACTTCCATTTCGGCTTTGGAAGCTTCGTACTGCTTCCTGTTGTCGTCAAACCATTCTTTGGCGTTGTGCTGCGCTAATTTTTTCAGGAACTGTAATGTCGATTGCATAGTTGAAATATTTTAAATGAGATGGGGTGATACATCCCTATAAATATAGCAACAAAGTTTGAATGCCGGTAGCGGGTCAGAACCGCATGCCCACGCCGAATTCGATCCAGTTGTGGATCAGTCTTACGCGGGCTTCCTTAATAGGCACGCTGTTGAACTCGAGCTGGTAGGTCACGTTCGTGAAAAAATGCGCGCCGTTGTAACCTACCTGTGCTTTGGCATTGGCATAGGTGGGAATATTGAAACGGAGCTTGCTCTGGTTCACATGATCGATGTTTTGTGTGTAGCTCTGTACCTGCACCCCGGTGCCAGCCAGCAGCACTGGTGTGAAATGGAAATGCCCCACTACAAATTGGTAGCCCGCCCCGAACGACACAATGGTGCTGAAAAAATTACCCTGCACCAGCTTGTTGAGGCTTGGGTAGTATGCCGCCTGTTTGGCCGGCACAATGTTCGAATCTGTTTCGATATGCTGGTAGCGTTCGGATATGGCCATCAAAAAAGAGCCTGCTCCCTTTTTTTGTCGCTCTGTTTGTGCAAAGGCCGCATTCATGGAGAAGGCCTTGTTGAAATTGAAGCCCAGATTCAGGCCGCCTTCTATCACCCGCAGGTTCGGCGATTTGGGGTATCCCAGCGAATCCCTGTTCCAGTTCGGGTAATTCTTCTGGTAATCGGCCAGGTAAAAACCTTTGTAGTCCCTGTAAAAGATAGTCCACAGCAATACCCGGCCTTGTATGTTCACATAGATGTCGCGCGATTTTGTATTGCCATATATTTTTTTGAAGCGGTCGTCGGATGGCAGTTTCACCGCGGCCGACACATATACTTTTTTGATCTTGACCGCGGCTCCCACAACGCCCGGCATGGCTGGTTTCCAGGTAAAGCTCCCGCCCTGCCCGGTAAGACGGCTGCTGACATTGAACCATACTGTCGGGATCACAAAGCGGGGCCTGAACATGAAGTCGCGGCTGAAAGTTTCGATGTTCTCCGGTAATTGTTTTTTCTTTTTTTCTGTTGGATGCTCTTTGGCAGGCTCTTGTGCCAAACCCGGCAGGCACAGCATGAGCAGGCCCGCAATGAAAGCATATCCCCATAAACGCATGATCATGCAAACATATAAAAAAATCGTTTTTGAAAGACCGTCAGGCGATTATTACGTACTTTTGTTTCCTTCGCATGCAACCCGATAACATACCACCACAGGAAGTGAAACAGATGTTCAGGCGCCTGAAATGTTGTGTGCTGATCCCCACATACAACAATGGCAAAACCATCGGGCAGGTCATCACCTCCGTGCTGGGCTATTGCGACGATGTGATAGTGGTGGATGATGGTTGCACCGACAATACGAAGCAGGTCCTGGCCGGCTACCCGCAGCTGGTGGTGATCACTCACCCGGAGAACAAAGGCAAGGGCGTGGGGCTCAGGAATGGGTTCCGGAAAGCAACAGAACTTGGCTTTGATTATGTTATTACCATTGATAGTGATGGCCAGCATTACCCGGAAGATTTTATCGTCTTCCTTCGTAAGATAGAAGAAGCGCCGGGCAGCCTCATCATCGGGGCCCGTAACATGGCGGTAGACAATGTGCCCGGGAAAAGCACCTTCGGCAACAGGTTCAGTAATTTCTGGTACTGGGTCGAAACGGGGATTCGCCTGCCCGATACACAAAGCGGCTACAGGCTTTACCCGGTGCAGCGGCTCAAAAAGATATGGCTCTTCACCACGAGGTTCGAGCTGGAGATAGAGGTGATCGTGAAGGCGGCCTGGCGTGGTATTCCCGTGATCCAGGTGCCGGTGAGCGTTTACTATGCGCCGCAGGGCGAGCGGGTTTCGCATTTCAGGCCCGGCAAGGATTTTACCCGGATCAGTTTTTTAAATACCTACCTGTGCCTGCTGGCTTTCCTGTTCTGGCGGCACGTGATGCTGGTGCGGAAGCTCACCGGCCATAACCTGAAACGGATGTGGAAGCAGGACGTGATCGCTGCGCACGAAACGATCTTCCAGAAATCGGCGGCCGTATCAATGGGTTTGTTTTTCGGGATCCTACCCATCTGGGGTTTCCAGTTTGCACTGGCGCTGATCGCCGCGCATGTGGTAAAACTCAACAAGGTGATCGTGGGCCTTGCTGCGCAGATCAGCATCCCGCCTATGATCCCCTTCGTGCTGTATGGCAGCGTGAAAACAGGGGAGTTGGTACTGAACGAAAAAGCGGATTTGGCTTTCAGCAGGCTGCTGACCATCTCAGCGCTTAAAAATATTTATGTATATTCTGTAGGCGCCTGTGTACTGGCCCTGGTAGTAGCTTTTGTGGGCTTTATCATCACCTGGGTGCTGCTCAAACTGTTTGGTTATTCGCCAAAACCCGCCCATTAACCACCGATCATGACCTCTCGTTATTTCATCATCCATAAACCTTATAAAATGATCTCCCAGTTTGTGTCGCCACATAAAAAGCGGCTGCTGGGTGATCTTGATTTTGAATTTCCGGAAGGCACGCATGCCATTGGCCGGCTTGATGATAACAGCGAAGGCCTGCTGATCCTTACCACGGATAAATCGCTTACCCGGAAATTGCTGCATCCCTCGTTGAAGCATGCGAGAACTTATATTGTGCAGGTTGAAAAAATGGTGCCCGACGAAAAGCTGGAGATGCTGCAGAACGGTGTGCAGATCATTGCGAAGCGGGTTGGGCATTACACCACCATGCCCTGCGTGGTCCGCCGCATAGATAAGCCATCATGGGTGGGCGAGCGCCAGCACCAGTTCAGGGAAGACCTGCCGCACACTTGGCTGGAGCTCACGTTGCGCGAAGGTAAATACCACCAGGTGCGCAAGATGTGCTCTGCCATTGGTCACGATTGCAAGCGCCTCATCCGCACCTCCATCGATGACCTGCAGCTCGGCGATCTGCTTTCGGGCGCGGTGAAAGAACTGGACCAGGAAGAGATCTACGCGAAGCTCAACCTGTCTGGTCAATAATCCATATAGCTTTTTATTTTCGCTACGGCTTTTTCATCCCTGAAGACGTTGAACAGGCCCTTGTATATGTTCCTCTCCCGGTCATATTCCAGCACGCAGTAGCCCAGCACCTCCTTTTCTATCATGTTGGTGGCAGGGTTGAAATACCAGCTCTCATAAAAATCCAGCCTGTTGACATTGTGAAGCCTTGACGTGGAATCGCAGATCCATCTCTTTTTTTCAACCACATTGTTCTTTTCATCAAAATACGATTCCATCACGGTATCGCATACAATAACCCTGTCGCGCACCTCCTTGGCGGTCCAGGGCTTTGAGCCGTAGAACTGGTATACCTTTGATCTCGGCGATCTCACCGCCTGCCACATGGCTGCCTGGAATATGCTGAACTGCGCGGGGCTCAGGTGGTACGTCTGGCTCATATACATTTCGTTGTAATCATGAACAGACATATCGCCTTCGCCGCGCGATGCAATGTTTCTGATCCGGGTAGTGTCTTTCAGGATCACGGTTGTTTTGATCAGCGGCGTGATCTCTTTCCGCGCCTGGCTGGTTTGTGCAAAGCTGCTGGCAGCGTATGCGACTGCGAGAAAGTAAAAGATGTATTTCATAGTTGTAAGTTTTGTGGTTATAACTATGAATATATTAAAAAGTAACGGCTTTATTTTTTCAGCTCCGCGATCGTGGCTGAAGGGTCGGCGCTCGAGAATACGGTATTACCTGCCACCAGCACGTCTGCGCCGCATGCCAGGAGCTTTTTGTAATTGAGAAGGTCTACGCCCCCGTCAATTTCGATGAGCGCTTTTGAGCCCGACGCGGTGATGAGCTGCTTCAGGGCTTTTATTTTATCGTATGTATGCTCTATGAATTTTTGCCCGCCAAATCCCGGGTTCACGCTCATCATGCATACCAGGTCAATGTCGGCGATGATGTTTTCCAGCTGCGATACGGGGGTGTGCGGGTTAATGGCCACACCGGCTTTCATGCCATGCGACCTGATATTCTGGATGCTGCGGTGCAAGTGTGGACAGGCTTCGAGGTGTACGCTCAGGACATCGGCGCCCGCTTCTTTGAATGCCTGCGTATAACGGTCGGGGTCTTCTATCATCAGGTGTACATCCAGCGGTTTTTTCGCGTATTTTTTCACCGCTTTGATCACCGGGAAGCCGAAAGAGATATTCGGCACAAACATACCATCCATCACGTCCACGTGGAACCAGTCGGCCCGGCTGGCATTGATCATTTCAACATCGCGTTGCAGGTTTGCAAAATCTGCCGATAAAACCGAGGGCGCTACAAGGTGTGACATATCCATTTGTGTTTGATTGCCCGCAAAGATAAAAACAAAAAAGGGTAAACTTTCATTTACCCCATTTTTCTAACTAAACAGAACACACACACTATCCTAAATACCCGCGCAACACTTTGCTGCGCGATGTATGTTTAAGTCGTCTGACGGCTTTTTCCTTGATCTGGCGGACCCTTTCGCGGGTGAGGTCAAATTTTTCGCCGATCTCTTCGAGAGAATGGGAGTGGCCACCACTGAGGCCGAAGTATAATTTCACCACATCCGCCTCGCGCGCGGTGAGGGTGGTAAGTGCCCTTTCGATCTCTTTGCGCAGGCTTTCTGTCATGAGTTCGTTGTCGGGCGAGGAGGCATGGATGTTTTCGAGCACCTCGTACATGCTGCCGCCTTCTTCACTGGTGGTAAGCGGCGCGTCCATGCTCATATGGCGGCTCTGGTTCTTCATGGTGTCGCGGATATCTTCCGGCATCAGGTCAAGCGCCTCGGCCAGCTCTTCGGCACTGGGCTCACGCTCCAGTGCCTGCTCTAAAATGGCGTAGGTTTTATTGATCTTGTTGATAGAGCCGATCTTGTTGAGTGGCAGGCGCACGATGCGCGATTGTTCGGCAAGGGCCTGCAGGATGCTCTGGCGGATCCACCATACAGCATAGGAAATAAATTTGAAGCCGCGCGTTTCGTCAAAACGCTGCGCTGCCTTGATAAGGCCCAGGTTGCCCTCGTTGATGAGGTCAGGCAGGCTCAGGCCCTGGTTCTGGTATTGTTTTGATACCGACACCACGAAACGCAGGTTGGCCTTCACCAGTTTGTCCAGTGCCTGCTGGTTCCCCGCTTTGATCTTCTGGGCCAGCACCACTTCCTCGTCGGCCGTGATCAGCTCTACTTTGCCAATGTCCTGTAAATACATATCTAGGGAAGCAGTTTCCCGGTTGGTGATCTGTTTGGTTATCTTGAGCTGTCTCATGGCCGGGTTAAAATTTTAGATGAAAGAGGGATTTTACACCCTGTATGATCCTATTACGTAGATAAATATTTTAGGTTACAGGGGTTTGAGTAAATACTTTAAATGAATGATTGAAACCGATATACCGATTAGCCATGCTGTTTGAAACCGGCCGTTTGTTGAAAAAATAGGCCGTTCCCGGCCCCTGCCAACGCCTTAAATACCGATATTAGTGTTCGACATGTTGAAGCAATTACGCATACAGAACTTCGCTCTTATCGAGCAAACAGAAGTGAGCTTCGACAAGGGGCTTACGGTCATTACGGGCGAAACCGGTGCCGGTAAATCTATCCTGCTGGGGGCCCTGGAACTTGCCCTGGGTAGCCGGGCCGATGCGTCTTCGCTGCATGATAAGAGCAAAAAATGCATCATCGAGGCGCAGTTTGCCATCAAGCCTTATGGCCTGGCACCGTTCTTTGCGGGGCATGAGCTCGATTATGAAGACCTGAGCACTTTGCGCCGCGAGATCACACCTGAGGGAAAATCAAGGGCCTTTATCAACGATACGCCGGTGACCTTGACGGTGCTGAAAAGCCTGGGAGAGTCGCTCATCGATATCCATTCCCAGCACCAGACCCTGTTGCTGAAAGAAACTGGTTTCCAGTTCGGGCTGGTAGATGCTTTCGCGGCCGCTGGCGATCATTTTGAAGCATACCAAAAACAGTACAGGCAATTGCAGAAAAGCCTGAAAATGCTGGAAGAACTGCAACAGCAGGAGCAACAGGCCCGGAAAGACCTCGATTATTACCAATTCCAGTTTACAGAGCTGGAAGAAGCGGGCCTGAAGGAAGGTGAGCTGAAGCAGCTGGAAGAGGAAAGTGAAACGCTCGAGAACGCGGAGTTCATCAAATCGAACCTGGCCAAAACGGCCTCCGCCATCAACGCCGGCGACGAGAACCTGCTCTCCGCGCTGGCCCTGGCCCGGCAGCAATTGCAGGGCATTTCAAAATTCTCAAAAACATTTGAGGCGCTTTATGAACGGCTCAACTCCACTTATATTGAACTGAAAGAGCTGGCTACCGATATTGAGCATGCGGAGGAAGACGTGGTATATGACCCGGTCCGCCTGCAGGAGGTAAATACCCAGCTCGACAGGATCAACCACCTGCTCAGGAAGCATGGCGTGAGCTCGGAAGCGGCATTAATGCAGGTGAAGGATGAACTTGAAGCAAAGCTCTCGCAGTTCTCTTCGCTGGAGCACACCATCGGGAAGCTCAGCAGGGAAATTGTTGCGTTAGAGAAACAATGCCGAACGATGGCGACAGAGCTTTCGGCGAAGCGTCGCGCGGCTGTTCCGCAGATAGAGGGCAATATCAAAGCCATGCTGCAAAGCCTGTCAATGCCCAACGCCCAGTTTAAAATAGAGCTGAAACAGCTGGATACCTGCGGCCCCAATGGTATAGATACAGTGCAATTCCTCTTTACGGCCAACAAGGGCGCCGATTTCAAAGAGCTGCACAAGGTGGCTTCAGGTGGTGAACTGTCGCGCCTGATGCTGTGCCTGAAAGACCAGCTGGCCAAGCGCACAGCCCTACCCACCATCATCTTCGACGAGATCGATACGGGTGTGAGCGGCGATGTGGCCGATAAGATCGGGACCATCCTCAATGAGATGGGCCGAAGCATGCAGGTGATCTCTATCACGCACCTGCCGCAGATCGCCAGCAAAGGCAATAACCACCTGTATGTATATAAGGCAGATACCAGCAGCAAAACCATTTCAAATATCAGGGTGCTTAATAAAACGGAACGCATCGACGAGATCGCCAAGATGCTGAGCACCGGCAAGCCTACGGAAGCTGCTATCAAAAACGCGAAGGAGCTGCTGAACGCCTGAGCAGGAGCTGCAAAGGCCCCTCTTCAGGAATAATGTTATATTTGCAACATCAAAAAAACAAACACCATGGCCTATAACTTATTAAAAGGAAAACGCGGCATCATTACAGGTGCTTTAGACGAAAATTCCATTGCCTGGAAAGTGGCGCTCAAATGCCACGAAGAGGGCGCATCGTTTACGCTCACCAACGCGCCTATTGCCATGCGCATGGGCGAGATCAATAAACTGGCTGAGCAGACCGGCGCCAAAATTATCCCGGCAGATGCCACCAGCGTGGAAGACCTCACAAAGCTCTACACCGAATCGATGGAGGTACTGGGTGGCAAGATCGATTTTGTGCTGCATGCTATTGGCATGAGCGTCAACATCCGCAAGAATGTGCCTTACACGGAGCTCAACTACGATTTTTTCAATAAAGGGATCGATGTATCTGCCCTGTCGTTCCATAAAATGCTGGCCGTGGCTCACAAGCTCGATGCGCTCAACGACCATGCGTCTGTGGTAGCACTCACATACATTGCCGCGCAGCGTGCCTACCCATTCTATACAGATATGGCCGATATCAAAGCCATGCTCGAAAGCATTGCCCGTACTTTTGGCTACCATTATGGCAAGCAGAAAAAAGTGCGTATCAACACCGTGTCGCAATCGCCTACCAAAACAACAGCGGGCGGCGGGATCAAAGGCTTTGGCGAGTTCTACGAGTTTGCCAACCTGCAATCGCCGCTGGGCAACGCCAGCGCCGAAGACTGTGCCAACTATTGCATCACCCTGTTCTCAGACCTTACCCGTATGGTTACCATGCAGAACCTTTTCCACGATGGTGGTTACAGCACTACCGGCATCAGCCAGGAGCTGATCGAGAAGATCTGATCATATAAATGACATGACATAAAAAAGCCCTTTGAGATTCTCAAAGGGCTTTTTTAATTGCCGGGCGTCTTGCCGTTCGGGCAGTGCAATAATATCAGTGGTGAGCTTCCTGGTGTTCTGCAGCCTCACTTTTCGGCGCTTCTTCGTGGGCTTCAGCGGCTTTATCTTCATGCTCATGCGCTTCTTCCATAGCCGATTCGTGGCCTTCGCCGTGATGCTCTGTATCGGCTTCGCATTTGCCTTCGCAGTGGCAAGGGTCGCCGATGCTCACAAATAATAACATAACCAGCATGGTTACCAGCCCCAGGATGAGGGGAACAGTAAAGGCAACAGGCTTGGTTTCGGTGACATGTTGATCATCATGGTGGTGGTGAGAGCTCATAATAGATGTTGTTTTAAAATGTTTGCGGTAAAAATAAAAGAATTATCGCGCCCCGGCAAGCTATTGTTTTGAAAATTTCACGCTTTGCGAGATTTCCCCGTTCCCTATTTTCAGCACGTACAGCCCATTGCTGAGGCCCCGGGTATCCACCATCCTCAGGTTAGTGGTTTCATCGCAATAGCCAAGTATGCCGCGGCTCACCAGCCTGCCCGAGAGATCATAGATGTCTGCCGTTACCTGCCCGGCGAGCTGTGGCAGCACCACGTTGATATTGTCGGTAGCGGGGTTGGGATATACATGCAGGATCAGGTGAGACGACTCTTCCTTGATGCCAAGGCCCAGCGGGTTGTTATTATAATAGCGCGCGCTGTCCCTGTAGCGGGCCTGTGTAGGGGTAAATGTGCCGCCGGTGAGTGTGCCGGTAATATCGAGGTAAGGGATCTTTTCGCTGGTTACCAACCACTGGTAGCTGCGCTGCACATTCGGGAACCCGAAATTGCCAAGCGGTGTGCCTATGGAATCTACAGAGTATTGTGTGCTCACCAGCCTGATGCAGGATGCGTGGCCGTAGGGCGTATAAACGGTGCCCCAGCCATCCACCTGGTTGATCCTGTAACCCTGCTTGCCATAAAAGCCAACAGTAGGTAATGCCACTTTGAACTTGAAGGTAGACGAATCGCGGCGGAGATAAGTCATCGGGAACTGGTAAAGCTCATCCTCGTCGGAATAGAAGCCTGCCAGCGGGATATTGTTATAGGTAAAGCCAATGCCATCGGCGCTGAACACCGTGCTGGCCTTCCGGTAGAACGAGTATATTTTTTTAAATTTGAGAGGCGCTACGCCAATGCTGTCCTGCGTTTTTTCGCCATATTTTGAAGGAGAGGAAAAATAGAACGAGTAGGGCGTGAGCAGGGCATATTGAAAATTCCGCAGGCCCTGTGTCATCACTTTCAGCGAATCGAAATGCCAGTTGTAATTGACGCCTGTTACCGTATAGTTCCCGAGCGAGTTGAGCTTCGCTCCTGTATAGCGGATCGTATCGCCGCCGCCAGGCATATTGGCGGATGTAATGGTGATCTGTCCTTTTGCCGCAACCCATAATAATTGCAGGCTGATAAACGTTAAATAAAAATGTTTCATGGTGTGCACAATCTGGTAACTAAAGATATAAATAATTACATTTAATCACCGCTTTTTTTGAACAAAAAAACCACATACAGCCTCCTGTTCCTGTTGTGCCTGCTGGGGCGCGTGTATGCACAGAAAACGTATACGCTGTCGCTGCACGGGCACGACAGTCCCGGTTTTTTAAAAAAGCTGAATTATAAAAAAACGCATGCTTCCAGGGAATATGTAACGAAGGAAGTGAACGCCGTATACCAGGTCCTCATTGGCGAAGGCTACCTATCGGCTGTAGTAGACAGTATCCGTTTCGACAGCCTGGCCGCGGATGCTTACCTCACTGCCGGACAAAGATACAAGTGGGTGAAGCTCGATTACGACAAGCAGGATGAGAACCTGCTGGCCCGTCTGGGATACGGCGAGAGGTTGTTCGTGTCGCGTACGTTCAAGTACCACGAACTGTCGCGAATGTTTGAGAAAGTGGTAAGCTATTACGAAACCAATGGCTATCCTTTTGCCGCTGTGTCGCTCGACAGCTTGCAGATCAGGGAGAACGAGCTGACCGCTAATCTCAGGGTTACCAGGAACCAGTTTGTGAAGCTGGACAGTATTATTGTAGAGGGTGATCTCAAAGCCAACAAGAAATTCCTGACGCGCTACCTCAATATCAGGGAGGGAATGCCTTATAACGAAGGGGCTTTTATTGCCATTTCATCCAGGGTCAGGCAATTGCCATTTATGGTGGAGGCCAAAAGCCCTACGCTGAAACTCACCAACAAACAAAACAAGCTATACCTGTTTCTCAACAAGCGCAATGCCTCGCAATTTGATGGGATTGTGGGCATCCTGCCCGACAGTAAAGGCAAGACCATTTTTACAGGCGATGTGAAGATCAAGCTGGTGAACAATATCTTCAGGAATGGCGAAACCTTCGATATTAACTTTCGCCGCCTGCAAACCCAAACCCAGGACCTGCTGGCGCATATCAACTATCCTTACCTCTTCGGCTTGCCCGTAGGGGTTGATTACAGCATCAAGCTCTACAGGAAAGACACCAGCTTCATCGATATCAACAATGCTTTTGGCCTGCAATATTATTTCAACGGTCTCAACAACATCAGGGTGTTCTACAAGCAGCGCAATGCCAATATCATCTCCACATCGGGGCTGGCATCTGTAACGGTGCTGCCCGACTATGCGGATGTGGTGACACAATCCTACGGCGCGGGGATCACTTTCGAGAAGTACGACTACAGGTTCAACCCCCGCAAGGGAATCGGCATCAATGTGCAGGCATCGGCGGGAAACCGCGTCATCAAGCGAAATCCCAAGATCAACGATGTGGCCTATAACAACCTTAACCTGCGAACGGCCCAGTACCAGGTGGATGGCAGCCTTGTGGGGTATATTAACCTCAAGCGGAACCATGTGCTGAAACTTTCCACCCTGTTTGGCAGTGTGTTTGGCAATACGGTATACAAGAACGAGCTTTTCAGGATTGGTGGTTTGCGTACCCTGCGCGGCTTCGACGAAGAAAGCATCTATACATCCACCTACGTGATCCCGAGCATCGAATACAGGTTTTTGTTTGAGCGGAACTCCAACATTTTCTTCTTTGCCGATGGTGCCTGGTATGAAAATAACAGCGTGTATACTTACGTGAAAGACACGCCATACAGCGTGGGCGCGGGCATCAACTTCGAAACCAAGGCCGGGATCTTCACATTGAGCTACGCGCTTGGCAGGCAATTCAACAATACTTTCGATCTGCGTACAGGCAAAATTCATGCGGGCCTTGTGGCTTTATTCTGATAAGTAGCTTTTCCCGGAAGCCCCTGTTCATGCCGGTATGCGGGCTATTTTACCACAACATTATTTTTTTGTTGCTCTAAACCTGTTTAGCGAAAATTTAATTTTTGGCCTCTTCCGGATTTGCCTATTTTTAAAATATCAAATCATTTCACATGAAAAAATTTTTACCACTACTCATGGCCTGTTGCTTTGTTATCAGGTGTTTCCCGCAATCCGTACCCGGTAATGATATTGTCAATAATCCATACGCGCAGTCGTTCAGGAAAGCGTACGCGCTCAACCCTTCTATTCCCAAAGGCATGCTCGAAGCTGTTGCCTATACACAAAGCCGATTCGCGCATCTTACCGATTCGCAGGAGCCGAGCTGTATTGGCTACCCGCAGGCTTATGGGGTAATGGGCCTTACAGAGAACGGCCAGGGCTATTTCAGGAATAACCTTTACACGGTAGCCCAGGTTTCGGGATACGCTGTGGCCGATATCAAAACCCTGCCTGAAACAAATATCCTGGCCTATGCCAAAGCATTTGCCACGCTGCAACAACAGCAGGGCATCTATGGCAATAACCCCGCAGATTATAAACCTATCCTGCTTGCATTAAGCGAGCTGCCGCTTTCGGGCGATGTGGCTAATGATTATGTGCTGAACACGCATTTATATCAATTGTACTGGTTCCTTTCGCAGGGCGATTTCCAGGATGCCTATGGTTTTCCTGATTACGGGATCAGCCTGCCGCAGCTGTTTGGCGCCAACTACCATGTGCTGAGGTCGCGTTCGGTAACGGTGAGCCAGCAGGGCGTTGTCTCCAACACCGGCGCGGTATACCAGCCGGCCAATGTGGCCCTGAGCGTGGCCACCACACCTGATTATTCGCTGGCGATATGGAACCCCGCCGCCTCCTGCAACTACAGCTCGCGCAGTGGTACCGCCATTACCGCGGTGGTGATCCACGATGTGGAAGGCACTTATGCAGGCTGCATCT
>BFBZ01001198.1_pt1 | contig 18326 bp, 21 predicted proteins | sample 1888401 | NCBI WGS metagenome assembly BFBZ01 (sample SAMD00112614, study PRJDB3348) | symbiont metagenome | host: Chara braunii | reverse complement strand
ACGATGACCGCGCCGCCGGCCGTCATCCAGAAGCTGAAATTGTTGAGGAACGGGAACGACACGTCGCGCGCGCCGATCTGCAGCGGGACGACGAAATTCATCAGGCCGGTCACCAGCGGCATCGCTACGAAGAAGATCATGATCACGCCATGCGCGGTGAAGATCTGGTCATAGTGATGCGAGTTGAGGTAGCCCTCGGAACCTCCGAAGGCCATCGCCTGCTGGAGGCGCATCATGATCGCGTCGCTGAAGCCGCGCAGCAGCATGACGATGCCGAGCACCATGTACATGACGCCGATGCGCTTGTGGTCGACGCTGGTGAACCACTCGCGCCACAGATAGCCCCAGAGCTTGAAGTAGGTCAGGACGCCGAGAAGGGCGATGCCGCCAAGTGCTACGACAGCGAAGGTCACGACCACGATGGGCTCGTGAAGCGGGAGCGACTCGAGCGTCAGCCGGCCGAAGATCGCCTTGAGAAGTGCGGGATTGTCGAACATGTCTTGCGTGGCGCCTCAGGAGTTGGAGGGCGACCGAACCGTGCCGGTTGCTTGGGGTGACGGCAGTCTGATCGACAGGGGCATTGGCCGTTGCAGACCGGCGCCGAGGATCGGGGTCGAGGTCATCGGCACAGCGGGTTGCGCCGCGTTCGAAGCCGCCAGCGCCTCTTCGGTCGTGCATATGCTGGCGACATAGGATGGTGCAGGGCCGAATATCGTGCCGCGTCGCGCGAACTTGTCGTAGAGCAGCGGAAGCGTGTTGCGGACGCCGGCCAGGCCGAGGCCACCCTTGGCGTCGATCCGCGTCATCTCGCTCATGCACATCTTGCCGGGCTCGACGCACATGTTGAGGATCGCCTTGTAGAGGTCGGAATCCACTGCCGCGAAGCGGCTCACCGGCTGGTTCTCGCTGGGTTGTTCGAGCTGCAGATAATTGGTGCGGTCGAGCTTGCCGCCGCCCTCCTTCGCCTTGGCGACCCACGTCTGGAAGTCGGCATCGCTCAGCCCTTGGAACGCGAAGTGCATGCCCGAGAAGCCCGCGCCGCTGTAATTGGCGGAGAAGCCTTCATAGTCGCCGGCCTTGTTGATGACCGCGTGCAGCTTGGTTTCCATGCCCGGCATGGCGTAGATCTGGCCGGCCAGCGCGGGAATGTAGAAGGAGTTCATCACCGATGCGGAGGTGATGCGGAAGCTGATCGGCCGATCGACCGGTGCCGCCATCTCATTGACCAGGGCGATGCCGTATTCCGGATAGATGAACAGCCATTTCCAGTCCAGCGCGACGACCTCGACCTCCAACGGTCGCACGTCCGGCGTCAGCTGCTTGCCGGCGGCGACACGTCCGATCGGGCGATAGGGGTCGAGCAGATGCGTGCCCATCCAGGTCACGGCGCCCAGGCAGATGATGATCAGCAGCGGCACGGCCCAGATGACCAGCTCGAGATGGGTCGAATGATCCCAATCCGGCTCGTAGCGCGCTTCGCGGTTGGACTGGCGGTATCGCCAGGCAAAGAATATGGTGAGGGCCATCACCGGTATGATGACGATCAGCATCAGTGCCGTGGACACCACCAAAAGGTCGCGCTGCTGCGCGGCCACATCGCCGGCGGGGTTCATGACGACCATGCTGCAGGAGCCGAGCGATGCCAGCAGGGGCAGCAGGAAAAGGGTACGGAGACGGCTCAATTTATGACCTGTCGGTTGTTCCCCCGAGTGCTAGCTGCACTGCAGCAATGAAGGCATTGGACAATTTGTCCAATGCCGCGATGAGGCGGCAACCGCCATCAAAGCACCTGGCCCGCGCATATGGCAAGCGATCGCATGCGAATGCGAGGGGAGTGATGTCTCCCGGGCAACGGAGAATGCTGTGAGCCCCACTTCGAAGATCGAAGCCGACGCAAGACGGATCAACGCGCGTCATCATGAGGTGAGACCAGGCGAAATCGCCGTCGGCGTCATCATCGGGCGCACATCCGAGTTCTTCGACTTCTTTGTGTACGCGATCGCTTCCGTCATCGTTTTTCCAAAGCTTGTATTCCCCTATGCCGATCCGTTGACGGGGACGCTCTACTCCTTCGGCATCTTCGCGCTTGCCTTCATCGCGCGGCCAATCGGCACGACCATCTTCATCGCGGTCGACCGGGCCTTTGGGCGCAGCGCCAGGCTGACCATCGCGCTGTTCCTGCTGGGAACCTCGACCGTGGCGATCGCCTTCGTGCCTGCCTACGAGAATATCGGCTCGGCATCGGCCTGGCTGCTGGCCATGTTTCGTATCGGCCAGGGACTGGCGCTGGGTGGAACGTGGGACGGTCTTGCCTCGCTGCTGGCGCTGAATGCGCCGGAAAACCGCCGTGGCTGGTACGCGATGATCCCGCAACTCGGCGCACCACTCGGTCTCATCGTCGCCAGCGCCCTGTTTGCATATTTTGTTGGCAATCTGTCGGCGGAAGACTTCTTCAGCTGGGGCTGGCGCTACCCGTTCTTCGTCGCCTTCGCCATCAATGTCGTGGCGCTTTTCGCGCGCCTGCGTATCGTCATGGCGCCAGAATACACCAAGCTGTTCGAAGGCCAGGAACTTGAGCCGACCTCGGTGAGCCAAACATTGCGCGCGGAAGGGCGCACCGTTGTGCTTGGCGCCTTCGCGCCGCTGGCAAGCTTTGCACTGTTCCACATGGTCACGGTGTTTCCGCTGTCCTGGATCTTCCTGTTCACACGCGAGGCGCCGGCACGGTTCCTGGTCATCGAGACGATAGGCGCCTTCTTCGGCCTGGCCGCGATCGCGATCTCGGGCCTCGTCGCCGACCGGGTCGGACGCTGGCCGTTGCTCGGCGGTTCCGCCGTGGCCATCGCCGTGTTCAGCGGCTTCGCGCCGCAGTTGCTCGACGGCGGTTTCGTCGGAGAGTCCATCTTCATGGTGCTGGGCTTCGTCCTGCTCGGTCTGTCCTTTGGTCAGTCTTCCGGTGCGCTCGCCTCGAACTTTTCCAGGACCTACCGCTACACAGGTGCTGCGCTGACCTCGGATCTCGCCTGGCTGTTCGGCGCGGGCTTCGCGCCCATCGTCGCTCTGTTCCTGTCCGCCCATTTCGGGCTGATCTCGTCGGGCGCCTATCTGCTGTCGGGAGCAGCCTGCACGCTTCTGGCACTCAGGCTCAGCCAGCGCCTGGATCGCACGACCGCCTGAGTGAACGTGCTCAGCCAGGGCCAGGACCTGCCAGCGGGATGACACTGGACGACAAGACCAACAAGCAGAATTTCCTGCTTCTGATCCAGCTGCGCTGGATCGCGGTCGGCGGGCAGATCGTGACGATCCTGTTCGTTCGCTACGCACTCGGCATCGGCCTGCCGCTGGTGCCGATGGCGGTTGTGATCCTGTTGCTGATCGCGCTCAACATCGCCAGCCTGCGCCGGCACGCCAGCCAGGACGCGATCACCAACACCGAGATATTCCTCGGACTTCTGCTCGACGTCGCCGCACTGACGGTCCAGCTTTATCTGAGCGGCGGCGCGTCCAATCCCTTCATTTCGCTTTACCTGCTGCAGGTCATCCTGGGCGCGGTGCTGCTGGAAACATGGTCGGTGTGGGCGCTGGTCCTCATTGCCAGCGCGTGTTTCATCGCTCTGACCACCTTCTACCGTGAGATCAGCCTGCCGCATACGCGTGACGCCGGGCTGTTCAGCCTGCACATCCAGGGAATGTTCATCTGCTTCGTCCTGGCGGCGACGCTTCTGGTGCTGTTCATTACCAGGGTCCAGCACAACATTCGCACCCGTGATGCGCATTTGGCCGATCTGCGCCAGCAATCGGCGGAAGAGGATCATATCGTCAGGATGGGGCTGCTCGCCTCGGGTGCCGCGCATGAGCTTGGCACGCCGCTCGCCACGCTTTCGGTCATCCTCAACGACTGGCAGCGCATGCCGGCACTCAAGGCCGATCCGGACCTGGCGCAGGAAATCCGGGAAATGCAGGGCCAGCTGGATCGCTGCAAGAAGATTGTTTCGGGCATCCTGATGTCGTCGGGGGAACTGCGCGGCGAGGGGACCGTTCGCACCTCCGTCGATGCCTTCCTGGCGGAACTGGTGGCGGAATGGAAGTCGATCCGGCTGCCGCAAGGTTTCGAATACACCAAGCGTTTCGGCACCAACCAGGAGATCGTCTCCGACCCCGCTCTCAAGCAAGTGATGTTCAATGTTCTGGACAATGCGCTCGAAGCGTCGCCTCTTTGGGTCGGGCTGATCGTCAGCCGCCGTGCCGACAATCTCATCGTTGAGGTGGTCGACGCAGGACCGGGATTTGAAGAAGCCATGCTTGCCGAGTTCGGCAAGCCTTACAGTTCGACCAAGAACCGGCCCGGCAGTGGGCTTGGCCTGTTCCTGGTCGTCAATGTCATTCGCAAGCTAGGGGGTACCGTCACCGTAAGGAATAGATCCGAGGGAGGAGCTTCGGTCACGTTGCATCTGCCGCTGGCTGCTCTGTCTCCAGGAGGGCACAATGCCGACTAAACGCTCGCTGTTGATCGTCGAGGACGACATCGCCTTCGCAAACGCGTTGCGTCGATCTTTCGAACGGCGCGACTACGAAACGCACACCTGCCAAAGCGTCGACGGCGTGCTGGCGCTGATCGGCACGGTTGCGTTCCGATACGCCGTCGTCGATCTCAAGCTTGCCGGCGGTTCGGGCCTCGAATGCGTCAAGGCGCTGCACGAGCACGATCCTGAAATGCGGATCGTTGTGCTGACGGGCTTCGCCAGCATCGCCACGGCTGTCGAGGCCATAAAACTCGGCGCCTGCCAGTATCTCGCCAAACCCGCCAACACCGATGACATCGAGGCCGCCTTCGGCCAAGTCGAGGGCGATGCGTCGGTCCCGCTCACCGAACGGCCGACGTCGATCAAGAATCTCGAATGGGAGCGTATTCACGAGACCCTGGTCGACACCGACTTCAACATCTCAGAGACGGCACGGCGGCTAGGCATGCATCGGCGAACGCTGGCGCGGAAGCTCGAAAAGAGGCGCGTGAAGTAAGCGAGGATTCGAATCCGCGATGACCTTCAGTCCATCGGTGCCTGCGGCCCGGTCACGGTTCGCGGGCAGTCGAAGGAATCCCAATGGATATCTTTCAACACCCAGGAGGGCCGACTGCCGCATGCGTTTACAGCAGGAGAGCAGGCGGGACAGACGAAGGCGCCAAAGCTGTTGACCTCGATGGTTCCCTTGAGATCAACCGGGTTGACAATCGCCGCGAATGCGCCGGACCGATATTGGAAAGCTACAATCCTCCCCGCGCCGCCGGCTCCAATCCACCTGTAGCGTGCGCGTGGTTCATCATAGCCATTGTCCTCGACCGACTCGAGATGGCCCGCTGATCCTATGAGTTTCTGAAGGTCGGCAAATGTAATGAGGCCCCGCAGGTGCCTCGTCCAAGTTGCGGTTATCGCAAATTCAGTCACGCCCTTTCCCGATGCGACCGGCCAATTGCGCGCGAAGGAGGGCTGGGCCGATGCCGCCAATATCGACACCAGCGCGAAAAGAAACGCTTTCCTTGCATTACGACCCGGGCGCATTGCTTATGATACCAAAGCTATTCTTGTCCGGCGATAGACAGGCCGGACAATGTTTGCGCGTTCCCCGGTTGCTGACTGGCAGGGCCGGAGTTGACCCTGTTGACCGCTGGAGGCGGAGCTATCGCCGGATGCCCGCGCCGATCACCGCCTCAGGCGATTTGTTCCCGGCGGGAAACCATCACAGATGGAGTCAAATGGTTGTGTGAAGCGGACCGGCAAGCTCCCCGTCATTGCATCTGGCGGACGACCTCCACGCCCTCCTGCCGAGCGTCGAGTGGGCCTTGACTGCCAGCTTCGCATTAGAGGCACGGTCGCGCTGTTTTTTCGGCAAGAATACTCCGCCCCAAGGACATCCAGGATACGCCTCGAGGGAAATCCCACGAGCGTCACCAGCAGGGTCGTTGGCAGGGAATCCTTGCGATGATTCACATTTTAGTAATGCGCGATATGTAGGTGGAACCCGCGAGATTGCAGGTTCATTTTTAAGCGATACGGAGCGGTTCTCCTATCGGCCTTCTCGTGAAACAAAAGTACAGGTAAGGCATGAGAAGCTTCTAAAACCGCGTTCAAAGAAACCATTCTCAAGTAGTCCGCCACGAAGCCGCCGGCGGACGTCTCCTAAATTCACAACCTGCATGTAATCACGTGGTGCGAAGCTGAAGGCTTTTCACCATGCAGCGGGCTTTTGCCTGCGATGGTCTGCGGGAGAGCAACCAAGTCTCGCTATCTCTGGCAAGGAAACGCCCCCCATGAGTTCTATATTCGATGCAGCATCAGCATCTTCCCATCTCCGCGCACCGCCGCAAAGATGGAGTTTCTCGCCCACAAATCTCAGTATCACGCGCAAACTGGTGTTGAGCTTTTCTGCGATCATGCTCGTCAGCATCGCTGGCGCACTGCTGCTGATGCAGGCTCTCAACACGCTGGAAACCGCCAGCAGGGACTACGAGTCGGCGAGCGGCTTGCTTACCGACCTCAGCAGGGCAGAAGCATTTCATCTCGACCGCTCGAACCTTTCGCGCCTCTACGTGCTGGCGCGGCGCGAAGACGCCGTGAAGCGCTACCAGGATGCGTCTCAGAACTTTGACAAGATGATCAATGCCGCAAAGAGCGTGGCCATCGACGACAAGAAGGTCGAAACCGCGATCGAGCACTTCCAGGCCGCGGCCAACACCTGGCGCGAAAAGATCGGCGATCCGGTGATGGACCTCGCGGGCAAGCCCGAATCTTACGACAGGGCTCGCGAGATAGCGTCCTCGGAAAATGGATCGCAGATGCAGGCTGAGGTTCATACCGCGGTTGCGGAGATGCAGACCGAGATTTCCGACTGGCTGAAGGGGGTCGCTACCCTCAAGAACAACGCCATCGAAACGGCAAAGTACCTGCAGCTTGGCGGTGCAGTCGTGACGATCGCCATCCTGGTGATCATCGCCTTGTGGCTGTCGAAACAGATCGCCACGCCGGTGAACCAGATGACGCAGGCGATGCGCGACCTTGCAGCGGGCGATCATAAGGTAACGATCCCGGCGAATGGCCGCAGGGACGAGGTTGGCCAGATGGCGTCGGCGGTGCAGACTTTCAAGGAGGCGGCGATCGAGAAGCTGCACCTGGAGACTGAAGCCGCGGCGACGCGCAAACGCGCCGAAGAGGAGAATGCAGTACGCGCCGCGCAAAAGGCTGAAGAAGATCGTCAGGATCAGGTAGCCATTGTAGCCCTGGGTAATGGTCTGGATGCCCTGTCGAAGGGCGACCTCATCCAACGCATCGATGCGCCGTTCCCGGACAAGCTCGTGAAACTGCGTTCGGACTTCAATGACTCGGTTGAAAAGCTGCAGCAGACGATGCTCAGCATCACCTCGAGCGTCAAGGCGATCCACGCCGGCACCGGCGAGATCTACACGGCTGCCGACGACCTGTCGCGCCGCACCGAACAGCAGGCGGCCAGCCTGGAGGAGACCGCGGCCGCGCTCGACCAGATCACGGCGACGGTGAAGAAGACGGCGGAGGGTGCCGTCCATGCCCGCGAGGTCGTGTCTGCGGCCAAGAGCGACGCCGAGTCCAGCGGTGTCGTGGTGCGCAAGGCGATCGACGCCATGGGCATGATCGAAAAGTCGTCGGAGCAGATCAGCCGGATCATCGGCGTGATCGACGAGATCGCGTTCCAGACCAATCTTCTGGCGCTCAACGCAGGTGTCGAGGCGGCACGTGCCGGCGATGCAGGGCGCGGCTTCGCCGTGGTTGCCTCAGAGGTGCGTGCTCTGGCCCAGCGCTCGGCGGAAGCGGCACGCGAGATCAAGGCGCTGATCTCCACGTCCACGACCCAGGTCGGCGAAGGTGTGAAGCTTGTCGCCGAGACCGGCAAGGCGCTGGAGCGCATCGTGGTCGAGGTGGCCGAGATCAACTCTGTCGTCACCAATATCGCAGCAAGCGCGCATGAGCAGTCGACCGGCCTCGATCAGGTCAATACGGCGGTCAACCAGATGGATCAGGTCACCCAGCAGAATGCGGCGATGGTGGAGGAATCGACCGCCGCAAGCCATTCGCTGTCCCAGGAAACCGAAGAGTTGTCACGTCAGATCAGCACCTTCCGGCTTGGCAAGCTCACCGCGGTCGAGAACAGCCGCCCGGCAAGCGCCAAGTCTGCGCAGCGCGGGCCCAAGCCTGAACTGCGGGTTGCTGTTGCCAGCTACGGGTCATCTGCCGCGCGTGCGATCGCCCCGGCGGCCGACGACTGGCAGGAGTTCTGAGGCTGCCATGACGACCGTTTCCGATCCATCGCAACGGATATTCGAGCTTGCTGCAGTTTTGGACTTCAGGGCGGCGACGCCCTTGGCCGAAGGCTTGCTCGCACTGCGCGGAATCGCGCTGACCATCGATACTTCGCGTGTGGAGCGGATCGGCGGCCAATGTCTTCAGGTTCTTCTGTCGGCAAAACAAACCTGGAGCGCGGATGACACCGCGCTCTCCTTCACCAACCTGACGCCCACCTTCATTGAAGGCCTGCGGCTGCTGGGAATTGCGGAAGCGGATTTCACAATGGAGGGAATGTCGGAATGAGCGCGACCATTTTGACCGTCGATGATTCTCGCACCATGCGAGAGATGTTGAAGCTGACGTTGTCGCAAGCCGGCTACCGAGTCGTTCAAGCCGAGGACGGAATACACGGCCTTGAGGTGCTGAAAAGCGAGTCTCCGCAAGTCATCGTGACCGACATCAACATGCCCAGGATGGATGGCTTCGGCTTCATCGAGCGGGTGCGCAGCGATGAGGCCTGTCGGGGCATTCCGATCCTCGTCCTGACGACCGAGAGCGATGCCGAAAAGAAAGATCGCGCGCGGCGTGCCGGGGCAACCGGCTGGATCGTCAAGCCCTTCGACCCTGCCAAGCTGATTGATGCCATCCGCCGCGTGGCGGCGTGATCTGACTAGGGAACATGTCCGTGGACGCAATGGCAACGGTCAAGCAGACTTTCTTCCAGGAATGCGAGGAGCAACTCGCTGAGCTGGAAGCGGGCCTCCTCGCAATCGAACGCGGGGAAGCCGAACCCGACACCGTGAACGCGGTATTCCGCGCGGTGCATTCCATCAAGGGCGGCGCGGGTGCCTTCAGCCTCGAGGACCTGGTGCGTTTCGCACATGTTTTCGAAACCACCCTCGACCATCTGAGGACCGGCGCGCTTGCTCCGTCCCCAGACGTGTTGATGGTCATGTTACGCGCCGCCGATCTGCTTGCCGATCTGGTGCAGGCGGCTCGTGACGGCGTCTGCGTGGACAGCGAGCGCAGCGATATGCTCGTCAGCGAACTGAACGCCTTTGCACCCGGCGGCGTGGCAGCGTCAGCACACGACGATGACGGCGACGACGACATGGAAGGCTTTGTCTTCAATCCTGTCGCGGTCTCGTTTGACTTTCTCGAGTCCATGGCCGACGCGCCAGCCGGGCGCAGCTTCACCATTGGTTTCAAGCCCAGGCCCGAGCTCTATGCCAAAGGCAACGAGACCGCTCTTGTGCTGCGCGAACTGGAGGGGCTCGGCCAGATGGAGGTCAGCTGCGATGCAGGTGACCTGCCGCTGCTTGGCGAGCTCGATCCTGAGGGGGCGTATCTCGAATGGACGATCAAGCTCACCTCGGAAATGGGTGAGGCTGCGATCCGGGAAGCCTTCGAGTTCGTGGAGTGGGATTGCAGCCTGAGCATTCAAGTCGACGGTGCCGAGACCGGCTCGACGGATGACGCACTCGCCGCACTGCTGCGCTCGATCCAGGCGGAAGAAGATATCATTCCAGCCGTCGTGCCAAATGCGACTCCTTCCCTTGCGCTCAAGGAGCCCGAGGCGGTTGCCGACGCCACGGCTGCTTCGGCCAAGATCGGCGCTGCCCGCAGCGAGGCGGGGGGCTCGGCTCCCCAGACTATCCGCGCCGATCTCGAGCGGGTCGACCGCCTGATCGATCTCGTCGGCGAACTGGTCATCAACCAGGCGATGCTGTCGCAGCGTGTGGTCGAGGCCGGGCATGTGCCGGGTTCGGCCGTCGCCATCGGCCTGGACGAGCTCGAACAGCTGACCCGCGAAATCCAGGAATGCGTGATGGCAATCCGCGCCCAGGCGGTGAAGTCGGTGTTCCAGCGCATGCCGCGCCTGGTGCGCGAGGTCGCTGGCATGACCGGCAAGCAGGTGCGCCTGATCACAGACGGCGAAGGTACCGAAGTCGACAAGACGGTGATCGACCGGTTGACCGACCCGCTCACCCACATGATCCGCAATGCGATCGACCACGGGCTGGAGAAGCCGGACGTGCGGCTTGCCGCCGGCAAGCCGGCGGAAGGTGTGGTGCGCCTGTCGGCGATGCACCGTTCGGGCCGCATCGTCATCGAGGTGGCGGACGACGGGGCCGGCATCGACCGGCCGCGGGTGAAGGCGCTTGCCGCGGGCAAGGGACTCATCCCGGCCGATGCGGCGCTATCCGACGAAGAGATCGACAACCTGATTTTCCTGCCCGGTTTTTCCACGGCATCGGAAGTATCGAACATTTCCGGGCGTGGCGTCGGCATGGATGTCGTCAAGCGTTCGATCCAGTCCCTCGGCGGCCGCCTTTCGATCGCCTCGCGACCGGGCAAGGGCTCGACCTTCACCATGAGCCTGCCACTGACGCTCGCCGTGCTCGACGGCATGGTGGTGACGGTCGCCGGCCAGACGCTTGTCGTCCCGCTAACCGCGATCATCGAGACCTTGCAACCCAAGGCTCCCGACGTACATGGCCTTGGCGGCAGCGCCCGCGTCATTGCAATCCGCGATGCCTTCACACCGCTGATCGACATCGGCCGCGAGCTCGAATTCCGCAGCGCGGCGACCGATCCGCTGGCCGCCGTCGCCATCCTCGTGGAAACGGAGGGCGGCCGACGCAGCGCATTGCTCGTCGACACGATCCAGGGGCAGCGCCAGGTCGTCATCAAGAGCCTTGAATCGAACTACAGGCACGTGCCGGGCATCGCCGCCGCCACGATTCTCGGCGACGGCCGTGTCGCCCTGATCCTCGATGTCGACGCGGTGATCGCCAACTCCCAATCCGATGCGACCAATCTTGAACCCGTTCTTGCAGCAGCAGGGTGATGCCATGACCGAGACCACCAAACACGACAACAGCACCCGCGAGCTCATCGCGTTCCGTATCGGCGAACAGGAGTTCTGCGTCGACATCATGTCGGTACGCGAAATCAGAGGCTGGACGCCTGCGACGGTACTGCCGAAATCGCCGACCTTCGTGCGCGGCGTGATCAATTTGCGCGGCGCTATCCTGCCGATCGTCGACCTGGCCGCCCGCCTCGGCTTCGCGCCACCCGAGCCCACCGTGCGCCATGTCATCATGGTGACGCAGGTCGGCCAGCAGGTGGTAGGCCTTCTGGTCGACGCGGTTTCCGACATCTTGTCGGTGACCGATGCAGCGATCCAGCCGACGCCGGATGTCGCCTCCGACATGGCCAAGACCTTCGTGCGTGGCGTGCTTGCCATAGAAGGCCGCATGATCAGCCTAATCGCACTCGACGCCGTCCTGCCGACGCTCGAGCCGATCGCGGCATGAGCAACGTGCAGAATATCGAGACATCGCGACACCACCGTCAGAGTCTGGTATCTGGCGAATTTGTGCTGACCGGCGACGACATGCGGCAGATCGCGGCGATGCTTCATGCCGATGCCGGCATCCATCTCACGGAGGCGAAGGCGGCGCTCGTCTACTCCAGGCTGTCCAAGCGCCTGCGCGCGCTGGGGCTGGAGAGCTTTCGCGACTACTGCGCGCTGATCGCTTCGCGTGAGGGGCTCGACGAACGCCAGAAGATGCTCGCGGCGCTGACCACCAATGTCACCAACTTCTACCGCGAGCCGCATCATTTCGAGCATCTGGCCAAGCAGGTATTGCCGCCGCTGCTCGACGCGGCACGCCGTGGCGGCCGTGTCCGGATCTGGTCGGCGGCATGCTCCAATGGAGCCGAGCCCTATTCGATCGCGCTGACTATCCTGTCGCTGATGCCCGAGGCCGCCCAATACGATATCAGGGTCCTGGCGACCGATATCGACCCCAACATGATCGCCATGGGGCGCGAGGGCGTCTACAGCGAAGCAGCACTGCGCCCGGTGCCGCCGGATCTGCGTCGGCGCTGGTTCGCGCCGGTAAGGACAAGCGACGGCAGCGCATTCGGCGCCACTGAAGAGATGCGGGCGATCGTAGCGTTCCGCGAACTCAACCTCATCGGCGCATGGCCGATGAAGGGGCGCTTCCAGGCGATCTTCTGCCGCAACGTTGTCATCTACTTCGAAGAAGCGACGCAGTCGCGCATCTGGAGCCGTTTCGTACCGCTGCTGACGGCAGGCGGTCACCTTTATATCGGTCATTCCGAACGCGTGTCGGGCCCTGCAATGGCAGACTTCCAGCCCGAGGGCATCACCACCTATCGGCTGCGCGAGGCAAGCGCCTCATGAAGCAGGTCCGCGTTCTGATCGTTGACGATTCCGCGACCATGCGCAGCCTGCTTTCGGCAGTGCTGCGCCTTGATCCGGCCATCGAGGTCGTCGGCCATGCCGCTGACCCGCTCGAGGCCCGTGAGAAGATCAAGGCCCTCAACCCCGATGTCATTACCCTTGACGTCGAGATGCCGAACATGAACGGGATCGATTTCCTCGAAAAGATCATGCGGCTCAGGCCAATGCCGGTGATCATGGTGTCGAGCCTGACCAGCCGCGATGCCGCAGCCACGATCACCGCGCTGGAGATCGGCGCCTTCGACTGCATCTCCAAGGCTTCATTCAGCGACGACCGGGCTTTCGGCGCGTTGCAGGCCACCGTGAAGGCGGCGGCACGTGCCCAGATCCGCCCGTTGGTCGGAAACCTGCCCCAGGCCAGCGGACATCGCGAGCAGCCTGCGGGCAATGCCGACTATGTCCCCAATGGCAAGATCGTCGCGATCGGCGCGTCGACCGGCGGCGTCGAGGCATTGATCTCGGTGCTGTCGCAGTTTCCCGAGAACTGCCCGCCTACCGTCATTACCCAGCATATGCCGGGAGCCTTCACCAAGAGCTTTGCCGAACGCCTCAACCGCATGTCGAGGCCGCGTGTCAGCGAGGCCGTCGATGGCGCGCCGCTCACCACCGGACAAGTCTATCTCGCCCCTGGCGGCGCCACGCATCTCGAGATCTCGGGCCCGGGCCAGTTGCGCTGCCGGCTACGCGGCACCGATCCCGTGAACGGTCACAGGCCGTCGGTCGATGTGCTGTTTGCGTCGGTCGCCAGGGCGACCGGTTCCAAAGCCGTCGGCGCGATCCTCACCGGCATGGGCCGCGATGGTGCAGCGGGACTTCTGCAAATGCGTCAGGCGGGCGCCCATACGCTCGGGCAGGACGAAGCCACCAGCCTCGTCTACGGCATGCCCAGGGCTGCCTTCGAGGTCGGGGCGGTCGAAAGGCAAGCACCGCTGGAGAAGATCGCCGCTCACGTCCTTGCCCTCACTCGCTCAAATTCCAATGGAGTAAAAAATGGCCTTCCTCGAACACTTTAAGGTCCTCGTTGTCGATGACACGACGACCAGCCGCATGCTGATCATCGATGCGCTGCAGGATATGGGCATCCGCAAGATCACCGTCGCCAAGGACGGCGAGCAGGCCCTGCGCGCGATGATGGACCAGCCGTCGCATCTGGTGATCTCCGACTTCAACATGCCGAAGCTCGACGGGCTGCAGTTGCTCAAGGCGATCCGCTCCTACGGCCCGACCCGGACGACACCTTTCATCCTCCTGACCGGCAAAAGCGATCGCGAGCTGCTCGAGCGCGCCACGGCACTTGGCGTCAACAACTATCTGACCAAGCCGTTCACCACGCCGGGCTTGAAGAAGGCCATCGAGGCGATCGTTGGGGTCCTTAAGTGACGCTGGTCACCAAAAACCACCGCATCACTGTCATGCGCGGCGAATATCACGTCGTCCACGAGGGGGACGTCGTGCTGACGACCATCCTCGGATCCTGCGTCGCCGCCTGTATTCGCGATCCCTTTGCCCGGACCGGCGGCATGAACCATTTTCTGTTGCCCGGCAACAATGGCCGTTCTTCCCTGGATGCCCAAAGCTATGGCGTCCATCTGATGGAGCTTCTCATTAATGGGCTGCTGCAGCGTGGTGCCCATCGCCACCGACTCGAGGCCAAATTGTTCGGCGGTGGCCGGACCATAGAGGGCCTTTCCGATATCGGCGCGATGAACGCGGAGTTCGCCGAAACCTTCCTGCGCAATGAAGGAATCAGCATCGTCGGAGGCGATCTCAGGGGGGATCGCGGCCGCCGTGTCGAGTATTGGCCAATATCCGGTCGCGCCCGTCAGGTTTTGCTCTCCGGCGACAAGGGTTTCGTCATCCCCGCGCCTCCCAGGCAACCGCCGGTGGCCGCCGGCGGCTCCGTCGAATTCTTCTGATCCCGCAAAGGTCGTCTCACCATGCAGCCGCATGCCAGCGAACATTCCCACCCAACCCTCACGCCCGTCACCGACATGCTCGGACGCGTGAGCCTTGAATTGCACGATATCGCCACGGCAGTGGAGCGGATGCATCCGTTGGTCTCCGCCCAAAGCGGGCAGGCTGCCTTGCAGGACCCCCTCTATCTGCAAGCCCTGCAGTGCTTCGATCACATCGAACAGAAATTGCGATGCCTGGCTGGCTTCCTCCAGGACCTCACTCAGGCGGCAGCCCCCGGCTGGCAGCTCGATCCGCAGGCGGCGATCGCTGCCGTCACCCTTTCAGACCTCGCCTTGCGCCTGGCCGGCCGGTCCCCCCTGCTATCGACGCAGGATGCTTTGCCCTTCGGCGATTATGAGCCCTTCTGAAGGTATACACGCGGGAAACCCTTGGAAAAGTTGAAGCCGATACTCCCTATCAAAATAACCGACCTTTCGCCGAAATCACCGCCGACGGGTGAGCCGATTTGCGAGCGCGTAGACCCAACCACTCTCTACGTCGATCACAGCTACCAGCGGCAAGTTAGCGAGCGAGGACGCAAGCAGATCCGCAAGGTCGTCGAGCAGTTCTGCAGGACAAAATTCAAGCCCCCGATTTGTGCCTATGCCGTCGACGAAAACGGAGCGACAGTTTTGAAGGTGCTCGATGGTCAACACACCGCTATTGCAGCTGCGAGCAATCCTCACGTTGGCATGATACCAGTGATGATCGTTGATGCACCTGACAATCAGGCACAGGCTGCCGCGTTCCTCGGCCAGAATACCCAGCGGGTTGGGATTACCCGCTTCAGCTTCACCAAGCAGCGGTCGTGTCTGGCGATGAGGATGCGATGACGGTTGAACTGGTGTGCGCTAGAGCCGGCATCAAGGTAATCACCTCGGCACCTGCCGCCGCGAAGTATCGGGCTCGCGAAACAATCGCCATTGGAACGATCAGCGGCCTTGTGAACCGCCAAACGGCAGTTGGCGCGCGCCGCATATTGGAGGTTCTTGCCAACGCGGATTTCGCACCGATCACGAGTCCTCAGATCAGAGCGGCCAAACTGCTCATGACACACAAAGACTTCAGCCAACGGTTCGACCCAGAGGATCTGACAAAAACCATGGCAGATCTCTATCTGACCGCCGAAGAGGACGCCAAGGTTTACGCGCACGCGCACAAACTGCCGTTCTTCAAGGCGCTTGCCATCGTATGGTTTCGGAGCACAAAAAAGCGACATACACCAATCAGGCTGGTCGCCTGACATTTGAACTTGCGTCGTTCGGGGACGGGCGGCGCTCTTCACTTCCAATTTTGGGACGGGGCCTATGAAGCCAGATCTATTGCCTGCCCAAGCCGCAGTTGACTGGCGTCGCTTACATGTCGCGCGCGGATCTGCAGATCATCCTTCGACGCGCGGCTCTGATGCTTCGCAATGTTGCTGGCGTGCCGCTTGAGCCGGCAACGGGAGACGCGATCAGTTCAATCGCGGTCGAGATGAAAATCGGCCGGTCGGACCTCATCCGGATCGTGCTGCGCGAGTGGCTGGAAACCAACGCATATCTGCCGGTGCGGCTAATCGACGATGACAGCGAGACGGACGGAAGCGCCTGAAAGTTACCGAGGAACTCGACCAGGTCCTGGTGCGTCGCGGTGAGCCTCGCCGTAGCAGGCCTCATCTTCGCCAAGGTCGTAAAATAACCGGATGTCGGGCGCTGGTTGGAGTATCTGATGAACGTACGAATTCTCATTGCTGCAGGTGCCCTTGCGCTGGCAGGCTCACTCGGTTCTCCGGCGAGCGCGCAAGAAACGTTCCATGGCTACGATTGCACAGATGACTGCTCTGGGTATGAAGCCGGGTATGATTGGGCGCAAAGGAACGATATCACTGACGAAAACGATTGCGATGGGAACAGCCAGTCTTTCAACGAAGGCTGCCAAGCGTACGTCGAGGAGCAATCGTCCGAACCAGTTCGGCGCTACCAGCCGAATGAAGGAGGCGACGACGGAGATGGCGGCGAATGAGCGGGGTAGAACACGGAACCCCTCACAGCTTTGACACGTAGCAGGCAGTGCCACCCTTTTCGTTCGGCTATTGTGGCCTTGCCCGGATCGGCTAGGCCGCTGCACAAGGGGTCACTATTGGAGGCCGTTTGACATTCAGGCGCTGCACAGGAAGGACCCTAAGAGGATGGCGGACCGTGAAGACTTCCTGGCGTGGGTGAAGACCTCGCTATACCAAGCCGAGCTTGCCCTCCACAATGGTGACCCAGCGCCACGCCGGGCGCTCTGGTCCCATCATGAGCCGGTTTCCGTTCTCGGTGCGTGGCGCAACGCCAATGGTCAAGCTGAGATTGATGACCTCTTCGTCTATCTGGGAAAGAGCTTCTCGAACTGCACGTCCTTCGTCTTCGAGGTGCAGGCGTACGACGTGATCGGCGACATGGCCTACACAGCTGGACTGGAGCGCACGTCCGTCTCGGTTGACGGTCAGCCGCGCACATACACGTTGCGCGTCACTCAGGTCTATCACCGGGAGGACGGCCAGTGGAGGGTCGTCCACCGCCATGGCGACACCGTGACCGAGTAATAGCGACGTGAGCGCAAGGCCTTGAGGCAACTGAACGCCTTTGGTGCGAACGTGCCGGTTCGTTGGGACATGATCAAAGATTGCGGCCCGGATACCACCGAGCGACTCAAAGCCCGTGGCTTTTTTGCAAACGGAAACGCGCGTTCCTGGTCCTTCTTAGCCACGGCCATTGTCGTCATCCTCCCGAAAATCCCGCAACGAAGCGTGCTGCAGATATTCCTCTCCGCGTAAGTGCTTCACGCGGGCTATCAGTGGCCCGCTGCCTTCATGTTGGCAGGCTTCTACACGACCAGCGGGATTGGCGCGTCCTTGCCAATCGCCGGTCGGCTTTGTGAATTGTCACTCTCCTCTCTCGGGTATAAAATTCGCTATCGCATTAATCGCAGGAGGCGAAGACGATGCGCCAATATATAGACTGCCGAGAATTCCCCAGCGAAATGAAGTGCACCATAGTCATATCGGCCGACGGTGAGGACGAGTTGATCAACGCGGCCGTCCAGCACGCGGTCTCGGTCCACGGCGAAAAGGACACGCCGGCACTCCGCGCCGAAGTCAAGAAAGCTGTCCATCAAGGCGCGCCAGTTAATTGAGGTTGATTAAATCGGGCGCCGGCGTTTCGAACCATCACGTCGTCGGCGCCTACGGTCCAGGCGAGGATCTGAAGGGCAATCTTGCCGACAAGCCGTTCCGACCTTGAACGAGACGATGCCGATTGTGATTACCCCGGCCGTATTTGGGGCGGCAGCGAAGGCGAGCACAGGAAGGTGCATTCCAGGGTGGGGTCTACGGCGACGAGGGTGGCCATCTGTCTGTTGGTTGTCGCGGCGGTATCTTCCGGGACCGCTGAAGCCGAAACGCTGAGAGAAGCCTATGACGCTTGTCTTGCAGAGACGATCCCTAAATTCGAGCATGTTTGTGGCCGTGCAGACTTGATAGCGAGGGACATAATCTTTGACTGCAGTCCGCAACTTCTGACGATTTTGCGTTCGATGCCGCTTGCCGATGATGAAAACCAAAAGGTCGTGGCTGATCTGTTGAAATTTCGCCTTCAGCATCCCTGCGTGGTAAATTAGACGGTGCCATTCCGGCGCTTCTTGCCAATATTGAACATTAGTCGATGCTAAAATAATCGATAAGCTTGAAGCCAACCCTCTGACGCGCCAGCGAACCTAGCTTGGAATGCTAGAACCTGATCAGGCCATGCCCTACCCGA